>Ga0070706_100006984_pt1 | contig 10651 bp, 14 predicted proteins | sample KBSK5501metaG_FD_65476 | JGI IMG/M metagenome (GOLD analysis project Ga0070706, IMG submission 65476) | Corn, switchgrass and miscanthus rhizosphere microbial communities from Kellogg Biological Station, Michigan, USA - KBS K5-50-1 metaG | ecosystem: Host-associated > Plants > Roots >...
TCCCGCCGGCCGGCCGGGACCAGGGACCAATGGCCCTGCCACAAAGGCCCAAAGACGTTGGCTCCGGGCCTGGGACCGTGCGGATGCTCGACCTTGGGCCTGGTGCAGCGGGGAAACCGGCAGCCAGGCAGCTATGACAGATCGGCGGCAAGGGAGAAAGCGATGACGACCACTGTGGGAATCAACGGCTTCGGGCGGGTCGGGCGCGCCTTCATGCGACGGGCCCTGGAGCGTGACGACCTGGAGGTCGTGGCGGTCAACGACGTGACCGACGCCCGGACTTTGGCACACCTGCTGGAGTTCGACTCGACCTACGGCCGGCTCGGCCGGTCCGTGGACTACGGGCCCCGTTCGCTCATCGTCGATGACGCGCCCGTCCCGGTGCTGTCGGTACGCGACCCGGCCGGGATCGACTGGGGGGAGCTGGGCGCCAGCATTGTCGTCGAGTCCACGGGGAAGTTCCGTGCCCGCGAGGATGCCGCGCTGCACCTCAAGGGCGGGGCCCGCAAGGTGCTGATCTCGGCGCCCGGGAAGGGCGCCGACCTGACCGTGGTGGTCGGGGTCAACGACCGCGAATACGACCCGCAGCGGCACGACGTGGTCTCCGCCGCATCGTGCACCACCAACTGCGTGGTGCCCATGGTCAAGGTGCTGCACGACGAGTTCGGCCTGGTCCGGGGCTTCATGACGACGATCCACGCCTACACCGGCGACCAGATGCTGCTCGATGGCCCGCACAAGGACCTGCGCCGGGCGCGCAGCGCCGCGGTCAGTATCGTGCCCACCAGCACCGGCGCGGCCCGCGCGGCCGGAGAGGTCATCCCGGAACTGGCTGGGCGCCTTGACGGTGTCGCAGTCCGGGTACCCGTCGAAGACGGCTCACTGACCGACCTGGCTGCCGCGCTAGGCCGCGTGGTGACAACCGACGAAGTCAACGCGGCTTTCGAACGGGCAGCCGCGCACGGCTTGGCCGGAGTGCTTCGCTACAGCACGGACCCGCTGGTCTCCCGTGACATCATCGGCGACCCCGCCTCTTGCGTGTTCGACTCCGGCCTGACCCAAGCGGCGGGCAGCCTGGTCAAAGTGTTCGGCTGGTACGACAACGAGTGGGGCTACACCTGCCGGCTGGCCGACCTGGCGGCGATCATCGGCGCCCAACTGTAGCGCCCGAACAGGAGCGGCCACCGCAGAGATGCAGCCGACGGGCGGTTGCCGCAGGGCGTGCGCGCTGGGCCGCCAGCGATCACCGTCACCTAGCGGTACGGGCGAGGACGAAAGTCCCAGTCCATGCGGACATTCGCAACTACACGCCGCTCTTACCCCCGTGTCAACTGGCGGTGCGGGCAAACTGCCCGTCGCAGCCAAGGAGGAGCCATGGAACGACGGTCGGCATCTACTCCAGGAACAACGCCGGAGGCACTGACAACGGACGAGGTCACCAGGCTCGCCGTGGCGATGGCGGTCTGGGCTCCTTCGGTGCACAACACTCAGCCGTGGTGGTTCTCCGCCGACGGGCCGCAGATCAGCCTGTATGCCGACATCGGCCGGCGGCTGACCGTGGCAGATCCCGAGGGCCGCGAGATGATGGTCAGCTGCGGCGCGGCGTTGTTCACCCTCCGCCTTGCCTTGCGGTCGCTTGGCTATATCCCCGAGACCTGCGTGCTGCCAGATCCGGGTGAGCCGCTGCTGGTCGCGCGCGTGGGCTGGCGGCAGCGGGCGGCGGTCACGGAGGATGAGAGGCACCTGGTCAGCCAGGTGCGGCGGCGGCGGACGCACCGCGGCGGATTCGACCCGGCACCGCTGCCACCCGGCCTGCTTGCCGCGCTACGAGCGAGTGCCGCACGGGATGGGGCGATGCTGCGCATCGTGGCCGACGATGGGCGGCGGGCAGCGCTCGCAGCGGCCGTCGAGACGGCGGAACGTACGCTGCAGCTTGACAGCCGACACGTACAGGAACTCATCGCGTGGGCTCCCGCACCGGGCAGCCCACGTGGGGACGGTGTGCCGCCTACCTCCTACCCGGCGCGGGCAGAGCACACCGACCCGGAGTTCCCTGGCCGGAATTTCGCCCATGGCTGCGGATGGGGCCTGCCGCCGCTCAGCTCCGCACCGTTGTTCCGCACCGCTGGGGTCGTCGGGCTGCTCACAACGGCCGATGACCGCCCAGCGGACTGGGTGAATGCCGGACAGGCACTGCAGCGGATCCTGCTCACCGCCGGCACGTACGGGGTCGCGGCGGCGCTGCACAGCCAGCCGCTTGAGCTTGGATGGCTGCGCGAATTCATCCGCACCCGCCTGAGTGACTGCGCCTTCCCGCAGCTCGTGCTGCGGCTCGGCACGGTCATGCAGACCGCGGTCAGCGTGCGGCGCGCGCCCGCTGACGTTCTCGGCTGAGCCGTTCCCCTGTGGGAGTTGCGGCACCGTGGTGGCCTGGCCGGCAGGCTACGAGGGCCTTTGGCCGGCGCCCGCAGGACCTTTGACCGTGGGCTGTAGCCGAAGGAGAAGGGACGCTGTAATCATGATGCAGCGAGTTGTCATCCTGGGCGGCGGCACGGCCGGCACGCTGGCCGCGAACCGGCTGCAGCGAGAAATCGGCGGCCGGGCCGCGATCACGGTCGTGGACCGCGACGACGCTCACTGGTACCAGCCTGGCCTGCTGTTCGTTCCCTTCGGCCGGGCGCGGCCCGAGAAGATCGTGCGGTCCCGGGCACGGCAGCTGCGCCCGGGGATCGGGTACCACGACCAGAGTCCGGTGGATCACGTGGACATCGGCCAGCGGCGTGTCCACCTCGAGAACGGTACCGTCCTGCCGTATGAGGTGCTGGTCGTGGCCACCGGCGCCGCGCTGCTGCCCGGCGAGACCGAGGGACTGGCCGAGGCGATGGCGCAGGGTAAGGCGTTCACCTTCTACGAGCCGGCCGGCGCCGCGGCGCTGCGTAACGCGCTGGCCGCCTTCGATGGCGGCCGGATCGCGGTCAACGTGGTCGACATGCCGATCAAGTGCCCGGTGGCCCCCCTCGAGTTCTGCTTCCTGGCCGACTGGTACTTCCGCAAGCGCGGGATCCGCGACCGGGTCGAGCTGATCTTCGTCACTCCGCTAGACGGAGCGTTCACCAAGCCCGTCGCCAGCCGTGAGCTGAGTGGCCTGCTCCAGGACAAGGGCATCGAACTGGTTACCGAGTTCAATACCGGCGAGGTGGACGGGGATAGCGGGCGGCTGGTGTCCTTCGATGGTCGCGAGGTCGGCTTCGACCTGGCGGTTGTGGTGCCGGCGCACGGCGGGCAAGCATATGTCAGCAGGTCGCCGGGCCTGGGGGACGCGCTCGGCTTCGTGCCCGCCGACGAGCGGACGCTTCAGTCCAAGGCCAGCCCGGACATCTTCGTCATCGGCGACGCCGCAGATCTGCGGGCTTCCAAGGCCGGCTCGGTCGCCCACTTCGAGGGCGAGGTTCTGGTCCGCAACATCCGCAGTTTCCTCGACGGGAAGCCGCTGGCCGGGTCCTACGACGGCCATGCCAACTGTTTCATCGAAAGCGGGTTCGGCAAGGCGCTGCTCATCGACTTCAACTACGACACCGAGCCACTGGCCGGGCGGTTCCCCGGGCGAGCCGGCCTGCCGCTGCTGAAGGAGTCGCGCCTGAACCACCTGGGGAAGCTCGCATTCGAGCAGTTCTACTGGCGCGTGCTGCTGCCCGGCCGGGACGTGCCGGGCCTGGCTACCGGGATGCCACGCGCGGGCAAACAGTTTCCTGCCGCAGCGGATGCCGGGACCGTGCTGACCAGCTCACGACGCCACGAATAACCGGAGGTTGAAATGTCCACCAAGGTCTATGCGGGTACCGAGGTCACGGTTAATGACGAGGGCTTCTTCGCCGACGCGCAGCAGTGGCGCGAGGAGATGGCACCGGAGATCGCCCGGGAGGCCGGCATCGACACGCTGACCTCGCAGCACTGGCAGGTCATCAAGTTCATGCGGCACGAGTATGCGGAGAAGGGCACCGGCCCCAGCGTGCGCGCGCTGAGCAAGACCTCCGGGGTGAGTATCAAGGAGCTGTACCAGTTCTTCCCGAAGGGGCCGGCCAAGCTTGCCGCGAAGATCGCCGGCATTCCCAAGCCTCGCGGCTGCATCTGACCCGGAAGGACGGTGTGTCATGAGCAGTAACGCCGTGGCATCGAACGGCACCATCGAGAAGGTCTCCATCATCGTGTCGAAGGGGTCCCTGGAGGGGGTCTATCCAGCGCTGATCATGGCCAACGGCGCCCGCGCCGAGGGCATGGAGGCGAACCTGTTCTTCACCTTCTTCGGCCTGGATGTCATCCACAAGGCCCGGCACGAGCACATCAAGCTGGCCACCGTCGGCAATCCCGGCCTGCACCTGGCCACCTGGGCCGGGGGCCTGCCCGGTGTGTCGTCGGTGATGACCCACTACATGGCCCACAAGATGGGCCAGCTCGACATCCCCCCGATACCGGAGTTCATCGAGATGATCGCCGACACCGGCGCTGGCCTGTACGCGTGCCAGGCATCGGTGGACCTGTTCGGTCTCACCACGGACGACTTCATCGAGCAGGTCAAGGACATCATCACCGTGGGCGAGTTCTATGACCTCGCCGCCGGCGGCGAGATCATCTTCACGTAAGCACTCGCTTCAGCCACCGGATGCGGCCGCTTGGTCCGCTGGATCAGGTCGGCCGCTCGGTCCGGCGCTACGGGCCGGCGCGCCGCGCTGGCACCCGATCAACTGGTTCCTGGGGTCTGCCGGCCGCTTACCGACGTGGCCCGGATCCGGATCCAGAACGGGTGCGCCACGGCGGTGACCCACGGGTGCAGATCGTGCCGGTTCAACCGCTGGACCTCGGATTCCTCGTACACCACCTCGGCGCGGCCGGTGACCACAACGCTCCACCCGGCCCGGGCCTGCTCGTCGTAGTGATCGGCTTCAAAGCAGACCAGAGGCTGGCCTTCGGCTGCGGACAGCTTCGACCCCTGGGCCGTGCGGAAGACCGTGTCCTGCCCGTCAATGACATGGTTGACCGGCAGGATGACCAGCTCGCCATCCGCGAAAAAGCCGAGCCGTCCCACCGGGACCGAGCCCAGCAGCCGCAGGCACTCGTCAAACGGCAATATCTCAAGCCCGGCGTGATCCGTCGGATACCTTGTCATGTCAGGCTCCCGCTGAAATGGGCCGCATGCCCGGGTTGCCACGAGCGCCGCCCTGGCTGATTGAGGAATAGGCACGAGGGTCAGCGAACCACCAGGACGGGCCGGCCGGAGAGGCGTATCACCTCGTGTGCGGCGCTGCCGAGGACCAGGCCCGTGAGGTCTCTGTGCCCTCGTGAGCCCATCACGATGATGCCTGCGTCGTGAGCGCGGGCCGCGCGCACGATCTCGCGTGCCGCCTGCCCGTGGATGGTGCTCCGCACCACGGAGTGGGCCTTGATGCCCGCGCCGCGCAGCACCCGCGCAGCGTCCTCCGCCAGCGACTGCGCTTCCGCCTCCGCCTCGATCAGGGCGGATCCGGTGCGGGGCGTGACTTGCTTCTCCCGCACGTGCAGCACCCAGACCTCGCCATGAGATAGCGCTGCCATCTCCCGGGCCGCGTTGATTACTCGCCCGGCCGTCTCCGAATGGTCCACCGCGACCAGCAGCCTGTCGTACATCGCACTCACCACTTCCCCGGCTGTCGTGGATGTGTTCACGCTTGCTAATCGCAGCATTGGCCGATCACGGCTCGATCACCAGGGCTAAAGGCCCTGCCGGGCCGGGACCTGTGGGCCTGCTGACACGGGCCCGGTGACGGCGGCCGCCCGGCCGGTCCCGCCGGGCTTCATCGGTTCTCCAGCGGACATCAGCCTGGTCCCCGCTGGCCAGCGCCAGCGGGGACCAGGGATGTCAGGCGGGCCGGTCAGGTCGGCGTGATGTGCTTTTTCATCACGACGGGAATGCGCTTCTGCGCCTGCCCGGCCGCCGGATCCTTCAGGCCGACGACCACCTCCAGTACGCCCCTGTCGTAGCTGGCCCGGATGTGCTCCGGGTCAGCGCCCTCAGGCAGCGTGACACTGCGGGCGAACGCGCCGTACCGGAACTCCGACCGGTGCTTGCCCTCGGTCTCCTCCTGCCTGTGTGCGCTGATCGTGAGGACGCCCTGGGACACCGTCACCTCGATGTCCTTCTCCGGGTCGACTCCGGGCCAGATGTCAGCGGGACGGGTATTTGGCCAGGATGTCCCTGAGCTGGGTGACGAGGCGAAGAGATTCGCTGTGGCCGCGCTGCCAGACGTTGCGGCCGAAGATGAGCCCGGTGGCACCGGCTTCCATCGACTGCCGCGCCTAAGCGAGGGACGGCAACGGTCGCTCGCCGGGCAGTCCCGTTCGCACATCGGCGACCCAGGGGCCGGCCGGGGCCGACATGGCTGGCGGCCCGTCCTGGCCGGCCGGACCGGCGCCCAGCAGTGCCTCGACCGTCGTGCCAAGTGCATCTGCCAGCCCAATAAGGCTTGCCATCGTCACGACGGCCGGATGCGTCTCGATATGGGTGAGATAAGACTCAGAAAGGCCCGCCCGGACCGCGAGTTGCGCGCGGCTCCAGCCGAGGTGGTGCCGACGGGCCGCGATACGCCTGCCCAGGTCACCTGGACCCGGTGTGCCGTCGCCGTGCATCTGCCCGCTCCTTCCGCATGTCCTGGCGTGTGCCTGGTGAGGAAGAACCTCTCAGTTAAGGCTGTGCCCGGCCCGGGATGATCGGCAGGGGCGCGCGGCCCGTCGTGGCGGGACCTTGGGCCTGCCGGACGGCTGGCCGCGGCTGGCCGGCCAGGGCCACCGCCGCGTCAACGGCAAGCCCGAGCGCCGCCCCGCCCGCGATGTCCAGTGGCAGGTGGGCGCCGGTGTAGATACGGGTCAGGCCGACGACCGGAACACCGGCCAGGGTGAGGACGCGGCCGGTCCGGCCGAGATGCGGCAGGGCGGCGGCGCCCAGCGCGGCGGCGACGCCGGCGTGCCCGGACAGGTACCCCAGCCCCGTGGCCTGGCTGCCACGGCAGCGGGTACCTGGGAGCAGCGCCGCCGGCCGCGGCCGGCGCACCAGCTGCTTGACCAGCTTGGCGAGCGCCCAGGTGCCGGTCCCGTCCGCGAGGAGCCGCCCGGCCAGTTCGTGGTCCCCGGGCCGCGGGCTCCGGCCGTGCTTACCGCAAGCGCTAGGTCGTCAGTCACGTCGGGCTTGACAATTGCGGTGATCAGCTTCACGGGATCCCGCCTCCTCCTGGACGCGTCCTTTCTCCAGGCTCAGCCGCGCGGCCCGGGCGCGCCAGGGCCGAAGGTCGGCTGGAGGAGGTTCAACAGTCCCGGGCGCAGCGCGTCACCGGTAGGCGAGCACCACCCAGACCTGCCCCTGGGCGAACGTCACCCGGGCCTTTGGACACCTCTTGCTCCGGTACTGCCTCGCTGGGCCAGGAAGTGCCAGCTGCGCACTGGTAGGGCCCTTCGGCCCTGGTGCGGCCCGCAGCGCTCGCCGACCATGAGGACAAGGCGGCCGGGCCCCGGGCTGTGGGGGGCCGCGGGCCCGGCGGCCGACGAGCACTCGCGAGCACATGACCTTCCCGGGGAGGGTGGGCGCCGTGAACAACGCTAGTGAGCCGGGCAGCGTGCGGCTGATGGAGGCCGCGGCGCTGGACCTGCTGTTCACATCGCTGCACGAGGCCGGTTACCGCGTCATCGGGCCCACGGTGGCCGATGGCGCGATCGTCCTTGGCGAACTCGCCGCTGCGGGCGACCTGCCGTTCGGCTGGGGCGTCCAGCTCGAACCCGGAGGGTACCGCCTTCGCCGCCGCGGCGACACCGCCGCGTTCGGCCACTCCGCTGGGCCCGGATCGTGGAAGCAATTCCTGCATCCGCCCAGGGAGAAGCTGTGGTCCGCCCGGCTGGCCGAAGGCGGCTTCGAGATCGGGCAAACCGGAGACGATTCCGGCCGTGATGCCGAGCCGCCGCGGCTGGCGTTCTTCGGTGTGCGCCCATGCGACCTCCGCGCGATTCAGGTCCAGGACCAGGTGCTCGGCAGCGGCCGCGGCAATTCGCGGTACGCGGCCCGCCGGGCTGCCGTGCTCATCGTGGCAGTGAACTGCACCGAGCCCGGCGAGACTTGCTTCTGCACGTCAATGGGGACAGGGCCGGGGGCCGGCCCCGGCTACGACCTGGCGCTGACCGAGCTTGTCAGCGGTGACCGGCATGCGTTCCTCGTCGATGTCGGCACCGAAGCGGGCGCCTCGGTGCTGGCCGGCGTACCCCACGTGAATGCCGGTGCTGCGACAATCGACCGGGCGCGCTCGGCTGTCGCCGACGCGTCGGAGCACATGGGCCGCTCCATGCCAGCCGCCGGGCTGCGTGAGCTGATGGCGGGCAGCTACGACGCCGCCCGCTGGGACGACGTCGCGTCCCGGTGCCTGACCTGCGGCAACTGCACGCTGGCCTGCCCGACCTGCTTCTGCACCGAGGTGGAGGATGTCACCGACCTGTCCGGCGACCACGCCGAGCGGTGGCAGCACTGGGCCTCCTGCTTCGACCTGGACTTCTCTTACCTACATGGCGGCCCGGTTCGCTCCTCCGCCCGCAGCAGGTACCGGCAATGGCTCACCCACAAGCTGGGTACCTGGCACGACCAGTTCGACAGCTCCGGCTGCGTCGGTTGCGGGCGGTGCATCGTATGGTGCCCGGTCGGTATCGACATCACCGAGGAGGTCGCGGCGCTGCAAGCCGAAGCGCAGGACAGGAAGACCGGGGACGCCGGGACACAGGACGGTGCGCCATGAGCGGCGTAACGCCGGCGGACCTGGCCGGTCACCCCTTCCTGCGCGGCATGGCAGACGGTCACCTTGCCGTGCTTGCCCGGGTTTGCTGGGTGGCTCCGGTGCGGAAGGGGCACCAGCTTTTCGCCGAAGGTGACACGGCACGCCGGTTCTGGCTCATCCGCAGCGGCCATGTCGCGCTCGACGTGCACGCGCCCGGTGGCCGCCAGCTCATCGTTGAAACGCTGGGTCAAGGCGATCTTCTCGGCCTGTCCTGGCTCGTCCCGCCGTACCAATGGCAGTTCGGCGCCACGGCCGTTCAGGACACCATGACGTTCGAGTTCAACGCCGCCGCGGTCCAGGCGGCTTGCGAATCCGATGCCGACCTCGGGTACCAGTTGCTGCAGCGGGTCATGTCCGCCGCGTTGTCGCGGCTGCAGGCCACCCGGGTCAGGATGCTCGATCTCTACGCGGCGTCCGCCCCGGTGCGTGGTGGGCCGTGAGCCAGGCGACCGCCCCGGTGCTGCCTGCGCGCTACCAGGTCGTGGAGCGCCAGGAGGAGACGCACGACACGGTGACGCTCTGCCTGCGGCCGGTCGACCAACCGATTCCCGCCTACCGGCCGGGGCAGTTCACCATGCTGTACGCGCCCGGCATCGGCGAGGTCCCGGTGTCCATCAGCGGCACGGGTCCTGAGCTCGGACTGGTGCAGACGGTGCGGGCGGTGGGCGCGGTGACCCGCGCGCTGTGCGCCTGCCCGCCCGGGAGGGTGATCGGGGTTCGCGGGCCCTACGGCACTCACTGGGATGTGGCCAGTGCGGCCGGTGACGACCTGCTGATCGTGGCGGGCGGCATAGGGCTCGCGCCGCTGCGCGGGGCGCTGCTCGCCGCGCTCGGGCACCGGGAGCGGTACCGGCGCGTCGTGGTGCTGGCCGGTGCCCGGTCACCAGAGGAACTCGTGTTCGCCCGAGAGCTGGACGAGTGGCGCCGCGGCGGTGCCGAGGTAGCGGTGACGGTGGACCAGGCCGTGGTCGGCTGGGCCGGGCACGTCGGCGTGGTGACGCAGCTCATCGGCCGCGTGGACGTCGATTCCGCCCGGACCACGGCCTTGATCTGCGGGCCCGAGGTGATGATGCGGCTCACCGCCCGGGAGCTGCGAGCGCTCGGCGTCCCGGCCACGCGGATCCGGGTGTCGCTGGAACGGAACATGCGATGCGGGGTGGCCGAGTGCGGGCACTGCCAGCTCGGGCCCCTGCTGCTCTGCCGGGACGGCCCAGTGATCAGTTACCAGGTGGCCATGCCCTTGCTCGCGATACGGGAGCTCTGATGACGACGGCGCGGCGCCCGCGGCTCGCGGTATGGAAGTTCGCCTCCTGCGACGGCTGCCAGCTCACCCTGCTCGACTGTCAGGACGAGCTGCTTGCGCTCGCCGCACAGGTCGAGATCGCCCATTTCACCGAGGCCTCCAGCACGGACGCCGAGGGGCCATACGATGTCTCGCTCGTCGAGGGTTCGGTGACCACGCCCGAGGACGCGGAGCGAATCCAGCGGGTGCGGGCGCAGTCCCGGACGCTGGTCACCATCGGCGCGTGCGCTACTTCGGGCGGGGTCCAGGCCTTGCGTAACTTCGCCGACGTCGCGGAGTTCAGCGCGGCTGTCTACGCCCGCCCGGAGTACGTAGCGACGCTTGCGACCTCTACGCCCATCGCTGACCACGTCCCGGTCGACTTCGAGCTGCGCGGCTGCCCCATCGACAAGCGCCAGCTCCTCGAGTTGATCACGGCGCTGCTCGCGGGCCGTCAGCCGCGGATTCCCGGGCACAGCGTGTGCGAGGAGTGCAAGCGCCGCGGCACCGCCTGCGTCATGGTCGCCCA
>Ga0070706_100006985_pt1 | contig 10651 bp, 10 predicted proteins | sample KBSK5501metaG_FD_65476 | JGI IMG/M metagenome (GOLD analysis project Ga0070706, IMG submission 65476) | Corn, switchgrass and miscanthus rhizosphere microbial communities from Kellogg Biological Station, Michigan, USA - KBS K5-50-1 metaG | ecosystem: Host-associated > Plants > Roots >...
GCTGGTTGGCCACGATGCCCACGCTGCGCCCGCCGAAGCGCGCGAAGCCCACCACGATGTTGGGGGCGAAGTAGGCGTGGACCTCCAGGAAGCGTGCGTCGTCCGCGACCGCCTCGATGAGGCGCTTGATGTCGTACGGCTGGTTCGGCTCGGGAGGGATGAGCGTGTCGAGGGCCGCCTCCTCGCGGTCCGGCGGGTCGTCGGTCGGGCGCAGGGGCGCGTCCTCCAGGTTGTTCGACGGCAGGTAGCCCAGCAGCTCGCGCAGCAGGGCCAGGCAGGCCCGGTCGTCGTCGACCGCGAAGTGGGCGACACCGGACCGCGAGTTGTGGGTGAGGGCGCCGCCCAGCTCCTCCTTGGTCACCTCCTCGTGGGTCACCGTCTTGATGACGTCGGGACCGGTGACGAACATGTACGAGGTGTCCTTCACCATCACGTTGAAGTCGGTGATGGCGGGGCTGTACACGGCGCCGCCCGCACACGGCCCCATGATCGCGGAGATCTGGGGGATGACGCCGGAGGCCAGCGTGTTCCGCAGGAAGATGTCGGCGTACCCGCCGAGCGAGGCCACTCCCTCCTGGATGCGGGCGCCCCCCGAGTCGTTGAGGCCGATCACGGGCGCGCCCATCTTCATGGCGAGGTCCATCACCTTGCAGATCTTCCGGGCGTTGGTCTCGGAGAGGCTGCCCCCGAAGACCGTGAAGTCCTGGGCGAAGACGTAGACGAGCCGGCCGTCGATCTTCCCGTACCCGGAGACGACGCCGTCGCCGGGGATCTTCTGGTCGGCCATGCCGAAGTCGAGGCAGCGGTGCTCGACGAGCTTGTCCAGCTCCTCGAACGACCCTTCGTCGAGCAGCAGGCCCACCCGCTCGCGCGCGGTGAGCTTGCCCTCGACGTGCTGCTTCTGGACGCGGTCCGGCCCGCCCCCGGACTCGGCCTGCCTGGCCTTCTCGCGAAGGACGTCGAGGGGGGCGTAGTGAGGAGAGCGAGGCTGCGGCAATCCCGCTTCGCGCGCAGCCGGTGGCTCCGGCCGAGGCTTCACCCGCTTCGGGCCGGCCGCGGGAGGCTTCTCAATGGCCACAGCCGCATCCGCCCCGGCCGCAGCCACAACCGCCGCCGGTCGAGGGCACGAAGCCCCCGGCGCCGGCAAAAGCGAAGCGCGATACCTGCTTCTCGACGTCGTCGCCGGCGCAGCGGGGGCAGGCCACCGCCTCGCCCCACGCGCGCACGTACTTCTCGAAGCTCTCGTGGCAGGCGTGGCAGACGTACTCGTAGACGGGCATCCTGGTCAGCGGGCGGACTTGGCGCCCATCTCCTTCTTGGCCTTCTCCCAATCGTCGAGGAACTTCTTGAGGCCGATGTCGGTCAGTGGGTGCTTCACGAGGGTCGTGAAGACGGCGTAGGGCATGGTCCCGATGTGGGCGCCCGCCCGCGCCGCCTCCACGACGTGCATCGGGTGGCGCAGGCTGGCCGCGAGCACCTCGCAGGGAAACGAGTAGTTTCGGTAGATCTGCACGATGTCGCGCACGAGGTCCATGCCGGGGGTCGCAATGTCGTCGAGCCGGCCCACGAAGGGCGAGCAGAAGCTGGCCCCCGCCTTGGCCGCCAGCAGCGCCTGGGGGGCCGAGAAGACGAGCGTCATGTTGATCCGGATGCCCTCGCCGCTGAGGGTCTTCGTCGCCTTCAGCCCCTCCGCCGTGCACGGGCATTTCACGACGATGTTCTTGTGCACGCCCGCCCAGTGGTGGCCCTCGCGGACCATGCCCTCCGCGTCGGTGGCCACCACCTCGGCGGAGATGGGGCCGTTCACGGTCTCGCAGATCTGGACGAGGATCTCTTCCGGCTCGCCGCTCTCCTTCGAGAGCAGCGTCGGGTTGGTGGTGACGCCGTCGATCACGCCGAGCGCGGCGGCTTCGCGGATCTCCTTCAGGCTTGCCGTATCCAGGAAGATCTTCATGAGTGCCTCCCCCGAAATCATATCCCCACGGCGAGGCGGCAGCACCCGCTCACGGCCGGCGGGCCGGGACGGCCGCCGACGGCCGGCTCTCGTTGCCGTCCCGGTCCACCGCGGTCACGGTATAGGAGAGGTCCACGCCCCGGGGCGCGCCGGTGTCGCGGAAGGAGGTCTCGGGCGCGGTCACCTCCGCCACCCGGACGGGCGCCGCGCCCTCGGCGGCGCGGTAGACGCGGTAGGACGCCAGATCGGCCTCCAGCGATGGGCTCCAGGAGACCTCCACGCCGTCGTCGTGCACGAGCGCGGCGACCCCGGTGGGAGGCGCGGGCGGGAACACGTCCTTGTTCTCGACGCACGCCTCGCCCGAGCTCGCGCTCTCCACCACCGGCTCCGTCGAGGCGACCGTCCGCACGACGTAGCACCAGCGCTCGCCGGGCGCGATCGTCGTGTCGCGGAAGGGCGGAGCGGCCACCGGCACCGTCATGAGCGGTCGGCGGTACGCGCTCTCCGGCTCGCGGCGGTAGATCCAGAAGCCGCCCTGCGGCTTCGGCGTGGGTGAGGGCGAGGGGCTGGCCGAGGGCGACGGGCGCGCGACCGGAGACGGGCTGACGCCGGGCGAAGGGGACGGGGAGGGCGAGACGGCGGGTGACGGGCTGACCGCCGGCGACGGAGCGACCGCGGGTGAAGCGGAAGGCGGCGGCGAGACGGTGCCGAGCTCGGGCGACGGAGAGGGCGATGGGGACGGAGGCGGGGTCGGGGGCGGGGTCGGGGGCGGAACCCACGCGAGCACCACCGCCTGCGGCTCGAGCTGGGCGGTGAAGGCGGTGGGCTCGGGTGGCGTCGGCTGCACCGTGAGCACCACCACGGGCGTCTGGGCCGAGGTCTCACCCCCCGACTTCACCCGCGCCGCCACCCGGATCACCGTGCCCACGGCCGGGACCGGCCCCGCCTCCACGTAGGTCTCCCCCGGCACCATCTTCCGGACGGTCCGGTGCGCGAGCTTGCCGAAATCGCCCGCGCCCTCCGCCCGCAAGAGCTCCACCTCGAGCACGCCGAGGCGCACGCCTCCCGACGACGTCCGCGGCGCGACGAAGCTCACCTCCAGCCGCGGCCCGCGCTGGGCCAGGCGCAGCTCGGTGACGTTCTGCGGCGTGCGCGACAGCGGCGGCAGCGGGTCGCCCCGCTTCCCGCAACCGGCGACACCCAGCCCGGCCGCGAGCAGGGCGGCGCCGAGGCGCGGGAACGCCGCCGCGCGCGGACGCCTCAAAGAATGAACCGGCTGAGGTCCTGGTCCTTCACGAGCGGCGCCAGCTTCGCGCGCACCTCGGCCGCGTCGATGCGGACGGCGCGGGGACCCGCGGCGCCCCCTTCGAAGGACACCTCGTCGAGGACCGTCTCCAGGATGGTCGAGAGGCGCCGGGCGCCGATGTTCTCGGTGGCGTTGTTGACATCGGTCGCGAAACGGGCCATCTCGCGGATGGCCTCGTCGGTGAAGGACACCTCCACGCCCTCGGTGGCGAGGAGGGCCTGGTACTGCTTGATGAGAGCGTTCCGAGGCTCGGTCAGGATGCGCACCAGGTCCTCCAGGCCCAGGCTCTCCAGCTCCACGCGGATCGGAAAGCGGCCCTGCAGCTCCGGGATGAGGTCGGAGGGCTTGGAGACGTGGAAGGCCCCGGCGGCGATGAAGAGGACGTGGTCGGTGTGCACCGGCCCGTACTTGGTCGACACCGTCGTGCCCTCGACGATGGGCAGGATGTCGCGCTGCACGCCCTCCCGCGACACGTCGGGCCCGTGGCCGCCCTCCCGGCCCGCGATCTTGTCGATCTCGTCGATGAACACGATGCCGGAGTTCTGCACGCGCTCCACCGCGAGCCGCGCGACCTGCTCCGCGTCCACCAGCCGCGCCTCTTCCTCGCTGCGCAGCACCTCGCGGGCCTCGGGCACCGTGACGCGGCGCTGCTTGGTCTTGCCGCCGAAGAGGCCGGGCAGCATGTCCTTGAGGTTGACGTCCATCTCCTCGACGCCCTGGTTGGTGAGGATCTGGAAGGAGGGGAAGCTCCGCTCCCGCACCTCCACCTCCACCATGCGCGTGTCGAGCGCGCCCCGGCGGAGCTGCTCCCGCAGCTTCTCGCGCGTGGACCGTAGCGGCTCTTCGCCCGCGCGCTCCCCCGCCGGTCCTTCCCCCTCGGCCGCGAAGCCGGGACGCGGGGGCGGCAGGAGCAGGTCGAGGAGCCGTTCCTCGACGTTCCGCTCGGCCTTCTCCTTCACCTCCGCGCGCTTCTCCCGCCGGACCATGTCCACCGCCGACTCGGTGAGGTCGCGAATCATGGAATCCACGTCGCGGCCGACGTAGCCGACCTCGGTGTACTTGGACGCCTCCACCTTGACGAACGGGCTCCCCGAGAGGCGGGCCAGCCGCCGCGCGATCTCGGTCTTGCCGACGCCGGTCGGCCCGATCATCAGGATGTTCCTGGGCACGACCTCGGAGGCCACCTCGGGGGGCAGGCGCTGGCGCCGGATGCGGTTGCGCAAGGCGACTGCCACCGAGCGCTTCGCGGCCTGCTGCCCGACGACGTAGCGGTCGAGCTCGGCCACGATCTCGCGGGGGGTGAGCGTGTCCAGGTTCCGCAGCTCATCGGCGGCCGCCGGCAGGTGGATGGTCACGCTAGTGCCGTTCCAACTTTTCGCGCCGAGCTTGGCGCGAGTGTCGATGCGGCATCCCAACTCCAATCTTCGAGATCATCGTAGGTCCATCAAGGTGGAACGGCACTAGAGCGACTCCACCACGATCGAGTCGTTGGTGTAGACGCAGATGGAGGCGGCGATCTTCAGCGCCTCGACGGCCAGCGTCGGGGCGTCCATCTCGGTGAAGCGCGCCAGCGCGCGGGCGGCGGCCAGGGCATACGGCCCGCCGCTGCCCACCGCCACGATGCCGTCGTCGGGGGTGATCACGTCGCCGGCGCCCGAGAGGAGGAAGGCCGACTCGCGGTCGGCGACGACCAGGAAGGCCTCCAGCCGGCGCAGCACGCGGTCCGTGCGCCATTCCTTCGACAGCTCCACCGCCGCGCGCTCCAGGTTCCCGCGATACTCCTCGATCTTGGCCTCGAACTTCGCGAAGAGCGCGAGGGCGTCGGCGGTGGAGCCGGCGAAGCCCGCCAGCACCTGACCGTTGTGCAGGCGCCGGATCTTCCGCGCGCCGTGCTTCATCACGGTCTGGCCGAGCGTGACCTGCCCGTCGCCCGCGATGGCGCTGCGTCCGCGGTGGCGCACGGCCAGGATCGTCGTGCCGTGGAGGGTGGAGGATTGGCCCATGGAGGTGGCCCGCCGGAGGGCTCGACCTCTTAGTATAGTCTCAGTACTCCGCGTACTCGATGCGCGAGCGCAGCTCGTCCGCGCCCAGGCGCCCGGCCCGGCGCTCGTCGAGGTCGCGCTTGCGCGCCTTCACCACCAGCGTCTTCTGCGCGCGGCGGCCCACGGTCGAGGGGCGGGAGACGAAATCCACGGCGACCGCGACGTATTCCTCCGGCCCCAGGTGATGCAGCGCCGCGCCCTGCCGCTCGAGCAGAGCGGTCACCGCCGTCTTCACGTCGCGAACGATCGCCGGCCCCGTCCGTCCGTCGGCCGGCTCCTCGATGCTGAACCACATCTGCCACGGCGCGGGAGCCAGCGGGGGAGGTGCCGCCTCGGGCACGAGGACGGCGTCGGGCTCGGCGCTCGCACGAGGGGCGATGGGAGCGTCGGGGGCCGCGGGCGCCCCGGGGACGGCGGGTGAGGGGGGCGCGGGCGGGACGAGACGCATCTCGACCTGCCGCTCCGCCTCCATCCGCGCGCGCTCGACGTCGCGGCGTACGGCCTCCATCCGGGCCTGCAGCTCCCGGACCTGCGCCTCCATCCGCCGAGCCATCTCCCGCTCCTGCTCGCCGTGCGACTGCTCCGCCTCGTGCAGCGCGAGCATCTGCTCGACCATCCGGGTCTCGAGCTCCTGCTGCAGGTCTTCGAGCCGCAGGGGCCCCGGCTCCATGTCCTCGCCCACCACGAGGGTGGCGGTGGGCGGCGGCAGCACGACGACGGTCTCCGCGCGGCCGCGGGCCGTGCCCCGCAGCTCGGCCCGGGTCTGGCGCAGCGCCTGGAGGTTCTTCTCCATCTGCGCGTGGATCTCGGGCGAGGAGGCGGTGCGCAGCCCCTGCTCGAGGTGCCGGATCGCGTCATCCAGCGACCGGGCGGCCTCGTGCTCGGCGACCGAGCGCCGCGAGGGCGAAGGGAGGGCCCGCGGTGGAAGGACGAACAGCGCTCCGAATCCGGGCAGCCGGTAGCCGCGGGCGCCCTCCCGGCCGGCCAGCACGGCCGGGCTGGGACGGCTCACGCGCCTCACCGCAGCGTCGAGCGCGGCGGCGAAGCCGTCCATCTCGAGACGGGGATCGGCCGGGACCTGGCCGGACGACAACCCCGGAGTGAGGGCGCAAACGGCGCCGACGAAGCCCAGCGCGACGCGGGAGGGGCGCATCGCTACCTCTTCTGGGAGGCCTGCAGGACGTGGCCCATCAGCTCGGTCGTCCGGGCCGCCTGCAGCCCGGCCTTGCCGTCGAGATAGCTGAGGCCGGCGCCCACCTGCGCGAGGTCGTACTGGCGCCGGGCCTCGGTGCGCTCCTCCAGCCGGGTGAGGCCGGTCGTGACCAGGGTGGCCTGCCGCGCCTCGCTGTCCGCGATCATCTGATGCACCTTCCGCAGCGTTTCCTCGTCGGAGCGGGCCGCGGCGGCGACGGTGGCCCGCAGCGCGTCCATCTCACGGCGGTGGCGCTCTTCCTGGGCGCTCAGCGCGGCCGAAAAGGCCGCGGCCTCCGGGGCCTGGCCCAGCCGAAACGCCATGCCACCGTGCTCGTAGCGCAGCTCGGAGCCCCGCAGCGCCAGCCCACCCCCGACGAGGAGCACCAGCCCGGCCGCCATCGCGAGGTACCAGCGGGCGGAATACAGAGGGCGAGGCGGGCGGCCGAGGTCGGGGGGCGTTCGCCAGGACGCCAGGTCGCGACGCAGCCGCCGGAATGAGGCCAGCTCGTCGCGGCAGACAGGGCATCCGGCTTGATGCTCCTCGAGGCGCCGGGCGACGGCGGGCGCGGCCTCGCCGTAGAGAAGGTCCAGCATGTCATCGCGAAAAGCGTCGCAGTCCATCACGTCTCCCCCGGGCTCGCTTCTTTCGCGGCCCATCATGAAGTCGGGGCCGGCACCGGGGCCCCGCCCCGGATTCCCTGGCTCGTCAGCTGCTGCCGGAGCTGCCCCAATCCCCGGTAGAGCCGTGTCTTCACGGTCGACAGCGGCACGTCGAGCGCCTCGGCGATCTCGAGGAACGTCAGGCCCTGGTACTCCTTCAGCACGACCACCTCGCGCTGCTCCTGCGGAAGGGAGGCCACGGCCGCCGCCACCTGGCGCGAGAGGTCGCGTGCCTCGATGAGCTCGAGCGCGCTCGGCCCGACGTCGCTGCCGGCCTCACCCGTGTCCGCCAGCTCATCGAAGCTCACGTAGGTCTTGCCGCGGCCCCGCCGCATCCGGTCGCGGCACACGTTGAGGGCGATCTGGTACAGCCACGAGGAGAAGCGCGCCTCCTTCTTGAACGTTCCGAGGCCGCGATAGGCCTTCAGCAACGTCTCCTGGCTCAGGTCGCGCACGTCCTCTCCGGGTCCCACGAGCCGATAGATGGCGCCCTGCACCTTTCGCTCCCAGCGGCCGACGAGCGTGTCGAAGGCGGACGATTCCCCGTTCTGGAAGCGTTCCACCAGCTCCTCGTCGCTGGGCACCATCGGCCTCGTAATCTTAGACGCAGACGTCATGGTCGCAGCCTGTATTCTGTAATATAACAGAAAATATTAGGCGCGCGGGTGCGTCTTACGGTATATCTCCAGAATATGTCGGGTATCGAGATGCGTGTATCTCTGGGTCGTGGACAGGCGAGCATGCCCCAGCAGCTCTTGAATGGACCGGAGGTCGGCGCCCCGCTCCAGAAGGTGGGTCGCGAAGCTGTGCCGGAGCCCATGGGGGCTGATCCGCTGGGCAACGGCGACCTGTAGAACCCGCCGTTGCACGACGGTGCGGACGGAGCGGTCGGTGAGCCGGCCCCCGCGGGCGTTCACGAAGAGGGCGTCGGTGCGCGGCCGCCACTTGGCGCGGACGGGCAGGTACTCGCGGAGGGCATTCTCGGCCGGGGCGCCGAAAGGGACCATCCTCTCCTTCCGGCCCTTGCCCAGGACCCGCACGAAGCGACCGTCGAGGTCCACTTCCGGGAGATCCAGTCCGACGAGCTCGGCGCAGCGGATCCCGGTCGCGTAGAGCAGCTCGAGGATGGCCCGCGCGCGCACCTCGCCGTCGCCGTCCCCTTCCAGCGCCAGCAGCCGGGCCACGTCGGCCTCGTCCAGGTGCGCGGGGATGCGCCGCTCCTGGCGCGGCGAGACCAGCGCCCGCGCGGGGTTGACCTCGACGACGCCCTCCCGGCACAGGTAACGGAAGAACGTGCGGAGGCTGGCCAGCTTCCGGGCGGCGGAGCTCTTCTTGAGCCCGGCGCGGTGGAGCCGGGCCAGGAACGCGCGGATCAGGAGGTGGTCGACGTCCCGCGGCCGCGGCTCGCGCCCCAGCTCTTCGCGCAAGTGGGCGACGAACTGGCCGACGTCGTCGACGTAGGCCCGCACGGTGTGGGCCGACGCGTTGCGCTCCCGCTCGAGGTGGCGGCGGAAGGCGGCCAGCGATTTCTTAATCTCGATCCCTCATCGTCAATGCGCCCCCTCCCCGGTTGTGACCGCCCTCTCACCCTCGATGCCGGCCCGGAACCGCTCCAGCGACTCCAGGGCGCGCGCAGACAGGGCGAGGCGCTTCCGGCCTTTGTCGCGGATGCGCTGCTTTAGTTCTGGTAATAGACCGAATGCGATGTTGGTGGGTTGGTAGTTCGCGGGATCGCTGCGGGCGATATACCGGCCAAGCCCGCCCAGTGCCGTGTCCTCGGGGAATGGAACCGGCTCTTCCCCCCGGGCCCGCCGCGCCGCGCCGATCCCGGCGATCAACCCGGAGGCCGCGGACTCCACGTACCCCTCCACGCCGGACATCTGGCCCGCGAAGAACAGGCCCCGGCGGCCGCGGGTCTCGAACGTGGGCTCGAGGACCCTCGGCGCGTTGACGTACGTGTTGCGATGGATCATCCCGTAGCGGACGAACTCCGCGTTCTCCAGCCCGGGGATCATCCGGAAGACCCGTTTCTGCTCCCCCCATTTCAGCTGGGTCTGGAAGCCGACCATCGAATAGTGGGTGGCGGCCAGGTCGTCCTGCCGGAGCTGCACGACCGCGAAGGGCCGGGCGCCCGTCCGGGGGTCCACGAGGCCGACCGGCTTCATGGGGCCGAAGAGGAGGGTCTCGGGGCCCCGGCTGGCGATCACCTCCGCGGGCAGGCAGCCCTCGAAGAAGAACTCGTGCTCGAAGGCATGCAGGGCCGCGCACTCCGCGGTGGTGAGGGCCGCATAAAAGGCGCGGTACTCACCTTCGGTGAACGGGCAGTTCACGTAATCGTCGCCCCCGCGCCCGTAGCGGGAGGCCTTGAAGGTCTTCGCGAGGTCGATCGTGTCGGCCTCCACCACGGGGCTCACCGCGTCGTAGAAATAGAGGTGCGCGCCGCCCACGAAGGCCGCGATCTCCGCGGCCAGCGTCTCCGAGGTGAGGGGGCCGGTGGCCACGATGGCCACGTCGTCCTCGGGCAGCCGCGTCACCTCGCCGCGATGGATCCGGACCTTGGGGAGGGCGCCCACGGCCTCCGTGATCCGCTGCGCGAACAGGGCGCGGTCCACGGCGAGCGCGCTGCCCGCGGGCACGCGCACCGCGTCGGCGACGCGGACCACGAGCGAGTCCATCCGGCGCATCTCTTCCTTGAGCAGGCCCGCCGCCTGGTCGAGCGCGTTGCCGCGCAGGCTGTTCGAGCACACGAGCTCGGCCAGGTGGTCGGTTTGATGGACCGGCGTGGGCTTGACCGGCCGCATCTCGTGGAGGTCGACCCCGATCCCCCGCCGCGCAAGCTGCCACGCCGCCTCGGACCCGGCAAGACCGCCGCCGACGACGGTTACGCGCTCAGTCATTGCTTTTCCACGCAGAGGCCGCAGAGGGCACGCAGAGGCCGCAGAGAACAGAATTACAGCACGGCATTATAGCGCTGCCGCGGACAGGCTCTTCGAGGTTCGGCGGCCCTACGAAGGTTGCCGGTCTCTGCGGCCTCTGCGTTGTCTCCGCGGCCTCTGCGTGGAAGAGCCGGTCCGCAGAGGATCAGGCGGCTTCGCGTTTGTAGTGGCAGGCCTCGTTGCCGCAGTAGATGACCTTGCCCTCCTTCTTCGTCTCCTTGGCGAGCAGGTAGGGACGGCCGCAGTCGGGGCAGGGCTCGGCGATGGGCAGGTGGTACGCGGTGAACTTGCACTCGGGGTAGCGCTTGCAACCGTAGAACGAGCGGCCCCAGCGGCCCTTGCGCTCCACGACCTGGCCCTGGCCGCACTCGGGGCAGAGGAGGCCGATCTCGCGCGCCTCCTTCTTCTTGATGTACTTGCAATTCGGGTAGTCGCTGCAGGCGATGAACGGGCCGAACCGGCCACGGCGCCACATGAGCGGCTTGCCGCACTCCGGGCAGTTCTCGTCGATCGGCTTCAGCGCCTCGACCTGGAGCTTGCCTTCGGCGCCGCGCACGAG
>Ga0070706_100006987_pt1 | contig 10650 bp, 10 predicted proteins | sample KBSK5501metaG_FD_65476 | JGI IMG/M metagenome (GOLD analysis project Ga0070706, IMG submission 65476) | Corn, switchgrass and miscanthus rhizosphere microbial communities from Kellogg Biological Station, Michigan, USA - KBS K5-50-1 metaG | ecosystem: Host-associated > Plants > Roots >...
TCTCAGAATATCGGGCTGCTTACTTCGACGGATTTTGAATTGATTGAACGTATCCGTAACGGTGAAGAAATCCCGCTGGAAGAATTCACGAAAGGTCTGGATCCAATCTCAAAGGACATCGTCGAATACGGCGGTCTGTTCAATTACAACAAGGCGCGGTTGGCCGGAGAAATCTCGCCGCCGCCGGTCGAGACACAGTCGGTGATGCAGCAATTGATTGATGTGGGCCAAATCAGACAAGACGAAGCGAAGGTCTTTCAACGCGTCGTGGAGAAGGCAGTTGGTTCACAACGACAATCTCGTCCCATGAATATCGTCGAGAAGATTATCGCGCGTCACGCATTCGTCCGAGCCGGAACTATTGGGGTTGAATCGGTGAAGCCCGGGGACGCATTGTTTGCCGTCGCGGACGTGCGTTTCTCGCACGAATACGTCACGCCGATGGCCGCATCACTTTTGACGCAGGCGTTAGGATCCGACGCAAAGGTGACGGAACCCGAGTCGGTATTCGCTTTCCGCGATCACCTAACCTTCTTGAGCAAAGTGATGTCGTCGAAGCATCGCGAGATGGGACTGCTCGAAAAAGCTGAAGGACTGGCGACTACGCAAGAAAGTTTCACCGCGAAGCAAGGCATCAAACTTTATGGCGAAAATCCTGAAGGTGGTTCGGAAGCGATCTGTCACAACGCGGTCGTTGAAGATCTCGCTTTGCCGGGACAGATCGTGATCGGCACTGACTCGCACACGTGCATGGCGGGCGTGCTCGGCTGCTTTGCCTTCGGCGTCGGCTCGACCGACATGGCCAACGCCTGGTTCACGAAAGACATTCGCATCCGCGTGCCGGAAACTGTGCGTTATGTTTTAAGAGGCCGCAAGCGTGCCGATGTGGCGGCGAAAGATGTGATGCTCTACATCCTGGCGACGGATTACATGAAATCGAGTCAGGGTATCGGCAAGGTATTAGAGTTTGCCGGAGGCGATCTGAAAAATTGGCCAATGGACGAACGCGCAACCTTGACGAACATGTCGGTCGAGGCCGGCGGCTTCACCGGCATCATTGAACCTGATGACCAAACATTGGAGTACATAGTAAAGATGCGTGGACCTGACGCGGATGAAGTGCGCAAAGGATTTGTCTACAGCGACCCGGACGCCGAGTACGCCGCCACTTTTGAAATCGATCTCGACGAGATTCGTCCGATGGTTGCTTTACCCGGCGATCCCCGCAACGGTATCCCGATCGATGAACTCACGGAAGAAGTCCGCATCGACGCGGCATATGGCGGCTCATGCACCGGCGGCAAAATGGCCGACATGGACATGTACGCTACCGTCTTGCAGAACGCGCTCGCGCAAGGCAAGCATGTCGCGCCCGGCGTTCATCTCTATTTGCAATTCGGATCGCAGAAAATCAAACAATACGCTAAAGAGCATGGCTACATTGAAATCTTCCAACGCGCCGGCGCCGAATTAATCGATCCAAGTTGCGGCGCCTGCATCAACGCCGGCCCCGGCGCTTCAAAGACCGCCGAGACAGTCACCGTCAGCGCCCAGAACCGAAACTTTCCCGGCCGCTCGGGTCCCGGCAAACTTTATCTCGCTTCACCGTATGTCGTTGCCGCATCGGCCATCGCCGGAAAGATCGTCGCGCCAGACGAGTTTCTGCGTGAGAGCAGAGATTGAAGGGTTGACGAAACCTAGGCAGATACCTATAGTCATCAATGCAATGTCAACTACTCCTGCGATGGTTAAGTCAGACTCGGCGGCAAAGAAAAAGAGAAAATCTCCGCGCGGCGAAGCTACTAATGACTTAGTCTTCAGCTCTTACGTCGGGACGAATGACGAAGTTTTCCCGTTCGTGCTTTCACTCTACGTCGAACCCGGAAGCAAAGTCGCTGATGTAACGTTTGGCAACGGCGTTTTCTGGCGAAAAGTGCCGGAAGGCACTTACAACATTCTCGCAACTGATCTCTCGAAAGGCGTCGATTGTCGCGAACTACCTTATGAAAGTAACTCTATTGATTGTGTAGTCTTCGATCCGCCTTACATGCACACACCCGGTGGAACCGCGCATGTTAACCATCAGAACTACGAAGGCTATTACAAAAACAATCAAGCAAACTCTGACAAGAAATATCACGACGCTGTCTTAGACCTTTATTTCTCTGCCGCAAAAGAGGCATGGCGGGTCTTGCGCGATGGCGGAACTTACATCGTTAAGTGTCAGGACGAGGTCTGCGCAAATCAGCAACGTCTGACACACGTCGAACTAATAAACGAGCTAGCCAATACGGTTTTAGAGGTGAGGACTTGTTCGTTGTTGTTCGCAATGGCAAGCCGGGAGTCAGTCGTCTATTGACGCAAGCGCATGCGCGAAAGAATCATTCCTACTTTATGGTCTTCATTAAGCCGGAAGGCAGGAAGCGTTGGACCGGTCTTAAGAATCGCCTTCATGTAGAGACCAACGGCGAGGGCAAGCCCAAGTCGCCGTCAGATGCTACGAGTAAAGAACTTCTTCTTTTTCCTTAAAGAACTCACCGAAGGGCTTTATTGAGATCACAGAAGGATAAAGCGCACTTAGATTTCTGTATCTTTCGGGCATGTCGAAGTAATAAATTCGATCCATCTGTGCTAAATAAGTTTGATATGCCAGCCACTGATCGGGAACGCAGATTTCGACAACCTCAAGCGATCTGAATCCAATTTCGTCTCCGAAAACAGCACCATAATTCCTTTGCACACGTTATTACCGTAGGCCGCATCCAGCAGCCGCTGGTGCGCCCAAGCCTGGACGACTCTCTCTCGAGTGGACATCTTAACCGGCACATGAATCTTCCGATGCTGGCTTCCAACGTCGATGAGGAAATCCATAGTCATCAGAACATCGCGGTTTTGGATTGGCAGTCTCACGGCCTTAGTTGGATTTACTCCAACGGTCTTGGCAAAGAGATGGCCTATATAGCATTCAAAATATGTCGCCGGCCCTTTTTTGTTCTGGCGATCAAATATTTCCATCGCAAGGCACGGCGCCAGCGCTGCTGTATAGCTTAACTTCGAGAAACCCTCTGGGGTGATTCGATCAGCAAGCCAGTCTTTCCACAACTTTCTGATGGTGGTGATGCCTCTAACGAAGAGGTGTTTGTTGGCCGGCCTCGCAATAACAGTCCCATTAGTGAACGTGAAATACTCCTTACTCGATACTTTGGACGTTAGGCTAATTGGCTCACAACTACTTCTGAGGAAAGTTAGAGATACCGCAACGAGTTCGAAGATGGCTTTGCTGGCGTCAATGCCCTTGTAGTCCGCACTACAGGTCATCTTAACCTTCTCGTATTCAACTCTGAGTACAGAATCTGGATTCACTGAGGCTACAAACCTTTCATTAGCTCCGAAATTGTCATATTCAATGCATTAGCAATTGCCTCGATGTTGCGGAGGGCCAGATTGCGCTCGCCCCTCTCAATACCGCCAAGGTACGTGCGATCTAAGCCACAGTGTGCTGCGAATGATTCCTGAGAAAAGCCCTTGGCGGCCCGCATTTCGCGAACGCGAGCGCCAAACCGTTTCAGAACGTCGCGGCGATCCGCCATATAGCGCAGTAGAACTGAGTTGGTGTCGATGTGTCCACTGACTATGAGTATCTGGCGGGCTGGGAGGAGTAATAAAAATAACAGCCTGAGCAAAGATTAACCGACGAACGGTAAAAGACCACGCCTGATCGATCGATTCTGCGGCTGCCGCATCAAAGCGGCCCTGGCGCTTCGAAGAGGCCGGAAACCGTGACCGTTAGCGCGCAAAACCGGTACTTCCCCGGCAAGGAGAATAGAATAGATTAATTGTTTGAAGGCCGGTTTTCGATCACGCGCAGCAACTCTTCGGCGCAGTAAACACGGTTGCGTTTTGAGCCGGTGACTTCACGGATAATTTTTAAGTCTTCGAGTTTGTTAATGGCCGATTGAGCAGTGGCAAACGTGACGTTCGCTTGTTTGGCCGCGCCGGCGACGGTAACATATGGATTCAGAAAGAGGCCATCGAGTATTGCCAGCAAAGTTCCGGTGGCGCGCTTCGTCTGCAAGCTAACGCGATAACGTTCCTTGAGGCCTAGAATCCGCTCGGCGCACTCCAGGGCATCGCGCGCTTGTTCAGCCACGCCGCGCAGGAAGAAATCAACCCAGCCAATCCAGTCGCCCTCCTCACGGATCTTTTGCAGCCTCTCGTAATACTCGTTGTGATGCGCTTCGAGAAAGCCGCTGAGATAAAGCAAGGGTTGAGAAAGATGGCCGCGCTCACACAGAAAAAGAGTAATCAGTAACCTGCCAACACGACCGTTACCGTCTACAAATGGATGTATCGATTCGAATTGACTATGCATCAGCGCACATTGAATCAGTGGGGGAAAGGATTCCCGCTCGTGAAGGTATTTTTCCCAATCGCCAAGGATAGCGTGCAGCTCAGAAGGCGGCGGCGGCACGTACACAGCCTGATCGAGAGGAGTTCCCGCGGGGCCAACCCAGTTTTGACTGCGGCGAAATTCTCCCGGCGTCTGTTCCTGGCCGCGCGCGCCTTCGAGAAGCTTGGCGTGCATTTCCCGCACGAGCCGCAAGCTCAACGGCAACTCATGCAGACGCCTTAGCCCGTGGTTCATAGCGCGGACATAATTGGCCACTTCTTTGACATCGGAGTTTTCGGATTTGACTTTGGCCGCTTCGAACAGAAAAAGGTCAGATAAGGAAGCCTGAGTGCCCTCGATGCGCGAACTTAGAACGGCTTCGCGCCGGGCATACGGCATTACCAGCAGTGTGGGATTCGGGAGGGTTCGGCCCATACCCTCCAACGCTCCCAACATCCGATCCGCCTCGGACAGCGCGTTGACTAACTGGGATGAGAACTCGATCTTAGGCGGCAGAGGATTCGGTACGAACGCCCAGTAACCTTGCGGCACTTTAACTAACTTGCCTGTTCCGCTTTGACTGAGTTTCTTGAGGTTCATTTGGCAGGCGCCTTGTTATAGACAACTCACATTGCCAGGCTCTTATTTCAGAAAACGACCTTAAACTATAATGGCGCACTGGTCAATTATCATTGGCTGCAATAGCGGTTCGCCGGAAAGATCTCTGAACCGGACGGGTTTGGGAAAGCCGGAAGGAGAATTGCTCGGAGCCTCTCTACCTCGCGATCTAGCTGGCAATTCCTCGCATCTCGTGTATCATAGCGCCGCTTTTTCAATCCCTTTCCAATAACCGTTCAGGCGTTCACGTGAGAACATTGAAGGAGAATCCGATGTTAAGAATGACTTTATTGATTTTCGCCGTCCTGTGCGCCGCCATTTTGATTGGATGTAGCAAGACGGAAACGATGAACAACAGCAACTCGACTGCGGGTAGCACTGACAAGCCGATGACCATGTCGACTCCAGAGAAGACCATGGCTTCGGCCGGCGAGAAGATTGGCGTGCCGGAATGCGATGACTTCATCGCCAAGTACGATGCTTGTGTCTCCAGCAAGGTGCCAGAGGCGGCGCGTGCCCAGTACAAAAATGCGTTGGCCCAGTGGCGCGAATCATGGCGCGGCCTCGCTCAGAACCCCCAAACCAAGGCCACGCTGGTCTCAGTTTGTAAGCAAGCTGCCGAGCAACAGGCTGCGGCGTTGAAGACTTACGGTTGTGGTTTCTGATCGACTCAGCGCTCGGAGATAGTTTTTATTTTCTAACGCAAAGGGCGCAGGTTTTTCGCAAAGGCCGCGAGGAGAAAGCAGTTCACGCGGTGTTTGCGAGATTAGCTTGGGCGTCCTTTGTGCTTCTTCCATACCGCACTTGAAGGTTGACGCAACCGATAGTTATAATCCCGCACCATGAAAACACAACTCTTTCGCTCAATCGCTGTAGCTCTCCTCGTTCTCTTTTTCGCTCAATCGTCATGGGCCACCTGCGGTGGCGGTGGTGGCGGCGGGGGCGGCGGCATGAACAACGGCGGAGGTGGCGGCGGTTCGAATGCGCCGGTATACATCGTACCGTGGAAAAAAGCTTCCGCTGCGCCGGCTGCAGGGCTGGTGCTGTATTGGTTCCCGGCGTCGAGTAACGAGTTGAAAAATTCAAGCTTGAAGGAATCTCGCATCCTTTCGCTCTACGCTTCGCAATGCGTGGCGATGCAAGTAGCGGATGGCCAACTTCCAATTGCCGACAAACTGATTGGCGAATCGAAACTGCCGGTGGCCGTATTGGCGAAGGCTGACGGCACGCCGATAAATAAAGTCGAAAACACGAATGGCAAGCTCAAAGTCGCGGACGTTGAGAAACTGGTGGACGGCGAGATGAAGCAGCGCGAGAGTTCCGTTGACGGTCAGATGAAAGATGCTGCAAGCAAAGTGAAAGCCGGCGATAAAGATGGCGCCATCGCTATTTATAAGGCCGTGCTTGATCAGAAATGCCTCTTTCAGAAAAAAGCCAAGGAAGCGGCGAAGCAATTGAAGAACCTCGGCGTCACAGACATCGCGAGCGTTCCCCCGAGTCCAATCTTTGAGCGTCGCCAAAGCGCGCTGATTGAGCAAACGATGAAGCGCGGTTTGATTGCTGAGATGAACGCGCGATACGTGCTCGCAAACAAGTTGTACCAGCAAGCCCATCTAATGGATCCGGCCGATCCGACGCCTTTGCGTTTTCTCGGCGAAAACTATCGTCATAACATCGGCGACTGGAATAAAGCCCGCGAAATGTTCGATGCTATCCTGAATATGCCGGCCGATCCGCTTTCACGTTCGGTGGCTTTGCATGGTCTCGGCAAGATGACGATCCATGACGGCGAATTCAAAAAAGGATTGGCTTTGATGGAACAGGCGGTTGCAGAGTTTCCGCTGGCGTTGGCTTATCGTAATCTCGCCGTGTATTGGAACTCAGAAGGCGATCCGGTCAAGGGCAACGCGTACACGCAACAGGCGCTGGCGCTCGATCCGAAAGACCCTTACAACCTCGTCTTTGCGGCGGTGTTTATGGCGGCAAACGGAAAGAAGGAAGAGGCCCTGAAGATTGCGCGCGAGAACGTCAACCTGATGCCTGCCTCGTACAATCTCGCGGCGATCTTCGCCCAGAACGGACAGCGCAACAGGGCCCTGAGTCTGTTGCGGCGTCACTTCTTTCAATACGAACGTTACCAGGCCGTGCGCGCGAAAGAGATGATGGAAGCGCGCGTCGATGCGGTCTTCGATTCGATTCGTACCGATCGAGAATTTGTCGCCTTGACTCGCGGCGCGGATGGCAAGTTGCCAATTCCGATGAAAGGCATGCCGGCAACCCAGGCGACTCCGAATCGGTAAGACTTATCTTTTTGCGTCAATGTTTAGAGGCGGGCTACGGCCCGCCTTTTAATTTGCACTGTGCGGAGTACGAAGTTTCTCCACATCCTCCGATTAGCCCTAATTCGCTGGTCTGCGATACGCGATCCATTGTTGAAGCACAGCGGATCTTCGTAAAGAATTTGCCTTGGAGGATCAAGCGATGCCCGACATTCAGTATGTCTCTGACGAGAGTGCCAATCCCACGGCCGTAATCGTGCCGATTGAATTGGGGCGCGAGATTGAATCAGAAAAAGAGACGGCTTATCTGTTGAAGAGCGAAAACATGAAGCGACGACTGCTGGAAGCAAAGGAACGTCAAACCGGAATTCCATTCGAGGAAGCCCGTGAGCAACTGGGAATTTGATCCTTCTACGCAGTCTTCCGAACCTCCTCACGAACAACCCGCCGCACAACTTCTTCCAGAGATTCCGGACGCTTCTTAATGTACTCGCGCAAGGCGTGATTGATTAGCGTTTGATAGTTACCGCCGCCAGCCTTGTGAACTTCGCGACGAAACCAGTTAAGAATCTCGTCGTCCAAGCGGATCGTGATACGGCTCTTGCCGCGCGCAGGCGAAACCACCGCACCTCGTTTGCCTTTACTGAAATCATACTGTTTCTTCATAGAGTTCACTGTATGCACGTCTGTGCATATCCGCAAGAGTTTCGCGCATCGGATGATTTCAGATAGAGCTAATGCCGTTGCCTGAGGTTGTGCTTCCCTTCGGCCTCTTCTATTCTTATCGTTTGCCTTTAGTGGCATTTTTTCGACAAGGTAGTACTACGCATGGAAGCCAGCAAGATTCGCAACATCGCAATTATCGCGCACGTCGATCACGGCAAGACCACTCTGGTCGATGCCATGCTCAAGCAGGCAGGCACTTATCGCGACAACGAAACCATTGTCGACCGGGTGATGGACTCGATGGACCTGGAGCGCGAGCGCGGTATCACCATCATGGCCAAGAACACTTCGGTGCGTTACGGCGATTACAAAATCAATATCGTGGACACGCCCGGGCACGCTGATTTTGGCGGTGAAGTCGAACGCGTGCTGAAGATGGTTGACGGCGTGATGCTTTTGGTTGACGCGGCCGAAGGCTGTCTGCCGCAGACACGTTTTGTGCTGCGCAAGGCTCTCGAGGCGGGGCTGCCGGCCATCGCCATCGTCAACAAGATCGACCGGCACGATGCGCGTCCCGAAGAAGTCGTTAATGAAATTTACGAGTTGTTCCTGGACCTCGATGCCACCGACGAGCAAATTGAGTTTCCCATTCTCTATTCCATCTCGCGCGAAGGTGTTGCCAAAAAGACTCTCAACGATTCATCGACGAACTTGAAACCGCTGTTCGATCAGATCATCGAGACTATTCCCGCGCCACAGGCACTGCGCGAAGATTCGTTGCAGCTTCTGGTGGCGAACGTGGATTACAACGAATACGTCGGTCGTCTAGCGATCGGGCGAATTTTCTCGGGCGAGATCGCGCGCAATCAGGAGATCGTGATTGCCGGGCACGAAGGCGCCGTGAAGAAAACGAGAGTGAAAGAGCTTTACGTTTTTGAGGGTCTGAAGCGCGAATCCGCGGAGAGCGCTGGCGTAGGCGAGATTGTCGCACTCGCCGGTGTCGAAGACATTAACATCGGCGAGACGATTACCACGCCCGACAATCCGAAGCCGCTGCCGGTAATAGCTGTTGATGAACCAACCATCGCGATGATCTTCAGCGTTAACAACTCGCCGTTCGCGGGCACTGAAGGTCAGTTCGTTACTTCGCGTCAAATCAAGGAGCGTCTCGATCGCGAAGTGCTGGGAAACGTGGCCATCCGGGTCGAAGAAACCGCTTCGCCCGATCAGTTCAAGGTTGCGGGGCGCGGCGAACTTCAACTCGCAATCCTGATCGAGATGATGCGCCGCGAAGGCTACGAGGTTCAAGTTTCCAAACCCGAAGTTATCACCCGCCGAGTTAACGGCGAACTACAGGAACCGCTCGAGCAGGTCGTGGTTGATTGTCCCGAAGAATTCATCGGCGTCGTGACTGAAGCCATGGGGCGGCGCAAAGGACAGATGACCAAGATGGTAAATCACGGCACGGGGCGCGTGCGGCTCGAATTTGAAACGCCTTCGCGCGGGCTGATCGGTTTTCGCGGCGAATTCCTTACGGAAACCAAAGGCACTGGTTTGCTCAATACCATCTTCCTGCGGTTCGACAAATGGATGGGCGAGATGAAAGGCCGGGGCACCGGGTCGCTGGTCGCGGATCGCATGGGAGAATCGACGACCTACGCGCTTTTCAATTTGCAGGAACGCGGCTCGCTTTTCATTCGGCCGAACACCAAAGTTTACGAAGGGATGATCATTGGCGAGAACGCCCGCGCGGTCGATTTGGATGTAAATGCGATCAAGGAAAAGAAGCTGACCAACATGCGCGCCGCGTCGGCAGACGAAGCCATGCGCCTCGTCCCGGTGAAGGATCTATCGCTGGAAGAAGCGCTGGAATTTATCGCGGGTGACGAGTTAGTAGAAGTGACGCCCAAGTCAATTCGCTTGCGCAAGCGAGTCTTGAGGGCAAACGAAAGACCGAAGAAGGAGAGTTAGGATTTGAAGCCTTGACCCTTCGCCCACCACCGGAAAGAATTGCTTCAGAGGTTAAGCATCCGGAGATACAGTAACGTAATCCCGCCGTGTCTGCCCCGGGGGCATGCGCGAGTCCGACATCCCGGACAACATTGTTGTTACAGACCTCATTGACGAAGCACAGGGCTTTGAAGAAAGAATCAGAAAATTCCTTCGCACAATCAGCGCATTATGCTATAAGAGCTATCACTGCCGGGAGTTTCGGTACCTGCTGAACAAGATTGGCCTCAAGTGAACTCCCTGCTCAAATCATGGAGCCAGAACTGCGGCGCAAGATCACTTTGTTGGAACGGGCCGGTTCGATTGAAGAAAGCGCAATTCGAACAAGCCTCAGAATAGCGGTCGCAGTTTTTGTAGCCGGTCTTATTGGAGCTCTTCTAGTCCATAAATTAGCGCCGGCAGAGTTGGGCACGGCCAAGTTAGCTCTTACTGTCTGTACAGCGATGGGCTCATTCATGGCAGGTATTCCAATCAAGGATGTATTCAGCAAACGTCTCAAGATCGAATGTATTTCGTTTCTCAAAAGCGAGTATCAATATATTCAGGAAACCCCGGCCGCGTATGACGCACAACGCATGGGCGAGATAGAAAAACGATTCTGGAATCTGATTGACAAGAACGTCTAGAAGTTTATGAGCACCGAACAAAGCCGCTCACTCGACAGATTTGTAAGGGCGATTGAAAAGC
>Ga0070706_100006989_pt1 | contig 10648 bp, 11 predicted proteins | sample KBSK5501metaG_FD_65476 | JGI IMG/M metagenome (GOLD analysis project Ga0070706, IMG submission 65476) | Corn, switchgrass and miscanthus rhizosphere microbial communities from Kellogg Biological Station, Michigan, USA - KBS K5-50-1 metaG | ecosystem: Host-associated > Plants > Roots >...
TGCCATTCGTGGAAGCGTGTGGGGTCGGTGGCGTAGGCGAACACCTCTGCTGCGGGCCGGTCCACCACAGTGCTGGCGATGGTCGGTGCCATGTCAGCGGCCCTCAAGCAGGGCGGCGTACCGGGCCAGGTAGAGCGGCCATCCCTGGTCGCCGTCGACGCCGTCGCTGACTGACTGCCAACCGGGACCGTGCCGGTCGAGGTGGCGGTGCTCCAGTTCGACCCGGGTGCGGTCCGGTCCCTCAGCCACGAACCGGACCTCGACCTCGCTGGTCAGCTCCGGGTCGGTCTCGACCTGCCATTGCGGGCCGATGTCCCAGCTGAATACCACGCGGGCTGGTGGCTCGTAGGCCAGGATCCGCGCCCACCGGCACTCGCTGCCGTCGACGGCGCGGTCGTAGATGTGTCCGGCGACGTGGGGCTCGAAGACCGTCTCGGCGATCGCGGCCGCGAGCAGGTTATGCTCCGGCGGCTTGAAGTCGCCGAACCTCTCGGTGAACGCTGTGAAGGCCTGCTCGACCGGCGCGTTGACCACCACCTGCTTGCGGACAACGGGGACCTCGGTTCGGGTCATGGACTCTCCTCCGTCGCTTGTTCGGCAACATCCACGTAGCTGGTCAGAGCCCTCTGCCAGAAGGTGTCCAGCTGATCGCGCAACGCGGCCACTGCCGTCGGATTGAGCCGGTAGACACGTCTGGTGCCGACCGCGCGTTCACTGACCAGGCCGGCGTCCTTGAGGACCTTCAGGTGCTGGGAGACCGCCGACCGGCTGACCGGCAGCCCCGCGGCCAGTTGTCCCACCGCCTGCGGCCCCTCTGCCAGGCGGCTGACGATAGCGCGCCGGGTGCCGTCCGCCAGCGCGCTCCAGCCGTCACTTGCTCGGTCAGGATCCACTAACGGTTAGATTTGCCTAACGGAGCGGGTGATGTCAAGGCCCGGCACGAGGTGGGCGTGGGAAGGGCCCTGGGTCGGAGCGCTCGGGCCTGCCGGGAGGTACATTCGGTCCACGCGCCCAACGCCGTGGCCGCATCCTCAGGATGAAGGCCATCCTCAACGGCCTCAATCGCGCGGCGGCGGGTGTCCTCAAGGGAGCTGCGCGCAATTCGCCGGCCGGGTTCCTGGCCATGAAGACGTCATTGCGGATGTGCATTCAAAAGTCTACTCAAGTCCGGTAGCTAGGTTTCTGCCTAAGTAAGCCCCTCTGCACGGGCTCGGTGCGCCCGGGCGCCGCTACCAGCCGTGATCAGCGACTCCGGCCAAGTCGGCATCCGTGAAACACATCCTTCTACTGGTCAGTGCAGAATATGCATAAGCCTCCCGATTTGAGGAAATCAATTCGGGGCGTCTTGACGAGGCACATATTTATTATTACGCTACGGAATGTACGTCAGGTTCCGGCAGTTCTAGAATGGCGGCGCTCCCGCAGAGCGGCGAGGAGGACCAGATGGTGACGGCGGCAATGGAACCCAAGCGTCGGCTGAGCCAATTCAGTCGCGGTGCCGGCTGCGGCTGCAAACTCGCGCCGGGCGAGCTGGCGGAGGTTCTGCGCTCGCTCACGCCGACCCGCCACCCGGACCTGCTCGTCGGCACTGAAACCGGCGATGACGCCGCGGTGTGGCGGATCTCCGATGATCGTGCGCTGGTAGCGACGACGGATTTCTTCACCCCCATCGTGGATGATCCACGTACCTGGGGCCGGATTGCTGCGGCCAACGCGGTGTCCGACGTCTACGCCATGGGCGGCCGCCCGCTGTTCGCCCTGAACCTGGTGGCGTGGAACAGCGCGGAACTGCCCATGAGCGGGCTGGCGGAGGTGCTCAACGGGGCGAGCGAGATCGCCGCTGAATGCGGTTACTTCACGATCGGCGGGCACACCATCGACGATGACACCCCGAAGTTCGGTCTCGCGGTGATCGGCGAGGTCTCCCCCCACCGAATCCTGACTAATTCCGGCCTGCGCGCCGGGGACTCGCTGGTGCTTACCAAGATGCTCGGAACTGGTGTCGTGGCCACCGCGATCAAGCACGGTGTCGCGGCGGCGGAGGTGACCGCCGCCGCCGTCGCCTCCATGAGCCACACCAACGGCCGGGCCGCCGCCGCCGCACTCCGGGCGGAGGCCACCGGCTGTACCGACGTCACCGGTTTCGGCCTCCTGGGCCATCTCGGTCAGATGGCCGCAGCCTCAGGCCTGGACGCCCTGCTTGACGTCGGGACGATCCCGGTGCTCCCGGGGGTCCGTGAACTCATCGAGGACGACATCGTCGCCGGAGGCACCCGGCGGAACCTCGACTGGATGCGGCCCCGGGTGGACCTGAACGGCGTCGATGACGTCACCGCGCTGATCCTGGCCGACGCCCAGACCTCTGGGGGCCTGGTGTTCGGAGCGGAACCGGCCCTGGCGGACGCCGCGGTAGCGGAGCTCACCGCCGTTCAGGTTCCTGCGGCCCGGATCGGCGAAGCCCGGCCGGGAACCGGGCGCATCATCCTGCGCTGACCCGGCATCGCCATCAACGCCGGGCTGGCCCTGGCGGGCGGTCAGGCTGTGATCATTGGATCACCACGCGCAGCCGCTCGCGGGCAGCGCCGAGCGCGCGCTCAACCCGCTGGTGGCTATCGCCTTCGGCGAAGACGAAGCCCAGGTACCGATCCCCTTCGGGGAGGGGGCGGACAGGTTGGCCGAGGGGGATGGTGATGGTGAGGCCGGTGATTCCGGGCACGGCCGCGGCTTCGGTGCGGCCCTCAACCGCCCGCAGCACGCCTGGCCGCTCAACGGGAAGCATGAGCACGCCGGATGTGCGGGCCATGTGGCGGGGTGACACCTGCTGGCCCAGGGCGTTGGCCAGCACCAGTTCCTCCAGGCTCTGCCCGCCGGGGAACCGCAGCGCCCGTGAGCACAGGCCGCCGATGGAGCGAGCCGCCAGTTCCAGCATGGTGGGCCTGGCTTGGCCGGCGCGGTCGTCGATGCGCAGTTCGGAGTGGATGGGGCCGTACCTGAGCCCGAGCGCATGGGCGGCTTGCCCGGTGGTGCGGACGGCAGCAGCCAGGACGTGGGCCGGCAGCCGGGAGGGGGTGATAAGCATGGTTTCTTCGAAGGTGGGCCCCTCGGGAGTGCCGGGCTTGTCGAAGATGACGGTGACCGTGAGGCCGCCGCCGTGCAGGAGGCCGTCGATGCTCAGCTCCGGCCCGGGCACGTACTCCTCAATGAGCAGGGGCTCATTCCCGGGCCGCCCCGCTGCTGCCAGGACCCGCCGAATCCGCCCAGCCGCAGCCGCGGCGCCTGCGGGGTCGTCGGCTCGCAGGATTCCCTGGCTGGCGCTGAGTGACACCGCCTTGACCACGCACGGGAACCCCACCTGCGCCGCTGCCTCCTCCACGGAGCCCGCCGGGGCCGCGGCGGGGACGACCCGGAACCGTGGTTGGGGCAGCGCGGCATTCGCCCACCGGTGCCGTTGCTGGGCCTTGTCGGTGGCAGCGATCACCGCCTCTACCGGGTTGTGCGCCAGGCCCATGCGGGCGGCCACGGTCGCCGCCAGGACCAGCATGGGCGTGTCCGCCGCGACGACCGCGTCGAGGCGCCCGGCTGCGGCCACGAGATGGCCGGCGCTGCGGTGCGGGTCGCTGGGGTCGGCGTGCACAACCGGGCGGCCGCCCAGCGGCAGCGCGCCGTCGCTGCCGACAACCAGATCGAGCCCCAATCGGTCCGCCGCGCACAGGAAGTCGGCCGCCCGGTAGGTGCGGGCGGGCACGAGCAGCAGCACCCGGGCCGCGGCCGGGTTGGCCGTTCCCGCCGCAGCCTTCGCCCTCGGCTTCATGGCAGTTACCGTTTCTCCGCGGAGAAGAACGGCTGCGTCCCCGCCTCATGGTCGGTGACGTCCACCAGGCCGGTCATGTCGGGAAGGCGCGCCCGCAGCAGCGGCTCGATCCCCTGGCGGAGAGTAACTTCGGCCAGGCTGCAGCCCTGGCAGCCGCCCTCGAGCCGGATGCGCACCCAGCCCTGGTCCGCGCCGACCAGCGCGACGTGGCCGCGGTGTGAGGCGATCACGGGGTTGATCTCCGCATCGAGTACCCGGCGGGCGCGCTCGGCAAGAGTCCGGGCGGCGGGTCCCGGCGGCGCCCCGGCGGCGGGTCCCGGCGGCGCCCCGGCGGCGGGTCCCGTGAGCCGCACGCCGGTGATCTCCGGTACCGCCGCGCGGATCAGCGCCTCGATGCGCGAGGCCAGCGGGAAGACGGCACCCGGAGACCCGGTCACCTCCAGGTGAGCAATGCCGTCTTCGACGGCCACGACCCGCATCCCTGCTCCGCGGGCGATGACGGAGGGGAGCACGCTGCGTTCCAGGGCGGCTGCGGCCCTTTCAGCGAGATCCATCACGAGTCGGCTTCCTGACCCAATGCTGGCGCACGCGGGGCGGCGGCGGCCTGGTGGCCTTGCGCCGCATCCAGCGCGACGGCGAGATCGGCGATCAGGTCTGCGGGGGCCTCGATGCCGATCGACAGGCGCAGCAAATCGCCAGGTACCGGGGAGGAGGGTCCTTCCATGCTGCGCCGGTGCTCGATGAGGCTTTCCACCCCGCCCAGCGAGGTGGCCCGCTTGAACACCTGGACGGCGGGCATCACCGCCAGGGCGTGATCGGCACCGCCGGCGAGCCGGATCGACAGCATCCCGCCGAACCCTCCGTGCATCTGGCGGGCCGCGATCTGGTGGCCCGGGTGCGAGGGCAGTCCCGGGTAGAGCACGGCCTTCAGCGCAGGGTGGCCGTGGAAGTGGGTGGCGATGGCCAGGGCGGTCTCAGATGCGCGGTGCACCCGCAGGAACAGGGTGCGCATGCCCCGTTGCAGCAGCCAGGCTTCAAACGGGCCGAGCGTGGCACCGGTGTTGCGGCGCCAGGAACGGATCCGTTCCCAGAACGGGTCGCGGCGGGCGGTCAGCACCGCGCCGGCCAGCACGTCGCTGTGGCCGTTGAGGTACTTGGTGGCCGAATGCACCACCAGATCCGCGCCGAGTTCCAGTGGCCTGGTCAGCACCGGTGTCGCGACCGTGTTGTCGACCGCGACCCATACCCCCGCGGAGTGGGCCAGCTCGCAGACGGCCGCGAGGTCGGTGATCTCCCACATCGGGTTCGCTGGTGTCTCGGCCCACAGCAGCCGGGTGCGGCCCGGGCGTATCGCGGCCTCCACCGCCGCCAGGTCGGAGGTATCGGTGAACTCCACATCCAGGCCCCAGGTAAGGGCGAACTCGGCCAGCCATTTCCGCACTCCCCAATACAGGACCCGGGAGACCAGCACATGATCGCCGGGGAGCAGGGACTGGAAGACCGCGGTAGCAGCGGCCATGCCGGAGGCAAACAGCGCACAGGCGCAGCCCGCGCCCTCCAAAGCAGCCAGCAGCCGTTCAGCGTGCTCGAAGGTCGGATTGTCGGCCCGCGTGTAGACGCGATCCTGGCGGTAGGAGCCGTCGGCCTGCTGCTCATAGTTCGTCGACGGGTTGATGACCGGCGCCAGGCCCCCGGTCACCGGGTCCACCTCACCCAGGGCCTGCGCCGCCAGGGTTTCCGGTGACAAGGATCGCCGTTCCACCGGCCGGCACCTCCGTTCCTCGCCCGCACCGCGAGCGGTCGCCACCTGCTTCAGCCAGCATGGCCTATCTACAGGCGGCTGCGGTTTCCGGCGATCACCGCACCGGCGGCATAGCCGAGTTCACGCCAGAACCCTGTACACCCCCAGCCTCTGCGCCCGCCACGACAGGTGAGTGTGATCGGCCACCTCGGGGCACCTGATCTTGACCTGATGCTAGCCCTGGCTTTCGTCCGGCTCGCGCCTGACTGGCGCGTCGACCGTAAAGGTGCTCTTGACTTGGGACGATAAGGGTATCGAAGCCCTTATCCGCGCCAGTTCGAGGAGCACCTTGAAAGTGCATGTTACCGGGTGGTCGAAGGGCCGGGAGGTAACCTGTGGCGGTACGGCACCTATCGGTATCTGCGGGACCGTGCCACCCGCCTACTCACGGAACCGGGTCTGATTGTTGCCAAAACGCTAAAATTGTCACCTGTACAGTACCTTGGCCGAAGGCACAAGGAACACAATCACGCCAAATATCAATGCCAACTCGACAGTACCCCGATGTACCGTGCGCTCATAGCTCTTCCCAGTCTTCCTCTTCATCGAGACGTCTTGTAAGCGCCCTTGCCGTAGCTATTCACGTTGGATGACAGCTTGATGACGGGCGGGCCGGTCGGGTGGTGCGGCGTCCGGCGACGTCTGCCCGGGTGATGAGCGTCCTGAATCCGCGCAGGTTCCGCGAGAGCGGGCAATCTGGCGCGTGTGTACGATGACGAAGTGAGGCGCACCCCCGACTTTGAGATCGACGCTGATGAGTTCTGGCAGGCCGGCATCACTGATGCCGGCCGTCGGCTCATCGCCACCGGCCAAGTGCGCCCCCACAACGTCGAGCCTCGCACATGAGTGGGCCGGAGGCCGAGTCGGTATCGGCGGATCGGGTCACGGCGACGCGGCGCATCGCCGCGCCGGCCCACGCGATCTTCCTCCTCGTCTCGGACCCTACCCGCCACGTCGACATCGACGGCTCGGGGATGCTGCAGGCAGCCCCCGACGCCAGGCCGCTCACGGCAGTCGGCCAGACGTTCGACATGGACATGGATCGCCGTCCCCTGGGCGACATCCCCAACATGGCGGAGTACAAGGTGCGCTGCACTGTCACCCAGCTGATCCCCGGCCGGCTCATCGAGTGGACGGTTAGGGCCGTGGGAAAGCCTCCCGCCGGCCATGTCTACGGCTGGCAGATCGAACCGCTCACCGACGGCGAATGCCTGGTCAGCAATTACTGCGACTGGACCAACATCGGCGACGAACTGCGGGCGAGGTTCCGCTGGCCCGTCGTGCCAGCCGACCGGTTGGAGAACTCGGTCGAGAACCTCGATCGCCTCGCCACCAAGCCCGACGAGTCATAGAGCGGGCCGCAGTAGCGCAGAACCGCCCGATCGGTGCTCCTGACGTCCGCTCGCATATCGGAAGGAACGAGGCCGGTCGGTTAGTGCCTGGTGGCTGGGCTGGGCGCAGCGGGTGCTGGCGACGCGCCGTGGCGGGTTGTTGATTGGCTGGCCGGAATGGTGATCATTGGCAGGTGTGATCGGTGTGCCTGGCGTGCCTTCCGCGGAGGAGCTGTCTTCTCTGCTCGCTGGCGACCTTGTGGTGCGCCTGGCGGAGGCGTACCGGCTGATCGCTGAGCTGACCGCGCAGGCCGGGCGGATGACTGCGCGGAGAGATTCCTGGGGCGACCGCGTGACCAGGGGTCTATCGCGTCACGGACGTCAGTGACCGCCTATCCATTCGGCGATCGTCGAGGCCAGCCAGGGTCCGTGCGATCGGTGCACATCGTGCGCGGCTCCAGGCACTTCACGAAAGGTGCCGCGCGGCATGGCGTCAGCCATCACAGCGACCAGGCTCGGTGGGCAGACCGGATCGCCGGTTCCGGTCAGCAGCAGCGATGCACACCGGATATCCGCAGCGCGGGACAGGCTGATGTCACCACCGGAGTCGATGATCGCGCGAAGCGCCGTACCCCAGCTCTTGGCCATCGCCCGGGCGTTGTCGACGCCGTAGGCGTCGACCAGATACGCGGCCAGATCCTGGAGCGGTTCGATCGGGTCGTCGACCACGTTCTGGATCCCGTCGAGCTGGCCCGCGGCCGGTGCGGTGACCTGACCGGCCGCACCCCAGGTGACCACCGACAGTGCGCGTCGTGGTTCGAGCGCCGCCATCAGCAAGGCGACCTCACCACCGTCGCTGAAGCCGACCAGATGAGCCGCGTGAACGTCGAGGTCGTCGAGAAGTGTGCGGAACGTGTGCGCGTCCTCGGCATAGAACGCCGGCGTGTAATCGCGAGGCTGGGGCTGGGACCGGCCAGAGCCCGGCAGGTCGGCGGCGATGACCCGAAAGCCGGCGCTGAGCTCGTGGCGAAGCCGGTCGAACTCGATAATGCTGCCAGCCCAGCCGGGCAGCAGCAGAACAGCGTCGCCGTGGCCGAGACTCTCGTAGTAGATCCGCTGCTGCCGCACTGTTTGCCAGGCCATCGCCGAGCCCTTTCCATGGGTGTCGTCGCGTCCGGGGGCCTCGCCTTCTCGATTGGATCATCGCGAAGCGCCGGCTTCGCATGGCAGGCATTTGGTTGCTGGCTTGGTCTGCGCTACCCCGCGACTCCGTGCCGGCGACTCGCCCAGCGTATCGGGACAGCGGGTCTGCGGTTCTCGCCGGCGAGGCGGACAGGGCACGCCCAGCCGGTCAAGGACGTCTACCTGCCTCTACCCCCAGGCACGGTGGCTGGCACTCACGTTGCGAGTTTGAGTAGTGACATCGGGTTGGCGTAGCCACGGGATGCCCAGCGTAGCCCGGCGGCGATGTTGGTCCAGCCTACGGTGCGCAGGGCGGCGATGGTGAGGCGCAGGCTGGCCATGACCTGGGGAGCGTTGGCGGTGCGAACGCGTGAGCCGGGCCCTGAGCCCAGGGCAGGGCGTCCAGGGCATCGAACAGCCTAGGCTGGTTGTCCTTGACCGCAGTAAACAGATAGTCCGCGTGCTTGTCTTCGACCAGGTAGCGGGCGGTGTCCCGCTGGGCGTGCAGCGCGTCCAGGGTGACCACGGCGCCGCGCAGGTCCACCAGGTCCAGCAGCGGCTTGACCTGGGTGATCTCGTTGGTCTTGTGCCCGGCCTCGCGCTGGGCGATGACCGCCCGGCGCTGGTCATCGCCGCGAGCAGGTGCACCGCCCGGCCATCGGGCTGGATGGCGCCGCGCAGCGTCTTGCCGTCCACCGCGACCGACGCCAGCCCGCCCGCATCCCCGGCGTCGCCCGCACGGGCTAGCTGCCAGGCGGCCAGCTGCTCCTCCAGCGCGGTCGCGCCGGTGCCGGCCAGGGCACGGCGGATCGTGGTCTCGCTGGGCACCACCAGCGCCCGCCGCACCGGTCGCGGCGCACCCCGAAGCGGGCCAGCACGCCCGCGGGCGCATCCTCGGCCCACCCGGCGATCGCCACCAGCGACTTCGCCCCGCCGCGACCGCTGCGGCGGCCAGGGCCAGGACCGTCGCCAGCGCGTGCCGGCGGCCCTGCGCCCGCCGGTGATCAGGCACCGCGGCCAGGAACTCCGCCAGGCCAGGCAGCTGCCCGCCGTCTGAGGGCGAGCCGCCCGCCAGTCGGGCGGACAGGACATGAACGGCGGCGCTGGCAGAACCATCAGCGGGCATGGCAGCCTGGTCAGGCATCAGGGCCTCCCCGGACAGGTATCGGATGACACCACCTGGCCTAGCGAGACCCCGAAGTCATTTCCGCCGCGGCACGCCCGCCGGCCCAGGCCAGCCCGATTCCGTTCCGTAATCCGCTAATGTCACACAGTGAGAATGTCGGCGCCCTGCCCCTCATCGACCTAAGTCACGCCTTCTGCGGCTATTCAGGCCATTGCCGGACCCCCATAAGCCGGTCAATGAGATGATGAAAATCCCAAACAGCGGCCGGCTCCAGCCCTTCAGACTCCCCCGGCGTCGCGGCGCGCATGTGCCCATGGTGGTAGATCCTCATCGCTCCAGAAATTGGATCGCGGATAGAATTCGGAGGAGGCCAGTCGTCCTCAGGTGCCTGGCTTGGGTCATGGCCGACCACGGCAACGCCTGCCGAGGTGAGCACGTCATCATAGACGCCTACGACGAACTGATAGTCACGACTGCCAAGCGGCGGCAGGCCGGGCTCTGCCGTAGTCTCGCTGTAAAATGCAACACTGGCGTCTCGCAGGACCCGGCCATAGGCATAACGACCGCTTGGCAACGTCAACTGAATCACGTCGCCCACCTGTGCCTTACGGCGCCTCATGGCAACGGCCGAGGTTCTGCTCAGTACTTACTGCGAAGCTGATTCAAGAAGTACTCGCAGGCAGCCTCTTCTGAGGAGAATCGCTGGAGGTCGAAGCGCTCACCTCTTTCGAACCAGTACACAAGCCACACTTTGCCCTGCTTCTTCAGGCACCATGTGCTCTCACCTGGCGGCTCATCTATCCGATAGTCCGCCTTATTAATTCCCTCAGCGTCGAGAACCTCTTTTAGCTCAGCGATCTTCATCACGATACGACTCTCACGAAACCCTGCTTTAGCAAGTCGGAGATTCCCATCGGCAAACGATACTGAAGTCCTCCTCCAGGTTGGCCGTACCAGGGTCGTACCATTCCCGCCTCCACCTCGAAAGGAGATACTATCTCATATGCTGAGTAGACCCGTGATGCAGCCTCGCTCGGCAAGGACCTCATTCCGAAGAGTGTTCCCTCGGGCGATGCGAACCTGCCCGTGTCGTCGTGAGGCGCACGTCCGAATCTGTCCATGCGGAATCCGGACGCCAGATTCATTCGAACAGTCGGACCCTCGAAACCGTTTCCCTTCGGATAAGGATAGTTGTTGTCCCGCAGGCCGCAGCTGTTGTGGACGAGGACGGGGGTGGTGCCCGCCGTCACATAGTAGGTGTGGATGCTGGTGACGTCGAGGTTGTAGGCGGTCAGGTCGGCGGTGTAGTCCCGGATGCTGGTGATCTTGATTGTGCTGCCGGAGGGTTCGAGGAGTTTGTCGCCGGGGTGCAGGCTGGCGGCGTAGGTGAAGGTCTT
>Ga0070706_100006993_pt1 | contig 10644 bp, 5 predicted proteins | sample KBSK5501metaG_FD_65476 | JGI IMG/M metagenome (GOLD analysis project Ga0070706, IMG submission 65476) | Corn, switchgrass and miscanthus rhizosphere microbial communities from Kellogg Biological Station, Michigan, USA - KBS K5-50-1 metaG | ecosystem: Host-associated > Plants > Roots >...
CCGGCCTACCCGGGTGGTGGGAACCGGGGTATCGTAGAGCGGTGCGTTACCGCAGGTCCTCCTTCACAGTCTAGGCGCCACGTGGCCGATCTCCGCGGGCAGCTCCAGAGCGGGTTGAGCGGGAGCTACGTGCTCGAGCATGAGCTCGGGCGTGGGGGGATGGCCACGGTCTTCCTGGCGCAGGATCTCAAGCACGACCGGCCGGTGGCCTTGAAGGTGCTCCTGCCCGAGCTGGCCGCCACGGTGGGCCCCGACCGGTTCCAGCGGGAGATCCGCTTCGCGGCCCGGCTGCAGCATCCCCACATCCTGACGGTGCTGGACTCCGGGGAGACCGCGGGGCAGTTGTGGTTCACGATGCCCTATGTCGAAGGGGAGTCGTTGCGGGCCCGGCTCCGGCGGGAGGGGCAGCTCGCGCTCAAGGACGCGCTGCGGATCGCGCGGGAGGCGGCCCAGGCGCTGCACTACGCGCACACGCGGCAGATCGTGCACCGGGACATCAAGCCGGAGAACATCCTGCTGACCGTGGACGGCAGCACGCTGGTGGCGGACTTCGGGATCGCGCGGGCACTGGGGGGCGAGGGGGGGGAGGCGCTGACCCAGACGGGCATGAGCGTGGGGACGCCGCAGTACATGAGTCCGGAGCAGGCGAACGGGGCCCGGACCGTGGATGCGCGGTCGGACGTGTACAGCCTGGGCTGTGTGCTCTACGAGATGCTGGCGGGGGAGCCGCCCTACACGGGGCCGACGGCGCAGGTGATCCTGATGCGGCGCTTCACCGACCCGGTGCCGAGTGTGCGGAAGATCCGGGGCAACGTGCCGGAGGGCGTGGACCAGGCGATCCAGCAGGCGCTGGCGCAGGTGCCGGGCGACCGGTTCCCGACGGCGGCGGCCTTCGCCGACGCGTTGGAGACGGTGACGACCCCGACGGCCACGCCCACCCTGGCGACCCCGACAGCGCCGGCCGCCGGCGGCCCGCCCGCCACGCCCTCGGGGGGCGCCGGGACCGCCGCCGCACCGGGCGCACCCGCGGTGGCGCCCGTGCCCCCGGGCGGGAGGCCCCCCCGCCGGGTGCCTGTCGGCGTCTTCCTGCTCGCCCTCGGCTTCGCCATCGGCCTCGGCGTCCTCTTCGCTTGGCGACGGAGTCATTCGGCTCCCGAAACCGAGGCAGCGAGTGCGGGCGCGAAACGGGTCGCGGTGCTCCCCTTCGAAAACCTGGGCCGGCCTGAGGACGACTACTTCGCCGACGGGATCACCGACGAGATCCGGGGGAAGCTCGCCGCCCTGCCCGGCCTGCAGGTGACCGCCTCCAACAGCTCGGGCCAATACAAGAAGACCTCGAAGCCCCCGCAGCAGATCGGGCAGGAACTCGGCGTCCAGTATCTGCTGGTGGGCAAGGTGCGCTGGGAGAAGGGTACGGGCGGCGCGAGCCGCGTGCGGGTGAGCCCGGAGCTGGTTCAAGTGGCTACGGGGTCGACCAAATGGCAGCAGCCGTTCGACGCGGCGCTCATCGATGTCTTTCAGGTGCAGGCCGACATCGCGGGTCGCGTGGCCCAGGCGCTCGATGTCGCGCTCGAGGCCGGCGAGCGCGAGCGATTGGCCGAGAAGCCGACGGCGAATCTGGCCGCCTACGAGCTCTATCTCCAGGGCAACGAGGCGGCGAGCGGGTTCGATCAGGTCGCACCCGTGGAGCTGCGTCGGGCCGTCGGCTCCTATGAGCGGGCGATCGCCCTCGATTCCACGTTCGCGCTCGCGTGGGCGCAACTCTCCCGCGCTCGCTCGCTCCACTACTTCGTCGGCGTGCCGACCGCTTCAGACGCCGAAGGGGCACGCACGGCCGCCGAGCGGGCGCTTGCGCTCTCTCCTGGGCGTGCCGAGGGACACTTGGCGCTCGCGGATTACTACAACTTCGTGCGCCAGGACTGGGCGCAGTCGCTCCAGGAGTACGCGGCAGGACGGAAGCTCGCTCCTAACAACGCCGACCTGCTCAAGGGCGAGGCCTTGGTCGCGCGAAGCCAAGGCCGTTGGGAGGAGAGCCGGGCCGCGCTCCGGCAGGCCCAGGCGCTGGATCCGCGCTCGATCGCGACGGCCCGACGATTGGCTACCAGTCTCGTGTGGCTCCGGCGCTACCCGGAAGCGCTCGAGGCGGCGGAACGGGCGCTGACCCTCGATCGACGCGCCCCAGACCTGCACGAGACCAAGACGATGGTGTTCCTTGGCCAGGGCGACTTGCCCGGCGCTCGGGCGGTGCTCGCCGCCGCTGAGCGCGAGGTCGAGCCGACCGCACTCCTGGCGTGGATGGCCCAATATTGGGACCTCTATTGGGTCCTCGACGAGCGGCAACAGGAGCTGCTACTCCGAATTCCGCTGAGCGCATTCGATAATGACCGAGGGACCTGGGGCATCGTGCGCGCCCAGACGTACTACCTCCAGGGTAACGCCGCTCGGGCGCGGGTCTACGCCGACTCGGCTCGGCTCGCCTTCGAGGACCAGCTGAAGGAGACGCCGGAAAACGCGCAGAGCCACGTGTTCCTCGGCCTCGCGCTGGCCTACCTGGGCCGGAAAGCGGAGGCGGTACGCGAGGGCGAGCGCGGGCTGGCCCTCCTGCCGGTCAGCCGGGACGCGTACAGCGGAGCCTACGACCAGCATCAGCTTGCGCGCATCTACCTGCTGGTGGGCGAGCCCGACAAGGCCCTCGACCAGCTCGAGCCGCTGCTCAAGATTCCCTATTACCTCTCGCCCGGCTGGCTCCGGATCGACCCCACGTTCGCGCCCCTCAAGGGCAACCCGCGTTTCGAGCGCCTGGTGGCGGGGAAGTAGCCGTACTCCGCGCCACAACCAGGGCGCTGCAAACAAGAACCGGCCGCCTTGGACGGCGGCCGACTTGTCAGGAGCGCTCTGATTTTCCGGTCGTGCCAAATGGCTAGGGGCGGAATCGAACCGCCGACACGCGGATTTTCAGTACCCAAACTGGCTGCGACAGTAGACGAAGATCTACCACAACAGGCCACGACGGCAGCACTTAGCTCCGTGGCCTGTTGCCCCTTGCCCCCTTTAGTCGTCCCACCTTCTAGCACAGTTCTGGCACATCTGTCGTCGTCCGTCGCGCACCCTCTGAGTGCCAGCTCGCGGATGGGGTGAGGCTGGCGCCGCCGTGCGTGCCGGACCAGATTCTACCCATCTCGGCCCCGTTCCTGTTGACCGATCTGACCGCCGTTGGCCGCTGGCCTGCGCGATCCGGCCGGTGAGCTAGAAGGTGCTCCCGCCGAACGTGGCGCCGTCGCCGTGGCCCTCCTGCCGCAGGGGTCTGCCGCGATACAGCGCCGGCCGCCCCGTTGCCCTCCGCGGCGCACGGAGACCATCCCGTTTCGCCGCTTCGAGAAGCGCCGCGGTGATGCCTTCGAGCGAGGGGGTGCACGGCTTGCGAACCGCAGTGGCACATTGTATGCCGCTGTTTGTTGGGCTCGTTCCACATTTCCAGACATCGTCCGCTCGCTGTCGTTGCCGATGGAGGGTTCTTATGGGCCGTTCCAACAGGTACGCCGTTGCGACCATCGCTCTCTTGATCGTCGTCGCCTGCCGCGACCAGAGCTCGGCGCCTACCGAGCCGCAGGCGGGCGGAACACCCTCGTTCAGGTCGGCCTTCAGCGGCCCGCCGGAGGTCCTGGTAAACGCCATCATCCATCGGACCGTGGAAGCCGTGGCAGCCGAGCGGGCAGCGCGGGGGCTCGGGCGCCCCTCGAAGAGCAAGGAGCTGTCGTACCACGGCGGGGTCGGGGGTGTCGGAGTCGAGACGGCGCCGAAGGTCTACCTTGTCCTCTGGGGGTCGCAGTGGAGCAATGACCCATCGGGGGAGAGCAGCATCCTCCAAAGCTTCCTCAACGGCGTCGGCCACAGCTCGTGGCTCAACAGCGTCACCCAGTACTGCGAGAACGTGCCGTCGGGGACCGTGTTCTGCAACCTCGCAACCAGTCCGGTTTACGCCGGGAATCCGTCGGGCATCCTTGCAGGCGTATGGCAGGACAACGCCGCCGCGGCCCCCACGCATCCGACGCAGTCGCAATTGGCCGCGGAAGCCGTCAACGCCGCCGCTCACTTCGGCAATACCGCTAGCGGAAGCAACTCGAGTACGCAGTACGTTATCGCGACTGCCACAGGCAACAACTCGTCGGGTTTTGGCACGCAGTACTGCGCCTATCACAGCTCCACGTCTTCCAGCTCTGGGAACGTGGCCTATACCAACCTGCCTTACATCACCGACGCGGGAGCGAGCTGCGGTGCCAACTTCAACGGGCTCGGACCTAAGGCGGGGATCACGATCGTTGAGGGTCACGAGCTCGCCGAGACGGTCACCGACCAGTTCCCCAACGGCGGGTGGCTCGACTCGGGTGGCGCGGAGAATGGGGACAAGTGCGCCTGGATCAGCTCCGGCCAGGGAGCGGCGGGGAATGTCACGTTGTCCACCGGCACCTTCGCAGTGCAGTCGTTGTGGAGCAACGCTTTCAACAGCGACGCCGGCGGCTGCGTGCTGAGCTACCCGTAGCCCGCGCGCAACGAATCGGCCGGGCGACACCAAGCCCCGCGACACCGGCTGGAGTCGCGGGGCTGCTTATAACACCACAATGAGTGCTTCACTGCGGTCCTCCGTGCCGCCCCAGCCATAACAGCATGCTCAAGAACGCGGCTTGGCGGGCTTGACCCCCACTCAAGGACTCGCCACCATTGCAGACGCGACCGCGGATGGGCTCGCCGAGGCCATCACGGTCCGGGACGGAAGCCTCCGGTAGGCTTTCGGGGCTTGTGGTTGCACGCGCCACACGATGGTATGCATCAGGCGTTTCAGGGGTGTATGCAAAGGGCTGGCGGTGCTACGAGTGGCTCTTCCGGCTTCTAGTCTGACCCGCTTGGCCCTGCTTGGCCTGGCGCTCTTCGCTTGCGCAGGGCCGTCGGCTACGGTTGTCCCGGCCAATTCCGACATCATCCTGGCTCCCGGACAGCGTGCGCAGCTCGCCGGGAGCGACTTGGTCGTCACCTTCGAGAAGGTGGTACGGGACGACCGCTGCCCGGTGGGCGTGTTCTGCATTCACTTCGGCGACGCCCGCGTCGCCTTCCGGGCGGGGCGGGCTGGGGCGGACACCACCGTGGTGCTCTCCACCGCCGACACGGCGGCCCCTGCGGCCATCGGCCCCTATCGCCTCGAGCTCCAGGCCCTTGCCCCCTTCAAACAGCAGGAAACCGCCATTCCGGCCGCCGCCTACCGAGCGACGATCAGGGTGAGCCGGTCCGATTCACTGCCCACCGGCCAGACACGGTAGCCACGCACGACCCGAGCTCCCGGTGGAGTCGTAAGCGCGGTGCAACCGCGTTGATCGAGGCCCTTCGCGCACGAGCACACCACGTTCTGGCGCTGAAGAAACCACGGGACCGGCCTAGCTCTTCTTTATGCTGATGCGGAAACTGCAGGCGTGATAGGGCATTAGCACAGTGGCTAGGGGCGGAATCGAACCGCCGACACGCGGATTTTCAGAGCGCCGGGGGCCAATCCACTTAGGGTCGTCCAGAGCTGTTAGCCCCTCTCCAGAAATTGCTTACGCACTCTCGCCGATCGGTCGAGGGCTACCGAAACCAGTTCAGATCCGCTGAGTTTAGGCGCTAAGTAGGTACCGTCGCAGTCCTCAACCGGGCTGTTGGAGGGAGCACTGAAGGGGCCATCGGCCTTCTCTGCCACTTCCGGTCTGCTAGCTCTTTAGCGTCGACCGGTACAGATTCGGACGATCCCTCAATACTGGCGGCACCTCTTGGCCGACGTTGCGGCGTCGCTCCGCGAGGCTCTCCACGAGCGCTACACGCTTGAGCGCGAGCTCGGCCACGGCGGGATGGCGAGCGTTTACCTGGCCCATGACCTGAAGCACGACCGTCACGTCGCGCTCAAGGTTCTGCATCCCGAGTTGGCCGCGACTCTAGGCCCCGACCGCTTCCGGCGTGAGATCCACCTCGCGGCCCGGCTCCAACACCCGCACATCCTCACCGTGCTGGACTCCGGCGAAACAGTCGGCCAGCTGTGGTTTACCATGCCCTACGTAGAGGGCGAGAGCCTGCGGACTAGGCTCAGCCGGGAGCGGCAACTCCCGCTCGAGGACGCGCTTCGCATCACCCGGGAGGCCGCGCTCGCCCTCCAGTATGCCCATGAGCACGGGGTGATTCACCGGGATATCAAGCCGGAGAACATCTTGCTTACGAAGGACGGGAGCACGCTGGTCGCCGATTTCGGCATCGCGCGCTCGTTCGGGGCCTCCAGTGATGAGCTCACCGAGACGGGGATGGCGGTCGGGACGCCGGCCTACATGAGCCCCGAGCAGGCGGCAGGCGAGCGCAGCCTCGATGCGCGCACGGACGTCTACAGTCTCAGCGCCGTTCTGTACGAGATGCTCGCGGGCGAGCCACCCTACACGGGCCCGACCGTGCAGGTAAGCCTCGCGAAGCGCTTCAGTGACCCGATTCCCAGCGTGCGTCGACTGCGGGCCTCGGTGCCGGAGTCGGTGGATCAAGCAATTCAGCGGGCGCTTGCCACCGTGCCTGCCGACCGATTTGCGGCGGCAGCCCAGTTCGCCCAGGCATTGACGCTGAACCTCACCACGCCCGCTGCCACGCCGAGCGCGATACTACCGTCCGGGCTCCAAACCTCCACGCCGACTACTGCTTCGGCGCCGCCCATAGAGCCAGCTCCGGCCCCCGCGCTCAAACCGCGGCGGCGCATTCCCGTTGGGCCAGCAAGCCTGGCCGTGGGCTTCCTCCTGGGTTTAGGGGTGCTCTTCGCCTGGCGGCGGGCACACCAAGGAGGCGGCGACCCAGCTGGCTCCAAGCCCCTTGTGGTCCTCCCCTTCGAAAACCTAGGCCGCCCGGAAGACGAATACTTCGCCGACGGCATCACGGAAGAGATCACCAGCCGGCTGGCCGCGGTTCCCGGACTGCGGGTCATCTCCCGCACCAGCGCCATGCAGTACAAGGCCACTAGGAAGTCCGTGCGCCAGATCGGACAGGACCTCGGGGTCGAATACGTGCTGGAAGGCAGCGTCCGTTGGGAGCGTGCGTCGAGCGGCCCGAGTCAAGTGCGCGTCACGCCGCAGCTCATCCGCGTCTCAGACGATAGCCATCTCTGGGCCAATCGCTACGACGCGGTGTTGGCGGAGGTTTTTGAGGTGCAGTCCACGATCGCCGAGCAGGTGGTGAACGCCTTGAACATTGCGCTGGCGGAGCCTCAGCGCCAGGTTCTTGCAGCCAGGCCCACCACGAATCTCGAGGCCTACGACTACTATCTGCGGGGCAATGACTACAGCGGTCGGAGCAATGACGAGGATGATCAACAAACCGCTGTCCAGATGTACGAGCGCGCGGTCGGGCTGGACTCCACCTTCGCTGCCGCATGGGCGAGGCTCGGTCGAGCGCATGCCCTACTGTACTGGTTCAATCTCGATCACACCCAGGAGCGGCTCGGGCGTGCCAAGACTGCCGCGGATCAGGCGCTCAGGCTTGCGCCGGATCTTCCGGATGCTCACCTCGCATTGGGGTACTACTACTACTGGGGTCTGCGTGACTACGAGCGTGCCCTGCAGGAGTTCGCGCTCGTCCAAAAGCAGCAACCCAATAACGCAGATCTTCTCGACGCTGTTGGGCGCGTTCAGCGCCGGCAGGGCAAATGGGACGATGCACTGGCGAACATGAAACGGGCGTCGGCCCTCGAGCCCGGGTCCAACGAGTACAACTTTGATCTCGGAGAAACCTGCGTCCTCATGCGGCGCTATGCGGATGCGGAGCGCTATTTCGACCGCGCCATCGGGCTCGCCCCCGATGCACCGGAGTCCTACGTGTGGAAGGTGGCACTTTATCTCGATTGGCAGGGTGATGTGGAGAAGGCCGGCCAAGTTGTGAGCCAAGCTCTCACTCGCATGGATCTCGGAAAGCTGCTGGCCGCATCAAATGAACGCCCAAGTTTCGTGATCGCCCATGACACCACGCGTACCTCAGATGTCGGAGCGTTAGCCATCCCGTCCTTTCGGAGCGACACCACGGGGTATCTGATATTCAAGGCTGAGTTCTACCGTTTGCGAGGCCCGCCGCAGCGCGCGTCTGCCTATTACGACACTGCCCGGACAGTTCTTGAGACAAAGGTGCGGGGCCAGCCCAAGAACGACGGTTTTCACGCCGACCTTGCCCTCGTCTACGCCGCGCTCGGCCGGAGGTCCGAGGCGATTCGGGAAGGCCGCGAGGCAGTCGCGCTGCTTCCGGTGTCGAAGGACGCCTATTTCGGGGCCGACCGAGTGATCAACCTGGCTGCGATCTATGCGATGGTCGGTGAAACAGATCTGGCGGTCGACCAGCTCGAAGTGGTACTGAAAGTCCCCTCCGCAGTCTCACCAGCTCGCTTGCGTGTCGATCCGAGGTTCACATCGCTCAAGGGCAATCCGCGCTTCGAGCGGTTGCTGGCGGGGAAGTAGCGAATCTGCCTGGCGCGCGGACCTTTTTGGGGCCCGTTTGGGGCCCGAGAATCGAAAACGGCCACCGCGTCTGGCGACCGTTAATTCGCAAAGTCGATCGAACCACATCGGTTAGGCGGAATGGCTAGGGGCGGAATCGAACCGCCGACACGCGGATTTTCAGTCCGCTGCTCTACCAACTGAGCTACCTAGCCCTGAGGGGTCGGAAAATCTAATCGCAGCAACGGTTTTGCAAGCCGCCCCCTCAGGTGATCGGCACCATCCATCCGTGCCGGTCGGGGGCGCGGCCGTACTGGATGTTGGTGAGCGCCTCGTACAGCCGCTGGGCCACCGGGCCCGGCTTCCCATCGCCTACGGAGAGCGTCCCGTCCGGGAAGCCAAGAAGTCCGACGGGCGAGACGACGGCCGCGGTCCCGGTGCCGAATACCTCGGCCAGGTCCCCCCGCCGGTGCGCGTGCTTGATCTCGTCGATGGAGACCCGCCGCTCGCTCACCTTCACACCCCAGTCCCGGAGCAGCACCAGTGCGCTGTCACGGGTCATTCCCGCGAGGAAGGTGTCGTCCAGCGGTGGCGTGACGACCTCGTCGCCCAGGCGGACGAACAAGTTCATCGTGCCGACCTCCTCGATCCACTGATGCTCCAGGGCGTCCAGCCAGAGCACCTGGTCGAAACCGCGCTGCTTGGCCTCCTGCGCCGCCTCCAGGCTCGCCGCGTAGTTCGCCGCGGCCTTCGCCGACCCGAGCCCGCCCGGCGCCGCGCGGACGTGGCGCATCTCGACCCAGATCTTCACCGCCTCCTGCTTCTCGCCGTAGTACCCCGCCACCGGCGACAGCAGCACGAGGTACGTGTACTGCTCCGCCGGGCGCACGCCGAGGAACGGCTCGCTGGCGAAGAGGGTGGGCCGGATGTAGAGCGACGTGCCCTTGCCCGACGGCACCCAGTCCCGCTCGACCCGGATCAGCTCCACCATGGAGTCATGGAGCCACTCGAGCTCGATGGGAGGCATGCAGAGCTTGGCGGCGCTACGATTGATGCGCCGGCAGTGATCGTTCAGGCGGAACGAGCGGATCTTGCCGTCGGCGCCGCGGTACGCCTTGAGACCGTCGAAGATCGCCTGGGCGTAGTGGAGGACGGCGGCGGCCGGCTCGAGCCCAAGCGGCCCGTAGGGAACGATCCGGGCGTCGTGCCAGCCGCGCTCCGGGTCGTAATCCATCACGAACACGTGGTCCGTGAAATGGCGGCCGAAGCCGAGGGCGTCGGGGGCCGGCTTGGACTTGAGCGTCGGCGCCTTGTGGAATGCGATGTCGAGAGTCATTGGGGCCTTCCGTCGGGAGTCCACACCACCTGAACAATTACCCCGCCGGCGGCCCGGGCGACAGCGGCAGCGGCCCCCGGCTGGGACCGGCACAGTTCGGGATGCTCCGGGTTGCCGCCCTCCACCTGGTTCTTCGCCGGACCCGGTGGACTGACCGTGGATCTGAGCACGGCACTCACGGCGACGCTGCGGGCCTGAAGCGGGCTCGCCGGCCACCCGGGCACCTGGGACTCATTGTTTGGCGGTCTCATGCCGCCATCGCTCGGCGGCGCAGGGTTCACCCGATGTGCGCGGGACGGCGCCCCGTCGGCGGGGAGCGTGTGCTGGTGCCGTGCGCCCGGTTGAGAGCGCCCGCCCCGGCGTGGCGGGCCGGCGTTCGTGTCGCCGCCGTGGTGACCGTCATTTCGTCGCCGCGGCGGCGCTGTCCAGCGCCACCGCCCCGTCCCGCGCCGCAGTCATCACCGCGAGCGCCGTGGGCCAGACCCGCTCGATCCGGTCATACACCGCCAGCACGCCGATCATGTCCCGCCGGCGGTTGAGCCAGGGCACGAAGCCGCCGCCGCCCGGGCTCGTCAGCAGGAGCGCGCGCCCGGTGGTCGAGTCCACGACGTCGCGCCAGCAGCCCAGCCCGTAGGTGCGATCGCCCCGGGGTGACACCCGGTTGCCGACGCCGGCCGTCTGATCCCGGGTCATCTCTTCGATCATCTGCTCCGACAGCACTCGCCGGCCCTCGTGCTGTCCGCCGTCGAGCAGCATCTGCAGGAACGTGGCGTAGTCCGCGGCGGAGGAATAGGCGCGGCCTTCGGACAGCATCGGATTCGCGGTGGCGCCGTACCC
>Ga0070706_100006994_pt1 | contig 10642 bp, 5 predicted proteins | sample KBSK5501metaG_FD_65476 | JGI IMG/M metagenome (GOLD analysis project Ga0070706, IMG submission 65476) | Corn, switchgrass and miscanthus rhizosphere microbial communities from Kellogg Biological Station, Michigan, USA - KBS K5-50-1 metaG | ecosystem: Host-associated > Plants > Roots >...
TGATGAAATGCGCGACCCACCCCTGATCCTCGGTGCCGAATTGTCGTGGGCCGTAGATGCAGCTCATGCGAAACACGACGGTCGGCAGGTCGTAAATGCGGGCGTAGTCCCGGACGTATTAATCCGCGGCCCCCTTCGAGCATCCATAGGGTCATTGAAAATCCAGCGGCTGTTCTTCGGAGATTCCGTTCGGGCGGTCGGCGAAGCGATAGCGGTACAGATCCTCGACCACCGCGACCTGCTCCAGCCCGCTATAGACTTTGTTTGTGGAGGTAAAGACGAACGCCGGCCGGTGACCCGGCAGCCGCGCCGCCTCCAACACATTCAGCGTGCCGAGAGCGTTTATGTCGAAATCCGACCGCGGTTCGGTAACCGATGTCGTAACCGCCACTTGGCCGGCGAGGTGGTAGATTACATCCGCATCGCTGACGGCGACCTGAACCGCGTCGAAATCCCGCACGTCCGCGTGGACGATGCGGAGCCGAAAATTCTGCAGATGGCTTTGAAGCCAGGCGATATTGTGAGCAGCGCCTGGCCGCAGCAGCGCGTCGAGGACAGTGACGGTATGCCCCGCCGCGAGCAGATCGCTCACCAGATTGAAGCCGACAAACCCTGCACCGCCTATGACGAGCGTACGGATACCCATGTCATCCCCCTTGCGACCGCGTTTCCCCAAATCGAAGTGCTACACTTTTAAATGCGTTTACTTGGTGTAAACGGGTTAGATTCGAGGTTTCTCGATTAAAACAACGGTTAATGTTCTCGGCGGCCTTAATACTTGTTGTTAAAAGATCGTTAATGTCCTGGCGGCACGGAATGTCCGTGGCAAGAATACGGGCGGAAGCGAAAAGTTCATCCCCTCCATATTCGACCGACCGCCACGCAGTCGCCCCACAAGGCGAAGCAATCAATGTGCCATCAATACATCGGGGAATCGCGATCATGCTATCCTGACGAACAGATAAAATGGACATCGGCGGAGATGAATGAGCCAGAACCGCGTTCGGCTCCAGCGGCCGCGAATGCGCCTCCGTCCCGGATGGCAATGCCGCGGATCCGATGGACCGCGGTAGGCCACCCGTTTGCCTTGATCGGCTTCAGCGCAGCCACCGGAATTGCGTATGTTTTCTATCTGTTCCCGATTGATTTTCTGACAGGCCAGGGCGGCTTCTGGAAAGCGCCGCCGATAGAGGATATTGCCACGGAAATCGCGGGTCTGCGGTATTACGTCAGTGACGAATGGCGGTTTCCGCTCTTTCGAACGGCTAAAATCGCTCCGCCAGATGGGATCAGCATTACCTACATGGACGCGCTGCCACTCTTGGCAGTGTGCGCGAAGTTGTTGAAGCGGGCATTTACCATTGAATGGAATTACTTCGGTCTATGGATCGCCGTTTGTTATGTCCTGCAAGGCGTATCGACGGTTGTCTTGCTAAGATCCGTCGGGGTGCGCCGGGCCCTTCCAATCATTACGGGGGCCGCATTGGCATTGTTGTCGCCGCCATTTCTGTTTCGGCTGTTTCATCCGACGTTGTGCGGGCATTTTCTTATCATCTTGGCGCTTGCTTTCTATTTCATGGCTATGAGGTCTTCGTGTTTTGATCGCGTGTGGCCGTGGTTCTGTGCGCTAGCCTTGGTTTCTCTCTGGGTTCAGCCATATTTATTTGTCATGGTAGCGACGCTTTTTCTCGGGACGATCGTGCAGGCCGCCTTCGCGACCAGGGGAGGCTGGCTGCGATCCTCCGCAGCGTTGTGCAGCTGTGCCGTCGGCACGCTCCTGTTGATGTGGATTTCCGGTTTTTTTTGGGAGCGATCTGACTTGAACCCTCTGGCGATCGGACTGCCTCAGGGTTTCGGCAGACCTTCGATGAACGTGCTGTCGCCGATCATCCCACAATGGAGCTGGCTTTTCCCATCTGTAGCCACCGCTTTTGGAGGCGATACCGGACTCTACAAAGCGGTCGGGATAATCGATGCAACGGGCGCGCAATACGAGGGCTATAATTATCTGGGTGCAGGAAGTTTGCTGCTGATATTCGTCGCCATTTTTCTTGAAAGACGGGGCCTGTTGTCGAAGATGAAGAAATATTGGGGGCTGGTAGGGGCATTGCTGGTCTTGACGGCACTAGCGATTACGCATCGCATATATGTCGGTAAATGGGGCATTGAATTGACCACCCGCGTCCCGCTCGTCCTGGAGGATATCCGCTCGAGCGGGCGGCTATTCTGGCCGGTCGGCTATATGCTCACCGCTGGCGCCGTGGCAATCGTGGCGGTGCGGTCGCGCTGGCTGCTCGGCCCCGGACTGCTGCTGTGTGCCTTGGTCTTGCAGGTCGCCGACACCACATCGATCAGGTATTGGATGCGGCACTGGGTCACGCAGGGCTATACCGCCACCGCCCGAATTCCGGCACAGCCATGGGTAGACATCATTCGTCAGCATGATGACGTGAGGATCTTTCCCACCGCCGCCTGCGCTGGCGAGCCATCAATCTGGAACTCCATCGCCGACCTTGTGTTTTACGCCTCGGAATCGGGTACGCCGGTGAATACGGCTGCGGTCGATCGGCCAAAGAGCATCGACTGCAAGGCCGAGGAGATGTCGATCGAGCATATGGAACTCGCCCGAGAGACCTTGGTTGTCTTGCTCGATCCGCGTTATGCGGCAATATTCGCCGGCGATGCGGCGTATCGCCGGCTCTGCCGATTATTCGACAAAGGGGTGGCGTGTTCGCGCCAATGGGACCAGCTCGACCAAAAGGGATGGAGCGGGATCTTCACCCGCCTGTAGCCGGATGCGGTCGGCTGCGCGATGCGGGAGGCGCTGATCCTGGCGAGCTCAGCACACACTCAAGGCGAGCGTTCGGCGGCAATTATCGCAAGGGAACCACGCGAAAGGCGGTTCGGTGCCAAACGCTACCTCCGCCACGAGCAGTGATGGTGGACAACAAGCTCGATTGCAGAAACGCTCGAGAGGGGGCAAGCTCGGCTTGGCTGATCGTTCTCGCTCTTCCGCGCCAACCGCCCGATGACGAAGGGCCCTGGCGCCAGCTTTAGGGCTGCCGTCGTCGGACGGCGCGCCTGGCATAGGGCAAAGATGCGCCTGCGCACAGTGTTCCTGGTCTCACTTTTGCTGGCCGTGCCGAGCGGTCCGGCATGGCATCTCGCCACCCGCTCATGGGATGCGCTGGACAGCAAGCAAAGTCAGACCGATGAAAAGGCCGCGAGCGCTCGGCTGCCTGTGGACCAGGAATCCGCCCCGTTCGGGAATGCCGCCGTCCCGATCGTCGCCGCGATGGTCGAGCGGCGCGACGTCCCCGAATATCTGTTTGGTGTCGGGACGGTGCAGGCGTTCAAGACGGTGACGGTCAGTTCCCGAGTCGACGGGCAACTGTTGAGCCTGCAATTCAAGGAGGGCCAGCAGGTACGCGCCGGGGACGTGCTGGCGCAGCTGGATCCGCGCCCATTCCAGGCTGCCGTTCACCAGATGGAGGCGAATATCCGCCGCGGCGAGGCGCAGCTGCAGGGCGCAGAGGCCGAGCTGGGGCGGCTCTCTAGCCTGGGGGCGCGCGAATTCGCGAGCCGGTCGAGCATAGACAATCAGCGGGCGCAGGTGGCTCAGTTCAAGGCCACGATCGAGGCCGACACGGCGCAGCTCGAGCGCGCCAAGATCGAGCTCGATTACGCGACCATCCGCTCGCCGATCGACGGGCGCGCCGGCCTGCGGTTCGTCGACGAAGGCAATCTGATTCGCGCCGGCGGTCTCGCCCCAATCGTTGTCGTGACCCAGATCCAACCGATCACTGTCATCTCCGCGCTGCCGGAAGACGAGCTGCCGAAGGTCAATCAGCGGCTCGTGAACGGGGCTGCCCCGGAGGTCATCGTATTTGGCCGCGACGGCCAGACGGTGCTGGCCGAGGGGGCGCTCTCGACGATCGACAATGTGATCGACCGCAAGAGTGGAACCTTCAAGCTGAAGGCGAGCTTTGCGAACGAAAAGAACACCCTCTGGCCAGGCCAGTTCGTCAATGTGCGCCTGCATGTTGGTACACGGCACGACGGTATCGTCGTGCCCGAAGCGGCGCTGCAGCGCGGCCCGGACGGGGCTTATGTCTACGTCGTAGAGGCGAATTACACCGTCTCGATGCGCGCGGTCAGGACCGCCCCGGCGCAAGACGGCGCGGTGCTGATAAATTCCGGGCTGCGCGCCGGAGAGCGCGTCGTCGTCGATGGCCAGTTCAGATTGCAGCCCGGCAGCGCGGTCATCGAGGTCGTGCCCGCGGACGCCTTGCAGCCTGGCAGGCCGGCAGCGAACGGTCTCGATTCGACGAAGTCGTGAACATCTCGGCGCCTTTTATTCACCGGCCGATCGCGACATCGCTGTTGTCGGCAGGAGTTCTGCTGCTCGGCCTCCTGGGGTTGTGGAGGTTGCCCACGGCGGCGCTGCCGATGGTCGATTTTCCGATCATTCAGGTGACCACCGCCCTACCAGGCGCCAGCCCCGAAATCATGGCGTCCTCGGTGACGGCGCCGCTGGAGCGCCGGCTGAGCTATGTGCCGGGGCTGGTATCGATGTCCTCGACCAGCTCTTTCGGCAACAGCGCGATCGCCTTGCAGTTCGGGCTGACGCGGAACATCGATTCGGCCGCGCAGGACGTCCAGGCGGCGATCAACGCAACCTCGAGGCAGCTCCCCGACAATCTACCGAGCCCGCCGATTTATCACAAAGTGAACCCGGCAGACGCCCCTATCATGCTGCTTGCGGTCACCTCCAAGACGATGCCATTGGCGCATGTCAACGACTTCGCCGAAACCGTGCTGGTGCAGAAGCTGTCACAGGTGGAGGGGGTCGGCCTTGTCGCGATCGAGGGCGGGCAGAAGCGCGCGATGCGCATCGCCATCGATCCAGCCGCCATCGCCGGGCTGGGGCTCGGCCTCGAAGATGTCAGGCTCGCCGTCGCCCGAGCGAATCTCGCGGGGCCGAAGGGTCAGGTTGAGGGCCCGCGGCGCTCCTATACGATCGCCGCGGGTGACGAGGTTTTCGACCCCGAGGGTTACCGCAACACGATCATCGCCTATCGCGACGGCGCCCCGGTTCGGCTGCGCGATGTCGGCTCGGTCAGCGACGGCGTCGAGGACAGCCGGGTCGCGAGCTGGCTCGACCGACAGCCGGCCATCATCCTCGACGTCAAACGCCAGCCGGGCGCCAATGTGGTCGAGACGGTGGACCGCATCCGCTTGCTGCTGCCGCGGCTGAAGGCGGCGCTGCCGGCGACGATCGGGCTGACCGTGCTCGCCGACCGGACCGAGACGATCCGCGCATCGATTGAGGATCTGCGATCGACTTTGCTCGTCACGACCGCCCTCGTCGTGCTGACCATCTTCCTGTTTCTGCGCAAGCTGTGGGCCACGCTGATACCGGCGGTCACCCTGCCGCTGTCGCTGATTGGCACTTTCGGCGCGATGGCGCTGTGTGGTTTCAGCCTCGACAACCTCTCCCTGATGGCGCTGACGATCAGCGCCGGCTTTGTCGTCGACGATGCGATCGTCATGATCGAGATCATCGTCCGCCACATCGAGGCGGGAGAGAAGCCGATCGAGGCGGCGCTGCGCGGCTCGCGGCAGATCGGGTTCACGGTGATCTCGTTGACCGTGTCGCTGATCGCCGTCTTCATCCCACTACTATTCGTCCCTAGCGTGGTTGGCCGGCTGTTCCGGGAATTCTCAGTCACGCTATGCGTTGCGGTCGGGATCTCGGCCGTCGTTTCGCTGACCCTGACGCCGATGATGTGTGGGCAGTTTCTGGTGCAACACGAGCCCCAGCGGGAGTCGCGCGTCGCGGCATTCGCTCGCCGCCGCCTCGAGGCGCTGCTGCGGCAGTACGAGCGGAGCCTGCGCTGGGTGCTGTCGCACAGGCGCCTGGCCTTGGGCGCGATCGTGCTGACGATGGCGGCGACGGCCTATCTCTACATCATCATCCCGAAGGGCTTTCTGCCGCAGCAGGACACCGGGCTGATCGTCGGCGTCACCGAGGCGGCGCAGGACATCTCGTTCCAAGCCCTGTTGGAACGCCAGCACACGGTCAGCGAAATCGTGCTGCGCGATCCCGACGTCGCTTCCGTGGCCGGCTTTGTCGGGGTGGGCGCCTTGAACGCGACGCCCAACACCGGCCGGCTTTACATCCCGCTAAAGCCGAGGCGCGATCGCACGGCGAGCGCCGACGAGGTCATCGCTCGCCTGCGCCAAGCGGTGGCGTTGGTGCCGGGCGTCAGCCTCTTGATGCAGGCGGCGCAGGAAGTGCAGCTCGACAACCGGGTCACGCGAACGCAATACGGATACGTGCTCCAGGACACCGATATCCCGGAGCTGATGCGATGGGTGCCGAAACTGGAGCAGGCGCTGCGGCGGCGCCCGGAGCTGCGCGACGTCGCCAGCGATCAGCAGGAGGGCGGCGCCCAAGCCTCGCTCGTTGTCTACCGCGAAAAGGCGGCCGAGCTCGGGGTCATGCCGGAAGCGATCGACGCCACCCTGTATGACGCGTTCGGGCAGCGGCCGATCTCGACGATCTACACGCAACTCAACTATTACCGCGTGATCCTGGAGGTCGAAGCGCGCTTTCGCGACGCCCCCTCGGCGCTGAACTCGATCTACGTCAAGTCGGTCTCGGGAGAGCAGGTGCCGCTGAGCGCCTTCGCCAGTCTCGAGACGAAAGTCGCGCCGCTGGCGATCACGCATGTCGGACGGTTTCCGGCCGTGATCCTGTCCTTCAACCTGGCGCCGGGCTTCTCCCTCGGGCAGGCAGTCGACGCCATCGCGGAGACCGAGCGGGAGATCGCGCTGCCCGAGTCGATCGCCACCACCTTCTCCGGGGGCGCCGCGGAGTTCCGCGCCTCGGCGAGCACCGAGTGGATGCTGATCCTCGCCGCCATCATCGTCGTGTACATCGTGCTGGGGGTGCTCTACGAGAGCTACATCCACCCGGTCACGATCCTGTCGGCGTTGCCGGCGGCCGGCGTCGGCGCTTTGTTGGCGCTGCTGCTGCTGCATTACGACCTGTCGATCATCTCGCTGATCGGGATCGTCTTGCTGATGGGCATCGTCAAAAAGAACGCGATCATCATGATCGACTTCGCGCTGGAGGCGGAGCGCAACCGCTTCTATCGGCCGGAGCAGGCGATCCTCGAGGCGTGCCTGCTGCGTTTCCGGCCGATCATGATGACGACGCTGACCGCGTTGTTCGGGGCGCTGCCGGTGGCGCTCGGCACCGGCTCGGGGTCGGAGCTGCGCCGGCCGATGGGCGTCGCTATCGTCGGCGGACTGCTGTTGTCGCAATTCCTGACCCTCTACACGGTTCCGGTCATCTACCTCGCGTTCAGCCGGCTCGCCCGCTCGGCGGGCCTGCGCCTGCCGCGCTTGCGAGCCGAGGCCGGCGCGCCCGCGGTCGAGGGCCGGCCCCCGGCCGAATAGCCATGAGGCTGCACGAGGTCATCGCAGGGCGGCCGGTCGGGGCCTCTCTCGTCGCCATCGGCATCATCCTGCTCGGTGCGCTCGCCTACGGCCAACTGCCGATCGCCCTGCTGCCGAGCGCCGACGCGCCGACGATCATGGTGGCTGCGTCGCTGCCCGGCGCGAGCCCGAAGACGATCGCCGCAACCGTCGCGGCGCCGCTCGAACGGCAGCTGGGCCGCATCGCCGGCGTCACCGAGCTGACTTCCTACAGCATCTACGGCCGCACCGCGATCACGGTGCAGTTCGAATTGGGCCGCAACACCGACCACGCCGCCAACGACGTGCAAGCGGCGATAAACGCGGCCGCCGCTGAGTTGCCGAAGGACCTGCCGGAGCCGCCCACCTTCGCCAAGCACAATCCGACAACCGTGCCGCTGCTGCACCTTGCATTGACCTCCGACACCTTACCGCTGGGGAGGGTCTCCGACTATGCCGAGACCATCGTCGCGCAGAAGCTGGCCGCGGTCGAGGGGGTGGCCGCGGTTGACGTCAATGCCGCCGAGAAACCGGCGGTCCGCATGCACATCGATCCGGCGGCGCTGTCATCGCTCGGCCTCGGTTTGGAAGATATCCGCACCGCGGTCGCCGCGGCGACCGCCAACGTCCCCAAGGGAAGCCTCGGTGGGACTGGGCGCACCGAAATCATCGCCGAACGCGACAAACCGCATGACGCCGCCGGCTATCGCCCTCTGGTGATCGCCAGCCGCAACGGCGCGCCGGTACATCTGGGCGAGGTCGCGACGGTTCTTGACGACAAGGTGCAGCCGCACGCCGGCGGCTGGCTCAATGGGCATCGGGCGGTCTTCGTCACGGTCACGCGGCAGGCGGGCGCCAATCTCGTCGAGACGACCGAGCGCATCCGTGCCCTGTTGCGGCAGCTGCAGCATTCGTTGCCAGCGGGGATCAAGATCGCGGTCCTGTCGGACCGCAGCGTTGCCGTCCGCTCCGCTATCGCTCACGCCCAGCTGAATTGGGCCGTTACGGTCACGCTCGTCGCCGCGGCGGCCGTGCTATTTCTGCGCCGGGCCCGGACCGGCCTCGTAGCGATCTTCGCGGCCTTGGTCGCGGTGGCCGGCGGTCTGATCGCGCTGGCGATGCTCCATTACAGCCTCGACGTCATTTCGCTGACCGCGCTAACGGTCGCGGCGGGTTTTGTCATCGCTGAGCCGCTGGTGATGATCGACAGCATCCGCGGCCACAGTGAACTCGGGCAGCCGGCCTTAGAGGCGACGTTGCGCGGCGCCCGCGAGGTCGGCCGCGCGATCCTCGCGATGGCGGCCGCGTCCGTCGCGGCCCTGCTGCCGCTTTTGTTCGCGCCGGGGATCGCCGGGCGGGTTACCGAGGAGATCGCGGTCGGCCTGGGCGCGGCCGTCGTGTTGTCGACATCGCTGTCGCTGACCGTCGTGCCGGCCCTTTGCGGGCGCCTGCTCGTCCGCGGCCCAGCCGTTCCCCTGCTGCCGCCCGACCCGCGCCGCCGGCCGGGCCGGTTGCTCGAATGCTACGCGGTCAGCCTGCGCTGGGCGCTGCGTCACCAGCGATCGGTTCTGGCGCTGATCCTGCTGACCTACGGCGCAACGGCGGCCTTGTACATCCTGATGCCGACCGGTTTTGTTCCGCCGCAGGATTCCGGTGTCGTCTGGGGCTCGACCGAAGGGGCGGCGGATGCCTCCTTGGCCGAGCGCAGCCGCCGCGCCGGCGAGGCCGCGCGGATCATCATGGCGGATCCCGCCGTCGCGGAAGTCGCCTATTCGGTCAGCGATTGGGACGATTGGCTGTCCGTCAATCTGAAGCCCGCGGAGCAGCGCAACGCGACCGCCGAGGATGTCGTCGCACGGCTCGACGCGCGGCTGCAGCGGCTGCCGGGGGTCAAGACCTATCTGCAGCCGGTCCAGGATTTTTGGCTCGGTGGGCAGCAAGGACACGCGCAGTACCAATATTCGCTGCTCGGCGAAGATGTCGACGAGCTCAACCGGTGGGTCCCGATCGTCCGCGACAGGCTGCTGCGATTGCCCGAGCTGAAGGATGTCGGCAGCTACCGGGCGGATCAGGGTCTCGAGGCTCGGCTGCACCTCGATCGCGATCGCGCCGCCCAGCTCGGGATCTCGGCGCAGGACATCGCCGAGACGTTGTACAGCGCCTTCGGGCAGCGCCAGGTGGCGACGATCTATGGCACTGTCGGCCAGGTCCCGGTCGTCCTGGAAGCCGATTCGGAGCGGCTGGATCCCGCGGTTCTCCGGGACCTGTCGATCAAATCGGCCGGCGGCGAACAGGTGACTCTCGGCAGCGTCGCCCATACTGATTTCACGATCGCCCCGATCGCGATCGCCCGCCAGGGACAGCTCCCTTACGTCACTCTGACCTTCAATCTGAGCAAAGGCACCTCGCTCAGTCAGGCGATCGCCGCTATTCGGGCGGCCGAGGCGGAGCTGCGGCTGCCGTCGACGATCTGGGGCCGCTTCGACTCGAATGCAAAGGAATTTGAGGTATCGAGCCGGGCGCGACCGGTGCTGATTTTGGCCGCCGCCGTTGTCGTCTATCTCGTTTTGGGCATGCTTTACGAGAGTTATGCCCAGCCGCTGACGGTGCTCGCCACATTGCCGTTTGCCGGGGTCGGCGCTGGCCTGGCACTGTTCGTCTGTGGTCTCGAACTGTCACTAATGGCATTCGGCGGGATCGTCCTGTTGGTCGGCATCTGCTCGAAGGCCTCAATCATGATGGTTGACGCGGCGCTCCAGGGCGAACGGGAGTGCGGCATGCCTGCCCAGGAGGCGATCCTGGCGGCGTGTCTTTCACGGTTCCGGCCGATACTCGCGATCACGGCGACCGCCGCATTGGGCGCTGTGCCGCTCATTTTCGCGATCGGCCCCGGCTCGGAGCTGCAGCGACCGCTCGGTATCTCCGTCGCGGGCGGTGCGTTGGGAGCGCAGTTGGCGACGATATACATGACGCCGGTCATCTACATTCAACTCGCGCGGCTCCGACGCGGCCGAGCGGCAAAACTAACCTGAGCGATCGCCGCGCGCCTCCCCCCCCGAGGGGGTCCTGCCCACCCGCGGAACCCCGCGCGGCTTGTTCGGCAGCAGCGGTGCGATCACCTCCCACTCGAAATCCGTCAGCTCGTAGCCCTGCATCA
>Ga0070706_100006999_pt1 | contig 10636 bp, 17 predicted proteins | sample KBSK5501metaG_FD_65476 | JGI IMG/M metagenome (GOLD analysis project Ga0070706, IMG submission 65476) | Corn, switchgrass and miscanthus rhizosphere microbial communities from Kellogg Biological Station, Michigan, USA - KBS K5-50-1 metaG | ecosystem: Host-associated > Plants > Roots >...
TCGTGGGGGAGGAATCGTGAGCAGCCCGGCGACGGGAGCCGCCGAAATGCGCGTGGAGCTGCACGGCCGGACCTGCTCGTGCCGCGGCGGCAGCTGGGTCGTCTTCGGCGACGCGTCCGGCTCTCCCTGCTCCGCAGGGCGCGCGGGAGGGGCGGTCGTGCTCCCCATCGGCGAGTGGAGGGTTCTCGGCAAGCCCGCCGACCTCGAGGCCTACCAGGAGGCCCGGGCCCGCAACGAGGCGGGGGAGCGGCGCGAGTTCCAGCGCTTCGAAGCGCGGATCGAGGTCCGGATCGGGCGCCTGGCCACCTGGAAGACCCCGAACCCGCAGGTCGAGGAGACCTTCACCGACGTGATCGCGCGCGGCGGCGCGCTCGTGCGCAGCCGCATGGCGGTGGAGAGGGGCGAGGTCCTGACCTTCGAGACCGGCGGCCACAAGACCCGGGCCGAGGTGACCTACGTCTCCGCCCCCACGGGCGGCGGGGATCCCATGCTGCGTCTCGGCCTGCGCTTCCTCGACGCGCCCCTGCCGGTCGAGCTCATTCCCGCCAACGCGAAGGCCCTCCCCGACCCGGGCGCCCCCGCCCGGCCGACTCCCTGAGCAAGAAAGAGGTCACGGCCGTTCGCGGCGTCCCAGCAGGCTCGCGCGGGTGAGCGCCCCCTCGCCGAAGCGCGCGTTCACCCGGTCGCGCGCCTGGTCGGCGGGCGAGGGCGGGGTGATGAACAGGTCGAGCTGCGCGCTCCCGTCCCCGAGGCCCGAGGCGTAGATTCCGAGCAGCCGCACCTTGCGCGGCCCGTGCAGGCCCTCGAAGAGGCGCCAGACCAGCGCGAAGATCTCGTTGCCGGAGTCCGTGGGCGAGGCCAGGGTCTCCGCGCGGGTCAGGGTGCGGAAGGCCTCGTCCCGGTACTTGAGGGTCACGGTGCGGCTCTTCAGGCCGTGCCGGCGGAGCCGCCGCGCCACTCCGTCCGCCAGCTCCAGCAAGGTCCGCCGCAGCCGCTCCGGGTCGTCGGTGTCCCGGTCGTAGGTGTGCTCCTGGCCCAGGCTCTTGGCCTCCGCGGGCTCCGACACCACGTCCCGCTCGTCGAGGCCCTTCGCGAGCGCGAGGAGATCGTGGCCGTGGGTGCCGAGGCGGCGCTCCAGGCGCTTCGGGTCCAGGGCGACGAGGTCCCCGATCGTCTGCACTCCGAGCCGCGCGAGCATCTCCTCCACCTTCGGGCCCACCCCCCAGAGCCGTCGCACGGGGAGGGGGGCGAGGAACGCCCCCTCCGCGCCCGGAGGCACCACCACCAGGCCGTCGGGCTTGCGCATGTCGGACGCCACCTTGGCCACCAGCTTCGAGGCGGCGACTCCCACCGACGCCGTCAGCTGGGTCTCGCGCCGGATCGCGTCCTTGAGGCGCCGCGCGATCTCCTCCCCGGTGCCGAACGCGCGTCCGCTCCCGCTCACGTCGAGGAAGGCCTCGTCGATCGAGACCGGCTCCACCCGGTCGGTGAAGCGACGCAGGATCTTCATGATCCGCTCCGACTCGCGGCCGTACTTCTCCATGTCCACCGGGAGGTAGACGCCCTTCGGGCAGAGCCTGAAGGCCTGGGAGATGGGCATGGCGCTCCCCACCCCGAACCGGCGCGCCTCGTAGGAGGCCGTGGACACGACGCCGCGCCCCCGGCCGCCCAGCGGGTTCGCCCCCACGATCACCGGCTTGCCGCGCAGCTCGGGGCGGTCGCGCTGCTCCACCGCGGCGTAGAACGCGTCCATGTCCACGTGGAGGACGGTGCGGGGCGGGCGGCCGGAGGGAGGGGCCGGCCGGTCGTCTAGTGGCCGAAGGTCCGGCACGCGCCGCTCTGCACGCAAGGCTTGTCCGGCTCCATCAGGCAGCGGGGGGAGCCGCCCGGTAGCTCGAGGAGGGTGAGGCTCGGGTGGCCGAGGGCCCGTCTTCCCGGGAGGCCGTGCACGGTTGCTTCGAGCGCGGCCACCCGCGCCTCGAGGTCGGCCACTCCGGGAGCGTCGCTCTCGGCCGGCCGGCTCAGGTCGGCCAGCACCTCCTCCGTGAGCTGCCGGATGCGCTCGTCGTCCATCCTGTCACTCCACGAGGCTCACGGAGTCCACCACCCCCACCACGGCCGCGTCCACGGCCGCGGTGCCGCGGTCCAGGGCCTGCTGGGCCGCCTTGCCTTCCTGCACGAGCAGCACGCGATCCCCCACCCCGGCGTCCACCGAATCGAGGGCGAGCACCGCGCCCCCCGAGGGCCGGCCCTGAAGGTCCAGGGGCTCGACCAGCAGCAGCTTGGTCCCCTCGAGCTTCGCGATCTTCTGGGTCGAGACCACACTCCCGACCACGCGCCCGATCAGCATCAACCCAGGCTCCAATGGTCCACGATCCCGATGATGGTGGCGTCGGCCGGGACCTCGGCGGGGAGGAACGGGAACGAGGCCTCGCGGCCCTTCACGTAGAACACGTCTTCCCCCGCGCCCGCGCCCACGGAATCGACCGCCACCAGCGGCTTGCCGGCGGGAGTGCGGTCGGTCCTCAGGGGCTGGATCACGAGGAGCTTGGTCCCGACGAGGCCCTCGTCCTTGCGGGTCGCCACCACCGTGCCCACCACCTTCGCCAGCAGCACCGGGCTATTCCTTGACCTCGACCGTGTCCACCACCCCCACGATGGCGGCGTCCACGGGGCAGTCCTTGAGCCCGCTCGCCATGCGCGCGGAGGAGCCGGACACGATCAGCACCCGGTCGCGGATTCCCGCGTCCACCGTGTCCACCGCCACCACGTACCCGGCCTCGTCCTTGCCGTGCGGATCCTGGGCGCGCACCACGAGCAGCTTCGCCCCCAGGAGCTTCTCGTCCTTCCGGGTCGCGACCACGGTGCCGACCACGCGGGCCAGGAGCATTACTTCGCGGCCTTGCCGATGGGGAGCACGTCTTCCAGGTTCGCGTGCGGCCGCGGGATCACGTGCACGGAGACCAGCTCGCCCACGCGGCGGGCCGCCGCCGCTCCCGCGTCGGTGGCCGCCTTGACCGCGGCCACGTCGCCCCGCACCAGGGCGGTCACGTATCCCGAGCCGATCTTCTCGTAGCCCACGAGGGTCACCTTGGCCGCCTTCACCATGGCGTCGGCGGCCTCGATCATGGCCACCAGCCCCCGCGTCTCGATCATCCCCAGCGCTTCACCCATTTTTGCCGCCTCCGTGCCTTCCCGTTCGGTTCCCGTGGTTGGAGCCGACTCTGTACCGCCCGACGGTCCGAGTCAAGGTCGGGTCCCGCCTCAAGAACGCGCTCCCCCGAAGCGCTCCACCGCCTCCGCGAGCAGGCGCGCCAGCTCGGCGCGCGTGAGCACGACCTGGTCGCCGCCACCCACCGCCACCGAGGTGCCGCAGGTCGGGCAGTCCACGCACACCGGCGGGGGGTAGCCGGCGGCCGCGCGCGCCGACTCCAGCCGCCGCACGTCGGGGCTCGGCAGCTCCTGCTCCCGCCCCAGGCTCCGCGCGGCCAGGGCCACCCGCGCCACCTGCTCGAGGGTCTCCATGCGCTCCCAGGCCCGCCAGACGCTGTCCCCCACCGTGAGGGCCCCGTGATGCGCGAGCAGCACCGCCTGGGCGTCGCAGATCGCGCGGCCCACGTTCTCCGCGAGATCGGAAGTGGCGGGCATGCCGTAGGGGATGATGGGGACGGGCCCCAGCGTCACCACCGCTTCCGCGGTGATGGGTCGGTCGAGGGGGATCCCCGCCACCGCGAAGCCGGTGGCGTGGGGCGGGTGGGCGTGGACCACCGCCTTGACGTCGGGCCGCCGCTGGTACACCGCGGTGTGCATGCGCACCTCGGTGGAGGCGCGCCCGCCGCCCCGGGGGCGTCCCTCGAGGTCGGTGGCCACGATCTGGTCCGGGGTCAGGAAGCCCTTGCAGACCGCGGCGGGGGTGATGTAGAGCACGTCTCCCTCGCGCACGGAGACGTTGCCCTCGTTCCCCCCGATGAGGCCGCGGGCGTAGAGGCGACGTCCCACCTCCACGATGTCCGCGCGCAGACGCTCCACGCTCACGACGCGCGCGAGACCGCGAGGAGCGCCCGGTCGCGGCAGGCGGCGGAGCAGAAGTGCTCCTCCACCCCGTCCACCACCGCGGCCACCGCGCGCGAGCGTGGCACGAAGGTGTTGCAGACGCGGTCGCGCACCAGGTCCTCGAGGGGCCGCGGGGGCGACGGGGAGACGGGCCGGCGCGTCGGGCGCGGGGTGAACGCGCGCGCGAACCCCCGCGCGACGAGGCGTACCGCCAGGAGGAGGAAGAGGAAGCGGAAGACGAGCAGGAGGCCCTGGATCACGACGGCCCCCCCGCCCTCGCCCGCTCGATCTGCGCGCGCAGCCCCTGGAGCTGGGGATCGTCGGGGAAGCGCTTGAGCAGGTTCTCCCAGACCGCCACCGCATCCTTCGGCCGCCCGGATTCCATGAGCGCGATCCCCTTGTTGAAGAGCGCTTTCTTGTGGTCGGGCGACTGCTTGAGGGCCCGCTCGAACTCCGCCAGGCCCTCTCCGGGCTTGCCCGCGTTGACCAGGCACGCCCCCACGTCCACGAGCACGTCGGGCTGGTTGGGGCTCACCGCCAGGGCCTCACGGTACCACCGCACCGCGTCGTCCCAGCGGGAGTGGTCCATGTACAGGTTGCCCAGCTCCACCCGCACTTGGGCGTTGCCCCGGTCGCGGGCGGCGAGGGTCTCCAGGGCCTTGACCTCGTTCGCGTCGAGGGCGGGGGCGGGGCTCTGGGCGCCCGCGGCCCGCGGCGCGGCCGCACCCACGGCCGCGGCCGCGAAGCCCGGGGAGACCACCGGTCTGGCCTCCGTGGGGCTCGCGTCCCAGTTGGCGGCCATGTAGCCGAGCACGAAGCCGAAGACCATTCCGGCGACGGCAAAGATCATGGGTTCGCGCTTCATCGGATGGCCCTCGCAAAGGCGGGAAGGGACAGCATACTCCCGTGCCCCTCCGCCGCCGAATGATTATAGAATCCCGGCGTCCCTTTCCGGAGGCGGCCCGTGATCAACCTCAAACGGATCCTGGTCCCGACGGACTTCTCGGAGAGCGCGCGCCACGCGTTCACCTACGGGTGCTCCTTCGCGCGCGAGTACAAGGCGGAGCTCCTGCTCCTCCACGTGGTCGAGAACCTGACCGTCGGGTATGCGAGCGACCTCTTCCCCGTTCCCATGGCCGAGGTCTTCGACGAGATCTCGGGCTACGCCCGGACCGAGCTCGCCAAGCTCGGCGCCCAGGCGAAGGAGAAGGGGGTGGGGGCGCGCGAGCTGGTGGTGCAGGGCAAGCCCTCGGCCGAGATCGTTCGGGTGGCCAGCGAGCAGACCGCCGACATGATCGTGCTCGGCACCCACGGCAAGGGGATGCTCGACAAGGCCCTCTTCGGCTCCACCGCGGAGCGGGTGATCCGCCGCGCCCCCTGCCCGGTGCTCACGGTCGGCCTCTCCGAGCACGAGTTCGTCCAGGAGGGGTAGCCGCACATGGCCCTCACCGCCCTGGGCCGTCGGACCTGCGGAACCATGGAGCAGCACACGCGGATGCTCGAGGCGGAGCCCGCGTACCGGGCGAACCGGCTCGCCATCGAGCGCTTCTCCCTGGCCACCGCTCGCTCCGCCCTGCGCGCGGCCGCCCCGCCCACGATCACCGTCCCCGTGGTCGTGCACGTCCTCTTCGCCGCCGAGGCCGAGAACATCTCGGACGCGCAGATCCACGGCCAGATCGCGGTCCTCAACCAGGACTTCCAGAGGAAGAACCCCGACCGGAGCCAGACCCCCGCGCCGTTCCGCGGCGCCATCGGCAACCCCAAAGTGCGCTTCCGGCTCGCGGTGCGCGATCCCAACGGCAGCCCCACCACGGGCATCACGCGCACCCCGACCACGAAGCCGAGCTTCGACTCCGACTCGAACGACATCAAGTTCACGTCCACGGGCGGGCGGGACGCCTGGCCCCACGACCGCTACCTGAACCTGTGGGTGGGGGGGACGGTGGTGGACCCGGTCGTGGGCCCCCTGCTCGGCTACGCGCAGTTCCCGGGCGGCCCCGTGGCCACGGACGGAGTGGTGATCGCCGCCACCGGCTTCGGGACCCTGGGCACGGCTCAGGCGCCGTTCAACAAAGGGCGCACGGCCACCCACGAGATCGGACACTGGCTCAACCTGCTGCACATCTGGGGCGACGACAGCGGGGGCTGCGAGGGCTCCGACAACGTGGCGGACACGCCCAACCAGGCGGGACCGAACTCGGGGTGCCCGTCCTTCCCCCACCGCACCTGCCAGAACGGCCCCCCCGGCGACATGTTCATGAACTACATGGACTACACCGACGACGCGTGCATGTTCATGTTCACGAAGGGGCAGGCGGCCCGCATGCGGACGACGCTCCAGGGACCGCGGGCCGCCATCGTCGCCTCGGACGCGCTGATTCCGGCGGACCGCGTCCCCCGGGTCGTCCTTCCGGCGCGAGCGGCCAGGGGCTCGCTCGCGACCCTGGCCGGCGCCGAGGCGGGATCCGAGGTCACTACCGTCTTCGACGGCGTGGGCTGGGTCAAGGTGTGACCGACCTCCCCCCGGAGGTCTTCGGCCGCTGGATCCATTCCCACGAGGAGGACACGGCCGGGACGACCGTCTACCGGCGAAGCACCCATCCCTTCCCGCCCTCGCGGGGCCGGCGCGGCTTCGAGATCCACCCGGACGGGACGTTCGTCCGCCACGCGATCGCGGCCGCGGACGGCTCGACGGCGGTGCGCGGGCGTTGGACCACCGGGGGCCCCGCGCGGATCCAGATGACCTTTCCCGACGGCGTCGGAACGCCCGAGACGGTCGAGGTGATCTCGGTCGATCGCGAGGTGCTGAAGCTGAGGAAGTGGAGCCCCCCCTAGCTCCAATCCACCCCGGACCACCGCATCAGCACCGAGCCGACCGTGAAGCCCGCCCCCACCGAGGCCAGGAGCACCAGGTCGCCCTTGCCCAGGCGCTTCTGGTCGAGGGCGGTGGCGAGGGCGAGGGGGATGGTGGCCCCCGTGGTGTTGCCGTAGTCCGCGATGTTCTTCACGACCTTCTCCTCGGGCAGGCCCAGGCGCTCCTTGGCGGCGTCGATGATCCGGATGTTGGCCTGGTGGGCCACGAAGAGGTCCACCTGGTCGGTGGTGAGGCCGTTGCGCTGCAGCAGGCAGTGGCTCGCCTCCGCGAACTTCCGCACCGCGTACTTGAAGACGTGCTGCCCCTGCTGCTGCACGTAGTGCATCTTCTTGTCCACCGTCTCGTGGGAGGCCGGGTGAAGGCTTCCTCCCCCGGGCATGTTCAGGTAGCAGCCGCCCGAGCCGTCCACCTCGTGGTAGAAGTCCAGCACCCCGGTGCCGTCCTCGCGGGGCTCGAGCAGCACCGCCCCCGCGCCGTCGCCGAAGAGCACGCAGGTGGTGCGGTCCTCGTAGTTGAGGATCGAGCTCATCACGTCCGCCCCGATGACCAGCACCTTCTGGTGGGCGCCGTTCTGCACGAACTGGGCGCCCATGGTGAGGGCGTAGAGGAAGCCGGAGCAGGCGGCCGAGATGTCGAAGCCCCAGGCCCGGGTGGCCTTGAGCTTGTCCTGCACCAGGCAGGCGGTGGCGGGGAAGGGCATGTCCGGGGTCACGGTGGCCACGATGATGAGATCGATCTCGGACGGCTCCACCCCGCGGCGGCGGAGGGCCTCGCGCGCGGCTTCCACCGCGAGCTCGCTGGTGCCCGTCCCCTTCTCCGCCACGTGACGCTTGCCGATTCCCGTGCGGGTGCGGATCCACTCGTCGGTGGTGTCGACGATCCGCTCGAGCTCCTGGTTGGTCATGATCCGCGCGGGCAGGCAGCGTCCGACCGCGGTGATGGAGGCCCGTCTCTGGGTCATGGGCGCGCTCGTATTAGAACCAGCGGGAGGGGCCGGGTCAAGCGCGGTAGAGTGCTCAGAGAGCGGAGATGATCACCAGCCGCAGGGTCCGTCTCGCGGGCGCCGTCCTCGCGCTGGGCCTCTCTCTCCTGAACCTGCTCGCCTACGCTCACGCGCGAGCCATGACCCGCTTCACCGAGGGCGGGACCCGCACCCCGCGGCCCGAGGCGCTCACCTGGGGCGACAAGGTGCGCGTGCTGTTCACGGGGGCGACCATCCCGAAGCCGCGCGATGCCGCCACTCCCGCGGCCCTGGGCCTCGCCTGGGAGACGCGCCGCTTTCCGGGCGCGTTCGGCCTCTCCCTCGAAGCGTGGCACGTTCCCCACCCGGCGCCGAAGGGAGTGGTCGTCCTCGTGCACGGCTACGCGGACAGCAAGGGCGCGCTGCTCCCGGAGGGGCAGGCCTTCCACGCCCTGGGCTACTCGGCCCTCCTCGTCGATTGCTACGGCAGCGGCGGCTCGGAGGGGCACGAGACGAGCATCGGTTGGCACGAGGCCAAGGACGTGGCGGCCGCGGTGCGCGACGCCCGAGGGCTCCCCGGAGGCGGGCGCGTCGTGCTCTTCGGCGCCTCCATGGGGGCGGCGGCGGCCCTGAAGGCGATCGCGGAGGACGGACTGAGCCCGGATGCGCTGATCGTGGAGGCCCCGTTCGACCGTCTGCTGACCACGGTCGAGCACCGCGTCTCCGCCCTCGGCCTTCCCCCCTTCCCCTTGACCCGCATCCTTCTCTTCTGGGGCGGCCGGCAGCAAAGCTTCGACCCCTTCCGCCACAACCCCGTCGAGTACGCGACGGGGGTCCATCTGCCCGTGCTCTTCCTGCACGGCGAGCGCGACGAGCGGGTGTGGGTGTCCGAAGCCCGCGCGGTCTTCGACCGCCTGCCGGGGGAGAAGGAGCTGGTCCTGATCCCGAACGCCCGTCACGGGTCGCTCCTCAAGCAGGCGCCCCAGGCCTGGAGCCACGCCGTCCGGGAATTCCTCGCGCGCCGACGCGAACGGTAAGATGGCCCCATGAGCCTCCGCCCCGCCGACCTCCTCAAGGTCATGGAGGAGCGCGTCCCCTTCAATCGGCTCCTCGGCATCAAGGGCGAGTCGGCCGAACCCGGCCGGGCGGTGCTCGTCCTTCCCGTGCGCCCCGACTTCGTCGGCGATTTCCGGCGGCCCGCCCTCCACGGCGGCGTGCTCTCGAGCGTCATCGACACCGCGGGGGGCATGGCCGCGTGGTCCGCGCTCGCGCCGGGGGAGACCGTCTCCACGGTGGACCTGCGCGTGGACTTTCTCGAGCCGGCGGGGCTCGCCGGCCAGCTGCGCGCGGAGGCGGTGCTGGTGCGCAAGGGAAACCGCGTCTGCCACGTGCGCATCCGCCTCACCCAGGACGGGAAGCTGGTGGCCGAAGGCACGGGCGTCTACAACATCCACCGCCCGGCGGCCAGCGTGAAAGCGGGGAAGAGGCACAAGGTGGAGGGATAGGGTGGGGGGTCGATGAAGAAGAAGCAACCACCTGCGAAGACCGCTTTGCCCCTGGTGGGCGTCATCATGGGCAGCAAGTCCGACTGGGAAACGATGCGGCACGCGGCGGAGACCCTCGCGAGCTTCGGGGTTCCCCACGAGGCGGTCGTGGTCTCGGCCCATCGCACCCCGGACGGGATGGCCGAATACGCGAAGGCGGCCGAGGGGCGCGGTCTCCAGGTGATCATCGCGGGGGCCGGCGGGGCCGCCCACCTCCCCGGCATGGTCTCGGCCCACACCGTGCTGCCGGTGCTGGGGGTGCCCGTGGAGAGCCACGCCCTGAAGGGCCTGGACTCGCTGCTCTCGATCGTGCAGATGCCGGGGGGAGTGCCGGTGGGGACACTCGCCATCGGCAACGCGGGGGCCAAGAACGCGGCCCTCCTCGCGGTGGCCATCCTCGCCAACCAGCGGCCCGCCCTGCGCGAAGCTCTCCACCGCTTCCGCGCCGAGGAGGCCCGCAAGGTCCGAGAGTCGTCGCTCGATTGAAGTTGCCGAGGGTGGGGGGTCGATGAACAAGCTCGTCCCTCCGGGCGCCGCGGTGGGTGTGCTGGGCAGCGGGCAGCTCGGACGCATGTTCGCCATGGCCGCCCGCCGCCTGGGCTACCGCGTCCACACTTTCTCGCCCGACCGCGACACTCCCACCGGCCAGGTGGCCGACCTCGAGGTGGCCGCCCCCTACGACGACCTCGACGCGGTGCGCGCCTTCGCCCGGCAGGTCGCGGTGGTCACGTTCGAGTTCGAGAACGTGCCCGCGGCCACCGTCGAAGCCGCGGCGGCCTGGGCTCCCGTACGCCCCGGCGGGCGCGTCCTCCACGTCGCGCAACAGCGCCTGCGGGAGAAGGGGTTCCTGGCGGAGGCGGGCCTGCCCGTGGCCCGCTTCGTCCCCGTGCGATCCCTCGAGGACCTCCGCCGAGGCCTGGCGGCGGTCGGACTTCCCGCGGTGCTGAAGCAGGCGGCCTGGGGCTACGACGGGAAGGGCCAGGCGAAGCTCGCCTCCGCGGCGGAGGCGGAGACCGCCTGGGCCGCGGTGGGAGCCCAGGAGTCGATCCTCGAGGCCTTCGTCGACTTCGAGCGGGAGGTCTCGGTGGTGGCGGCCCGCGGCCTCGACGGGAGCGTCGCCGATTACGGGGTCATCGAGAACGTGCACCGCCACCACATCCTCGACCTGTCCACGGCCCCGGCGGCGGTGCCCGAGCCGGTGGC
>Ga0070706_100007000_pt1 | contig 10635 bp, 8 predicted proteins | sample KBSK5501metaG_FD_65476 | JGI IMG/M metagenome (GOLD analysis project Ga0070706, IMG submission 65476) | Corn, switchgrass and miscanthus rhizosphere microbial communities from Kellogg Biological Station, Michigan, USA - KBS K5-50-1 metaG | ecosystem: Host-associated > Plants > Roots >...
AACGCCTGGCCGGCGGCCGGACCGCCCCGGGCATGACGGCGGCCTCCCTCACGGCGGCACGCCCATCTTGGCTGGCCCACAGCCGGGCGGCGCAAGACTTGTGGCTGGCCGTGGGCGGATACGCGGTTGAGCATGGCCAGGACCGGGAGGCAGGAGCTGCGTTTGAGGCTGCCGCCGACAGCGAGGGGCCGCGGGCGGCGCGCGCCCGGGCGCTCGCTGGCCTGGCCCTGTTGTTCACCGACCGCGCCGCCGCCCGGAAGCATCTTCTGCGCGCCCGGGCCGAAGGGCAGGAGCTGCTGGCCGACGTCGGCCTCCCTGCTCTCGACATTCCCCAGAACGATGCGAGGCCATTGGACATCCCTCGGTCAATGCTCGACGCGACCGAAGCCGAGCTGGATTACGAGCCGATCGTGCTGAACTTTCTCGCCGAGATGGCCGTCCGCCGGTGAGACCTCAATGCCGGCGTGACCTACCGTGAGCGCGCCGTGGCCGCGGCCGGCGACCAGAGCAGCGGCATGCGGCTTGCCCTAGCCCAGACCCTCCGCCGCCGGGTCTCGGAGGAGGGCACCGGGTCCAGCCGGGAACTCCGGCGGGCGCTGGGCCACGCCCAGGCCGCGACCGAAGAACGCCGGCGCTGGGATGGTCCTAGTGAGGCCGCGCTCGTCGTGGTGCTCGACATCCTGTTGACCGTGGGAGACGCCACTGCGGTGGTAGCGGCCGCGCTCCCGGCGTCCGAAGGCGGCACGGCCCGCGACCAGGAGACCAAATCGCCCGACGTCGCGTTCCGCGGGGGATTCGCGGCGTTGGAAGCCTCCAACCGCACGGCTTTGGACTTCTTTGTTCAGATGCTTCCCGACGGCCCCTACCGCCAGGAGCTCATAGCCCTGGAAGGGGAGAAGGCCGGACAGTCAGCGGCGCAGCGGGTCGCGGCGTGGACTGCGGTGGCAGCCAGCGCCGTCGACGATCACATGGCTGCGCGTGCTGTCTCCCGGCTGGCGGCACTCGGCGTCTGGCCGCCGCAGGCCGACGACCTGCGGAAGCGGTCTATCCTGCCCCAGCAGACCTACGACGTCCTCCGGGCCGTCTACCGTGCGAGGTCTGGCCACCTCGACCTGGGTGTTGCGGCGCTGCGGGACCTTTCGCGTCGGTCCCTGATCGCCGCCGCGGAATTGGTCCAAGTCCTGGAACAGGATGTCAGCCCTGACAGGGCGATCGAGGAGTGCGAACGCCAGATCAGCCGATGGCAGGGACCAGATCTCAGGCTGCTTTACGCCGACTTGCTGCGGCGGCACGGGCGGTTCGCGCAGGCAGCCAATCTGGTGGAGCGCAGCGTGTCAGACGAGTCTCTGCCCGCCGATGTCCGCCTCAGCATGTGCCGCTGGTACGTGTCACATAAGGCGGAGGAACGGAAGTGGGCCGAGGCAGCCGCCGTGGCGAGATCCGGCCTCGCGATCGGGGAAGATTCGGGCCTCGCCTGGGAGCTGGTCGCCGCGCTCTACAACGAGGGGAAGATCATCGAGGCGCGGGAAGCGCTGGCTAGGCACCAACCGCGCCCCGGCGCGCAGGAAGAGATCCGCCTGTGGATGCAGCTGCACTTGGGCGCACCCGTCACGGCCGAAGACGCCCGCATCATGGTCGACCTCGCCAACCGTCAACCTGGCGGGAACTACCGCGACGCGATCATCGCCCTGCTGATCCGTGAAGTTCTCCTTAACCCGGCGGGCACGCCCTTCCCGAAGGACATAGTGGAGACGGCCGGGCACCTGGCGGAGCAGGCAGCGCACCGACCGAGCGCAATGCTCCACTTCATCCCCGACGACGCGGCCTTGCGGGCCGCCCTGGCCAAGGACCAGCCGGACCCAGTCGCGTTCCAGGAACTGCTGGGGAAGGTGCGCCGCGGGCTCAGCAGCACCTCGGACATTGCCCAGTTCACGGGCCGTCCCTATGGGACGGCACTGCTGCACCGGCCCGCAGGCATCTTGCCTGCATTCGACCTTGCCGCCGGTTTGCGGTCGGCAGGCGAGGCCGCCGCCGCAGCGGCCCTCAGGGCGAGCAGGTGTGCGGTGGACCTGTCCTCGCTGCACCTGCTGGGCCTGCTTCCGGAAGACGATCGTCTCCTGATCCACGCCGCGCTGCCGGACATGCTCGTCGCTGGCGCCGCGGTGATCGACATCGTCCGCACCTGCGATGAGATGCGCGGGCTCGCGGTCGCCACCTACACCGCCTCACTTCGTGCCGATGGCACAATCGAGCGCACCACCCTCAGTCCTGGCCAGCAAGCGCGGCTGCGTGAGCAAGCCGAAGCGCTAAAGTCGGCCCTCGCGTCGCTGCACATGGCGCACGCTGGCGAACGTGGCGACCCGGCCAGGGAAACCGTCGCGATCGCCACGGAGAAGGGGGTGCCACTGTGGTGCGACGACTCAGTTCTACGGCAGAGGGCGCGGGGAGCCCGTGTTCCGTCATTCAGCCTGCTGGATCTGATCACGGTGCTCCGCCAGCAGGGCACAAGCCTTAACGAGCCGGTTGTCATCCGCAGTCTCGCGGAACAGTACGTGGTTGACCTGCCGCTGGATGCCGCCGACATCGTGGCAGTCGCAAGCGGGCATGACTGGATACCGGGTCCAGCCCACACTGCGCTGGCCCGGCCGGAATGGTGGCGCCATCACGAAGGGAACTGGGGCGACATCTGGCTTGAGATCACCACCCACGCGCGGCGGCACTCCCCGCGGGCGCTTGTCGATGTGACGAAGGCGGCGCTTACCGGCGCGATCGGGCAGGTCCGGAGTGGTCTTCGCACCCAGCGCTATCAGCAGCTCATAGTCCTTGCCCTCGTTGGGTGCCACGACGCAGGCCGGCCATCGCCGTCGGGCCTGCTTGATGACCTGGCCCAGCATGCCGGGTCGGGGCTGGCACCTCGCCCACCGTTCGTGCTGACGGCGCTAATCCAGGAACTCACTGACCGGTCGGTCGACGACGCTGACCTGGTGGCACGACGCCTGCTCCCAGGCGTGAATCTCCCCTAGCGCGACCCCCACCCCGGTAGGGCGGGACGCGGCCTTCGGGCCAGATTCAGTAAAGTAGGGCCGCCGTCGCACACATGCTCGCGACGTAAACGACCAGGTCAGAACCCATCTGACACGCCAAGCGGTCGGTAAAGTCGACAACTTCCTCCAGTTGCGCGAACTGTGGCCTGCCTATTCCAGCGAGCAATGCCCGTTCATGCCGGTGCTGCAAGGCTGGGCGGCGCCGGGCGACTACTGCCGGTGCGCCGACCTGTACGACAAGGCGGGCGTCCGGCTGGAGGACTACCCGGTGGTCGGGCTGGGCTCGGTGTGCTTCCCCGGAAGGTAGCCGTGTTGCTCCAGGCCGTGTTGCCAGGCGAAGGAGTGCGTGTTGGTCTGTGCCAAGGGTGAGCCGTCGGGGCCGCTGGATCGGTCGCTGTTCAGAGGAGCGGCTGCAGGGCGATGTCTTCGCGGTAGGCGCTGGTCGCGACCATTGTGGTGCCGTCGGGATATTGGCCGACTGCGACGTCGGTGCCCTGGAGCGAGTCGTCGATCAGCGCTCCGGTCAGCGGGTTGAACTGCCGTATGACCTTGTCTTCGCAGATGGCGAACAGGCGGGGACCTCCGGGTGCGGGGCCTGCGATCACCGGTCCGCCCCAGGGAGCGGTGTGGATGGGCTGGCCAATCGGTTCTCTGGTAACCGCGTCCCAGCGTCTGATGTCGCCTTCGTGGTCGGAGCTGGCGAGCAGGATCTGCCCGCTGGGCAGGGTCGTCGAGGTGAGGCTGGAGACCTGGAATTTGTGACCTTCCAGGGTTGTGCCGATCGGTTGTCCGCTGACGGCGTCCCAGAAGCGGATCGCCTCGTCCTCACCACCAGAGGCGATCAGGGTCGACCCGTCGGGAAGGGTGAGGACATCGATGGACTTGACGCAGCTGCGGTGGCCGGCCAGCGGTTCCCCGAAGGGCTCCCCGGTGACGGCGTCCCACCGGTGGACCAGATGGTCGTGCCCAGCGCCCGCGAGGATCGACCGGCCATCGGGCAGTGCTCCGGAGGCCACCGACCAGATCGTGTTGCCCTCGGCGAGGTTGCCCGGTAGCGGTTCGCCAGTGAGCAGATCCCGGCGGCAAACTCCGTCCTCCCCGCCGGAGGCCAGCAGCATCCGCTCGCCAGGGGGGCGGATCACGGCGAGGCTGAAGGCCCCGGAGCCGTCGAGAACACGCCATCTCTGCTCGCCAGAGCCTGCGTCCCAGCAGCCGATCGTGCCATCGCTCAGCCTCACCGCCAGCAGCATCTCGCCCTGCGGCGACAGCGTCAGCAGCGATGGTCCAGGCGCCCCGTCAGTAGGGCTAGAGATGACGATCGTGCCGTCATGCCCTGGGCCGACCCCCGCCATCGCACCTCCCAGGTGATCATTGATCCGGCAATCGTATGCGCTTTCGCGTCCCGCTGGACGTGCTGGTCACCGCCGGGACGGCAGCGGGGTGACCTTATAGGATCGGCGTTTGTTCAGTTGCTTGCGGAGCTGGTCGTTCTCGATGGTGAGGACGTTGATCGCGCGGGCGTAGACCTCGCTGGCGGTGCGGTAGCCATCGCGTTCCTCCCGAAGGTCTTCGACGCGGGCCTTGAGGGCGGCGACCTCCTCGCGGAGTTTCAGTTCGTTGTCGGGGATGCCGTCGCGGGCCTTGACCTCGGCGTAGAACAGGTCCTTGAGGTCGGTGTGCTTGTGGGTGAGCTTGTTGCGCTTGAGGCTTGTGGGGTTCCGTAACCTAGTCATGGTCTCTGAACTGCAACCTTCGGGCTGGGCCAGCAGCGGTCATGACGCCCGTTCGTACTCGTTGATCAGTCCGCCCAGAACCCTCCGCCGCCGTATTCTCGCCGTCGCCAGGTCGGTGATCACAGCCGGAGTGATCTCACCGCAGTCCGGTGGCCGCAGGTTCCGGGATCGGTGCGGGCGATACTGGTTGTAATGGGCGGCGTACTCGTCCAGGACCGCGCGCAGGTGCCTTGGCCCGGCGATCAGCATCCGGTCGGTGACCTCGGCCCGGGCTGTTCGCACCCAGCGTTCGGCATATGCGTTCGCTCTTGGGCTGCGCGGCGGGATCTTCACTACCTCAATCCCCGCGGCCGCGAGCACCGGGTCGAACGCGTCAGTGAATTGCCCGGCCCGATCCCGGACCAGGAACTTGAACCGGGCGGCGCGCTCCCCCAGGTCCATCAGCAGGTTCCGCGCCTGCTGCACGGTCCACGCGCCGTCTGGATGCGCGGTCACGCCCAGGACATGGACATGGCGGATGCCGATCTCGAGCACGAAGAACACATACAACCGGCGCAAGGTGACCGCGCAGTCCACATGGAAGAAATCGCACGCCAGCATCGTCGAGGCCTGGGTGCGGAGGAACTGCCGCCAGGTGGACCGGGAGCGGCGCGGCGCGGGCGGGATCCGTAGCCGCTTCAGCACCCGCCGCACCGTAGAGGCGCTCACCCGGATGCCCAGGCCGAGCAGCTCGCCCTGGATCCGCTTGTATCCCCAGCCCGGGTTCTCCCGCGCCGTCTGCTCGATCAGCACCGCGAACCTTGCGTCGACCGGTGGCCTGCCGCCCCGATGGGGATAGGTCCACCGCCACCGGACCAGACGCCGGTGCCAGCCCAGCAGCGTGCCCGGGGTCACCAGCCGGCTCAACCGCAACGGTCCGGGCAGCAGTCGGGCCAGCGCGGCGATCACCGCGCGGTCGGCCCAGCCCATCCTTGGCCTGGGGTTCTGCCGCCGCAGCACCGCCACCTCCTGGCGCAGCACCAGCAGCTCGGCATCCTTCGACGCCGCCGAACGTGCCAGCAGCACCATCCAGCCAGTCAAGCGCACGAAGACCATGTAAAGGATCCGTACCGTCACGAGCCTGCGATCTTGCCAGCCCAGCGACCATCACGGCAGGCATACTCGCAGGCCAGCCACCTATGCCCCCGTTTCGGAACCCCACAGGGTATCCAGGCGGCCGATGTCGGCCACGAACTCCGCGGCGAGCTCGCAGCGGGCCTGGGCAGCAGCACCCGGCGGCCTGACCTGGCCGAGGACCCGGGCGGCCTGCGCCGCGGTGATCTCCCTGCGAATACCGCCGGGCACCAGATCGCACAGCACCGCGTGCAGCCGGCAGGCGGCCTGGTTGCGGGCCCCGGCCAGATCCCGGTGCCGCCTGGCCCATATCTTCAGCACCACGGCATGACCCTCGGCGGGTACCGGGCGCGGGGCCCTGGACCGCAGCGCTAGCGCAATGGCAACAACTATCACCTTGTTCCCACGGGTATCACGAGTGTTTTCATTTTCTCGTAGGGACGAGGATTTTCGGGGCCCATGTGCGACGGGCTTCGGTCCGCATGGGCATGTGCGCAGATCCCGGCGTGGGGAATCGGTCAGCGTGGGCCGAACTCGCCTGCCGGGCTGGCAAGCGTGTCCGCTACTGCGTGCGCTGCTCCACGGCATCCGGGGGCTGACGGGCCCGATGGCGGTATGCGGGTCGCCTTCGGCCGCTGGAAGCGGCCAGCTTCGCTGAGGATCCGCCGGCGGTGCGGGGTGAGTCCGTCCAGGGCGGGATCTTGACGGGGCACGGTCTTAAAAAACCCTAAAAAAGCCTCATGCAGTCTTGGCTGTCACGCTCGCCCAAAGAACTATTCGAACTAGATGGGCTTTTGGCTGGGGACGCGAAGCGTATCGGAGGCGGCGAGATGATCGGTGCGGAAGTTCGGCGCATTTTGTTGAGGTGCGTGAGACACCGCGCGGGACGGCTGGTGACAGTGGTCGCCACCGCGGCCTTGGCCGGACTGCTCGCTGTGCCGGCCGGAGCCGCCCAGGCCACACGGACCGGCGGAGCCGACGCCGTCGGCCTGGCCGCGGCGGGCAGCTCGTGCCCGTGGGTAACCTCCACCGCCCCCATTTCCCAGCGGGTGGCGCAGCTGATGAGCCACATGTCCCTGAACAACGAGATCAGCATGGTGGAAGGGCACGGCACTTCCAACCCGTACGTGTTCTACACGCCGGCGATCTCCTCGCTGTGCATCCCCGCGTTCGGGCTCGAGGACGGCCCGGCCGGGGTGGCCGACGGGCTGAGCGGCGTCACCCAGCTGCCCGCGGGTGTGGCGCTGGCCGCGACGTGGGACCCGTCCCTGGCGCAGCAGTACGGCCAGGTGATCGGCGCCGAGGAGTTCGGCAAGGGAGCCAGCGCTAACCTCGGCCCGACCGTGAACATCGACCGGGACCCGCGCTGGGGCCGGTCGTTCGAGGCGCTATCGGAGGACCCATTCCTGAACTCGGCGCTGGATGTCGCCGAGATCGGCGCCGTGCAGGGCCAGGGCGTGATGGCGCAGGTCAAGCACTTCGACGCGTACAACCAGGAGACCTACCGCAACACGCCGGCCGACGATGTCATCGTCGACAACCGGGCGCTGCACGAGATCTACATGCCATCGTTCTCCGCGGCGGTGAAGCAGGCTAACGCCGCGTCGGTCATGTGCGCGTACTCGATGGTCAACGGCAACTTCAGCTGCAACAACTCCTACCTGAACAACACCGTGCTGCGCGATGAGTGGAACTTCCCCGGCTTCGTGACCTCGGACTACGCCGCGCTGCACTCGACGCAGGGCGCGCTGGAGGGCACCGACATGGAGCAGCCGTTCAACACCTACTACGGGAATGCGCTGAAGGCCGACATCGAGAAGGGGACGATCCCCCGCAGCGCGCTGAACACCATGGTGCAGCGGATCTTGACCCAGATGTTCCAGTACAGCCTGTTCAGCCAGCCGCGCACCGGCTCGACCTCGGCCACGGTGACCACGCCCGCAGACGTGGCGGCGGCTACGCAGGTCGCGGAGGCGGGCACCACGCTGCTGAAGAACTCCGGCCCGGTCCTGCCGCTCCCGGCGTCGAACGCCGGCACCATCGCGGTCATCGGCCCGTCCGCGTCCCCCTCGCCGGCCTACGCCGGCGGCGGCAGCGCGTACGTGATTCCCTCCGGGACCGTGACCCCGCTCGCTGGCATCCAGGCCGCGGCCGGGTCCGGCACGACCGTCGTCTACTCCCAGGGCCTGCCCACCGACACCTCGCTGCCGGCCATCCCGGCCAGCGACCTGTCCCCCGCTTACTCCCCGACGTCGTCCGGCGGCAGCTACACCGGCACGCTGACCGCGCCCGAGACCGGCACGTACGTGCTGGCCCTCACCAACCCGTGCGGCTGCTACACCTCGACGTACCTGTCGCTGAACGGGCAGCACATACTCGACAACCCGAGCACGCCGCCGGTGCACACCTACTCGGCCGCGGTTCAGCTGACCGCCGGGCAGCAGTACACCCTGTCGATCAGCGGCCAGTCGTCGCAGCTGCTGTGGGGCACGCCATCGGCGCTGGCGCCCGGCATCAGCGCCGCGGTCAGCGCGGCCAAGTCGGCATCCACCGCGTTGGTCGTCGTCTCCGACGACACCGAATCCGAGGCCACCGACCGGCCGTCGCTGAACCTGCCATCGGCGCAAGACGAGCTCATCCAGGCCGTCGCGGCGGCGAACCCGAACACGGTCGTGGTCATCAACGCGGGCGCCCCGGTCGCTATGCCGTGGCTGTCCCAGGTCGCGGCGGTGGTGGACGCCTGGTACCCGGGCCAGACCAGCGGGACATCGCTGGCAAGTGTCCTGTTCGGCCAGACCGACCCGGGCGGGCACCTGCCGGTGACCTTCCCGGCCAGCCTGAGCCAGGTACCGGCCAGCACCACGGCGCAGTTCCCCGGGAACGGCAGCCAGGTGCAGTACTCCGAGGGCATCGACGTCGGCTACCGCTGGTACGACGCGAACAACGTCACGCCGCTGTTCCCGTTCGGGTTCGGGCTGTCGTACACCCAGTTCTCGTTCAGCAACCTGCAGATCAGCCCCAGCACCATAGACGGCACGCAGGACGCGCAGGTGACCGCCACGATCACCAACACCGGACCGCGGGCCGGGAGCGACGTGGCGCAGCTTTACGTGGGCGACCCGTCCGCGTCCGGCGAGCCGCCCCGCCGGCTCGCCGGGTTCCAGCGGGTGGACCTCGCTCCCGGGGCTTCGGCCCAGGTGTCATTCACCATCACGCCGCAGGACATGTCGTGGTGGGACGACTCGGCAAACGGATGGAGCCAGACCGAAGGCACCTACACCGTCTACGTGGGCGATTCCTCGTCGCTGTCTGGCCTGCCGCTCCAGGGCACGTTCACCATGGCGGCTACCCCGGCCGCCCGCCAGGTCGTGATCACCGCGCCGTCGACGATGCAGCCCGGCCAGGCCGCGACGGTACAGGTGCAGCTGACCGCATCCGGTGACGAGACCCTGCCCGACGTCCAGCTGGCGCTGCAGCTGCCGGAAGGCTGGACCGCGGCGCCGACCGGCCCGACGCAGTTCACCGCGGTTGCGCCCGGCACGGCCCCGACCGTGACCTTCCAGGTGACCCCGCCCAGCTACGCACCCAACGCCAGCGCCGTCGTGCACGCCACCGCCACGATAGGCAACATGACGCGGGAGGCGGGGGTGACCGTCACGGTGTCCTAACGTTAGCACGTTTGCCGACTGTGGTCGGTAGCGAGCCGCTGCGCAGCCGTAAGGGCGCGCATGGTCATGAACCCCAGCACAGCGCACTCGGGTCGGCGCAGTGGTTGCAGCATTCTCGGTATCGTCACCGAGGGTGACTGGGAAATGATCAGGGAGAGCGCTCGCCGAGCCGCCGTTATGGTCGAGAGTTCGGCGCTAGCCTCACTGCCTCAACTGAGTCCCGAATGGGCGACCTGGCGAGTTCAACGAGGGCAATCTCGGCGGCGCAGGCGGGTGCGCTGGTGGTACAAGCGCGCAAGGGCCTGGCGGCGGCGGCACCAGTTCGCCCCGGTGACCCGGCGGGTGCAGGGGTGGCTTGGTATGCCTGCCGGCTTGGCTGGGCGGTAACCAGGGGTGCCGTTGATGGTGGTGACCTGGCGGGGGTGAGCGGGAAGGCCATTCGACGGGGGTGAGCGTCCGGGCGGGCGGTCATACCGGGGGTAAGCCGGCTCGCCCTCGCCTACGCCGCGCTGTGCGCCGTCTTCGTCGTCCTCCTCATCGCCGTGGTCATGAACCGGCAGCGCATCATCGCACTCCTCCGCCGCTACCTGCCCGAATACGAGCCGACCGGCATCATCGCCGCGCCCGAGATCGCGATGCTGAGCAGCCTGCGTGATCGCCGCCAGGCCAGGAAGTGGGCGCGGCTGCACTGCGGACTGGCCGGGCTGCGTGAGATGTCCGAGTACCAGCTCGCCGCCACCGAACTCGGGCTGCTGCACCGGCGGGCCGAGCGCGGTCTCGTCGACGATGTTTCGTTCGGCCGACGGCGCGACGGGCTGCTAGCGAGCATGAAGACCGCCACGTCGGGCTTGCTGGGCCGGCTGGCCGGCCCGCCGCGACCGCCATGGGCGCCGCACGGCCCGTCCTGTTTCAGGCCACCGCCAGCCCGGCCTGCGCCCCCCCGCCTCCCGGCCAGACCGGCCTTCGGCCGAGCCGGGTCGCCTGGACTCATGACGGCGCTGGCCCGGGGGGACCGTGAGCTGCGAGGTTAGCTCCGCAGCCTGCCGTTGTGCCGGGGGCGGCGCATCAGGGCCAGCG
>Ga0070706_100007001_pt1 | contig 10635 bp, 10 predicted proteins | sample KBSK5501metaG_FD_65476 | JGI IMG/M metagenome (GOLD analysis project Ga0070706, IMG submission 65476) | Corn, switchgrass and miscanthus rhizosphere microbial communities from Kellogg Biological Station, Michigan, USA - KBS K5-50-1 metaG | ecosystem: Host-associated > Plants > Roots >...
CGAACCGGGCGCCCACCTCTTCCAGCGACGGGATCAGCGCCTCGTACAGCAGCGTCTCCGGGCCGAGGCCCATCGCCAGCCCGGCGTTGGTGAGCTCGAGCACCGCGGGCTTATTGCCGACGAGCGTCTGGTCGTAGAGCTGGCCGAGCAGTTCCTCGCTGGTCACGCTGTGCCTCCCGCTCGCCTCCGGGACGCCTTGAGGCGCCTCCTTCCCTCGTCGCTCGTCCCTCGCTCCTGGGGTGGGTTCGAGGGGAAAAGCAGAGTCCAGTCAGCGCCGCGCCCCTTCGGCTCGCTCACGCCACACCTGCCTTCCGGTTCTGCCTGCTGGCTCGCTGCCGGTAGCCGAGCACCGCGGACAGCCCGGCCGCCTCCTCCGCGCAGTATCCGGCCACCGTCGCCACGCCCTCCCGGCCCAGCCGGGTGGTCGGGGCCGACACGGACAGCGCCGCGACCACGGCGCCGTCGTAACCGCGGATGGGGGTGGCCACCGCGATCAGGCCGGGTTCGAGTTCCTCGTCGGTCATCGCGTAGCCGCGGGCGCGCACGGTGGCCAGGTCGGTGCGCAGCACCGCCTCGCTGGTGATCGTCTTGTCGGTGCGCCGCTCCAGCTTCTCCGCCGGAAGCTGGGCCGCGCCGTAGGCCAGCAGCACCTTGCCCAGCGCGGAGCAGTGCAGCGGCACCGACATGCCGACCCAGTTGGTGCCGCCGATCAGGTAGGTGCTGTCCACCTGGGCGATCTGCTCGACCATCCCGTTGCCGGCCACGCCGAGGTTGATCGTCTCGCCGGTCGCCTTGCCGAGCCGCTCGAGGAACGGCTGGGCCACCGCGACCAGGCCCGCCTCGGCGCCGCCCCGCCAGGCGAAGCTGACGAACATCTCGCCGGGCAGGAAGCGGCCGTGGTCGTCCCGGCGGACCAGCCCGTTGCGCTCGAGCGCGAGCAGCAGCCGGGAGGTGGTCGACTTGGCCAGCCCGGTGGCCGCGCTCAGCCCGGTGAACGTCATCGGGTCCGAGGAGTGCACGACCTCGGCGAGCAGCCGGGCCGCCCGGTCGACGGCCTGCGTGCCGTTCTGGTTGCTCATCGCCTCGTGGGGTTTCCGTTCGTGCTCATCCGACATAGGTTCCACTTTATGGGACCGAGTTCTACTATGTGATGGTAGGGTCCGGGTCTAATATCGGTCAAGTTGTCCTGGAGTTGCCGCCGTCCGTGGAGGGTGCGAGCCGATGTTCGTCAACACCATGCCGAGGTACGAGATCCTCTCCGCCGACGCGATCGCCGTGCTGGACCGCGGCTGGCGCCGGATCGTCGCCGAGATCGGCGTCCAGTTCGCCAAGCCCGAGGCGGTGGAACTGTTCGCCAAGGCGGGCCAGCGCACGGACGGCGAGGTGGTGTACCTCGACCCCGAGTTCGTGCTCGAGCAGGTGGCCAAGGCGCCCCGCGAGTTCGACGTGCAGGCCCGCAACCCGGCCCGCAGCGTGCACATCGGCGGCGACCACATGGTGTTCAGCTCGGTCTACGGCTGCCCGTTCGTGCGCGAGGGCGACGTCCGCCGGGACGCCACCCTGCAGGATTTCCGCCAGCTGGCCAGCCTGTCCCAGGCCTACGACGAGCTGGACTCGGCCGGCGGAGTGATCTGCGAGCCGAACGACGCGCCGCTCGACTCCCGGCACCTGGACATGATCTACGCGCTGCAGACGCTGACCGACAAGATCTACATGGGCAACGTGGTCTCCGGGCCGAACGCCGCCGACACGATCGCGATGACGTCGATCCTGTTCGGCGGGCGCGAGGCGATCGAACGGACGCCGGCCACGATCTCGCTGATCAACTGCAACTCGCCGCTGCGCTGGGACGACCGGATGCTGGACGCCCAGTTCGAGTACAACCGGGCCAACCAGCCGGTGGTGCTGACGCCGTTCCTGCTGATGGGGGCGATGTCGCCGGTGACGATCCCGGCCGCGCTGGTCCAGCAGCTGGCCGAGGCACTGTCCGGCATCGCGCTGGCCCAGCTGATCCGGCCGGGCTGCCCGGTGATCTTCGGCTCGTTCCTGTCCAACATCGACATGCAGTCCGGGTCGCCGTCGTTCGGCACGCCGGAGTCGGCCATCGGCCTGCTGTGCACGGGCCAGCTGGCCCGGCACTACGGGCTGCCGTTCCGCACCGGCGGCGGGCTGAACTCCAGCCAGACCGCGGACGCGCAGTCCGCGTACGAGGCGCTGATGACCCTGCTGCCGACCTTCCTGGCCGGCACCAACTTCGTCATGCATGCGGCCGGCTGGCTGGAGGGCGGGCTGGTCAGCTGCTACGAGAAGTTCATCATCGACATCGAGCTGCTCAAGATGCTCAGGGTGGAGTTCACCCCGCTGGAGATCGACGAGGCGTCGCTGGCGTTCGGCGCACACGAGGAGGTCGGCCACGGCGGGCACTTCCTCGGCGCGGCGCACACCATGGAGCGGTTCCGCGAGTGCTTCTACCGGCCGATGCTGTCCTCCACCGCCAACTTCGAGCGGTGGATCAAGCTGGGCGGCAAGGACACCGCCGCCCGGGCCGGGGACATCTGGCGGAAGAAGCTGGCCGAGTTCGAGCCGCCGCCGCTGGACGACGCGATCCGCGCCGAGCTCGATGACTTCGTGACCCGGCGGCGCCGCGAGCTCGGCGACTAGCGCGGGCCACTAGCTCGCGCGCCAGCCGAGGCGGCGGGAGGCCTCGGACGCGGCGCGGCCGACCGCGGCGGCCAGGGCCGGGATGCGGTCGGCCGGGATGCGGAAGCTCGGGCCCGAGGCGCTGATCGAGGCGATCACCGTGCCTTCGGCGTTGCGGACCGGCGCCGCGATGGCGGTCAGCCCGGCCTCGAGTTCGTCCACCGCGGTGGCGTAGCCGCGCCGCCTGATCGTGGCCAGCAGCGCGGGGAACTGGGCGACGTCGGTGATCGTGCGCTCGGTGAAGCGGGCCAGCGGCGGCGTCAGGTGCTCGGCCAGCTCGGCTTCGGGCAGGTAGGCCAGCAGGACCTTGCCGTCCGAGGTGGCGTGCAGCGGGATGTGCTGGCCAGCCCAGTTATGCGGCGACAGCGCCGCCGGGCCCGCCACCTGGTCCAGGTAGAGCGCGTCGCGGCCGGCCAGGACGGCCAGGTTGACGGTCTCGCCCACCTCGTGGGCCAGGGCCCGGCACACTGCCCGGCTCTCCTGCACGACACCGAGCCGCTGGCTGGCCGCCCCGGCGAGCCGCACGATGCCCATCCCGAGCCGGAACTTCCCCCGCGCGGTGTCCTGGGTCACGAGCTCCCGCCGGTCCAGCGCGGCGAGCAGCCGGGACGCGGTCGACTTGTGCACGTCGAGCTCGCGTGCCACCTCGGTGACCCCGGCCTCCCCGTCCCGGGCCAGGATCTCGAGGATGGCCACCGCCCGGTCCACCGACTGCACAGGCCCGGCGTCGGAGGCGGCTTCCCGCCCGAGCACCCCGGCTTCCCGCCCGAGCATTGGGCCCCACCTACCCCTCTCGTCCCACCGACCGCACCGGTCTCAGGTCGCCGCCTTGCTGTTGCTTATAGCGCAACATTACGAGCCTCCTCGGCTCAGCCTCATGATCGTGGACAGTTACCCCCCTGATCGCGCATGTTTCTGTCCACGATCATGACTCATTTGACTGTGGACAACCTCGTGATGCACCATTGTTGCATATAACGCATATAGTTGCATTATAAGCAACACACAAAGGGTGGGCCGATGAGCGAGGTGGGCCGATGAGCGCCGCGCGGGGCCGGGAGTACGTGCTCACGCTGTCCTGCCCGGACAAGCCGGGGATCGTGTACGCGGTGTCCAGCTTCCTCGTCCAGCATTCGGCCAACATCCTGGCCAGCCAGCAGTACGGGGAAAGCCCGGACGGGCGGTTCTTCATGCGGGTGCACTTCTCGGTGCCGCCTGCGGGTGCCCAGCTGCCCGACCTCGAGCGCGGCTTCTCCTGGGTGGCCGAGGCGTTCCACATGACCTGGCAGCTGCACGATCAGGCCGCCAGGGTCCGCACCCTGATCATGGTCTCCCGGCTCGGCCACTGCCTGAATGACCTATTGTTCCGCTGGAAGACCTGCTCGCTGCCGGTGGACGTGACCGGGGTCGTGTCCAACCACGGCGACTTCGGCGAGCTGGCCGCCTCCTACAAGATCCCGTTCCACCACATCCCGGTCACCCCCGAGGCCAAGGCGGCGGCCGAGAGCCAGCTGCTCGAGGTCATCGACGACACTGGCGCGGACCTCATCGTGCTGGCCCGCTACATGCAGATCCTGTCCGGCGAGGTGTGCAAGCGGGTAGAAGGCCGGATGATCAACATCCACCATTCCTTCCTGCCGAGCTTCAAGGGCGCCAAGCCCTACCACCAGGCCCACGCGCGTGGCGTCAAGCTGGTGGGCGCCACTGCGCACTACGTGACACCGGACCTGGACGAGGGCCCGATCATCGAGCAGGACGTCATCCGGGTCGACCACACGCTCCCGCCCGAGCGCCTGGCCGAGGCGGGCCGCGACGTCGAGGCGCAGGTCCTGGCCCGGGCGGTGACCTGGCACGCGGAGCACCGGGTGTTGCTCAACGGCGACCGGACCGTAGTCTTTCACTGAAAACGGCGTCTGGGAGTTTACAGCCATGGCGATCAGCGTCTTCGACCTGTTCAAGGTGGGCATCGGCCCGTCGAGTTCGCACACGGTCGGGCCGATGAAGGCGGCCGGGATGTTCGGCCGGGGGCTGCGCGACGACGGCCTGATGCCCCAGGTGGCGACGGTGCGGGTGGCCCTGTACGGCTCGCTGGGGCTGACCGGCCCGGGGCACGGCACCGACAAGGCCGTCCTGCTGGGGCTGGAAGGCGAGGAGCCGGCCACCGTTGACGTGGACGCGGTCCCGGCGCGCCTGGAGGCCATCGCACGTCGCGGGAGCGTGCGACTGCTCGGCGAGCACGAGATCCCCTTCACCATCGGCCAGAACCTGGAGTTCAACCGCAGGAAGAAGCTCGGCTACCACCCGAACGGCATGCGGTTCACCGCCTACGACGCCGGCGGCGCGGCCATCCGCGAGCGCGCCTACTACTCGGTCGGCGGCGGCTTCGTCGCCGACGAGACCGACGCCGAAGCCGGGCCGGGCGAGACCGCGCTGTCCGGCCCCGACCTGCCCTACCCGTTCACCACCGGCGAGGGACTGCTCGCCCACACCAGGTCCAGCGGCCTGCCCATCTCCGGGATCATGCTGGAGAACGAGAAGGCGCTGGGCCGGACGGCCGAGCAGGTCCGGGCGGGCCTCGGCGACATCTGGCAGGTCATGCGGGCCTGCGTGAACCGCGGCTGCGCCACCGACGGCATGCTGCCCGGGGGCCTGAAGGTGCCGCGCCGGGCGCCGCGCCTGTTCCGGCAGCTCACCTGCGAGCGGAACGGCGACGACCCGCTGCGGGCGATGGACTGGGTGACGCTGTACGCGCTCGCCGTCAACGAGGAGAACGCGGCCGGCGGGCGCGTCGTCACCGCGCCGACCAACGGCGCGGCCGGCATCATCCCGGCCGTGCTGCACTACTACGACCGGTTCGTGCCCGGCGCGTCCGAGGCAGGCGTGACGCGGTTCCTGCTGACCGCGGCGGCCATCGGCACCCTGTTCAAGGAGAACGCGTCCATCTCCGGCGCCGAGGTCGGCTGCCAGGGCGAGGTCGGGTCGGCCTGCTCGATGGCGGCCGGCGCGCTGGCCGAGGTGCTCGGCGGCACCCCGGCGCAGGTGGAGAACGCCGCGGAGATCGGCATCGAGCACAACCTCGGGCTGACCTGCGACCCGGTCGGCGGCCTGGTCCAGGTGCCGTGCATCGAGCGCAACGCGATCGCCTCCGTCACCGCGATCAACGCGGCCCGCATGGCCCTGCGCGGCGACGGCAGCCACTTCGTCTCGCTCGACAAGGCCATTGCCACGATGCGCGCCACCGGACGCGACATGCTGGACAAATACAAGGAGACTTCGCGTGGCGGCCTCGCCGTCAACGTCATAGAGTGCTAGCCCATGGGAGGGTTTGACCTGTTCCGTGGCGATGCGCTCGACGCCTACCCGAACTGGCCGACCCCCGCGATGATCATCAGCGACGGCGCCTACGGCGTGCGCGGCTTCCACGGCGACACCGTCGGGTCCGACACGCTCCCGTGCTGGTACCGGCCGCACATCGCGTCCTGGTCGGCGGCCGCCAGGCCGGCCACCACGCTGTGGTTCTGGAACACCGAACTCGGCTGGGCCAGCGTGCACCCGGTGCTCGCCGAGCACGGCTGGGACTACGTCCAGCTCATCGTCTGGGACAAGGGCCTGGCCCACATCGCCGGCAACGTGAACGGCCGGACCATCAGGCAGTTCCCGGTGGTGACCGAGGTCTGCGCGTTCTACCAGCGGATCTTCACCATCGTAGGCCCGGACGGGCCGATGCCGCCCAAGCAGTGGGTCAGGCACGAGTGGGCCAGGTCCGGGTTGTCGCTGCAGAAGGCGAACGAGGCCTGCGGGGTGAAGAACGCGGCCACCCGCAAGTACCTCACCAGGGACTGGCTGTGGTACTGGCCGCCGGGGGCGATGACCGAGCGCCTCGCCACCTACGCCAACGCCCGCGGACGCCCGACGCGCTGGCCGTATTACTCGCTCGACGGCAGCCGCCCGGTCGGCGCGGCCGAATGGGACGCGCTGCGGTACAACTGGCGGCACGCGCACGGCGTGACCAACGTCTGGTCGCGCCGGCCCCTGCACGACGAGGAGCGGCTGAAGGGCACCGGCCGCCGGGCCGCGCCGCGGGTGCACAACCCGACGGCGGCCAGTTCGGCTCACCTGAACCAGAAACCGCTGGAGTTCATGGAACGCCTGATCACGGCGGTAACCGAGCCGGGCGACGTGGTGTGGGAGCCGTTCGGCGGCCTGTGCTCGGCGTCGGTGGCGGCGGTCAGGCTGGGCCGCCGTGCCTTCACCGCGGAGACCGACCCGGCGTTCGCCGACCTTGCCGCCGAACGACTAGGGCGGACCGGGATCGTCGTCGGTGTCGGCACCACCGGGGGAATCGGGGTCCTTGCGCGGGCGGCCGGGGCGGCGCACCGGTGACAGCTTGGCCGGGAGCCGCCCGGCATCGTCCAGGCCCCGGCGCAGCACCATCTCGATCTGCGCGTTGGTGCTGCGCAGCTCGTCCGCGGCCCATTTCGCGAGCGCGTCGTAAACGGCCGGGTCGAGCCGGAGCAGGATCGGCTTGCGTTCGGCCATCAGCCCCCCACCGGCGTCACGAGTAGAGCGTCCCGGTGTTGACGATGGGCTGGGTGGCCTGTTCGCTGCACAGGACGACCATCATGTTGCTGACCATGGCCGCCCTGCGTTCGTCGTCGAGGTCCACCACGCCGTCGGCGGACAGCTTTGCCAGGGCGGCCTCCACCATGCCGACCGCGCCCTCCACGATCCGGTAGCGCGCCGCCACCACCGCGTTGGCCTGCTGGCGGCGCAGCATCACAGTCGCGATCTCCGGCGCGTAGGACAGCCGGGTGGTGGCCCCGCCCCCCATGCCTGCGAGGACCCCGCCGACGCTCACTATGGCCAGGAGGCCCCAGGCCACGGGCCAGCCCGGTAGGGTGGTCGCGGCGAACTCGGTCACCTCGGCCGGGACCGGCGCCTTCGGCGCTTCCGTGGTCACCGCGGCCGGTCTGGCCGCGCTCACATCGTCAGTGCCATCACCACTCATGACCGACCTCCTGCGGGCCACCCGGCGACGGGGTTCCGTCCGGGACATTATTGTGATATCACTTTTCAAGGGTGGAAGGCAAGGGGAGCTTCACGAACTGCCCCAGGTGCTCGCCCGCGGCGAAGCCGCTTAAAGTGGCCGGGTGGACAGGCAGCAATGGGACGAGCGGTACGCCGGCGCCGAGTTCGAGTGGTCGATGCACCCCAATCAGTTCGTGGCGGCGGAACTGGCCGCGTTGCCGCCCGGCCGGGCGCTCGACCTGGCCGCCGGGGAGGGCCGCAACTCGGTCTGGCTGGCCGAGCGGGGCTGGTCGGTGACTGCGGTGGACTTTTCCCGGGTCGGGCTGGACAAGGGACGCGCGCTGGGCGCCGCCCGCGGGGTCGCCGACGGCCGGGTGGAGTGGGTGGTCGCCGACCTGAGCGAGTACTCACCGGCCCGGGCGGCCTTCGAGCTCGTCCTCATCGCCTACCTGCAGGTGGACGCGGCCCTGCTGGCCCGGGTGCTGGCCGGCGCCGCCGCCGCGCTGACCCCGGGAGGCACGCTGCTGGTCGTCGGCCACGACCTGACCAACCTGACCGACGGCGTCGGCGGCCCGCAGAGCCCGGACGTGCTCTACACCCCCGAGGCCATCACCGCGGGCCTGCCCGGGCTGCGCATCGTGCGGGCCGAACGGGTGCGCCGCACCGTCGAGCGGGACGGCGCGCAGGCCACGGCCATCGACACCCTGGTCCGCGCGGAACGCCCGGGCAGATAGCCGATTCGTTGTTTCACGTGTGAGTCGCCCTACGGGGAGGTGCTCGGAGTAGCCGACGGCGGGGGCGCGGAGGAAGAAGGCGGGGGCGCGGAGGAAGAAGGCGGGGAAGACGACGGCGGGGAGGAGGAGGACGGGGGAGGAGATGAGGATGGCGGGGAAGACGATGAGGATGGCGGGGAAGACGACGAGGAGGGAGAGGGAGAGGGAGAGGGAGAGGACGACGAGGATGGGGACTTGCTCGGCTGCGGGGACGAGGATGGGGACTTGCTCGGCGTCGCGGACACCGATGGGCTGACTGACGGCGGCACGGGCGGGCTGAAGAATTGGGACAGGGACGGGGTTAGGTACGCGTTCGGCGCTACGAGGGCCGAGCGCGCGGCTGAGGGCGACCGATGCGGGGTTCCCGGCGTGGTCGGCGGTGTCGACGGCGAATCAGGCGCCGTCGCCAGTGCTGTCGCTCCGGCCTGCGGCTGAGCGTGGGTGGCAGCGGGCGTATGGTCGACGCCGATCATGGCGAAGACGGCCACGGCCGCGGCCGCCACCAGCCCCCCGCTCAGGCCCGCCGAGGCCATTGAGCGTGAGACGCCGCGGCGGCGATGCCGGCCCGGGCGAGCAGGCGGCGGCTGGCCGGAGGCTGATCCGCTCTGGTCAGGAGAAACGGCCGCCGGCTGGTCCTGGGTAAAGCTGCCGATAATCGACTCGGTGAGCCAGCCGGACGCGGGCTGGATGGCACCCACTTCGGCCAGCAGGTCATGGGCGGTGGGCCGGTCGTTTGGGTGCTTGGCCAAGCATCTCCCGACCAGCGGCCGCAGTTCGCTAGGCACCCCGCGCAGGCTTGCCGAGCTGTTGACCACCCGGTACATGAGCGCGGCGTGCGACCCGGAACCGAACGGCCCATGGCCGGTGGCGGCGAAGGCGAGGACAGCCCCCAGGCTGAACACGTCGCTCGCCGGCCCTATCTCGGAACCCAGAACCTGTTCCGGGGACATGAACGCGGGCGAGCCGAACATGAGGTTCGTGCGGAGCGCTGCGCTTGCGTCAGCGGCCCCGGCAATCCCGAAGTCGATGACCCTCGGTCCGTCTTCGGCCAGCAGGACATTGGGGGGCTTCAGGTCGCGGTGCACCACTCCCGCGGCGTGGATGGCGCTCAGGCCTTCCGCCAGCCCGGCGGTCAGGGCCAGCAGGCTGGAGACGGGCAGCGGTCCGTGACAGCGGACCGTCTCCTTCAGCGAGGGACCCGCGACGTACACGGTGGCCAGCCACGGCATCGGACTGTCCAGGTCCGCGTCGAGGACGAGCGCAGTGAACAAGCCGCTTACCCTTCGGGCCGCCGCAACCTCACGCCGGAAGCGCGCCCGGAATTCGGGATCCTCGGCCAGTTCGGCCCGGATGACCTTGATCGCGATCGGCCGGCCCCCCGGCGACATGCCCAGGAACACCTGGCCCATGCCACCCCGGCCGAGCTGCCCCAGCAGCCGATAGGGCCCGATCTCACGCGGGTCCTCGGGCTGCAGCCCCGCGTACTTCAATGTCCACCTCAAATATCAGCAAGGCTGTTTCGATGGTATATCGGACAATGAGATCCTAACGAGCAAGGTTCGGGCGTGTATATGGCGGAACGCCCGTGTAAACATAATTCGGCACACACCACGTCACCGGCCGACATTCTCCGCGCCGCCTCCTTCACGCGACCTGCCGCCGCCCGGGCGGCCTGGTTACAAGCGGGTCGCTCCTCATCTTCGCCACGTTCACGGTGGAAGGATCACGGCGGCGCGATCACGGCGGCTTTCTCCTCCGGGAGCAGGCCGTGCTGGACCGCGAACATGGCGGCCGCGGCCCGGCTGGAGGCGTCGATCTTGGCGTAGATGTGCTCGACGTGGTTGCCCGCCGTCTTCGGCGTGATCACCAGCCGCTCCGCGATCTGCTTGTTGGACAGGCCGCGCGCGAGCAGGATGAGCACCTCGACCTCGCGGGCGGTCAGGCCGGCCATCGCCTCCCGGCGGCGCGGCAGGCGATGGCCGGCCGCCCCGAGCACGCCGTCGGCGGCCGCGCCGTCCAGGCGCCCGGCCTTGACCTCGGCGTGCAGCTGCGCGGCCGCTCCGTCAGCCGGCCGGGCGGGCCGGTGCGGCCTGGGCTCGCGCATCGACTGGTAGGCGTCGGCCGCCCCGAGCAC
>Ga0070706_100007002_pt1 | contig 10634 bp, 12 predicted proteins | sample KBSK5501metaG_FD_65476 | JGI IMG/M metagenome (GOLD analysis project Ga0070706, IMG submission 65476) | Corn, switchgrass and miscanthus rhizosphere microbial communities from Kellogg Biological Station, Michigan, USA - KBS K5-50-1 metaG | ecosystem: Host-associated > Plants > Roots >...
CAAAAAGACTTCAGCCGCGCTACGCCGCGAAGAAACTTACGCGCAATCCACGAGGAGACGTTTTTGCGGTTTTGGATTTTGATGGCAGCGCAGCATCGAATCTTGGCATTGGAGCGGACTCATCGCAGTTCCAGGTTCTGGTGCTTAATGGGAAAGGCGAGTTATTACAGCGATGGACGAATGTGCCTACGTCCGATCAATTGGCGGCAGCATTAAATAAAACGGTGAAGTAGGTAGGGACGCCGGGCTGCGGCGTCCGCGGACAGCGCGCCGCGCTGCCCTTCGCCAGCGGCTCTAATATCTCTCCATCGTTGGATCAATTTCGCTGGCCCATGCGTCAATGCCGCCTTCGAGATTGAACGACTGAGTGAAGCCCGCGCTCTGCAGCAGTTGCACCGCGCGTGCACTGCGAACGCCGCTTTTGCAGTGTGCAATTATCTCTCTTTCTCGTTCGAGTTCGCTCAAACGCGTCGTTAGTTGAGCAAGCGGAATCAATTTTGATCCTTCGATGTGCGCGATCTCGTGTTCGAATGGTTCTCGCACGTCGAGTACTGTAATGGGGTCAGCTTGCACTAATTTTCGCTTCAACTCGTGAACGGAGATCGCAGGGATAGGCCCCCCCTCTACGGGTTCAGCAGTTCCGCAAAAAGCTTCGTAATCGATCGGCTCGGTTATTGTCGGCGAGTCCCCGCAAACGGGGCATTGTGGGTCGCGCCGCAGGTTGAACTCACGAAACTTCATTTTTAGCGCGTCAAATTGCAGCAGCCTTCCGACGAGCGACTGCCCAATTCCGAGAATCAATTTAATGGTCTCAGTCGCCTGCACTAATCCGACAATGCCCGGCAATACGCCGAGTACTCCGGCTTCGGCACAATTCGGAACGGTGCCAGGCTCCGGAGGATCCGGGAACAAACAGCGGTAACACGGGCCGCCCAGATGTGGCGCGAACACCGTGCTCTGTCCGTCAAAGCGGTAAACTGAGCCGTAGACGTTCGGTTTTCTCGCCCAAACACAGACGTCGTTCGAAAGATAACGCGTCGGGAAATTATCTGAGCCGTCTACGATAACGTCATAGCGTGCCACGAGCTCGGTCGCGTTTTCGCTGCAGAATCGGCAATCGTGCGCCGCGATCTCTACGTGAGGATTGACGTCGCGCAGCCGATCGCTGGCCGATTCTAATTTGGAGCGTCCGACATCGCGAGTGCCATGAAGGAGTTGTCGTTGCAGATTGGAAAGTTCGACCTCGTCGAAATCAACCAATCCGATCGTCCCAACGCCCGCTGCCCCCAGATAAAGTGCCGCGGGGGAGCCAAGACCACCTGTGCCAATGCATAAAACCCGCGCAGCCTTCAGACGCTGTTGGCCCCCGGCATTAATTTCAGGCACTAAGAGATGGCGCGAATAGCGAGCAAGCTCTTCTTTGCTTAACGAAGGCTTGGCGGTTTCTGCGTCATTCATACTCATTTTACTATTCTTACTGTAACACAGTGACGCGGAGAATGCCTGCGGTGTCATCCTGAACGGAGTGAAGGATCTCTCATAAGCCGATTTGATTACGCTAATTCAGCTAGTGTGACGCTTGCTTCGATTGTGAGATCCCTCCCTTCGCTCGGGATGACAATCAGAGACTGATTGCACCCCCAAAGTTTGTTCACGCGGAGGCGTAACGCAGCTTGTTAGTTGTGTCGAGATCCGCGCTCGCTCCACCGTCTCTTCAGCGCTGGCGATGACACTCCGAGAGTAATTGCATGCTAAAGGTATCTTGACCCGGAGAATGCCGGCGGTGTCATCCTGATCCCGCAACCGCGGGAGAAGGATCTCTCATATGCCCATTTGATCACGCTATTTTGGCCAGAGTAATATCGGCTTCGATTGTGAGATCCCTCCCTCCGGTCGGGATGACAATCAGTAGGTAATTGCATGCTAAAGACGCCCCGAGTGTCGTGCTTTTGCTATCGCACAAGGTCCCAATTGATTCCAACGATGCGCTTGTCGGCGAAGCGCTTTAACGATTTTGGAAAAACCAAATAGCTCGCGCCTTTGCGCTCTTTGAACCCAACCAAACCGAAATCTGTTCCACTTTGGCTTTTTTGGATTGTCATCAGCCGATTGTTTTTGTTGAGGCTTTGAAAATGGCGATCGGCGGCAGGTTTTTGCCACAAGGTGTAAACTTCCGGGTCGCCGGCTTTATCCACTACTTTCGCAAAGCGCGCTGTTTTGACTTTGAGAAGTTTCATATCCAACCCATGATGGAGAGCTCGTCGAAGGTTCCGCAGCAGGCCCGGCGCTCGCGCCGATCACAAAAAGTCCGCCAGAGAACTACGGCAAGGAGGATCAAACTACCGTTGCTGCATTCCTGCCCTGGCGGGTTTCGTAAGTCCTCAATCCATAGCCCCTGACGGAGCAAAAATCTCGCGCAAGATCGCAGCGGTGCAAATTAGGAAATCGGAATAACGAGATCCGAATGCCGAATGACACAGGCGCATCCTCAATGATGAAATCCACAGCGCCAGCGAGGTACTAGCAGAGGCTTTCGACGTCATTATTGAGCCATTCGTGCTTCCTTCGTCCTTCGTCATTCGGATTTCGTCATTTCCTTGGACTGTGCGTTGACAGTGAAGCGTGCTTTTGCTTGCATCGAGCGCGTGAAACGATTGTTCCTGCTAGCCCTCGTCATTCTGCTGTGTTCCTGTACGACTTTGGTAACTCGACGCGACCTCTACAGTCCCGAGCCGGGGCCTGATTCGAGGGAAAGGCAGCGACAATTAGCAGCGACCACCACCACGACGACAACGACGACCACTACGGAGACGGAGACTCCAGTTCCGCCGCCACAGTTTCGCTGAACGAAATCAGGAGATTGCATTGTGATGGTCTCTGTCTAGGCCGCGTGCTCTCTGATTTTGCGTCTCCAGGGCTCGCGACCGGACGAAGCGCTGAGAGGATTTAAGGTAGCGATTATTCCTTTGCTTACTCGCAACACGAAACTATCGATGCCATGCGAATCCTCATCTCTGAAAGAGGTTTTGGCCACAGACGCTGTGGTGAGCGTTAGTCGAATCCATGAACACAGATTGACACAGATTCAGAAAATTAATTTGTGGCAGCTGTTTCTTGCAGATCTGTGAAAATCCGTGTCAATCTGTGGCTAAATTCTTTAATGCAGTCGGTGTCGGTAAAGTTGCCATAACATTCTCGACACTTCATCGGGCAGAGGCACGGTTCTGCCGCCGCAATTTCGGTAGATCGAATCGATGTTTATGCGACGGTCATAGACCGCCGCTACAAAAACTAGCCGAAAGGCAGATTCGCTTTAATCCTCGCGATGTCAGTGTGATCGACCAATACGGCCTTGGCCGATTGGCGTTTCCGTTTCGCATTCTTTGCCGAAAGCAAGTGGCGACGAGCGGATTGAGCTCGCAATACCTTCCCGCGCGCGGTGATCTTGAATCGTTTCGCCACCGCTTTCTTTGTTTTGCTTCGGGCAATGGGCTTTGGCATAAAACGCGGACAAGATAGATGCGATTCCACTGCTGGCAACGGCTTTCCGTGTGGTGGCTCCGCTCCGAGACTGGAAAACAGGCGTCTCGCCTGTTAGGGCAGACGGGCCGCCGGCCTGTCTAACAGCCGGGACGGCTGTTTGCCCTCACAGCCGAGGACGGCTGTGTTCCGTTTCCCTATAATTGCGCTCCTTCCACCACTGGGCATCAATAAAGTGCTCGCTTCGCATTCCGATCCCGGAACATTCTCGAACGATGGAAGACAAGCCGACAGAGAAGCCGCATGTGATGATCGTGGGCGCCGGTTTTGGCGGATTAGAAGCGGCGAAAAAACTCGCGTGCGAGGATGTGCGCGTAACCGTAATCGATCGCACAAACTATTATCTCTTCCAGCCGCTGCTTTATCAGGTAGCGACCGCGGCCCTTTCCCCAGCGGATATCGCGGCTCCTATCCGCGCTATTTTGAGCACGTGCGAGAACATGGAAGTCATCCTCGCCGAGGTGCAAGGCGTGGACGTTTATGCCAAGAAAGTGCGGATGACCGACGGGGAGCTTGCTTATGACTATCTGATTCTCGCGACCGGTGCGCGCCATTCCTACTTTGGTCACCCGGAATGGGAAAGGATAGCGCCCGGCTTGAAAAGCCTCGAAGATGCAATCGAAATTCGGCGCCGAATTTTATTGGCGTTTGAGTACGCGGAGAAGATCACGGATGAAGCGGCGCGCCGGGAAGCCATGACCTTCGTGATTATCGGTGGCGGCCCAACCGGAGTCGAAATGGCTGGAGCGATTGCGGAAATTTCGCGATACACTTTGGCCAGAGATTTTCGCCACATTGATCCGTCAAAAGCGCGCATAATCTTGGTTGAGAGCGAGCCACGGGTTCTCGCTTCTTTTCCCGAAGATCTGTCCGCCAGCGCCCTCAAGCAGCTGGCCGATCTTGGCGTGGAGGTCCGGACTGGTGTTTACGCTACGAACGTCTCTGATTTCGGACTGCAAGTCGGGGATGAATTTATCCCGTGTCGTGTGAAAATTTGGGCGGCAGGGAATAACGCCTCCTATGTCGGGCAAACACTCGGTCTTCCAGTCGATCGGGTCGGCCGCGTGATGGTAAACAACGACCTGACGATTACCGGACATCCGGAGGTTCAGGTGATTGGCGATCTGGCGAATTTCTCGCATCAAACTGGAAAACCGCTGCCAGGTGTCTCGCCGGTCGCGATGCAGCAAGGTCGCCACGCGGCTCGCAATATTTTGGCGATGATTGATGGGCGCAAACCACAACGGTTTTGGTATTGGGATAAAGGCAGCATGGCCACGATCGGGCGCCATAAGGCGGTGGCCGACCTGAATTTTGTGCATTTCAGCGGATTTCCCGCGTGGCTGGTCTGGTTGTTTGTGCACATCCTTTTCCTGGTCGGTTTCCGCAATCGAATCGTGGTGCTGTTCCAATGGGCTTGGGCCTATTTCACCTTCAATAAGGGCGCACGCTTAATCACTAGAAATTTCCAATCCGAAACGCGGCCACCGGCATAAAAAGAATTAACGATTTAGCGATTTAATGATTTAACGATTGACCTATGAACACACTCAACCAAGCAAAACAGTTGCAGGACAGAACAAAGAAATTCGTAAAAAGCATTTAACGAATTAACGAATTAATGATTTAACGATTGGCCTATGAATACACTCAATCGAGCCAAACAGTTACAAAACAGGACAAAGAAATTCGCTGTTCGTATCATTAACGCCTTTGCCCGGCTGCCGAAAAGCGAAGCCGCACGCATAGTAGGCCGCCAATTTCTTCGCTCAGGGACCTCTTTGGCCGCTAATTATCGCGCAGCTTGTCGAGCACGCTCCGCTGCCGATTTCATTTCGAAAATCGGTATTGTGACCGAAGAAGCGGATGAAACACTCTTTTGGTTTGAGTTGCTAGTGGAAGCTGAATTGATCAAGACAAAATTGGCCGAGCCTTTGATGTCGGAATGCGCCGAATTATTGAGAATATTTGCGGCCTCGCTCGCGACAGCGAAAGCTGCCAGTCGCCGATCGAGATCTGCAAATCGCTAAATCATTAACTCATTTCAATCGCTAAATGTTCATACAATCTTGCTCACTTTGCAGAACGGTCTGGGTAACGAAGAACTGTTGGCCAAGCACTTCGGTGCGCAACGAGTCCTGGGCGGTCTTTGCTTCATTTGCTTGAGTCGAACATCGCGGACCACGGTGGAGTGGTACGACTATGGCCATATCACGATTGGCGAATTTGGACGCAAACCGCAACCCGCGGACGCACGCAATTGCATCGGAATTCAATCGTTCCGGCATTAAATGCGAAGTAGTTGGAAACCTTGCCCTGGAGCGATGGCGAAAATTAGTTTGGAACATCCCATTCAACGGTTTGTCAATCCTGGCAGGGGGGATCGACACCGCCGCTATCATTGATGATGAAGATCTGCGACGCGTCACTTTGGCGTTAATGAATGAAATAATCGACGCGGCCAACAAATGCGGATATGCGCTCGAGCGCGGTTCTGTGAACCAACAAATGGAACGAACCATGACGATGGGTGCTTACAAGCCATCTACATTGCTCGACTTTGAGGCGAGGAAACCCCTCGAGATCGAAGCAATTTGGGGGGAACCGCTTCGCCTCGCCACCTCGGCTGGGGCGGCGCTTCCGCGACTCGAAACGATTTACTCACTCCTTAAAACTCTCGATCAAACGATGAGCCGCGCCAGTAAGAGTGAGCATCATCCATGAATCGTCCCCCGACGCGAACACCGAGAATAAGCGTCCGAAATCTCCAACGAAAAGTAGCCATAGACACAGCCAGTCTGCAAGACTTGGCCGAACGAGCTTTGATGATTTTGTTGGCCCATCCTCCGAACCGCCGCACACAGCTGGGCAGCCTGCCTGAGATTTCGATTCTCCTTATTTCTGATCGGCGGATGAGCAGCTTACACAGCCGTTTTCTCAATAAAACGGGCTCGACTGATGTGATCACGTTCGATCACGGCGAAATTTTTATCAGTGTCGAGACCGCTCGGAAACACGCGCGCCAATTCAGAACGTCAACACTGCGTGAGATCCAATTATATATCGTCCACGGGCTGTTACATCTGAACGGATTTGAGGACCGGAGCAAGACTGGGGCGCAAAAAATGGAAGAGGCCCAGCAAAAAATTCTCGCCGCGGCCACGCTGGACCGCGGGGGCGATTGAGCTCGATCGTCTAATCGCAACCGGGGATGGTGGCAGGCTTAAGGGAGGCCAACGTGGATTGACTTCAGAATGGCACGCTGCTGTAGCTGCGCTCCGTCACCTTCGCCAACCCTGCCTACGGAGCGGGCTCCTGTTTGAACTGAGACGGGCGTATGTTAGCGTTTTTAATGACCTGGCAGCCATCACAGGAGACAGCGGGTGGTTTGGGAGGTTCGGCGAATGTTACTTTATCTGTCAGCGCAGAGGTCGCGGGTCCGGCCGTGGGCGAGCCGGGAATCGAAAAGGAGACTCGCTCGAAAGAAGGTGTTGATCTTCCATGGCAGGTTGTGGTTCACAACGACCCGATTAATTTAATGACCTATGTGACGATGGTTTTTCAGCGGGTTTTCGGCTATCCGCGAGAGAGAGCCGAAAGACACATGCTCGAAGTGCATCACAAGGGCCGCTCGATTTTGTGGAGCGGCATGCGCGAGCGCGCCGAGCTCTACGTTCAGCAGTTGCACGGTTATCTTTTGCTCGCCACGCTCGAGAAAGTAAACTGACATGGAGATCTGCCGGCGAAAAGACGAGCTTGAAATTTCGGAACTCGATCCGTTTCTGGCGGAACTTCTTCGCCAAATTCCAGTGAGCACAAACGCGGACGGTGTGCCCGCGGCGGAAGAGAGACTTTTTAGTCCACCTGCCGGGGGCGAAGACAAGGAATTCTGCGCCGAATGGAAGCTCTATGTCCAACCGGAGCTCCGCCGCCTTTTTCGCTCTGCCACCGAGACTGTGGCTGCTGACTTGGAGCAGCTAAATGGGGAGGAAAAAGCGTTCGCCAACTGCACCTTGCGAATCCCGGCGAAGCACGCAGACGCGTGGCTCAATACTCTTAATCAGGCACGTCTGGTCATTGCGGCCAAAAATAATTTCACTGATGGGGAGCTGGGCGATCACTATCGATCTCCGACAGGATCTCGCCGCGACCTAAGTTTGTTCCAGGTGAACTTCTACGGGTTCTTGCAGGAATTTATTCTGCGAGAATTGATGGGGGGCCAAGAAAGTAGCCCCGATTAGCGCTGCTGCTTTTCGCGCACCATCGACATCAGCTTATCTTTAAGGGCAGCTGAGGACTTCGCGGGCTTAAGGCTAAGCGCGAAAGCTTCGTGCAGCGCGTAGCATTCGCCGATGAAATCTTCGGCCTTTTGGCCAAACTGTTTCCGCGCTTGTTCGAATTCGTCGATCTCATCGGGCTCAAGCGCACCGATGACATAGAGCCGTGATCGGTTCTGAAATTCCTCAAAGCTCATGTCGCAACTCCTTCAGGCCGTCATATATTTTTTTTAGCCCCAGTTCAAGCCGTGTCTTGACGGTGCCCAATGGTGTATTCGTTTTTGCGGCGATTTCACGCTGGCTCATGCCCTGAAAAAATGCAAGTTCGACCGCTTCCTGCTGGGGCGGGGGTAAAGAATCGATCACCTTTCGAATGAGCTGACGGGTATCCCCGCGGCTTATTTCGGTCTCAGTGGTGTTGTGCGCCCACGCCTCGGGCTGCTGCTCGGTCTCGCTTTGCAGGCGTTCTTCGGCCCTGGAATAAGCTTGTTTCTTCCTAAGCCCGTCAATGGCCCGGCGGCGGGCTAGGGTAACCATCCAGCCCAGGGGCTTGCCCTTGTGAGCCGAGAAGTTCTTAGCCTGGTTCCAGATCTCCATGAATATCTCTTGCAGCAAGTCGTCTGCCTCAGCCTCGTTGTGAATTACCCGCAAAACCAAGGCTTTTATGATTCCATTATAACGGTCATAAAGCAACGAGAGGGCATCCGGGTCCCCTTCCTGTATCCCCCTCATTAATTCGAGGTCCGTCGGCGCCCCCGGGTCAAGGAGCGGCATCGAAGTCTCCAGGCGAGGGGTTTCCTCTTCCGTCTCTAAAGGTACAACGCCGTCTAGATTACCCTGCATGATTTAAGCATAACCTTTCCCTTGCGTGCTAGCCTTTCAATTTCAGGCCTTTAAAGGTTTTAGTCTGATTGTTCGCATTCGTCCATCAGTTTCGAGTCGACGTGCTCAAAGGCACGTTTGTGATAAACCTTGACCGCCAACCGGCCAGCCAAATACATTCGCTCTCACAACGCGAATCGCGGCGTAATTTGCGCTCGATATTCGACAGAATGCGGCAACGGTTCTGCGCGATCGCTTGTGGCAAAGCAATCTTACGAAAGGAAAAATCGGATGAAACTACTTACCTCATTTCTCGCCCTCACCGCGTTAACTTTGGCTGCATCTGCCTTTGGGCAGGAGGAGTCGCCTTCAGCAAGCCCATCGGATCAAGAAAAAACCTCAGCCACGGTCGAAACTACGCCGGAGGCGACGAAATCCACTTCGACCGCTGAAGAAACGACTACCACTTTGCCAGCTGCGGAAAAGAAGGAGCAGCCATCAGCGACTGCGACACCGGGCGCTAAGAAGACGGCAACCGAACCGAAGAAAGCTGCGGCCGAACCAGCCGCCAAAACAGGGAAGAAAATGAGCCCGGAGGCGACTATAAAAGACAATGAAAACAGGTGGGTAGCGGCGTATCTAAAACACGATGCAGCGACGGTTGAGCCGATGGTGGCAGCGGATTTTATTGGGGTAAATTCCAAAGGCAAAGTCCAGAACCGGCGCGGTTTATTAGCGGAAGTAAAGAGCACTAAAGAAACTTACACGTCCGAGAAGAACGAGAAGCTCGACGTGCGCATGTACGGCGCAAATGTCGCCGTTGTTGTTGGAACCGCCCGCGAAAAGGGCACAGACAAAGATGGGAAAACATTCGATCGCACCTATCGCTATACCGATACCTGGATGGAGCGTGGCGGTGACTGGCAATGCATCGCTAGCCAGGTTGCGATCGTAAGCGGAAAATAATTTCGGCTGAGACTAACTAGCGTTGGCGCTGAGCTTATAAGATTTTGGCAACCTCGTGCGGTAATTCCGGTTTGCTTTCGCCGTTCAGAATTTTCTATCCTGGATTCAGTCCGATGAAAGCCCCGCTGACACTGTCAATCGTAGGAACGATTGTTTTCACCAGTTGCCAGACAGTACGACCCAAATGTCGTGGATCGCGTCCGATTTGCGACAATCGGACTGGGCGGGGGTACGAAAGTATACGTCACAGAAGAGTTGGTATCGAACCACGGAAGCGCGTTTGAAAGAGTAACTCCTCTTCGGAACAATAAGAATTGGAACAATCTACAAGCAGTGCTTGAAAAGTTTAAAGAGGAACTAAGCACTAAAAGAGTAGCAATCCCGAGCAAGGTACCTCCGACCCCGATGCCGGCCGTCTCTGAGACTCCGCCCGAAGGCACGGCACAACCGACGCCAGTGGCCACGCCGTAGAGCTATCTATCAATGTTCTACCGTTGCTGAATCGGAACGAGTGGTGGTGAGAGGGCACGAGGAACTTTCACACTCAACGATACTGAGTTTATCTAACTTTCGACTTAAGACCTCGTAGGTTACGCCGGCGACGTCGTTCTCCCGAATAATCGACCACTTGCCGGGTACGCATTGTGCGCCAAGAGTTAGCCTCATGCCGCAGGGGTTTAGCGAAACGGTCCCGGATCCGCTTTGGTACAAGGATGCGATCATCTATGAACTGCACGTCAAGACATTCTACGACAGCGACGGCGACGGCATGGGTGATTTTCGCGGCCTGATCGAAAAACTCGATTTTCTCCAGGAACTGGGCATTACCGCAATTTGGTTGCTGCCCTTTTATCCGTCGCCATTACGCGACGACGGTTACGACATCGCCGATTATTATGACGTCAATCCGAACTACGGCACTGTCGAAGATTTCCGCGCGTTTCTGGATGCGGCGCATCAGCGCGGTCTTCGGGTGATCACAGAACTGGTGATAAATCACACGTCAGACCAAAACCCGTGGTTTCAAAA
>Ga0070706_100007003_pt1 | contig 10632 bp, 5 predicted proteins | sample KBSK5501metaG_FD_65476 | JGI IMG/M metagenome (GOLD analysis project Ga0070706, IMG submission 65476) | Corn, switchgrass and miscanthus rhizosphere microbial communities from Kellogg Biological Station, Michigan, USA - KBS K5-50-1 metaG | ecosystem: Host-associated > Plants > Roots >...
ATTTTCTAACATTTGCAGAATGGAGGGCGACCATTCAGTCAATACTGGGACTTTATTTTACGAGACCAACGGAGCGCAACGCCAAGAAGCAGACTATACTTGATGAGCTACGAGCGTTGCTCGATGAAGCTGTGCGGGTGCGACTTGTGTCCGATGTTCCTCTCGGAGCATTTCTTTCGGGAGGAATAGATTCGAGTACGGTTGTAGGCATGATGGCCCGTCACATGGGCCAGCCCGTAAAAACCTTCTCGATAGGTTTTCACGAGGACAGCTACAACGAACTGCAATATGCGAGATTAACAGCGAAGAAATTCGGCACCGATCACCACGAATTCCTGGTTACTCCGGAGATTTGCAATGTTGTAGATGAGCTGGCCTGGCATTTCGATGAACCGTTTGCTGACTCGTCTGCAATTCCCACGTATGTTGTTTCAAAGCTTGCCAGAGAGCACGTCACGGTAGTGCTCTCCGGTGATGGCGGTGATGAGTTATTTGCGGGATATACACGCTACCAAACTGAGCGCAGACGAAACAAGTTCGGGAGGTTGCCGCGTATGTTCCGCGAGGGGTTAATGGAGCCTTTGAGCCGCCGGTTACCACATGGGGCCTGGGGTCGTAACTACCTCCGTAACGTGGCACTGGATCCTATCGACAGGTATCTGGATAGCGTGTCGGTCTTTACGGGCCTCAACAAAGGGGCACTGTATACGGGTGACTTCAGCAATCAGCTGGGGAATGACGATCACGTCCAATCATACTTCAGGGAGTTGGGCGATAACGTAAAGACAGACGCCTTGCTAGACTCCTTGCTCTACATTGACAGTAAGACATACCTGCCAGGAGACATCCTCACGAAAGTTGATCGCATGAGCATGGCAGCTTCGCTTGAAGCTCGCGTGCCGCTGCTCGATCACAAACTGATCGAATTTGTGACCCGTATCCCGGCGTCACTGAAGATGTCCGGGCTGGAAACCAAATACTTATTCAAACGTGCGGTGGCGGATCTTGTCCCTGCCGAGGTGTTAACTCGGCAAAAGCAGGGCTTTGGCGTCCCCATCCAGGAGTGGATCAATCAGGAATTGCGGGAACGCATTCGTGACACCTTGACCGATCCGCGAACGCGACAACGTGGATACGTCACGGATCGCTATGTTGACGTTCTGCTTGATGAGCACGAGCGTGGGCGCCGCGACCACTCGATGGCGCTCTGGGCCCTGCTGATGTTGGAATTGTGGCATCGTCTATTCGTCGATAGAGGTTACGATCGAGCCAAACCCGATAGCAGCGACATCATCCACATTCGTGGTGGTCTTACTCTAGCTGAAAGACAACATATTCAGGAGTGGGAGCACGAGGAGATCCAACGAAGCGCGTTGGAGGCGTCTCATACAGATAGAAACGCTCTGCGCTATAGCGAAAGCAACATCGTGCGCTACTTGGATGCGACTGATGATACTTGCTACGCACTTGAATACTCACATCACCTGCTTGGTGATGTTAAAGGCAAGACCGTTCTCGATTTCGGCTGTGGTTCTGGGAAAAACAGCGTCCTGCTTGCTCGTCGAGGGGCTAGCGTCATCGCGATGGATATTTCAGAACCCATCATCGGGGTGGCGAGGCAGCGATTGCAGGCGAACAGCGCATCCCGCAACGTCAGTTTTTTGAGCGGCTCGGCGCATAGCATACCACTGGCAGATGAGTCCGTAGACCTAGTCTTTGGAATTGCCATTCTTCATCATCTGGAACTGAATCTTGTTTCCCGCGAAGTTTTTAGAATTCTGCGTCCGGGCGGTCGAGCGATCTTCCAGGAACCGGTGCGCAACTCGAAATTCATAAAATTGCTGCGGGGTTTAATTCCCTACCAGGCGGAAGATGTTTCGCCATTTGAGCGCCCTTTGACGGATGAAGAGCTAAAGAACTTTGCAAGTTACTTTCGGACCTATCACAGCAAGGCGTTCACCCTCCCGTATGTGAATCTCATCGGGATCGTGCCGGTTATTAACCAGTTTATGAACCCGCTGCACCGGGTGGATCGAACGGTTCTCAAGCAATTCCCATCACTCGATTACTATGCGACAGTGCGGGTGGTCGAGATGGTGAAGTAGGGACTCCGATCACGTGACTTCTTTCGCCAGCTTCAGATTTGGAGCCTTTTGTATTTGAAAGCACGCGTTCTGCAATTAATTGATAGCTTCCACCAGGGTGGCTCTGAGCGTCAGGCAATACAATTAAGCCGCCTGCTTCATGAAAGCGGACACTACGAACTTTACCTTGCCAGTCTAAAACCGGAGGGAATACTTCGTCCGGAAGTCGAGAGTCTGGGCCTGGGTGAGATCCCTTCCTACCCACTAAACAACTTTTATGATCGCAATGCCTTTGCTCAGCTTCGCCGTTTTGCTGGTTACTTGCGAAGATCGAAAATCGACCTGCTGCACACACACGACTTCTATACCAACATTTTTGGAATGGTGGCGAGCTTCCTGGCGGGAGTGCCTGTCCGAATCGCATCATGCCGTGAGACAGGTGGGATGCGCAGCAGGGCACAGAAGCAAGCACAGAAACTTGCCTACTCCCTGGCACACCATATCGTGGCAAACTCAGAAGCAGTTCGGCAGAAGCTTGTTGAAGAAGGACCAGGTCTGCGGAAGATAACGGTTATTTACAACGGACTCGATCTTAAGCGTGTGGTATCGCAGACTAGCTTCTCACGTGATGAAGCTCTTAGCGCTCTCGGCCTGGCTGTCGGACCCGCGACACGCTTTGTCACTATAGTGGCAAACATAAGGCATGAGGTTAAAGACTATCCCATGTTTTTGCGATCAGCTCAGCGTGTGCATGAGACGATACCCGACGCGGCTTTCCTTCTGGCTGGTGAAGGCGAACTGACGGAGTCGATTAAGAACTTTGCCGCCGAATTAGGAATTAGCGGCGACACCCATTTTCTTGGCCGGTGTGAAAACGTTGCACAAGTGTTGAATGTTTCGGATGTCTGTGTCTTGAGCTCAAAAGCCGAAGGTTTTTCAAACTCAATTTTGGAATACATGGCGGCTGGCCGCCCAGTTGTTGCGACAGATGTCGGCGGAGCGCGAGAAGCCATTACAGAAGGCGAAACCGGATATCTGGTTCCGTCTGGTAACGACCGCCAGATGGCCGAGAAAATAATCTGCTTGCTTCGCGATCCAGAGAGGGCGCGAGTGATGGGCAAAAATGGCCGCCGGCTTGTCGAACAAAAGTTCTCGTGTGAAGCTCAACTCGAGAAAACGGAAGCGCTGTATGAAAAGCTGCTTACGGTGAAACGGGTGCCAAGACGATTACAGATCGAGAGCGCCACAAGCGAGAGCGTCTGAAATGAGATGCAGCAAGGGAACCCACGAGACGTGGCGAGGACGCCAAAGGGACGACTCGACAGCAACGCAACTCCCACTGTCGAGCGAACAACTAAGCGTTTGCGCGTCTTGGTCATAGCTCCGTCTTTCGACATCCTGGGTGGCCAGGCAGTGCAGGCCGCACGACTAGTTTCTCGCCTGCGCGAAGAGGCTTCCCTGGATGTTGGTTTCCTGCCCATCAACCCCCGTTTACCTGGTGTGCTGAGGAGCTTACAGGCGGCCAAGTATCTGCGCACAATTGTGACGTCGATTGTTTACTTTGCCACTTTACTGACGCGGGTTTTTAAGTATGACGTCATTCACGTGTTTTCCGCTTCCTACTTCTCATTTGTTTTAGCTCCGACGCCTGCAGTCCTGGTGGGCAAGCTCTACGGCAAGAAGGTTCTCCTCAACTACCACAGCGGTGAGGCTGAGGACCATCTGACGCGCTGGGGGCGCTCGGCGCTGCCGACAATTAGGTTAGTTGACGAGGTGGCGGTACCATCAGAATACCTTGTCCGAGTCTTTGCCAAATTCGGGCTAAAGGCCCGAGCAATCTACAACATCATTGAGACGGATAGATTTCGTTTTCATGAACGAGTTTCACTGGCGCCGGTTTTTCTTTCAAATCGTAGCCTCGAAGTCCACTATGGAGTGGATCGTGTGCTGCGCGCCCTCGCGATTATTCAACAACGCTTTCCTGAAGCAAGTCTAACCGTTGTCGGCGATGGCAGCCAGCGAGGTCCGCTTCAGCGTCTAGCTAACGAGCTACGTTTGCGAAACACGAGATTCGCCGGCCAGATTGGACAGGAAGCGATGGTCCAACAGTATGCGAAAGCAGCCATCTACTTAAATGGATCTGAGATTGATAATCAGCCGCTTTCAATTCTTGAAGCGTTTGCCTGTGGACTGCCAGTTGTGACAACCGATGCAGGCGGGATTCCTGATGTCGTCGCAAATGGTGAGACGGGATTTGTAGTCAGGCGTGGCGATTACGAAGCGCTGGCTGAATGTGCCCTTCGCTTGCTTCAGGATTCAAGACTTTCGAGGTCGATTTGTGAACGCGCTCGCGAAGAATGTCGGAAATATAGTTGGAAAGCAGTGCGTGAGCAGTGGCTAAACTTGTACTACGAGCTGGCCAACGAAGAAGCTGAAATGCCGCGCGGATCAGGCGATGCGGAAGTGGCCCAGGAGAAAGCTAGAAGATCCGAACAGAATGTTGTAAGCAGATGAAACAAAAGCTCGCAAAACTCCAGAAGCTGAGTATTGATGAGTTTCGTGTGCGCGGCTCACAGGCGCTGGCAGCTTTTGCCGAGCGGCGAGGCTGGTCGTCACAGACGAAGCTGCCAAAGGATCAGATCCTGCTTGGCTTGCTTGATCCCGATCGATGTGGCGGTCGAGAGCTGTCCTCTGCTACGGAGTTCCTCGACCACTTCCAGAGGAGAAAGGAACCGAAGTTCTTTGCCGCATTTGATGACCGCGTGGGCACGCTCGCGGAGCTGCGACAAAGATGGCCCGAGGCTGAAAGCGAATTAGTCGAGCAAGCTAGTCGAATTTGTGAGGGACGATTCGACCTGCTCGGACTGCGTAATCTTAGCTTCGGTGATTCGATCGACTGGCATCTGGAACCGGTATCAGGCAAGCGTGTGCCGTCGCTTCACTGGAGCCGGCTTGATTATCTCGATGCTGAGATTGCGGGCGATAAGAAAATCCTTTGGGAATTAAACCGTCATCAGTATTTCGCCACCCTGGGTCAGGCCTACTGGTTGACCAGCGATGAGCGATACGCGCAAACATTTACCGCGCAGATTGATTCCTGGATGGATCAGAATCCGCCGAAACGTGGTATCAACTGGGCCAGCAGTCTTGAAGTAGCGTTTCGGTCCATCTCCTGGCTCTGGGCGCTCTATTTTTTCCGAGAGTCTCCGGCGCTGACGTCAGAAACCTTCCTGCGGGCGATAAAGTTTCTTTATCTGAACGCGCGCCACCTGGAAACCTATCTCTCGACCTACTTCAGTCCGAATACCCATTTGACCGGCGAAGCGCTGGGACTCTTCTACCTCGGCACACTCTTTCCGGAGTTTAGGGAGGCTGGCCGCTGGCGTGAGACTGGTCTTCGCGTTCTTATTGCTCAGCTCTCAAAACATGTAAGGTCTGATGGCGTCTATTTTGAACATTCGAGTTATTACCACCGATACACCACTGACTTTTACACGCACCTGCTTATTTTGCTGCGCCTAAGCGGCCAAACCGCTCCGCTAGAGGTCGAAGGTAAGCTAAAGGCGCTATTGGATCATTTGCTCTACATCACGCGACCAGACGGAACTACTCCTCTCCTTGGAGATGACGATGGTGGACGATTAGTGAAGCTGGATCGCCGCCCGGCAAATGATTTTCGGGCAACACTTTCAACTGGAACAGCGCTCTTTGGACTTCCAGATTACAAGTACGTGGCGGCTGAAGCAGCCGAAGAAACGCTTTGGTTGCTCGGCGCGGATGGTCTGCGGGATTTCGATCGCGTTCAATCGCACGAGCCTTCCCGCCAATCTGTAGCCTTCCAAGCTAGTGGTTACTACGTAATGCGTGATGGATGGACCAAGACGTCAAATTACCTGCTTTTCGATTGTGGCCCTCATGGGGCGGACAATTGCGGTCATGCCCACGCTGATGCTCTGGCCTTTGAGTTAGCGGCTAAAGGAACAACTCTCCTGGTCGATCCTGGAACCTATACCTACACCAGTTCGAAGGAGATGCGCGATTGGTTTCGCAGCTCGGCTGCGCACAACGCTTTGACCCTTGATGGCGAATCTTCCTCCCTTTCCGCCGGACCTTTTTCGTGGCGGACTATCGCGCGATGTGGGCCTGTTGCCTGGATCAGCCAGAAACGCTTTGACTATTTGGAGGGCAGGCATGATGGATATGAGCGTCTTGCTGAGCCAGCCACGCACAGTCGCAGTATTCTATTTCTGAAGAACGACTACTGGGTGCTGCGCGACCGCGTCAAATCCAGTGCCAGTCATCGACTCGATCTCTGGTTCCATTTCGATTCAGGTATCAGTGCGCTGTGCGAAACTGGAGCTGGCGAGGTGCAAGTGGTAAGCGGGAATGGTGACAATGCTGGCTTGCAGATCTTTACTTTCGCCAACGGCGGTAGCTGGAGAAGGGAGGAGGCTTCAGTTTCACCCTGTTATGGAGAAAGAATGGCGGCGCCGGTTTACGTCTTTTCGGCTATTTCCCAGGCCAGCAAGGAACTGATAACGTTGATGCTGCCGCAGCGTTGCGCTCAGTCTCCGAAGGCCAGCGTACGCGAAATTGAGGCGATTGGTGGACGCGCCTTTGAGATTGTTGACGAGCACCATGCAGATATTGTCATGACTCGCGCATTCAATGGGAATCACGCCGGCCACCGCGTCGAAACGGCACGACTGGCTTCTGATTTCGAATGGACGTGGGTGAGGTTTTCCGGGCAGAACGCCACGGTTCCCGACGAGATGGTAGTGATTGGCGGGCAAACGCTGGAACTTGAAGGCAGGGAGATTCTAAAGTCTGGGAGACGGATCAACTATCTGGTGGCGAGCCGAGTTGGCGATCAGTTTCGGCTGGAGACGGATGACGGTGTGTTGGATTTGGCCTTGCCAATCAAGGACTTTGACTCTGTATTCTCAAATCTGAAATCGCAGATCTGATGAGGTCTGAGATTATCTGAAATCGGCAATCGGCAATAGGCGATCGCAAATCTTATATGTGTGGCATTAACGGAATAGCCTTATCGAGCCGATCGCTGCGCAGCATGGACGCGGGGGTCCTCGAACGCATGCGGGACGTGATCACACATCGGGGTCCGGACGATCAGGGCGTCTTCATCGAGGGGCGAATCGGCCTGGGCCACCGTCGTCTGAGTATTGTTGATGTCGCCGCCGGACATCAGCCAATGACCAATGAAGACGGCTCCCTGCACATAACCTACAATGGCGAGATCTATAACCATGCGGATTTTCGAGCCTCACTCGAAGCGCGGGGCCACGTTTATCGAACACACTGTGATACCGAAGCAATTTTGCATCTGTACGAAGAGTACGGCGACTCTTGTGTAGACCATCTTCGCGGCATGTTTGCTTTCGCGATCTGGGACGGTCGCAAGCGCGAACTATTCATCGCGCGAGATCGGCTAGGCGTGAAGCCACTCTATTATGTTCACACTAATGACGAGTCGCTCTACTTTGGTTCAGAAATAAAGACTCTGCTCGAGGCGGACGCAATCAAACCCGACATTAATTTCAAAGCTCTACCGGATTACCTGGCTAACCATGCCACGTCCCGTGAGGAAACGCTCTTTCGCGGCGTGAAGCGTTTGTTGCCCGGCCACACATTGTTATGGCGCGATGGGGAAATCAAGATCAAGAAATACTGGGACGTCAGTTTTACCAAGAACACGGAAGAACGACGCAGCGAGAAAGACTACATCGCTGAATGGAGTGAACTATTCAACACGTCCGTTCGACTGCGCCTGATGGCAGACGTGCCACTGGGAATGTTTTTGTCTGGCGGAATTGATTCGTCGGCAATCGCGGCTGTGATGAGTAGCATGGTCGACGAGCCAATCAAAACGTTTTCAGTCGCTTTTGCCGAGCGAGAAGCGAATGAACTCGAATACGCCAGAATCATCGCGCGTGCCTTTAAGACCAATCACCATGAGGTGGTTGTAAGCCCGGAAGAATTCTTCGCAACCTTGCCGAAACTTGTCTGGCATGAGGACGAGCCGCTCGCACACCCATCTAGCGTCGCACTCTACTTCGTTTCCCGTCTTGCTTCACAGCACGTGAAGGTTGTTCTGACCGGCGAAGGAAGCGATGAACTGCTGGCGGGTTACGCTCGCTATCGCAAGACCATTTTGAATCTGGCGCTCGGTGAGCGTTACCAGGCGCTCACACCAGCGAGCTTGCGGCATGCGGTGCGCAATAAGATTGAAGGTCTGCCTGCTGCTTCGAAGGTCCGCCAGAGATTGTTGCGAACGTTCTTAAGCGTCGCACCCAACATTGAGAGCATCTACTTTGATAACTTTGCGGTCTTCCCCCGACACATGCAAGATGAATTATTGACCGCTGATGCTCGTGAGCGCGTCGGAGCAATTGACCCTTATGCTGGCGTGCGCGGGGTCCTTAAACAGACCGACGCCACATCACTTCTCGATCGGTTGCTGTACGCTGACATAAAAACTTATCTGCATGAGTTGTTGATGAAGCAGGACCAAATGAGCATGGCAACTTCTGTGGAGAGTCGAGTGCCTTTTCTTGATCACAAACTGGTTGAGTTTACCTCCAGTCTGCCGGAACGATTGAAGTTGCGCGGTTGGACCACGAAGTATGTACTGCGAGAAAGCATGAAGGGAGTTTTGCCCGAAGCAATTCTGTCACGTCCCAAAATGGGTTTTCCTGTGCCTATTGGCGCGTGGTTTCGCGGCGCCTACAGTTCAGTGATCCATGAATATCTTTTGAGTGAGCGCGCAATGAGCCGAGGCTTGTTTAGTCCTGACTTCGTTCGTGAGCTTGTCCGCCGACATCAGACTGGCGGAGAAGACCATTCTGAACGACTCTGGGCTCTAGTGAACTTTGAGATGTGGCAGCGACAGTTCTTCGATGATGAGAGCGTGAGCAGTGAGAATCATTCACAAGTCGAGTTTGTTCACGCCTCCTAGGCCAGGTTTTGATCAGGTAAAAGCAAAAACTCAAAAGCTTAGATTTATAGAATTTGTAGTGCGTATTCTCTGGCTCAAGACCGAACTTCTCCACCCCATCGATAAAGGCGGGAAGATACGCAGCTATAACATGCTGCGGGAGCTAAAACGAGACCACTACGTTACCTATTTAACTCTTGATAACGGCGTGGCCGATGCCAATGCGCGTGAGAGCGCTGAGGAATACTGTCACGAGCTTGTGTCTATACCACATCCTCAGCGTGATAAGTTTACCGCCGGATTCTATGCTGAACTCATCTTTAACTTGGTTTTGCCGTTGCCTTACGCAATCAAGAAGTATGAGTCGACATCGATGCGCCGTCAGATCACTGAGCGGACACGCACGGGTGGTTTTGATGTTCTCGTCTGCGATTTTCTGGCTCCGGCGGCAAATGTGCCTCGTACCTTGCCCTGTCCGGCAGTTCTTTTCCAGCACAACGTCGAAGCAATGATCTGGAAGCGGCATTATGAGGTGCAGAGCAATCCGGTCAAAAAAGCATATTTGTTAGGACAATGGCGCAAGATGTATAGGTTCGAGCGGGATATGTGCCGTCGTTTTGATTGTGTCATCGCTGTATCTGCTGAGGATCGCTGGCAGATGCAACGAGAGTATTCTGTAGAAGCAGTTTTCGATGTGCCCACCGGAGTAGATACAGAGTTTTTTCATCCCAGCGGCAAAGGAAAGCTCAATCCACACAACCTTGTGTTTACGGGCTCAATGGACTGGCTGCCTAACGAAGACGCGATTCGTTATTTCACCGAACAGATCATGCCGCGAATCAAGCAAGCAGTGCCTGACGTGACGCTTACGGTGGTTGGACGTAATCCTTATCCGGGTCTGCTTGAGTTGAGCAAGCGCGATCCGTCGATTATTGTTACTGGCCGAGTCGAAGATGTAAGACCCTATATGGAACGGGCCGCTGCGTACGTCGTGCCTTTGCGCATTGGCGGCGGCACAAGGTTGAAGATATTTGAGGCGATGGCGATGGGGAAACCCGTCGTTTCAACTACGATCGGAGCAGAGGGATTACCTGTGGTGGATGGTATTGAGTTGCTGATCGCCGACTCCCCTGAATCTTTCGCAGCTTCCGTGATCCGGCTACTTACAAATGATGCCTTTGCCATAGAGCTAGGACATCGTGCGGCGGCGACTGTCAGAGACAATTATGCGTGGAAGAGGGTTGCTGAATGCTTCGGGGAAATTTGCGGGCGCGCCGCGGGTCGTGAATGGAAATCCTCGAAGACAAAATCTCTGAGCAGCAATAGACAGCCTGCGGTTTGAAGAATCGATGGCCCTTTCGAGTTCATTAGAACCAATCGCACCGCAACTCGCTAATTCATCCTCCACGATTGGCAGTGAACGCGTATCGGTAGTTATTCCCTGCTACAATGAGGAGCGATTCATCGGCAAGGCTTTGGAGAATCTCGCCCATCAATTCGACAATAAACGCTATGAGATTATTATCGTCGATGGCTTGTCCGAAGATCGCACTCGCGAGGTGATCGCGAAGTTCAGTAAATGCCATTCGGAGA
>Ga0070706_100007005_pt1 | contig 10630 bp, 7 predicted proteins | sample KBSK5501metaG_FD_65476 | JGI IMG/M metagenome (GOLD analysis project Ga0070706, IMG submission 65476) | Corn, switchgrass and miscanthus rhizosphere microbial communities from Kellogg Biological Station, Michigan, USA - KBS K5-50-1 metaG | ecosystem: Host-associated > Plants > Roots >...
GGGCGTACAAGATTCCCGCGATTCAAATGAACGTGACCGGGGTTTTCACCAACAAAATGGCCACTGATGCGTATCGTGGCGCCGGACGTCCCGAAGCGACCTACGTCGTCGAGCGCGCCATGGATATTGTCGCCGCGGAGCTGAAAATGGATCCCGTCGAAGTGAGGCGAAAGAACTTCCCGGCGGCAAACGAGTTTCCCTTTCACACTGCTACCGGCCTTGATTACGACAGTGGCAATTATGAAGCCGCATTGGACAAGGCCCTCGACCTTTGTGATTACAAGAAATTACGCGATGAACAAAAGAAGGCGCGCGCGAACGGGAAATTGATTGGAATTGGTTTATCGAGTTACGTCGAGATATGCGCGCTGGGTCCATCGCAGGCAATGCCCGCCGGCGGCTGGGAAAGCGCAACCGTACGGATCGAGCCGACCGGAAAAGTAACTATCATGACAGGCGCCTCGCCACATGGTCAGGGCCAGGAAACGTCATTTGCGCAAATCGCCGCCGACGAACTCGGCGTGGACATCAATGATATCACAGTCATCCACGGTGACACTTCGATCGTTCAATACGGCATCGGAACATTCGGCAGTCGTGCAACTGCGGTCGGCGGAACTGCCGTGCTGATAGCGATCCAAAAGTTGAAAGAGAAGGCTGCAAAGATCGCGGCGCACATGTTGCAAGCCGACGCGTCGCGACTCGCCTTCGAAGGCGGACGATATTCTTTGCAAGTAGCAACCGCCGCGGCGACCGGGGTTTCTGAGCCCATGGTGCCCGTGGGCCAAGCGCCGGCGGGTGCATTGCCTGAGCCACTGACCCAAGGTAGGTCGAGTCTGACGATTCAGGAAGTCGCATTAGCTGCCCACGTTGCTAAGGAAATTCCACCTGACACCGAACCCGGCTTGTCAGCCACTTACTTTTTCGAGCCGAAGAATTTTACTTTCCCTTTCGGCACGCATATCTGTGTCGTCGAAATTGACAAAGAGACAGGCGAAACGAAGATTGTGCGTTACGTCGCTGTCGATGATTGCGGCAAGGTCATCAATCCGATGCTGGTTGATGGTCAAGTACATGGCGGCATCGTGCAGTCGATCGGCCAGGCGCTTTACGAAGAAGTCGTTTACGACGAAGAGGGACAGCTTGTAACCGGCGAATTAACGGACTATGCGCTGCCGAAAGCTTCCCAAGTTCCGTGGTTTGAACTCGATCGCACCGAGACGCCGTCGCCGGTTAATCCGCTGGGCGTTAAAGGCGTGGGCGAAGCGGGAACGATCGGCGCCACGCCGGCAATTGTGAATGCGATCGTCGATGCCCTGTCGCCATACGGAGTAAAGCACCTGGACATGCCGGTGAGGCCGGAGAAGATTTGGAAATTGATTGCGCAAGCAAGGGAGTTAGGGGATAGGGGTTAGGAGTTGGTAAACAACTTTCACGATCTTCGAGTGTGGCAAGCTGGGATGCGCTTGGCGGAATCTGTCTATCGTCTTACACAGAGCTTTCCGCCCCATGAGATGTATGGGTTAACCAGCCAGCTTCGTCGTGCAGCCGTATCTGTTCCGTCTAATATAATTACCAACCCCTAACCCCAATCCCCCAGCCCCTGAGGAGGCCGTCATGATTCCAGCACAATTCGATTATGTTCGCGCGAACTCGCTAGATGAAGCGCTGTCGCTGCTGGCGCAGAGCGAAGACGCCAAGATTCTCGCCGGTGGGCACAGTCTGATTCCGGCAATGAAGCTGCGTCTGGCACAGCCGCCGATGCTCATCGACATCGGCCGCATCAGCGACCTCGCCTACATCCGCGAAGAAAATGGCCAGATTCGCGTGGGCGCGATGACGACTCACTACCAAATTGAATCGTCGGACTTGCTCAAGAATATTTGCCCGCTGCTACCTGAGTGCGCCGGACACATCGGTGACGTGCAGGTGCGAAATAAAGGAACGATTGGCGGCAGCCTGGCTCACTCTGATCCGGCGGGCGATTGGCCCGCGGCGATCATCGCGCTGAATGCTGAACTTATCGTCGCCAGTAAGAATGGCGAGCGCACGATCAAGGCTGACGATTTCTTTGTCGACCTGCTGACGACCGCGCTTCAGCCGGGCGAGATTCTGCGCGAGATTCGCATCAACAGGACAAGCGGACGCACCGGCCAGGCTTACGTCAAAATGCATCATCCAGCATCAGGTTTCGCGGTGGTTGGCGTCGCCGCTAACCTCACGATTAATGGCGGAAACAGTTGTCAAAGCGCGAGCATTGGTATTACCGGTGTCTCATCAAAAGCGTATCGGGCCACTGTGGTTGAATCAGCGTTAACTGGTCGCAAGCTTGATGAACAAACGACCTCTGGCGCCGCTTCGCACGCGACTGATGGAGTTGAACTAAACGGTGACCTCTTTGCGTCCGCAGATTATCGCCGCCACCTGGCTGAGGTTTATACGAAACGAGCGCTCACTGCCGCCCTGGAGTCAGTGCTGCCTGCGTAAGCGCGTTGGCGATCACTCATAAGGTGAGGTACCGAGTCAGTACCACCCGCGTGAGCGGGTGGGTCAAGGGCGCACCACTGATGTGGAACGATACTGATCTCCCTCTCGGATATCTAATTACGTTCCTTTGCTACGGCACCTGGTTGCACGGTTACGAGCGCGGGTCCATTGATCGGTACCACAATCGTTACAAATCCCCGTACGTTCCGCGCAGCGATCGTAGGCGCAATCGCAACCGGCGTGAGCTCAAATCAGAGCCTGCTATCAGCGCGGAGCAACGTCAAAGCGTCGAGAGGACCGTTCGCGAGGTGTGTGCTGTAAATAAAAGACTCATCAAGCGACAGTATGTAGTCAGTACCACCCGCGTTAGCGGGTGGATCAAACACTCAACGCGCTGGTCGACCGATGGACCCACCTGCTGACGCAGGTGGTACTAACCTCATCGCTGCGCAACTACTCTATAGCGCCGGCATCCGCGGTATTCACCAACTTGAAAGTTTGAACGTCAGACCCCAAACTTGCTCCGCATGAAAATCGAAGGCACCCAAGAACTTCGAGCGCCTCGCGAAAGCGTCTACGCTGGGTTGATCGATCCTGAGGTCTTGCGCCGTTGCATCCCCGGGTGTGAATCACTTGAAAAAATTGACGAGGATACTTATGCCGCGACACTGAAAGCAGGCATCGGAGCTATCAAAGGCACCTTCAAAGGCAATGTAAAACTGGAAGACATGCGCGCACCGGAACATTACCGGATCGTTGTTGAGGGAAAAGGCGGACCGGGATTTGTGAAAGGCTCTGGGGACTTCGATCTGGAAGAAAAGGACGGCGAAACTCTCATCAAGTACGCCGGAGAGATGCAAGTCGGGGGCACGATTGCCGGGGTGGGCCAAAGAATGATTCAAGCTGCCGCGAAAATGATGGCGTCGCGTTTTTTCAAGGCGCTCGAAGTAGAAGCTCAAGCTCAAACGGCCGCAAGTGACACGAGATGACTATGCGTTGACGCACTCCTCAGTATCCCTTCAGCTGCTTTTTTCTTATCGCCGCCTTCTCTGCTTCAAATAGTCTGAAGTTGTAATGGTAAATCGCGCTCTCCCAGTTTCCATACATTGGGTTCGGTGACATGATAAAACGCCTGCCGAACTGTTCTTTGTTTCGTTCCACCGCATCGATTCTGCCATCGACAGTCTTACTGTTCTCAAACAGCTCAGCAAAGTCGTTGAGGTCATCTCCCTTAAATTGACAACTCTTATCTCATATCTCCGTCGGGATGTTTTGATGAGGGATGGATTGCTAAAAACGATTCAGTATTATCGCAACCTCTGTTCACGTCGCGCGCGAGCGATGAACGCTTCGATCTCGGTGATGCTGCGCGGCAGAGCGCCGGTCATCCATCTGACACCATCAGGAGTGATCACCAGGTCGTCTTCGATGCGCACGCCGATGCCTTTATACTTTTCGAACGCGGGCCTCACCGCTGTAATGAACTTTTCGTTTTCTGCAGTCTTCGGCAGATTGTCCAGGGCGTCGGGGCGAATGTAGATACCCGGCTCGTTTGTGAAGACCATGCCAGGTTCGAACTTCGCACCACCGCCAACGTCGTGCACGTTCATTCCCAACCAGTGTCCCGTGCCGTGCATGAACCAGATGCGATGCTGATCCGATTTCCGATCTGTGATCAATCCAAGCTTCAACAGTCCATCCTTCACCACTTCGGTTGCCGCTCGATGCAAGTCTGAGAGCGTTGCGCCGGGACGAGCTGCCTTTGCCGCCGCTTCCTGCGCATCGTAAATGATTTGGTAAATGTCGGCCTGGGCCGGCGAGAATTTTCCGTTGACCGGCGTCGTCCGGGTCACATCGGCGCTGTAGTGGTCGTATTCGGCGCCCACGTCCATCAACAAAAGATCTCCCGGCTTGCAGCGACCCTGCGATTCTTCGTAGTGTAGCGTGGTCGCATTCACGCCACACCCGACGATATCCGGATAGCCCCAATTGTCGGCGTTGCGCAGCTTGAACACGTAGGCGACCGCTGAGTCCACTTCGTATTCCCATTTTGCGTTTGCGGCCGCGACCCAGGCGCGTTCGTGCGCTTCAATGCTGATGTCGATCGCATGCTGCATCAGCTCGAGTTCCATTGGCGATTTGCGCACGCGCATTTCGGAAAAGATCGGCGAAGCGTTCTGAATCGTGAAGCCGGCCGGCGTCCTGGTCCAATCCGCAGCAAAACGCTGCTCTTGTCGATATTCGCGACTTTCGCCTTCGCGCGGGAACTGCAGCAGAAACAGCGAAGCTTCATTCTTACCAGCGGCAGTGAAAAGAGTCTCGAATCCACCATCGGAACGTGCAACAAGTGAGCCCTCCCTAACGGTCGGGCTACTGCCCCGATCAGACATCAAAACGTTCTCAGGCTTTGGTCGGTAAGCTTCGTGCTTGCGCAATGCACTCACGAACGGCTCAAACTCGCTTGCTTCCCAGATCTCCTTTATGCCTGAAAGCTTCGCCGCCTCTTGCGCGCTGTACATGTGACCGGTCCAGGTTTCGGCGGCGGGACTGCGGCGCGGAAGAAAAAGAATCTCGGGCGTTTGAGGATTCCCGGGCCCCAATACCAAGGTGGCCCGCTTCTGATTCAGATTCGTGAGGTAAAAAAGATTGTTCTCTTGTCGAAACTGATAATCAACGTCGTTTGTGTACACTCGGGGCTCAGCACTGAAGAGCACAAGCATCGCCTTCGGTCCAATCGCGTCGGCGACGTGTTTCCGCCGCGCAGCGAGTTCCGCGAGACGCTTGGTGTCGTCAAACACTGGAGCCGGCGGCGTAATCCGAATAACCGGCGGAAGACTCGGTCCTATCCCGCCGCTGGCCCCAACGAGAGATGACGCAAGAACTGGAAGCAGACCAGCAACTGCTAAAGCAACCGCCAAACGAAGCTTAGCTCTTTTTTTCATCTTCAACTCCTGGCGCATTGTGATCGGTGCGCGAACTCTTGCAGATAATATGGATGGGTCGAACGTTAGACTAGCGGTTAAGGAATTCGAGGCGCTCATCAACTGCTTCGTACACCGCGCCCATTCCGCCCTGGCCGAGTTGGCGAACAATTCGGTAGCGTTGCTGCAGGATTGTTTCTGGTGCAAGCATCGGAGAATTGCAGGCCGTGCGCTGGACGAGTCTACCATTCCGCGCATCGCATGACCAACATCGTTGATTTCATTTTCTGGGTTGAGGAAGACGCTTTAGCAGCACGCGAACAAGTGTTTTTTAGACGGGCCTGCCCACCAAATAGTTTTGAGTGGCGATATTTTCGGCGTATGCTAGGCGCTCTATGAGCCAACCTATTCCGTTCGACGCAGACGGCGAGATCATTGACGTCGGACCGACAAAGCCGCGCCGCCGTCGCCGCTGGCGATGGTGGCTGCTACTCGCAATTGTCCTGTTATTCTTCTTATCTTCGCGCGCTCTGTCGATTTATCTCTCGGCGCTATGGTTTGGTTCCCTGGGTTACGCATCGGTTTACTGGTACATGTTTAAGTTGAAGATCGAGCTGTTTGTGATCTTCTTTGTCCTGACCGTGCTGATTGTCCGTGGCGGATTTTGGCTAATAGAACGTGCCTTTGCAGCTTTTGCGTTTGACCGCCGCACGATCTTCGTGAATCGGCAGCCAGTTAACATCTCACCAGCGCGTGTGCTGAGGCCGCTCACCTGGGTTGTGTCGGTGCTGGCGGGTTTAATCTTTGGGCTCGGGATGCGTCAGATGTGGCGCACTTTCGCACTATATTCTCATCAAGTCCCAACAACACTGCCTGATCCCATTTTTCAAAAGCCGCTGGGGTTTTATCTCTTTACGCTTCCGATTTACGACGCAATTAGCGGTTGGCTTCTTTCTCTTTCAATCGTCATTCTTGTCGCCGCGATTGTGTACGCGGTGCTGGCGGTCACTCAGCAAGGCTTATCTTCTGCGGGCAACATAGCCAAAGCGCGCCGGACAAGTATCACGACTGTCTCATGTGCACTGGCTGTCGGGCTGCTGATCTTAGCTTGGCGTGTGCTACTTTCGCGTTATCCCTATCTCTGGGACGACCACCAAACTTTTTCCGGCGTAACTTATACGGAAGCGAATTACCTGCTTCCGGGATTTCTTTGGGTCAGTGTAGCTTTGACCCTCGCAGCCGCGATCTCGCTGGTCAATGCTTTCGCGCTGCGGCGGGTGCGATTGTCGATTATAGGCCTTGCCATCCCATTTATCGTCTTTGTAATTGCGACCATCATAGTACCCGCCTACGTCACAAATTTCATTGTCAAACCGAATGAGCTCGGTCGCGAAACACCTTATATCGAACAGAACATTATCTGGACCCGACGCGCGTTCGGTGTCGATCGCATCGAGCAACGCAGCTTCGACGCGGAAATTTCAAATGAAGCCTTCGCTCTGCAAGACAATCGCGCCACGCTCGACAACATTCGCCTTTGGGATTGGCGCGCACTGAAAGATACGCTCACGCAGATTCAAGCCATTCGTACTTATTACGACTTCACTGACGTTGACGTGGATCGTTACAAGATCGGCGGCGAGAAGCGTCAGATGATGCTGGCCACGCGTGAAATTAACGAGGAGAAGTTGCCGCCGTCATCGCGCAATTGGGTGAACGAGAAACTAATTTACACGCACGGCTATGGCTTGACGATGAACACAGCCAACGGCTTCGATTCCGAAGGCATGCCTAAATTCGTTCTTTCGAACATGCCGATTGAATCAAGCGCGCCGGAGATCAAGGTTACCCGTCCGGAAATCTATTTCGGCCAGAAGACAGATAGCGCTGTTTATGTGAAGACCAAACGGATGGAGTTTAACTATCCGCAGGGAGAAGCGAACAACCTCACCAAGTACGAAGGGACGGGCGGCATTCGCATCGGCGGCCTTGTACGGCGCTGGCTGTTGGCCTGGGCGCTTGACGATCTCACGAAGCTTCCGTTCTCAGACGATGTGACGCCGGATAGTCGAACGCTGATTCATCGGAATATTCGAGATATCGTCGACAGCGTGGCGCCGTTTTTGGTTTACGACAACGATCCCTACGTGGTCATCAGCGCCGACGGCCGGCTTTTTTGGATCATTGACGCCTTCACCGAATCCGCGAACTATCCTTATTCTCGCCATTACCCGGCTGGTGACAAAACCGTCAACTACATTCGCAACAGCGTTAAGGTGGCCATCGACGCGTACAACGGAGCCACGACGTTTTATGTGTTCGATTCACAGGACCCGTTGATCCAAACTTATCGCGCAATCTTTCCAGGCCTGTTTCGCGATTCCACCGAGATGCCCTCAGATCTCCGTGCGCACGTGCGTTACCCGGAGACGCTCATCAAAGTGCAAGGCGACGTCTTTGGCCTTTACCACACGCAAAACACGAATGCTTTCTTTCAGCGCGAAGACCTGTGGAGCCTTGCCCAACAGGTGAGTTTGAACGAACAGACTCGGCAACAAGAGCAGCAACCGATCGAACCGTACTTCGTACTGATGCAATTGCCCGGCGAGAAACCTGGAGTCGAATTTGTCGAAATTCTCCCCTTCACGCCGGCGAATCGAAACAACATGATCGGCTGGGTGGCGGCGCGCTGCGATGGCGATGCTTACGGCTCGCTGCTGGCTTACAACTTCCCGAAGTCTAGACTCATCGACGGACCGCTTCAGATCGAAGCGCGGATCGATCAGAACGCACAACTCTCGGGGCAATTCACGCTCTGGAACCAGCAAGGCTCGCACGTGCGGCGCGGTCATTTGCTCGTAATTCCGATCGGCCATTCATTGCTCTACGTCGAACCCGTTTACCTTCAGGCGGAGCGCAGCCCAATGCCGGAGTTGCGCCTGGTCGTGCTGGCTACCCAAGATCGTCTGGCATATGGCGCGAACTTCGAAGAGGCCCTCAACAACCTGTTCGGCGAAGCAGCCAAAGCTCCATCGGAAACGAAAGGTGAACAGCCCAGGCCCAAGCCTGGAGCTTCACCGACGCCTTCACCATCAACTCAAGCCACGCCCGCGCAGAATATGCAGCAGCTGATCAATCGCGCGATTCAAGAGTTTGAAGAGTATCAGCGGCTAACCGCCGAAGGTAAACTGGCCGAAGCTGGAAAGAAACTCGAAGAACATAAGCGCACTCTTGAGGAGTTAAAGAGAGCGACCGGCAAACCTTAAGGCTATTTGATCTTCTCCTGCAGCTTTCGCGCTTCGGCAACGGCCTCGTTGTATTCCGGCTCATAACCGGGCGTGGGTTTCATTGCCAGCAAGGCATCGATCTGTTTCCGCGCTTCATCGTTTCGATGGGCCTCTGCGTAAGCCTCCGCGAGATGCGAGCGAAGCAACGCATTGTTGGGACCCAACCGTAACCCCTTTTCTAAATATTCGATTGCCTTCTGCGTATCTCCGCCGAGAATCCTTGGTGAGTCGAGATAAACCTCGCCTAAAACCATGTACGCGCTTCCCGATTCATAACCCTGGTTGAGTTTGAGTACAGCTTCCATTTCGTGCTTGATGTCTTCGATCTCTGAGAGTCCGGCGAGCGTGCTCATCTTGGCACGGCCTCCGTAATTGGCGCCTAGCCAGAAATGGCCCTCCGGTTTGCCATCCTGCAATTGCACCGCCAGTTTCCCAGCCTCAATACCATCCCGAAACGCCTTTTCCTTTTCAGTCTCGCCCGCACTGTGCGCGCCGAGATAGTAGTTGAATTTGGCCAGCCGCCACGCCAGTTCATAATTCGACGGATCGCCCGCCTGAGCCTGCCGAAGCGCGACGATTCCCTGTCGCACTTTCATCAGATCCACTCGGCCCTCATAGAATCGATCGGCCTCCGCAATCGCCTCAGCACTAGGCCGCGTGACGGCTGGATCCCCGGTCCCGGGAGCGCCTTTTCGGCAAGCGCTGGCAGCAAACACCAGGAACGCGAATATCAAGAAAACTTCAATTTTTCGAGCTTTTTGGCGTGAGCGCGGCCGCCAGAGTCCATTATTGTCTAGCTGATTCATACACACGTAAATTGCCTTTCTATTCAGCGGCGGATAGGGTATATTGGCGCCCGCGAAACCAATCGAACAGGCGGAGGGCCGAGTGGCAGCGGCGGCATTTTACGATCTCGAAGGAACTCTGGTTAGCACGAACCTGGTTCATACGCTCGGCTTCTATGCGCGGAATCAGCCGAATCTGATTCGCAGTTTCACGAAAAGCGCCGCCACGCTGATCAGCGTCCCGTTGTTTGCGGTCAGTGATCAGTATAGCCGAAAAGTTTTCAATGATCTCTTTTTCAAGCGATACAAGGGTGAAACCGAGGATCGGATGCGCTTCTTCGCAGATGACTTGTTTGAAAAGGTGCTCAAACCGGCCGTGTATCCGGGGGCGTTTGAATTGATCGAAAAGTCTCGGAGCCTGGGCCTGCGCCAAGTGGTAGTCACCGGCGCGCTGGATGTTTCGGTAAAGCCGTTGATGGCGTATTTGGGAATTACCGACTATGTGGCCAATCGTTTGGAGTTCGTGAAGGGCGTGGCTACAGGACGTTTATTACCACCTGTTTTGGCTGCCGCCACGAAAGCTTCGTGGATCAGAACGTACGCTGAACGCGAAGGCATTAGTCTCAGCGAATCGTTTGCTTATTCTGACAGCATCAGCGACCTGCCAATGCTGTCGATAGTGGGACATCCGGCGGCGGTCAATCCGGATTTTCGCTTGCGCCAAACTGCGCTGCATCACGATTGGCCAATACTAAACCTGAAGTGAATGGTGAATAGTAAATGGTAATGGTCCAGCATTTCACTCTCACTCAAAGGAGCAAAGACCATGCGTCCACACCATAAGTTAGAAGCTTGGAGCAAAGCAATTGAACTGGTTACCAATGTCTACAAGAGGACTGAAGCTTTCCCAAAGGAAGAACGATATGGACTTACCTCACAAATTCGACGTGCGGCACGTGACCCGGGCGAAACCTTTGCAGGTTAAGGATAATTAAACCGTTGCCGGATTTCCCAGAAGGTTTCAACCATTTACCATTCACTATTTACCATTTACCTATGGCACTTTACCTATGGCCCTTCAGCTAAGACGCAAGACACACGAATCGATCGTCTACATCGACAGCGATAGCGCGCCGCGCATCATGCCGTC
>Ga0070706_100007006_pt1 | contig 10629 bp, 8 predicted proteins | sample KBSK5501metaG_FD_65476 | JGI IMG/M metagenome (GOLD analysis project Ga0070706, IMG submission 65476) | Corn, switchgrass and miscanthus rhizosphere microbial communities from Kellogg Biological Station, Michigan, USA - KBS K5-50-1 metaG | ecosystem: Host-associated > Plants > Roots >...
CTGGGGATCACCGGTGAGGCCGTACGCGGTCCGGTAGACGGGGCCGCGGAACCGGGCGAAGAACTCCTCGAACGCGTCGAGATCGTCCGCCTGGACACGACCCACCAGCTCGGCGTCGGTTCGGGCGGCGCCCGAAGGCGTCACGCCGCGCGCTGAGTCACTCGTCGCCCATTCTCCGTGCAGACGATCAACGCCCCGAGGGCGGTCGGTTATCAACAAGATACGCGTCAACGACGGGAGAGGTTCAGTGCCGTCTTCGCGCACGCCGCAGGAGCGATCGATCAGCCGTCGGCGCGTGGCCGCACGCTGGCGGGTGCCGTCAGTCGGGGCAGGGCGTCTCGGCGCCGGCCATCGGCCGCCAGCGGAGGTTGGGATGGCGGGCCGCCGAGGCCTCGTCGAGCCGCCCGACCGGCGACGTGTGCGGCGCGGACGTGACGAGCTCCGGATCGGTCTCGGCCTCGCGGGCGATCGCGATCAGGGCGTCGGCGAACGCATCGAGCGTCTCGATCGACTCCGTCTCCGTCGGCTCGATCAGCATCCCCTCCTCGACCGTCAGCGGGAAGTAGATGGTCGGTGGGTGGAAGCCGTAGTCGATCAGGCGCTTGGCGATGTCGAGCGTCCGGACGCCCGTCCGCTTCTTGATCGCCGCCGCGGACGCCACGAACTCGTGCTTGCACGGGCGGTCGTACGGGATCTCGTAGGCCTCGCCGACCCGGTTCTTCAGGTAGTTGGCCGCGAGGACCGCGTCGTCGCTGACCTGGCGGAGGCCACTGCCCCCGTGGGCCCGGATGTAGGCATAGGCCCGGACGAGGACGCCGGTGTTCCCGACGAAGCTCCGCAGCCGGCCGATCGAGGTCGGCCGTTCGTCGGGGCGCTCGAGGCGGAACCGGCCGTCGTCGGTGCTGAGGACCCGGGGCGACGGCAGGAAGGGCAGGAGGCGCTCCCCCACCCCAACCGGACCGGCGCCCGGACCGCCGCCGCCGTGCGGCGTCGAGAACGTCTTGTGGACGTTGAAGTGCATGACGTCGAAGCCCGCCTCACCCGGCCGGAACCGGCCGAGGATCGCGTTGAGGTTCGCGCCGTCCATGTAGGCCAGGGCGCCCGCCTCGTGGACGGCATCGAGCAGCTCGCCGATCCGCTTCTCGAACAGCCCGAGGGTCGACGGGTTGGTGATCATCACGGCCGCGGTCCGCGGCCCGAGCGCCGCCTGGAACTTGTCGATGTCGACGCCGCCGTCGGACGCCGAGGGAATCGTGATCGTCCGGTAGCCGGCCATCGTCGCCGTCGCGGGGTTCGTCCCGTGGGAGCTGTCCGGAACGAGGACTTCGTCGCGTTCGGTGTCGGCGCGGCTGCGGTGGTACGCCCGGATCATCAGGATGCCGGTCAGCTCGCCCTGGGCGCCCGCAGCCGGCTGGAGGGTCACGGCGGTCATGCCGCTGATCTCGGCGAGCGCCTGCTCGAGCTCCCAGAGGAGCTGCAGGCTGCCCTGGGCGATCTCGTCCGGAGCGAGCGGATGGAGATTGGCGAAGCCCGGCAGCCGGGCGGCCCACTCGTTGAGCTTCGGGTTGAACTTCATCGTGCACGAGCCGAGCGGGTAGAACCCCGTGTCGATCGCGTAGTTCAGCTGGGAGAGATTGACGTAATGCCGGACGACCTCCGGCTCGTTGAGCTCGGGGAGCGCCGGCAGCGTCGCCCGGCGGGCCGTGGCCGGGATCCGGTCGAGGGCGTCCTTCGGCGGGTGCGGGATCTTGCCGTCGCCGCGGCCCGGTCGGGACCGCTCGAACAGCGTCGGCTGGAGGCGCTCGCCGACGACGCTCATCGGACCGCTCCGGCGAGCGGGCCGGTCAGCGGCCCCGTGAGCTCCGCGGCAAGCCCGGACGCGAACAGGGCGATGTCGTCGTCCGTCGTCACCTCCGTCGCGCAGACGAGGAGCGCGTCGGCGAGGCTCGGCTCGTCCGGCAGGACATCGGCGAGGGCCAGGCCGGCCAGGACGCCGTGCTCGATCAGCCGGCGATGGACTCCCCGGGCATCCGGGACGCGAACCGCGAACTCGTTGAGGTAGGGACCGCTGTGGACCCGCGGTGCGCCGACGGCAGCGAGCGCCGTTTCGAGGCGGGCCGCCCGGGCCGCTCCCTGGGCCGCCACGTCGCGGAGGCCGTGGGGGCCGATCGTCGCGAGATAGATGCTGGCGGCGAGGGCGAGGAGGGCCTGGTTCGTGCAGATGTTGCTGGCGGCCTTGTCGCGGCGGATATCCTGCTCGCGCGCGCGAAGCGTCATCACGTAGGCCCGCTTGCCGTTGACGTCGGTCGTCATCCCGACGAGGCGGCCGGGGATCTGCCGGACGAGCGCGTCGGTCGACGCCAGCAACCCGAGGTATGGCCCGCCGTACTGCGGCGCGATGCCGAGCGGCTGGCCCTCGCCGGCGGCGATGTCCGCGCCGTACGCGCCCGGCGGCGCCAGGACCGCGAGCGAGACCGGCTCGACGACGCTGACGAACAGTGCCCCGGCGGCGTGCGCCAGGCGCCCGATCTCGGCCATCGGCTCGATCAGCCCGAGGAAGTTGGGCTGGCCGGCGATCACGCCCGCGACCGGTGGCCCGCCGTCGGCGAGGAGCCGCTCGAGCGCCCCGAGGTCCGTCGTCCCGGCGGCGTCGCCCTCCTGGACGAGGGGAACGTCGTCGAGCTCCAGGCCGGCGCCGAAATACGCGGCGAGCGTGGCCCGGTAGTGGGGGTGGACCGCCTTCGACACGAGGACCCGCTCGCGGTGCGTCGCCCGGCAGGTCATCAGGCCCGCTTCGGCCGTCGCCGCCGCCCCGTCGTAGTGGGACGCCGAGACGACGTCGAGGTCGACGAGCTCCGCGATCAGCGACTCGTACTCGTAGATGCTCTGGAGCGTGCCCTGGCTGATCTCCGGCTGGTACGGGGTGTAAGCCGTGTACCACTCGCCTCGGAGCAGGAGCTGGTCGACCGCGGCGGGCGTCCAGTGGCGATAGACGCCGGCGCCGAGGAACGACGCCAGATCCGTCCGGTTGCGACCGGCCATCCGCTGGAGGCGGGCCGCGAGCTCCAGCTCGGGCTCGGGCTCCGGAAGGTCGAGGCGACCGGCCCGAAGCAGGGTCGGGATGTCGGCGAAGAGCTCGTCGATGCTGGCGATCCCCAGCGCCGAGAGCATCCGCTCCCGGTCGCCGGCCGTGTGAGGTCCGTACGGCATCGGGCGATCAGCCGGCCGCGATCAAGGCGTCGTAGGCCGCTGCATCGAGCAGGTCGTCGGCCTCGGCCGGGCTCGACAGACGGAGCCGGACCATCCAGCCCTCGCCGTACGGGTCGCCGTTGACGAGCTCGGGCGAGCCGGCGAGGGCGCCGTTCGTGGCGACGACCTCGCCGCCCACCGGCGCGAACAGGTCGCTGACGGCCTTGACGGACTCCACCACGCCGAAGGCCGCGAACTGATCAAGCTGCCGGGACACGTCCGGGAGCTCGACGAAGACGATGTCGCCGAGCTGGCCCGCCGCGTACTCCGTGATCCCGACCGTCGCTTCCTCGCCGTCAACCCGGACCCACTCGTGGTCCTTCGTATAGCGCAGATCCGTTGGGACCATCGGGGCTGTCTCCTCGTTTTCGTTCTGTCCGCTCGACGGTCCGGATGACCGCCGCGGGCCCATGGTCGATCCCGGGCGGACGATCCCTCGCGGGGGAGCGGATCGCCGATCGGGGCGACGGTCGATCGCCCGGCGCCGGCCGGGCTGTCGGATCACGACGCAGGCTCGGGTGACCGCGATCAGGTCGCCCGTCGGTAGAACGGCAGGGCGACGACCTCGGCGGGGACCCGCTGACCGCGGATCTCGACATCGAGCATCGTACCCGTCGTGGCGTCGGGCGTTGCGACGTAGGCCATCGCGATCGCCTCGCCGAGGGTCGGCGACTGGGTACCGCTCGTCACGACGCCCGAGGGACGGTCTCCGCCGAGGACCGGGTAGCCGTGCCTGGCGATGCCGCGTCCGCGCATCGCCAGACCGACGAGCCGGCGGGCGACGCCCTCGTTCGCGACCCGCTCCAGGGCGGCCCGCCCGACGAAGTCGCCCGGCTTGTCGAGCTTGACGACGCGGCCGAGATTCGCCTCGAAGGGGTTCGTCGTGCGGTCGAGCTCGTTCCCATACAGCGGCATTCCCGCCTCGAGGCGGAGCGTGTCCCGGGCACCCAGACCGATCGGGGCGAGCCCGTGCGGCCGACCGGCCTCGATCAGTGCGTCCCACAGAGCGCCGGCCCGGGCGGTGTCGACGTAGATCTCGAAGCCATCCTCGCCGGTGTAGCCGGTCCGGGCGACCAGGGCCGGGATCCCCGCCACCGACCCCTCGTCGATCGCGTAGTACCGCAGCGCGTCGAGGTCGACGTCCGTCAGGGGCCGGAGGATCTCCACGGACCGCGGACCCTGGATCGCGACGAGGGCCGTGGCGAGCGACCGGTCGTCGAGCACCGCCTTGAACCCCGCCAGGCGCTCGACCAGGGCGTCGCTCACGATCGGAGCGTTGCCGGCATTCGCGACGACGAGGAAGCGTTCCTCGCCCAGGCGGTAGACGATCAGGTCGTCGACGATCCCGCCGTCCGATGCGCAGATCATCGAATAGTGGGCGCGACCCACCGTCAGGGCCGGCGGGTTCGTCACGAGAGCGGCGGCGAGGGCCGCGCCGGCATCCGGACCTTCCACGAACAGCTCGCCCATGTGCGACAGGTCGAAGAGACCGGCCCGCTCTCGGACGGCCCGGTGCTCCTCCAGGATCCCGGTGTACTGGACCGGCATCAGCCAGCCGCTGAACTCGATCAGCTTCGCCCCGAGCGCGATGTGGCGATCGTGGAGCGGCGTCTGATGCAGGCTCGCCCCGGCCGCGTCGATCATGTCGGACGTGCCGGTCATCGCCGGTGTCAGGCGCCGCCGAGGGGAGCGCGAGCGGCCGGTGTTGGCGGGGGCGGCGGCGGGGCGGCGCGGCCGCTCCTCATCCCCGCGGCGGTCGGGGGGTCGACGACCTCCGCGGCACGCGCCACGAGGGCGCGCTCGGTCTCGAAGGTCAGCAGCTCGGGCGCCTGGTCGAAGCGGATCCACCGGACCTGGTCGAACTCGTGGTCGTGACGGGCGAGGTCGCCGCCGGTCGGCTCCATCAGGAAGTAATGGACCGTCTTGTGGATCCGCGTCCCGCGCTGGATGAACCAGTACTCGATCGAGTCGAGGATGTCCGTGATCCGGACCTCGAGACCCGTTTCCTCGGCAACTTCCCGAAGCGCCGTCTGCTCGCGGGTCTCCCCGGCATTGGGCGTGCCCTTCGGCAGGGTCCAGGTCAGCGAGTCGCGGTCGCGCCGGCGCGCCCCGATCACGAGTGACGGGATGCCATCGTCGAACCGAACGACGACGCCGCCGGCCGATGTGGCGGTACTCGCCCTCAGGCGCGCCACGGCGCCGTGGCGGCGCTGGACCGACGCGCGGAACCGGCGACGTTGGAGCCGGTCCAGTGGAACGTGACGCTCGGCCGCGGGAGCCCTCCGACGGCCCGCCGGGGACGGGCGGCGCGGATCGCGCGCCAGTCGCCGCGGAGGTGGGCGAGGACGCTGCCCCCCGGGCTCCGGAGGATCGTCATCCGGGTCGTCGCGGGTCGGAAGGAGCCAGCGCCGCGGAGGCCCAGCCGGCGCTCGCGGGCCCGGGTCGACGGGCGCACGAATCGCGCGGTCTGGCGGGCCGCGTACCGCGCGGCGATGCTTCGCTCCATGGGCGGCAATGGTACCGCGTCAGGTCGCCGTTGCAAGCGCCTCGCCGAGCGTCGACCGGAGCTCCGCGGCGGCTTCCGGTGTCAGGGCGCCCCGGCCCTCCGCAAGCTCGATCTCCCGCTCGGCGGCGGCCCGGTAGAGCGGCAGGACAGCCGGGGCATGCTCCGCCAGGGTTGCGAGGTGACGGGCGACCGTGCCTCGGTCGCCGCGGGTCATCGGGCCCGTCAGCGCGGCCGCCACGCCGAGGGTCCTGGCATTGCCCAGGGTCTGCGCGATGAGGGGCCCGTAGATCGCCAAGCTGCCCTTCTCGTCCAGGCCGGCTACGCGGCCCAGCTCGACGATCGCATCGAGGAGCGCGACGAACCCGCCGGCGGCCAGGACCGCGGCCGCGTGGTAGGCCGCCTTCGCTCCGGGCGCCAGCCGCACGGGCGTTCCGCCCACCGCCTCGGCCATCCGGGCGAGGAGGTCGAGCAGCTGGTCGTCGCCCTCGATCGCGATCGTCGCGCCGTGGAGGGCCGCGACCGCTCCCTCGAGGTCGGCGAAGGCCACGAGCGGGTGGAACGATCCCACCTGCGTGCCCGCCGCCATCGCCCCACCGAGGGCTTCGGCGCCCAGGAGGCCACTCGTGTGGATCATCGCCTGGCCGCCGTACATGTGGAGGCTGCCCGCGACGGCCGGGATCGCGTCGTCGGGCACGGCGAGGATGATGAGCTCGACCTCCTCGACGAGCGGCGCCGCATCAGCGAACGGCCGAACGCCCGGGACGAGGCTTCGGAACCGATCGCGCCGTGCCTGGTCGCGGCTGGCGACCGCGTGGATCGGCCAGCCGGCGCGCTCGAGCGCGACGCCGAGCGCCGTCCCGACGGCCCCGGCACCGACGATCCCGATCACTGGCGGCTCGCCGGCGGGGCTGTGGGCATGGGGATGGGCGTGATCGTGCGGACCGCCGTCGGCGTGGTCGTGGTCGTGCGGGTGGTCGGGACCCTGGTCGTCGTCAGGATGCCCGGCGCCCGGCTCGTGCTGCGCCCGGCCGCGTCGCTTCGCCACCGACACCGGATCCAGATCGATCCCGGCGGTCTCGATCGCCCGGATCCGTTCGGCGCGCTCGCGCTCCCGCCTGGCCCGCGCCTCGGCGTCCTGGGGCGTCCCGGAGTCCTCCGGCGGCTCGGGCGGGCCCCAGGCCTTCATCGCCGGTCGACCTCCTGACGCCGATCCGCGGCGCGGTCCCGACGTCCACTCGAGGCGCGTCGTCCGGCGCTCGATCGGGGTCCCGGCCGCCGGTCGCGGTACTCTTCCACGCAACGAGTGTACCGACCCCCAGCGACGGAGGACGCGTGGCCAATCGAGATCCGTTCGGTGCCCGGACGAGCCTCGGCGCCGGACAGCCGGACCATGTCCGGCTCGCCGCGATCGCCGATCGGATCGACCTGGAGCGAGCCCCCGTCACGCTGAAGATCCTGCTCGAGAATGTGCTCCGCCATGCCGGCGACGGGATCGTCCAGCCCTCAGACGTCGAGACCCTGGCGTCGTGGCGGCCGGGCGTCGCGGCCGAGGCCGAGATCCCGTTCATGCCCGCCCGGGTCCTTCTCCAGGACTTCACGGGCGTTCCCGCCATCGTCGATCTCGCGGTGATGCGCGACGCGATGGCGGACCTCGGCGGGGACCCGTCGCGCGTGAATCCGCTGGTTCCGGCGGACCTCGTCATCGACCATTCGGTCCAGGTCGACATGTTCCGGACGCCAGGCGCCTTCGCCTTCAACGTCGAACGCGAATACGAGCGGAATGGCGAGCGCTATCAGCTCCTGCGATGGGCCCAGACCGCCTTCCGCGACCTCCGCGTTGTCCCGCCCGGCACCGGGATCGTCCACCAGGTCAACCTCGAGTTCCTGGCGAGCGTCGTGATCGACGCGCCGTCCGGCGACGGATCCACCCGGATCGCCTACCCGGACACGCTCGTCGGCACCGATTCCCACACCACGATGATCAACGGCCTCGGCGTCCTCGGTTACGGCGTCGGCGGGATCGAGGCCGAGGCGGTGCTCCTCGGCCAACCGCTGTACCAGCCGATGCCGCGGATCGTCGGCGTCCGGCTCCACGGCGAGCTGCCGAAGGGATCGACCGCGACCGACCTCGTCCTCGTTGTGACCCAGATGCTCCGCTCCCACGGCGTGGTCGGGGCGTTCGTCGAGTTCGCCGGGGACGGCCTGGCCGGGCTCGCCCTCGCCGATCGGGCGACCATCAGCAACATGAGCCCCGAGTTCGGGGCGACGGCGACCCTCTTCCCGATCGACGACGAGACCCTCTCGTACCTCCGCCTGACGGGCCGCTCCCAGGATCGCGTCGCGCTCGTCGAGCGCTACGCCAAGGAGCAGGGCCTGTGGCGGGCGCCGGGCCCCGGTCCCGACTTCGACGAGACGCTCGAGCTCGATCTCGGCTCGGTCGATCCGTCCGTGGCCGGGCCGCGACGGCCCCAGGATCGCGTGCCGCTCACCGCCCTGCGGGAGAACTTCCGGACGAACTTCCCGAACGGCCTCCAGACCCTCGACGTGGCGGCCGTCGAGGGCCGCCGACCCGCCGGTGGGACGGTGGAGGAATCCTCCGCCGAGTCCTTCCCGGCCAGCGATCCCCCGTCGTATCGGGTGGAGGCGGCGGAACCGGACCGCGAGACCGCCGAGCCGCCGTCGCCGGTCGACGGCGGCGACCACTACTACCACCCGATCACGATCGAGGTCGACGGCCAGCGCGCGACGATCCAGACCGGGTCCGTGGCGATCGCCGCGATCACGTCCTGCACGAACACCTCGAACCCGACCGTGATGATCGGGGCGGGACTCCTGGCCCGCAACGCCGTTGCCAAGGGCCTGGCGGTCGGGCCGACGGTCAAGACCTCGCTCGCCCCCGGATCCCGGGCGGTGACCGGCTACCTGGAGGCGGCCGGGCTGATGGCCCCGCTCGAGCAGCTCGGGTTCGCGCTTGCCGGCTACGGCTGCACGACGTGCATCGGCAACTCCGGGCCGCTGGACGAGCCGATCGCGAAGGCGATCGAGGAGAACGAGCTCGTCGTCGCGGCGGTGCTCTCCGGGAACCGCAACTTCGAGGGCCGGATCCACCCGCTGGCGCGAGCGAGCTACCTCGCCTCCCCGCCGCTCGTCGTGGCCTTCGCCCTCGCGGGCCGCGTCGACATCGACCTGACGCTGGAGCCGCTGGGACGCGGCGCCGACGGACGGCCGGTGATGCTCTCCGACGTCTGGCCGTCGATCGACGAGATCCGGGCCGTCATCGCCTCATCGATCGATCCCGAGCTGTTCCGGCGGACGTATGCCGTCGTCTTCGAGGGCGACGATCGATGGCGGGCATTGCCGGTCCCGGCCGGCGATCGCTACGACTGGGCTCCCGACTCGACCTACATCGCGAAGCCGCCCTACTTCGAGGCGGTCGGCGCCGACGCGACGCCGGTCGCCGACATCGAGGACGCGCGCGTCCTGGCGGTGCTCGGCGACTCGGTGACGACCGATCACATCTCGCCGGCCGGGTCGATCGCGCCCTGGTCGCCGGCCGGGCAATGGCTCCAGGCCCACGGCGTGGCCCCGCTCGACTTCAACTCGTACGGCGCCCGACGCGGGCACCACGAGGTGATGATGCGGGGCACGTTCGGGAACATCCGCCTGCGGAACGCCCTCGTCCCGGGCAAGGAGGGCCCCTACACCGTCCACCTGCCGGACGGCGACGAGGGCTTCATCTACGACACCGCGATGCGCTACCGGGCGGAGCGGACGCCGCTCTTCGTCATCGCGGGCCGCGAGTACGGGTCCGGGTCGTCGCGCGACTGGGCCGCCAAGGGTCCGATGCTCCTCGGTGTCCGGGCCGTCCTCGCCGAGAGCTACGAGCGCATCCACCGCTCGAACCTCGTCGGGATGGGTGTCCTGCCGCTGCAGTTCCTGCCCGGCGACACGGCCGCGTCCCTCGGACTCACCGGCCGGGAGCGCTACACGGTCCGCGGCCTCGGCGAGGGGCTCTCGCCGAAGAAGCGCCTGACGGTCGTCGCCGCCGCCGATCCCGCCGATGGCGGTCGCGAGCGCCGGTTCGAGGCGATCGCCCGCCTCGACGGCGCGATCGACGTCGACTACTACCGCCAGGGCGGCATCCTCCCGGCCGTCCTGCGGCGGATCGCGGCAAATCCCTGACCTGTCGGGCCGCTCACCGCGCGCGCCAGGTCGACTAGGCTGAACGCGGGGCGCGCCGGGCGCGTATCCCGGTTGCTGATCGACCGATCCGCCGAGCCCAGCCGATCGAGGAGCTGATGACGGAGATCCGCACGTCCAACCCCTCGGTTTCGACGACCGATGACTCAGCGTCGGTCGCGGCCGAGCGCATCACGACGGGTCGCCGGCTCTGGGAGGACCTCCGGGCCGAGGTCGGGAAGGCGGTCGTCGGGGCCGACGAGGCGCTGCGCCTGATCGCCACGGCGCTCCTCGTCGGCGGCCACGTCCTGATCGAGGACGTGCCCGGGACCGGCAAGACGCTCCTCGCCCGGGCGGTCGCTCGCGCCCTGGCGCTCGAGACGAGGCGCGTCCAGGGCACGCCGGATCTGCTGCCGGTCGACGTGACCGGCGCGAGCTTGTACGAGGCGGGCAGCCTGCGGTTCGCGCCGGGTCCGGTGTTCACGAACATCCTCCTTGTGGACGAGATCAACCGGGCCACGCCCCGGACGCAGTCGGCGCTCCTCGAGGCGATGCAGGAGGGGCAGGTCTCGATCGAGGGTGCGACGCGGCCCCTGCCGGACCCGTTCATCGTCCTCGCGACGCAGAACCCGATCGAGTTCGAGGGCACGTTTGCCCTGCCCCAGGCCCAGCTCGACCGCTTCCTCGTCCGGGTC
>Ga0070706_100007013_pt1 | contig 10622 bp, 9 predicted proteins | sample KBSK5501metaG_FD_65476 | JGI IMG/M metagenome (GOLD analysis project Ga0070706, IMG submission 65476) | Corn, switchgrass and miscanthus rhizosphere microbial communities from Kellogg Biological Station, Michigan, USA - KBS K5-50-1 metaG | ecosystem: Host-associated > Plants > Roots >...
GCCGCTTCGCGATCGCCTTCACCACGGATCGGATCGTGAGCAACGCCACGATCGCGACGAGCTGGCCCATCAGGGCGACCCGGGTCGCATCGATCGCCGGCTTCCACGTGACCATGCCGTCCTTGATCACGTAGGCACCCGCCGGTCTTGCGCTCACGCCGAAGCCGCCGCCTCCGCCGCGGCCCGCGCTGTCCGGCCCTTCGCCGAAGCCGCCACCACCACCGCCGCGCACCTTCGCGGCCGGGATGACGGTCACGCCGTCCTTCTCGATCGGATCGCCGAATACGCGGCGCACCGTCATGACGTCCTGCGCGTCGCGGATGAACGCGAGCGGCCCGCTCGGCGGTCCCGGGCGATGTTCCTCCGGAGGCGGCGGTGGAACGTGTGTCACCGGATGCTCGGCGCGAGGCTCGTCGGCTGGTTTGCGCGCGGGTCGTCTCGCGGGGTGACCTGGGTCGTGCTCCGCCATGTCGCGCCTCCCCTCGCTAGGTCAGCCGGTACTTCGCGATCTTCTTCTTGTCGAGTGTGAGCCCCATGCCGGGTCGCGTGGGAAGGGCCACAACGCCTTCCGCGGCCTTAGGCAGCGGCTCGGTGAAGATCTCGGCGAGCGGATTGTCTATGTACATCTCTTCGACTTTCCACAAGTTCGGCACCGCGGCCGCGAGATGGATCGACGCGAGCTGTGCGACCCCGCACGAGAAGCCGGTGTGCGGCGCATAGCGGACGTTGTGCGCGTGCACGAGCGCGCCGAGGCGCATCCCGCCGGTGAAGCCACCGACGCGCGCGATGTCGGGCTGGACGATGTCGACGGCGCGCCGCCGGAGCAGCTCGCGGAAGCCGAAGATGCCGAACTCCGACTCGCCGCACGCGAGCCCGATCCTCGTGTGGCGGCGGATCTGCTCGTAGCCGTCGATGTCGTCCGGATACACGGGCTCCTCGAGGAAGGTGATGTCGTACCTCTCGACCGCGCCGCAGAACCGGATCGCCGTCGCGGCGTCGTAGGCGCTGTTGACGTCGATGCCGAGCTCGACCGCGGGGCCTGCCGCCTCGCGCACCGCGCGCACGCTCTCGATATCCATCCGCAGCCCGCCCAGCTCCGGCGTGCGTCCCACCTTCATCTTCAGCGCGACATGCCCTTTCGCGACCTGCTCGCGGGTCTCGCGCTGCATCGTGTCGAGCTCGGCGATGTAGACCGACGACGCGTACACAGGCACGCGGTCGCGGCCGGCCCCGCCGAGCGCCTTGTAGACCGGGATCCCCTGCGCCTGGGCGACGATGTCCCAGAGCGCCTGGTCCACGCCGCTCATCGCCTCCTGGACGAAGCCGCGGTAGTGCCCCCAGCCGCGCAGCTGCCGGAACTCGTCGTCCCAGATGCCCCCGGCGTCGCGTGGATCCCGTCCCTCGATGACCGGCCACAGGAGGTCGCGCAGGACGGTGTCCGTGACGCGCGGCGCCTTGCGCGCGATGCACTCGCCGACCCCCGTGACGCCGTCGTCGGTGGTCAGCTCGACCAGGGTGGCCGTGAAGGCGCCGTACGGGCCGATGCCGAACTGGATGGGCTTCTCGAGCCGTGCCTCGAGGACGTAGGTCTCGAGCTTGGCGATGCGCATCGGCGCCGTAGCGTAGTGACGCCGGGCCCGCCGGGTGGGGCAGTCTCTCTGTCGCGACCCCGGCTTGACAGCCCTCTTGAAGGGGCCATAGTGTTGTTAGCAGTCTCGTCGGGGGAGTGCTAAGACCCACCCAGGCCGACCGATCCGTGGGTCCGCGCGCCCGGCGACCAAAATGGGGTTCAACCCACAAAGCAGGAGGGGGCAATGGCTACAGCCGTGGCAGAGAAGCCGCACGCAGCGACCAAGCTCAAGCCGCTGGGCTCTCGCGTGGTCATCAAGGCGCTCGCGCGCGAGGAGATGACCAAGAGCGGGCTCGTCATTCCGGACACCGCGAAGGAGAAGCCGCAGGAGGGCAAGGTCCTGGCCGTCGGTCCGGGGGACCGCGACGAGGACGGCAAGCGCATCCCGGTCGAGCTCAAGGAGGGGGACCGCGTCCTCTTCCAGAAGTACGCAGGCACCGAATTCAAGCTGGACGACGAGGAGCTCCTGATCCTCAGCGAGAAGGACATTCTCGCGATCGTTCAGAGCTAGGCGGAGGGGAAATATGCCGAAGCAGCTGACATTCACCGAGGACGCCCGGAAGTCGCTCAAGCGCGGCGTGGACCAGATGGCGAACGCCGTCAAGACGACGCTCGGGCCCAAGGGCCGCAACGTTGCGGTCGACAAGAAGTTCGGCGCGCCGACCGTCACGCACGACGGCGTCACCGTGGCGCGCGAGATCGAGCTCGAGGACCCGTTCGAGAACATGGGCGCGCAGCTCCTCAAGGAGGCCGCGACCAAGACGAACGACATCGCGGGTGACGGGACGACCACGTCGATCGTCCTCGCTCAGGCGATGGTCCACGAAGGCATGAAGAACATCGCCGCCGGCGCGAACCCGATGCTCCTCAAGCGCGGGCTCGAGAAAGCGGTCGCGAGCGTCGTCGACGAGCTCAAGAAGCAGGCCGTCGAGGTCAAGGGCAAGGAGCAGATCGGCCAGATCGCCGGCATCAGCGCGGCGGACGAGCAGATCGGCCAGCTCATCTCGGAGGTCATGGACAAGGTCGGCCGCGACGGCGTCATCACCGTCGAGGAGTCGAAGACGCTGCAGTTCGAGACCGAGTACGTCGAGGGCATGCAGATCGACCGCGGCTACATCTCGGCCTACTTCGTGACCAACGCGGACCGCATGGAAGCGACCATCGAGGACCCGTACATCCTCATCACCGACAAGAAGATCTCCGCGATCACCGACATCCTGCCGGTGCTCGAGAAGATCGTTCAGGTCAGCAAGAACTTCGTGATCGTCGCGGAGGACGTCGACGGCGAGGCGCTCGCCACGCTCGTCGTGAACAAGCTCCGCGGCACGCTCAACGTCCTCGCGGTCAAGGCGCCGGGCTTCGGCGACCGCCGCAAGGCCATGCTCGAGGACATCGCGATCCTCACCGGCGGCAAGGTCATCAGCGAAGAGACCGGCCGCAAGCTCGACGCGACGACGGTCCAGGACCTGGGCCGCTGCCGGCGTGTGACGTCGAACAAGGACGACACCACGTTCGTCGAGGGCCACGGCTCGCAGGAAGCGATCATGGGTCGCGTCAAGCAGATCAAGGCGCAGATCGAGGAGACGACCAGCGACTTCGACAAGGAGAAGCTGAACGAGCGTCTCGCGAAGCTCGCCGGCGGCGTCGCCGTCATCAAGGTCGGCGCAGCCACCGAGATCGAGCTCAAGGAAAAGAAGCACCGCGTCGAGGACGCTCTGTCCGCGGCGCGCGCCGCCGTCGAGGAGGGGATCCTCCCGGGCGGCGAGGTCTCGCTGCTCAACGCCGTCAAGGTCCTCGACTCGGTCAAGGCCACCGGCGACGAGCTGACCGGGGTCAACATCCTCCGGAGGTCCCTCGAGGAGCCGTTCCGTCAGCTCGCGTTCAACGCGGGCCAGGACGCGTCGGTCCTACTCGAGGCGATCAAGCGCAAGCAGGCCGAGTCCAAGAAGGGCACGTGGGGCTACGACGTCATCAAGAACGAGGTCGTCGATCTCTTCGAGACCGGCGTCATCGACCCGCTCAAGGTGACCCGTTCCGCCCTCGAGAACGCGGCTTCGGTCGCGGCGATGATCCTCACCACCGAGGCGCTCATCACGGACCTTCCCGAGAAGGACAAGGCACCCGCGATGCCGTCGGGCGGAGGCATGGACTACTAGCGCCCATTCCACGGTGATACGGAGGGCCCGATCCGCGCGACGCGGGTCGGGCCCTCTCTGTTTCGCCCCGGCCATCCGATCGGGGCCTGGCCTTCGTATCTCTGGGCGATCGGTCACTGCGCGTGCCTGCTTGCCAAGCGGCCACCGTAGTGGCAGAACATGCCGGGAAAGGAGGGGAAACACCTTTTGAACGCACTCTTCACTCCAACCGGATTCCTTCGCTACGGAGGCATCGTCCTGCTGCTCGTCGGTGTCGTCGGCGTGCTCGGCGTCTTCAACAGCTTCTCGTTCTTCAGCCTCGACACCGGAGAGAACATCGCGCACCTCGCGCTCGGCGTGGTCGGCGCAGGCGCCGGCTTCTTCATCGCGAGCCAGAGCATCCACCGCCTGCTCACGATCGTGGTGTTCGTGACCGCGGCCGTGTTCACGGTCTGGGGACTGTTCCTGCCGGACGGCGGAGCTCTCACCAACGGCGCGTTCGCGAAGCCGAACTTCTACGGCCTTGCGAACCTCGAGAGCCCGGCCGACAGCATCCTCCACCTCGTCGTCGCCGCGTGGGCCGGCCTTGCCCTGTGGATGAACATGAAGCAGCCCGCTGTGGCGGCAGCTCCGGCGAGCCGCTAGCGCGACCTCCGCTCGTATATCGAAGAGGGCCGGTGCAGACCGGCCCTCTTCTCTTTCACCGCTACTCTCTGCCGCTCGTGCTCGCTTCCCTCCGTCTTGACCTCGAATACGCGAAGCGCGGCTACGCGCGCTACGCGGCCTACCCGTCCGCTGCCTTCGCCGGTCTCTTCACCAACACCGTCTTCGGCTTCATGCGCGCCTTCGTGCTCCTCGCGCTCTTCGCCGGACGAGATGAGGTCGGCGGCTATGACCGATCGGCCGCCATCACCTACGTGTGGCTCACCCAGGGCCTCGTCGCGACCATCTACATCTGGGGCTGGCAGGACCTGAGCCTGCGCATCCGGACGGGCGACATCGCGACGGACCTCATCCGGCCGGTGCACCCGCTGCGGGCGGGGCTGGCGTTCGATCTCGGCCGCTCCCTCTACCACGCCGCGCTACGCGGCACGCCGCCGGCGGTCGTGGGCGGGATCGTGTTCGGGCTCACGCTCCCGTCCGACCCGCTGGTGTGGCTCGCGTTCACCGTCAGCGTCTTCCTCGCCGTGGTCGTCAGCTACGCATACCGCGCCCTCTACAACATCGCGGCCTTCTGGCTCACGGACTGGCGAGGGGCCCTGCTCATCGCCATCACCGCGGCGAACTTCTTCTCGGGTTTCGTCGTCCCCGTGCGATTCTTCCCCGCGCCCCTCGAGGCGTTCGCCCGCGCCACCCCGTTCCCCTCGATGGTCCAGGTGCCGATCGACATCTTCGTCGGTCGGGCCGCGGGTGCCGAGCTGGCCCTCGCTGTGGCGTCCCAGCTGGGGTGGGCGCTCGTCCTCCTCGCGCTCGCGGCGTGGCTGTTCGACCGCGGCGTGCGCCGCCTGGTCGTGCAGGGTGGCTGACGCCGTAGATGCCGCCGCCCTGTACGCGCGTCTGTCGATCGCACGCATACGAGAGCAGCTGCAGTACCGGACCTCCTTTGCGCTGCAGACGCTGGGAATGTTCGCCATCTCCTTTCTGGACTTCGCCGCGATCCTCGTCCTCTTCGCGAACGTTCCGCAGCTCGGCGGCTGGTCCGTCTCCGAGGTCGCCCTGCTCTACGCGCTCTCCAGCCTCGCGTTCAGTCTGACGGATCTCGTCATCGGCCACCTCGATCTGCTTCCACAGATGGTCCGCGCCGGGACCTTCGACCTGATCCTCGTGCGACCCCGCGGGACGCTCTTCCAGCTGGTGACGCAGGACTTCCAGCTCCGCCGGGTGGGTAAGATCGCGCAGTCGATCGCCATCCTGGCCTACGCACTCGCGACGGTCCGCGTTGATTGGACGCTCGAGCGGGCGGCGCTGCTGGTCGTGATCGTTCCCGCGGGGGCGCTGATCTTCGGGTCGATCTGGGTCGCGGCGATCTGCATCGTCTTCTGGACCATCGACGCGAACGAGGCCGCGAACGCCGTCACCTATGGCGGGTCGTTCTTCGCGCAGTACCCGATCAACATCTACGACCGCTGGCTCCGGCGCTTCCTGGCGTACGTAGTGCCGACCGCCTTCGTCGCGTACTTTCCCGCGCTGTTCATCCTCGGGAAGCCCGATCCGCTCGGCCTCCCCGCGTGGCTCGAGGTGAGCACGCCCCTCGTGGCCCTCATGGCCGCCGCGGTCACGGCGCTGATCTGGCGCGCCGCGGTGCGCCATTACCAGAGCGCGGGGGGCTGAGGATGCAGCTCATCGAGCTGGAGGACGTCCGCAAGGACTTCGTCGTACGCCGCCCTCTCGGGCGCCTCCGACGTGAGCGCGTCGTCGTCCGTGCGGTGGACGGGATCACCCTCTCCGTCGAGCCGGGCAGCATCGTGGGCTACATCGGGCCCAACGGTGCGGGGAAGTCCACGACGATCAAGATGCTCACCGGGATCCTCGTCCCGTCGAGCGGCCGGATCCGCGTCGCCGGCTTCGAGCCGACGCGGCAGCGCATCGACCTAGCGCGGCGGATCGGAGTCATGTTCGGCCAGCGGATCACCCTGTGGTTCGACCTGCCGCTCATCGAGTCTTTCGAGCTCCTCCGCTACATCTACCGCGTCCCCGCGGAGCGCTACGAGCGGAACCTCCGTGCCTTCCGCGAGCTCCTCGAGCTCGACCCGTTCCTGCGCACGCCTGTCCGTCAGCTCTCGCTCGGGCAGCGCGTGCGCGGCGAAGTGGCCGCTGCGCTCCTGCACGATCCGGAGATCTTGTTCCTCGACGAGCCGACCATCGGGCTCGACGTCGTCGCGAAGCAGCGCGTGCGCGAGTTCCTGGTGCAGGCCAATCGCGAGCGCGGGCTGACCGTGATGCTCACCACGCACGACCTCGCGGACATCGAACGTCTCTCGTCGCGCATCCTCATCATCGATCACGGTCGCCTCATCTACGACGGCGACGTCGAAGCGCTCAAGGAGCGCTACGGCCGCGAGCGGATCCTGATCGTCGACCTCGTGGAGCCGGCCGCGCCGCTGCGCGTCGACGGCGGTCGCGTCATCCGCGTCGAGGGTCCGCGGCAGTGGATCGCGTTCGAGCGCGGGACGAGCGCCGCGGCCCTCACCGCGGCGGTCGCGGCTCAGGCGCCGCTGCGGGATCTCGCGGTCGAGGAGCCGGACATCGAGGACGTCGTGCGCCGGATATACGGGGCTACGGCGACGGCGCGGGCGACGACGGAGCGATCCTCGACTGCATGACGATGGGGCCCTCGCGCTTGCCACTGGTGTTCTGCTCGACGGTCACGGCGCAGCGATCGAATCCCATGAGCTCCTGACCGACGTTCACGAGCTGCACCTCGCGTCCGTCCGCGCGGAAGCTCGTACCGCGCACCCACTTGCCGTCGGGGGAGATGAGCCAGAGCGCATAGACGCTCCCGTCCGGCAGCGTGCGGAGATCGTGGAAGAGGACGAACGCGGGATCGCCCGACGCGGGCTGCATCAGGTTCCCACCCATGCCCTTCCAGTCCGGCGCGACGCCGGCCATGTACCAGGTCCGGCCACCGTGGGCGACGTCGTAGGCCATGGTCTCGTAGAGGGCGCCCTCGTTCGTGGCCTGCTGCAGCTGCCACGTCCGCTCGCCGCCGATCGCGAGGAGGAGCGCGATGGTGGCGGCCAGGACGATGAGCCGCGGATCGCCGGACAGGCGCGGCAGCCGGACGCCGAAGCGGGGCCGCGCGTCGGCCTCTGCCGCCGCGAGGATCCGCTCCTTCAGCGCCGCGGACGGATCGCGAGGCGCGATCGCGTCCGGCAGCCGGCTCACGACGTCCTCGAGGTCGGCGGCCGCGTCGCGGCACGCGGGGCAGGTCGCGAGGTGGCGCGCGATCTCACGTGCGCGCTCGTCGGGCAGCGCGCCGACGGCGTACAGCTCGAGGTCATCGATCACGTGCGTCATCGGGCCGCTCCGAGGAGCCGGCGCATCTTCTGGAGCCCGATGCGCATGCGTCCCTTCACGGTGCCGAGGGGCACGCCCATGAGGTCGGCCAGCTCCGACTGGGTGTAGCCGCCGAAGTACGCGAGCTCGATCGTGCGGCGCTGGGCCTCGGGCAGCGTCCCTAGCGCGTCACGCACCGAGCGCCGGTCGACGTTGCGCGCCGCCTCCTCCGCCGTGTCGATGTCCGCCGCCGTGTCTCCCGCGGCTTCGAGGGGAGCCGGGCGGAAGGCGGTCCGGCGCCGGAGCAGATCGACGGACCGGTGGTGGACGATCGACAGGAGCCAGCTCCGGGCGTTGCCGCGCTCGCGCCGGAAGGTGCCCGCGCCGCGCCACGCAGCGAGGAAGGCGTCCTGGACGACGTCCTCGGCAGCCTCGGGCTCGCCCAGGATCCGGTAGGCGAGGGTGTACGAGATCCGCCCATAACGGTCGTAGAGCTCGCTGAGGGCGGAGAGGTCGCGCCCGGCCAGAGCCTGAATAAGGACGTGGTCATGCCGCTGGTCGGCCATCTACACGATCGTACGGAAGCCGCCTATTTCCGGATGAGCGACGCCCATCTGACCGTTGCTACGGATCCAGGTCCCTCGCGTCGATAGGGGCTCGTGGCGGGCGCGACTTCCGAAGCGCGCCTGGAAAAGAAAACGACCCGAGCGACCTGCTTCCGTTCCCAGCCACAGCTTCGAAGACTGTGTCCGGGTCGTGGAGCCGGTCCTCAGTTCCCCCTCGGACCGCCTTTGATGCTATCTCCGGTTGCGCTCCCGGGACCTGTCCCTCGATTGGATCTCGGAACTTGCCGATCCCTTCAGCAGACCCCTCGGGTCGAGGTGAACCATACGGTCCGGTGCGGATCGCCTCAATGGTCTTTTCCACGATCCGCGTCCGATACGCCTCATTCGTGTCCACGGATCCAGAGAGTCATCCACAGAGATCGCACACGTTGTGTGGAAAGAGGCAGCACGGGCAACGAACATCCCGAGTGACGACCGGCCGACGGATCTCGCACGTTGAGGCGATCTCGGATGCGCTCCCCCGGATGGCCGCCCCTCGGGACGGTCGGGAACTCTAGTCACGCATCTGTAGCGGCGGCGAGAGGATCATCCACAGCCTCGGGACCGGCTTATCCACCGATCGCCGAACTTATCCACCGTGAAGGGCCGCACCTACCATCGACGAGTGTCCGATCCCATCCTCGATCCGCTGAATGCCGAGCAGCGCGCGGCGGTCGCCCATGGGACCGGGCCCCTTCTCATCCTCGCCGGCGCCGGCTCGGGAAAGACGCGTGTCCTGACCCATCGGATCGCCTACCTGCTTCGGGATCTGGGCGTTCCGCCCCGCGGCATCCTGGCCGTCACCTTCACCAACAAGGCGGCGCGGGAGATGCGCGAGCGCCTCGCTCGCCTGCTGCCCGCGGCGGTGCTCGAGGAGCTCACGGTCGGGACTTTCCACGCCTTCTGCGCCCGTCTGCTGCGCCGGCACGCGCGCGCCGTGGGCATCGAGCCCGGCTTCGCCATCTACGACGAGGCCGACCAGCGTTCGCTCCTCCGGCAGGCGATGGAGGACGCGGGCCTGGGCGAGCGCCTCGTTCCCCCCGGCGCGATCTCGGCGACGATCTCGATGGCCAAGAACGAGCTGCGCGGGCCGGCCGACCTCTCCGCGGGCGCCAAGGGACAGCTGGAGCGCGTGACGTCGCTGGTGTGGCCGCGCTACGAGCAGCTCCTGCGCGACAACAACGCGCTCGATTTCGACGACCTGCTCCTGTTCGCGGTCCGCCTCTTCGAGATCGACGATGCCGCGCTCAACCTGTGGCAGGACCGCTTCGAGCACATCCTCGTCGACGAGTACCAGGACACGAACCGCGCGCAGTACGTGCTCCTGCGCTACCTCACCGGCTGGAAGCAGAACCTGGCCGTGGTCGGCGACGACGACCAGTCGGTCTTTTCGTGGCGCGGTGCCGACCTGCGCAACATCTTGGATTTCGAGCGGGACTTCCCGAAGACGACCGTCGTCACGCTCGAGCAGAACTATCGGAGCACGCAGCGGATCCTCGACGCCGCGCACGCGATCGTTCGCAACAACTCGTCACGCAAGGAGAAGCGCCTCTGGACCGATCGCAGCGGGGGCGAGGCTGTGGTCGTGCTCGAGGCGTACGACGAGCATCACGAGGCCGAGACCATCGCCCGCGAGGTCGAGCGGCTCCGGCGCGAGGGCGAGGCGAACGGGCCGCGCGACGTCGCGATCCTGTACCGGACGAACGCGCAGTCGCGCGCGATCGAAGATACGTTCCGCGCGTTCGGCCTCCCGTACCAGGTGGTCGGCGGCGTGTCCTTCTATGAGCGCCGCGAGGTCAAGGACGTCCTCGCGTACCTCCGCCTGCTACGCAACCCGCAGGACACGGTCGCCCTCGGGCGCGTGGTGAACGTGCCGCCGCGCGGCGTGGGTCCCAAGACGCAGGCAGCGCTCCTCGAGGCCGCGCGCGAGCGCGGCGTCCCGGTCGTGCACGCGCTCCGCACCGCCGACGGCATCGGGACGCTGCCCGACCGGCAGCGACGCTCGCTCGCCGCGTTCGGTCGCATCCTCGAAGAGACCGCGGAGGCGCTCAACGCTCGCGACCTCCCGGAGATCGTCGACCTGATCCTCGAGCGGTCCGGGTACGCGGCATATCTGCGCGACGGGACGGAAGAGGGCGAAGAGCGCTTCGCGAACGTGCTCGAGCTGCGCAGCCTTGCGGAGGAGTTCGTCACGCTCCCGCGCGACGAGCAGCTGCCCGCGTTCCTCGAGCAGGTCGCGCTCGTGTCCGACCAGGA
>Ga0070706_100007014_pt1 | contig 10622 bp, 8 predicted proteins | sample KBSK5501metaG_FD_65476 | JGI IMG/M metagenome (GOLD analysis project Ga0070706, IMG submission 65476) | Corn, switchgrass and miscanthus rhizosphere microbial communities from Kellogg Biological Station, Michigan, USA - KBS K5-50-1 metaG | ecosystem: Host-associated > Plants > Roots >...
CCCGGCCGCCTTCTCGGCGTCCTCGCTCGTCCAGTTGCCTTCGACGACGCTGGCCACGGTCACCGCGGAGCCTTCGAGGCCGCGCGTGAGGCCGGCCAGGCGGGCCCGCGCGGGAGAGCTGGCCGCCAGCCCCTGCACGTACAGGACGCTCCCGCCGCGGGGGAGCAGCGCGCGGACCTGACGGGCCTGGATGGCGCCGATCTCGCCCTGGTCGGGCATCACGATGAAGAGCGGTACCTCGGGGAACTCTGCGCGCAGCGCATCCAGCTTGTCGGGCCGCCGCTGGATGAACGCCCAGGGGAGGCCGGCGCGGGCGCCGTCGCGGATCACCCGGTCGAGCGCGGTCTGGAGCACGGGCATGACCACGAGGCCGCGCGTGCGGGGGGCATCCCGCCCGTGCAGCCACGCGAAGAGCTGCTGGATCTGCGTCATCACGCTGTTGCCCGCCGAATGGGACACGAAGTCCAGGCCCGCGCGGGCGGCGGCGCGCGCCGCGTCGTCGCGCACCAGCTCCTGGTACTCGTTCGCGGCATCGGGCAGGAACAGAGCGATCACGGGCCGCGCGGAACCGTCGACCGGCATCGGCCACCTTCGGGAGGGAATCGGCACGAGGCTACCACGGACCTCGGGCGAAACCGTCAGCGGGCTGAGGCCGGCTAGCGGCGGGGCGCCGCCCGCCGATCGCTGGTCACTCCCGGGGGCAGCGTCTGGGGGTGCGGCACCGCCCGCGCCGGAATGTTGCGGAACGTCTCCTGCACGCACTCGCGGATGATGGAAGGCGATTGCTCCATCGGCGAGAGGAGCACGGTCCTTTCGAAGTTGTCGTCACGCCGGAAAACGAGCAGCCACCAGCCGCCGACGAGGCCGTCATGGACCTCGATCGTCCAGGACCCGGCCAGGCCCCTCAGTCCCTCCTCGAAAGCGGGCTCGAGGCCTTTGGTGACGGCCGAGCCCCGGACGGTGATCCATGCCATTTCTCTGCTCCCCTCACGGCTGGGGGCAGATACCCCGCCGCGGGCCTATCTGCGGTGCCGACGCGCACGCAGTGACGATGAATGAAGACGGACGCCATGAATAAAAAACGCTTTCACCCGGACGTGCAGTGACCGACACCACACTCCTACCTCGAAGCTAGTCTCCATTCGCCGAAGGGCAAGCCCAAATGCATTGCTGTGACAGATTTCTTGCATTCTTTCTCAATCTTTAAGAGAAACCCTGAGGCCACTTTCCGGGATTCCCCGATACCTGCTCTGTTAGCGGAGGCGACCCTTCGCCGGCTCGGCGTGAGTTCACAAATCCCCAGAACCCTTGACACGCCGCGAGCGAGGTGGTATCCGAGAGACAAGAAACATTCTCTGGGAAGCGTACGTTCCGCCGCGACGCCGACGTGTTGCGCGATCGCGAGTGGTGTCTTTGTCACACGTGGAGCGAGGAGGGATCCATGAAGTCGAACCAGTCCTGGATCGCGGGCACGATCTTCGGCCTCCTCGCCGTCTCCGCCGCGCCGGCCGCCGCGCAGGAGCTGCGCGGTCGGCTGACCGGCGTCGTGACCGACAACTCGGGGGCGGTCCTCCCCGGCGTGACCGTCACCGCGAGCAGCCCGGCTCTCATCCAGCCGCAGACCACGACCACCGGTGCCGACGGAGCGTACCGCTTCCCCGCCCTGCCCTCGGGGCTGTACTCGCTGGCCTTCGCCCTCCAGGGCTTCCAGACCGTGCGCCGGGAGGGGATCCGCGTGGTCCTGAACGCCACCCTCAGCGTCGACGCGCAGCTCCCGGTGGCCTCGGTGCAGGAGAGCGTCACCATCTCCGGGCAGTCGCCCACCGTGGACGTGACCACGACCAGCATCGGGACCAGCTTCACCAGGGAGCTGCTCCAGGACATTCCCAACGCCCGCGACGTGTGGGCGGCGATGTCCCAGGCGCCCGGGTTCCAGATGCAGGGCTACGACGTGGGCGGCTCCCACACCGGGACGCAGACGGGCTACCTGACCTACGGCGTGGGTGACCAGAACAAGACGCTCATCGAAGGGATCAACGTCACCGAGAGCACCAACGCCAACGCGGGCTACTTCGACTTCGGCAGCTTCGAGGAGTTCCAGCTCGGCGGCGCGGGCAACATGGGCGAGCAGGCCGGGCCCGGCGCCCTCATGAACATCACCGTCAAGTCCGGCGGCGACCGCTTCAGCGGGCAGGTCTACTTCGACTGGGAGGGCGACCGCACGATCTCCGACAACGTGCCCGACGCCTTCCGCGCTCCGGGTGCGGTGGGACCGGGCGGCTTCCGCGCCCCCACGATCCGAAACCCCGAGACGGGGCAGAACGAGGGCCTGCGGGCGGGAAACCCGATCACCAAGCAGTACGACTTCAACGTGGGCTTCGGAGGGCCCATCGTCAGGGGCAAGCTCTGGTTCTACGCCGGCTACCGGGACAACAACCAGTACAAGCGGATCCTGGGCCTGCCCGGCGAAAAGGCCCAGAGCCAGCTCAAGAACTGGACCGGCAAGCTCACCTACCAGATCAACCCGCGGAACCAGCTCATCGCGTTCTACAACCAGCGGACCAAGCTGCAGCCGCTGCGCGACCTGTCCCTGGCCATCCCGGTGGAGACGGCCTACTACCAGGCGTCGCGGAACAAGCCGATGAAGCTGGAGTGGACGAGCGTGCTGTCCGACCGCCTCTTCCTCGACGTGCAGGCGGCGTACTGGTACAACGCGTTCCCGCTCTACCCCACCGCGACCAAGTCGTCGTCGGTCGAGGGGGTGCCCGTCGGCCGGATCGACCTCGCCACCAGCCAGCAGAGCGGCGCCAACAACGCCTACCAGGATCAGGTGCGGCACAAGCCGCAGTTCTCCGGGAGCCTCTCCTACTTCAAGGACCACTGGGCCGGCACCCACAGCTTCAAGTTCGGGGTCGAGTGGCAGAGGGACCGGAAGCAGTTCGGGAGCTTCCAGCCGGGCGACATCTATTACCGCGACCGCGGCGGCGTCACGGAGGCGGTCGACATCTGGAACACCCCCAACACCAGCATCAACGACGCGGTAGGAACCCACTTCTACGCCCAGGACTCGTGGACCATCAACCGGCGAGTCACGCTGAACCTGGGGGCCCGCGGGGACAAGTACGACCTCGGCTGGCCCGACCAGGAGTTCACGCCCAACCAGCTCGGCTTCTTCGATCCGGTCTCGGTGTCGGCCACCGACGTGGTCAGCCTGAAGTCCATCAGCCCCCGGATCGGCCTGGCGTGGGACCTGACCGGCAAGGGCAAGACCGTGCTCAAGGCCTTCGTGGGCCGCTTCTACTACAACCCCAGCGCCGACGTCGCCGACCGCGAGAACCCGGTGGGCGCCGCGCAGAAGCGCTACGAGTTCCTGCCCTGCACCCCAAGTCGGACCTCCGGCTGCGACCTGAACGCCAACAAGCTGGTGGACGGTCCCCAGGAGCTGGGGCGGCTGCTGCAGACGCTCGGCGGCGCGGGCTTCGTCAAGATCGACCGCGACATCAAGCATCCCTACGGCAACGAGGTGTCCACCCACCTCGAGCACGAGCTCGTGCCGAGCCTGTCCCTGCGCGGCTCCTACGTCTTCAAGGGCACCCGCAACGAGTGGGCGGAAGTGGACCTGGCCCGGGTGAACGCCTACACGATCCCGTTCACGTTCGTGGACGTCGGGCGCGACAACGTCCGCGGCACCGCCGACGATCAGACGCTGCCGCTCCTCGACCGGCCCGCGAACGCGGCGTCCAACCGCGTCTTCACGAACCCGGGCCGGGTCGGCCTCCCCAGCTTCGACGGCGACTACCACACGGTGGAGTTCGCGGTGAACCGGCGCCTCAAGAACAGGTGGATGCTACTGACCTCCTTCGAGCACACCTGGGCCAAGGACTTCCGGCGCGGCAACCAGGCCTCGACCGGGAACCTGGCCGTCGTCCGCCACGCCACGGACTTCCGGTGGCGGCCCAACGAGCGCCGGTTCGGCCGCATGAGCAGCACGTTCTGGAACTACAAGCTTCTCGGCCGCTACGAGTTCCCGTGGGACATCGCCCTCGCCGCGTCCTACAAGCTCCAGAGCGGTTACAACTACGCCCGTTTCACCAACGTGACCCTGCCGAACGCCGGCTCGGAGGAAATCCAGATGGAGCCCATCAACGCCAACCGGGCGCCCAACGTGCACATCCTCGACTTCCGGGCGGAGAAGGCGTTCAAGCTCGCTCGCGTCGGCAAGGTCACGGCGATGGTGGATGTCTTCAACGCCCTCAACTCGGACGTGGCCACCAACTTCCGCATCACCACCGGTCCCCGCTTCAACGAGCTCATCTCCCTCCTCGACCCGCGCATCGTGCGCCTCGGCATCCGATATGACTTCTAGGAAATCTGGTCGAGGCGGCCGCTACCTCAAGCCGCGTCTGGCCTGCACGCTCTCTTCGACTCGGGACAACAAGTTGGAACGGCACTAGTCAGGAGCCGGCGAGGTCCAGGGCGGCGAGGGCGAGGATCTTGGTCGAGTCGACGAGGTCCTGCACGCCGCACCACTCGTCGGGCTGGTGGGCCAGCTCGAGCACGCCGGGCCCGTAGGCCACGCAGTGCTCGACGCCCGCGATGCGGGCCACGTGCTTCTGGTCGTAGGTCCCGGGGCTGGCGACGAGCGCCGCCTCGCGGCCCCGCACCTCGGAGATGGCCCGGCCGAGCGCGGCCACCAGCGGCGAGCCGTCCGGCGTCCGCACGGGATGGACGATCATCAGGTCCTTGACCTCGTAGCGGAAGCCGGGGACGCGCGCCGCCACCTTCTCGAGGAGCGCCGCGACTTCCGCGCGGGCGCCCTCCAACCCCTCTTCGATGAGGAAGCGGCGGTCGAAGATCGCGCGGCACCGATCGGCCACGCACGGGGTCTGGATTCCGTCGGCCGGCTGCCCTCCCACCACCGCGTTCACGTTGAGGGTGGCCCGGCCCGCGCCTTCGGGCACGACCGGCATCGCCGTCCGCCGCGCGGCGAGCGCGGGCTGCAGCTCGACGCGCACCGCCTCGAGGAGCGCGGCCATGTGGTCGATGGCGCTGACGCCGAGGAACGGCATGCTGCCGTGGGCGATGCGCCCGTGCAGCTCCACCTCGAACCACCACACGCCGCGATGGCCGATGCAGATGCGGTCGACGCCGAGCGGCTCCGGGATGACGACGTAGTCGGTGCGGCCGCGCGCGATGCGGCCCGTCTCCGCCAGGAAGGCCACGCCCGCGAAGCCGCCGCTCTCCTCGTCGACGGTGCCGCTGACCTCGAGGGCGCCCAACGTCTCCACGCCCGCGCGGCGTAGCGCCTCGACGGCGTAGACGGCGGCGGCGAGGCCGGCCTTCATGTCGCCGGTGCCTCGCCCCCAGATCCGGCCGTCCCTCACCTCGCCGCCGAACGGATCGACGGTCCAGCCGTCGCCGGCGGGCACCACGTCGAAGTGGCCGTTGAAGTGGACGACCGGACCCCGCCCCCGGCCGGGCCTCGTCCCCACCACGTTCAGGCGCGGGTGCGAGCGCGTGTGCTCGGGCCGGCCCTCGGCGGGCAGGTACTCCACCGCGAAGCCGCCTCGCTTCAGCCGACCGCCGATCACGCGCGCGCACTCCTCGTAGCCTTCGCCGGGGGGGTTTACGGTGGGCAGGCGCACCAGCTCGGCGGTGAAGTCCACCACCTCGTCGGCCAGCGCGTCGACGGAGGCGAGCACGCGATCCCGCGGGTCGGCCATGCGGGCTCCAGTGTACCCTTGGGCCGATGAACCTCCACCTCGTGCTGCTCCTCGCCTACTCGGCGCTCCAGGTCGCGCTCGGGCTGTGGATCGGCCGGCGGGTAAAGAGCGCGGGCGACTTCTTCGTGGCCGGCCGCGGCCTCGGCCCCGGTCTCATCTTCGCGACCTTCGTCGCCGCGAACATCGGGGCCGGCTCCACGGTGGGCGCGGCGGGGTTGGGATACCGCGACGGCCTCAGCGCGTGGTGGTGGGTGGGCTCGGCCGGCATCGGCTCGCTGGTCCTCGGCCTCACGGTGGGCCCCCGGATCCGGCGCCTCGCCGCCGCCCACGACCTGCGGACAGTCGGCGACTTCCTCGAGTATCGGTACGCCCGCCCGGTGCGCGGCATCATCGCCGGGCTGCTCTGGGTCGGGACGCTCGCCATTCTCGCGGGTCAACTCATCGCGATGTCGGAGATCCTCAACGCGGTGGCCGGGCTCCCGAAGTGGGCCGGATGCCTCATCGGCGGCGCCGTGGCGACCACCTACTTCACCGCCGGGGGGCTGCTCACGTCGGCCTGGGTCAACCTGGTACAGGTCACGGTGAAGCTGCTGGGCTTCTCGCTCGCGCTGATCCTCGTCCTCTCCCGCGTGGGAGGGGTGAGCGGCATCCAGGCCGCCACGGCCGGCGACCTCGGTTACTGGAACTTCTGGTCGGGCGGGGCTTCCGGCTGGCGTTACCTGGCCCTCCTCGCCCCGGCCTTCATCGTGTCTCCCGGCCTGCTCCAGAAGGTCTACGGGGCGCGCGATGACCGCGCGGTGCGCATCGGCGTGGTCGGCAACGCGATCGTGCTTCTTCTCTTTGCGTTCATCCCGCCCATCCTCGGCATGGCCGCCCGAACGCTGCATCCCGACCTCCCTCGTCACGAGCAGGCCCTGCCGACGCTGCTGGCCCGTGACCTGCCGCCGCTCGTCGGCAGCCTCGGCCTCGCCGCCGTCTTCTCGGCCGAGGTCAGCTCGGCGGATGCGATCCTCTTCATGCTCGCGACCTCGCTCTCGCAGGACCTGTACCGCCGCTTCCTGCGACCGGGCGCGAGCGACGCCGCCGTCCTGAGGGTGGCGCGGGTGGCGGCGGTGACCGGGGGCGTATCGGGCGTGGGCCTGGCCATCGTGGCCCCCACCGTCATCGACGCGCTGAGCATCTTCTACAGCCTGGTCAGCGTGAGCCTCTTCGTGCCCGTCCTCGCCGGGCTCTATTTGCGGAAGGCGGGGACGCCGGAGGCCCTGGCCGCGATCGGGTCGGGCATCGCCGGGCTCGCCGCGGCGCAGTTGGGGACCGGGGGCCGCGGCCTCGGGCCGCTTCCTCCCGTGCTCGCGGGGCTGTTGGCGGCGGCGGCGGCGGCCGCGCTCAGCCTGGCGCTGCGCTCGCGCCGCGCCGCGCCCTCAGCGTCCTGAACGTGGCGCGGCCGCTCCGGAGTATGCTCTGCGGCGTGGGCGTGGCGCGGCGCCAGGAGTGAACCGATGACGAAGACGCTGCTGATCATGGCGGCCGCGGCGGGGCTGGCCGCGAGCGCCCCGGCCGCGGACCCCGAGTGGATGACCGACGAGGGCGGCGTGCTGGAGCTGAAGCTGGCGCACAACGACAAGGACCGGCCCGACGGCGGCCTGCTGCGCGTCGATCGCAACAAGCGCCTGCTGCTCTGGGAAGGCATCCCGGGCGACATCGGCTGCAAGCTGAAGGTCGAAGCGAAGTTCGAGGACGTCGAGGCGGTGCGCCTGGCCGACGGCGCCGGGTTGACGATCGAGCTGAAGAAGGGCAAGCCGAAGAGGCTCGTGCTGCTGCCCGTACCCTACGCCGAATGGTTCCTCAAGCAGTACGGCGTCCAGGAAGGGCTGGCGACCGCCATGGCCAACACGGAGTATCTGCAGGGTCCCGGTGGCAAGATGACGCCCAGCGGGGCGGCGGCCTCGGCCGGACCGTCGATCAAGAAGGTGCCGCTGCCCGAAGAGCTGGTTCGCGACACGCGCCGGGCCGCCGATGCCGTGCTCGTCGCGATGGACCGCTCGCCGCTCGGCAAGTAGACTCCGCAGAATGGCAACGCCGCCCGGCCCCGCTCGCCTCAAGCGACCGGACGCGGCACTCCTGCGCACGTTCGCGCTCGGCTTCCCGGAGGCCTACGAAGACTTTCCCTGGGGCGAGCGCGTGGCGAAGGTCAACGGCAAGGTCTTCGTGTTCCTCGGAATGGACGGGGAAGACCTCGGCCTCAGCGTCAAGCTGCCGCAGTCGGGGATGCTCGCGCTCGGCCTTCCGTTCGCGTCTCCGACCGGCTACGGCCTCGGCAGGGCGGGTTGGGTGACCGCGAAGTTCGGGAAGCGCAAGAAGGCGCCCGTCGACCTCCTTCGCTCGTGGATCGACGAAAGCTATCGCGCGGTGGCGCCGAAGAAGCTCGTCGCCCGGCTCTCCGCCGCGCCGGACGCAGGACACGTGTCCACGAGCGGACGGACGTCCGCTCCCCACAAGCCCCGCCGGCCGCGCAAGGCCCGGTAACACGACATTCCATCTCACCTCGCCGATGATGACCTGGTCGCCCAGGTGAAATCCCTCGCCCGCGGCGAGCAGGAGGCCACCGCCTCTCGCAATGCTGGGCATCTCGCGTGGGGCTGGCTTGGTGGCGGCGGCCGTCGGCCTGGCAGTCGCGGCGCTGTGGGCGCTCGCGCGCGCGCCGCGGGGCGAGTGCCGCGGCGCCGGGCGTTCGACTGAACGATCGGGACCGACCCGCGTTCGAAGGCATGGATCTTGCTAAATCGTCGCTAGAGTCTCGAGGGACCATTCGCGAGGAGTTGCTGAGCATGGTCTTTCAGGATCGGCGCGAGGCAGGGCGGGTCCTCGCCTCCCGCTTGATGCGATACGCCGACCGCCCGGACGTCCTCGTTCTCGCGCTGCCCCGCGGCGGCGTACCGATCGCTTTCGAAGTGGGGGAGGCCCTGCGGGCGCCGCTGGACGTCTTCCTGGTGCGCAAGCTGGGCGTCCCGGGCCACGAGGAGCTGGCCCTGGGCGCCATCGCCAGCGGAGGCGTTCGCGTGCTGAACGAAGGGCTCGTCCGGTCGTTGGCCATTCCGAACTCCGTCCTGGATGAGATCACCGCCCGCGAGGAGACGGAGCTGCGCCGTCGAGAGACGGCTTATCGGGGGTCTCGCCCGCGTCAGCCCATTGCCGGCCGCACGGTGATCCTCGTCGACGATGGCCTCGCCACCGGCGCGAGCATGAAGGCGGCCGTGGCGGCCCTGCGCCGGGAGGGGCCCGGGCGCATCGTGGTCGCCGTGCCCGTCGCCTCGGCAGACGCCTGCGACGAGTTCCGTCAGGACGTGGAAGAGGTGGTCTGTGCGATCACGCCGGAGCCGTTCCGGGCGGTGGGCGCGTGGTACCGCGACTTCAGCCAGACCACGGACGAGGAGGTGCGGGCCCTGCTGGAGCAGGCGAGCCAGACCCCGGCCGGCCGACCGCCCGCGACTACCCCCGTGGGCGGCGGTCCCACATCGTGAGGACGTCGGTCAGGATCCCCAGGCCGCGCTCGAGGTCCGCGTCGGGGATCGTCAGCGGCATCAGCGTGCGGATCACGTTGTCGTGGATCCCGGCCTTGATGACGACGAGGCCCCGCTCGACGCAATCGTCGAGGATCGCGCGCACCGTCGGCGCGGGCAGCGGCCGCCGCGAGGCCTGGTCCTCGACCAGCTCGACCGCGCGCATGGCGCCGCGGCCACGCGAGTCGCCCACCAGGTCGAGCTGATCGCGCAGCGCGTCGAAGCGGCTCTGGACCCGGTCGCCGATCCGCGCCGCCGCTTCGACCAGCTTCTCCTTCTCGAAGATCTCGAAGACCGCGAGGGCCGCCGCGCAGGCGAGGGGGTTGCCGCCGTAGGTGCCGCCGATCGAGCCGGGCGCGGCGGAGTCGAGGATGTCGGCCCGCCCCACGACGCCCGAGATGGGCAGGCCCGCGCCGAGCGACTTGCCGACGGTGACGAGATCGGCGTCGACGTCCTCGTGCTCCATGGCCCACATCCTCCCGGTGCGGCCGAAGCCGGACTGCACCTCGTCCACGATGAGGACGATGCCGTGGCGGCTGCACACGCTGCGAAGGCCGGCGAGGAAGCCCGGCGTGGGCACAATGAATCCGCCCTCGCCCTGCACCGGCTCCACGATGATCGCCGCCACGTCCTCCGGCGCTACATCAGTAAGGAAGACGCGCTCCAGCTCCTCCAGGCAGTAGGCGGTCAGCTCCCGCGCGTCCACGCCGCGGGGAGGACGATACGAATAAGGAAAGCGCGAGCGGTAGACCTCCGCCGGGGGAGGGCCAAAGCCCTGGCGCAGCGGCTTGTAGCGGCCGTCCAGCGTCAGGCAGAGCAGCGTGCGGCCGTGGAAGCCGTAGTCGAAGGCGATCACCGCCCGCCGCCCCGTGTAGCTTCGCGCGAGCTTGACCGCGTTCTCGACCGCCTCGGAGCCGCTGTTGAAGAGGATGGCCTTCTTCGAGCCCGGGCCGGGGATCATCTCGACCAGGCGCCGGCAGACCTGCATGTAGCCTTCGTAGGCCGCCACGTGAAGGCTGGTGTGGGTGAGCCGGCCCGCCTGCTCGCGCAGCGCCTCGACCACCCGGGGGTGGCAGTGGCCGACGTTGAGGGTGCCGATGCCGGCCGCGAAGTCCACGTAGGACTTGCCGTCCACGTCCCACAGCGTCGCGTTGCGCGCCCGGTCGATGACCAGCTTCGTGTAGGCCGCGCTGCCCCGGGACACGACGGCCTCCCGCTCCTTCCACAGCGCGGCGCCGCGCCCCGTCTGTGCGCCCGACGTCTTCGTCGCCATCTCCGCCTCCGGGAAACGACACTATCGCCGCGGCCAGGCGGAGTCAACGCGACGACAGCGACAGCG
>Ga0070706_100007015_pt1 | contig 10621 bp, 12 predicted proteins | sample KBSK5501metaG_FD_65476 | JGI IMG/M metagenome (GOLD analysis project Ga0070706, IMG submission 65476) | Corn, switchgrass and miscanthus rhizosphere microbial communities from Kellogg Biological Station, Michigan, USA - KBS K5-50-1 metaG | ecosystem: Host-associated > Plants > Roots >...
CGCGGATTACGCGGATTTAACGGATGAACAAATTGATTCACGAAAAACTCAACGGGACCATCATTGGGACTGCTATGGAAGTTCTGAACGAGTTGAAGCCCGGTCTGGATGAAAAACTATACGAGCGCGCAATGATCATCGAATTACGGCGACGTGGTCATGTTGTGGAAGCCCAGCGAGAATTCCCCGTGTTTTATCCCAATGAGCCGATTGGACACCTCACACCGGACTTGATCGTTGATGACAAAATTATCGTAGATCCTAAGGTCGTTGCCGCGTTTAACGAGGCGCATGTTGCACAAATGGTCGGATACCTTGCGATCAGTGGCCTCGAATTAGCTCTCCTGTTGAATTTCAAAAGGACCCGGCTCGAATGGAAGCGCGTCGTCCAGCCATATAGGAAACAAGCTGAGCCTCCCGATCTGCGTGGGTAGGTTCTTGTATATCTGTAACATCCGCGTAATTCGCGGTTCTCTAACGACTGACTGATTTAACCAGCCAAATCAATGTCATGGAAGCAAGCTCTGCACAGCGGGCCGGCGGCCAAGCGTTGCCAATGTGACCTCTGACCTCTGACATCTGACCTCTGATTTTCCGTTCTCTGAAATGCTCGTTAACTTCGTTATTGGAGGTACACAGAAGGGCGGAACTTCGGCGCTCGATTCGTTTTTGCGTCAGCATCCGGAGATCTGCTTGCCAGAAGCGAAGAAGGAACTGCATTATTTCGACAAGGAAGAGAATTTTGAGGATCGGCCTAACTACAAACAGTATCACGCGTATTTCCGTCCCGAGCCACGGCACCGTGTAATTGGCGAAGCTACCCCGAGCTACATGTATTGGACGACAACGCCTTATCGTATCTGGAGTTACAACCCGGAGATGAAATGGATTCTGGTGCTGCGCAATCCGGTCGAACGCGCTTTCTCAGCCTGGAACATGGAAACCAAGCGAGGCGCAGAGCATCTTTCTTTTAAGGAGGCAGTCGAACAAGAAGCGGCCCGTTGCCGGAAAGCGTTACCGCTACAACATCGCGTCTTTTCCTACGTCGATCGCGGGTTTTATGCGCATCAAGTCCGCCGTCTGTTCAACATTTTCGGTGAAGACAACTTGCTTATTTTGTTAACCGACGAGCTGAGGGCGAATCATAAGAACATCCTGCAGAAAATTTTTGAATTCCTAAATGTGGAGAGTGGCTTTATGGCGCCTCCGGCCAGCGTTTTCGAGCAGGATTACGATGACAAAATTGAACCACAATTGTATTCGCAATTGCTGGATGACTTCTATTTCGACATCAAGCAGCTGGAACGCCTGCTGCGAAGGGATTTATCCTTATGGTACCAATCTCCGCTTCGGTCGAAATGAAAGGAGCTGCTCGGCGCTTGCTGTCATGCTGGAAGAAAGGCCTCCTGGCCTGTCAGGGCAAACAGCCGTCCCGGCTGTCGAGGATCAGCGGACGACAGGCTGGAAGCCCGTCTGCCCTGACAGGCGGGACGCCTGTCTTCCGGGGATTGGGATCGAAGCCGAGACGTCTCCTACTGTTCGCGAGCGAACCTGAAGACCAGAAGAAAGTATTGAGAGATTTAACTCGCGTTCTCCCGAAACGCTCGCCCGTTTTCGTCACTCCTCCCAAGGTTGTGATCCCGATCCGCAGTCCATCCGGCGGCGTCCTCGCACGCCCGTATTCTCCGGCTCCGGTCGAAATGACAGCTGGATCTGATAAAGCTAACCGGACTACCGTAATCGAATCATATAAGTGAACGCCTCGGTTCCAATCATTGGCGCCCTGCTTGGCGCACTTATCCTTTTTTTCGGGCGCAAATTATTTTGGCTTTGCGTGGCCGCGGTCGGATTTGCCGCGGGCGTTGAATTGGCACCGCATTTGGTCCAGGAGCCATCGCCCGTCCTGGCCCTGACCGTTGCGCTGGTGCTGGGCTTTGTCGGCGCTTTGCTCGCATTGTTCTTACAGAAGATTGCCATCGCAATAGCAGGCTTCTTTGCCGGCGGAAAATTCGCCATCGCGATCGCAGCGGCATTCTTTGCTCAGCACGCGCAATATTTTGGGCTGACGTTTATCATCGGGGGTATTATCGGAGCCGTCCTTTTGCTTGTGCTGTTTGATTGGGCGTTAATTGTTTTGTCCGCAGTGGTGGGCGCGTATCTGATTCAGAGTGCGATTGCTCTTCCGCCAACAGGGACCGGCATTCTCTTTATTGTGCTCGTGCTGGTCGGCGTGGTGGTGCAAGCAGGTTCATTCCGGCGAACCCGTGGGCAGATGGCTGGTTAGCGCTGAGCGCGTCTGACAGAGACGCACTTATATGCTTTCGGGGACAAGCTGCGCCTCGTCGCAAATGGGCGGGGATAAAGCGCGGCCGCCGGACGCGATCAAGTCCCTAGACAATTTATACCCCCAGTTGCGATAATATGAGATAATATAAGTATGAGCTCTCCCAGAGCAGGTCTGCGTATTGCTGCTATCGTTTTTGCAATCTTCGCAATCGGTCACCTCGTTCGTCTTCTGACGCATACCACCGTCCTTCTTGGCACTCATCAAGTACCCATGGGCGTAAGCCTGGTGGGGCTCATCGTCGCCGCCGGGCTGAGCCTTTGCATGTGGAAACCTCTACGCGCGAGTAGCTAAAATGAACAGGTCACAGGTCATCTTTTTCTTTGCCGTGCTGGTGATCGTGGTTGCAATCGCAAGGTATAATTCCAGATCAACCGCTGTCACGCAGAACGGCGCGTCTTCTCCGCCACCAACGTCGGTGTTAATTCCAGCCAGTCCTGCGGCATCTCCGAGCGCCGCATCTATCCGCGCTCCCAACGCCCCGGCAGAACTGAGTCAAAATCAATCCGCGCAATTCCGTAAAGTCGCCGCCCAGGTTGCACCCGCGGTCATTCTAATTTCTATCTTCGATTCATCCGGAAAGCTGTTGCGCAACGGCACCGGATTTTTTATTTCTGAAGACGGAAGACTGGTCACGAGCCGTTCGGTGGTGGAAGGGTGCGCACATGCTGTCGCAAAGACGAGCGACGGTCGAATTCACAATGTATCTGGTGTCTTGGCCAACGGGGGAACGCTCGATCTTGTCGTTCTCAAAGCACAACCGAAACAGCGCGTTCCTTTCCTATCGCTCAGTAAAAATGGGGCTGACCAGGGAGCTGCAATTGCGGTGATCGGGAATCCAGTAACGGGCCGCGATCCGCTCCTCGGCCAGGGTAAAATCTCAAGAAAGCAATCAGATCAAGGTGAGGAATTCTTTGAACTGCCCATACCCGTTCCGAATGAGATCGGATCTCCGGCCGTGAACGAAAGCGGCGAGGTTGTTGGCGTGGTTACTAAAGGTACGCGACTCACCGCGGGAAACGTTCTTCGCTCAGCAACTGCTTTGAACTCGCTTCTCGCGCAAATCGGTTCGGAAGCGAAAGTCGGATGGCAGGTGGCGGGACTTTCTGGCGAACCGCCGGCACCGCCCAGTGAAGGACCATTGTCCCGAAAAACCAAAATTCCTTTGGCCGGTCCACAGCCGGGGGGAAATTCCCGTCTGATTTACAGCCCAATCCCGGGATTCCCAAAGACAGCCAGCCACTCGTCGCGCCCTCTCAAGGGCAGCGGCCGTTTTCGTGTGACCTTCGCCCGCAACGGCGAAGTCAAAGATGTCGGCATCGTAGAATCGACTCGCAACCCCGTGCTCGACAATGCAGCGGTGGACGCGCTACGCCAATGGAAGGCCCGACCCGGACAGGAATGGACTGCGAACGTCCCGATCACGTTTCAGCCATAAGGCCGCCACGAAAATCCCAAAGCCTGCCCTGAGCGAAAGCCGAACGGGCTCCAACATCCAAGCTTCAATCAACCAAGCTCTGATTGTCATCCCGGAGGGCCGGGGTCGCGACCGGGCGGAGCGCTGATCTCGCAGTCGAAGCGAACGCTACGCTGATTAAATCGGCGTGATCAATCCGCCTGTGAGAGATCCTTCACTCCGTTCAGGATGACACGTGACGACCCTCTACCATATGAGATAGCCCCCTGACTGTCATCCCGACCGAAGGGAGGGATCTCGCACTCGAAGCGAAGGCTACGCTGATTAAACCAGCGTGATCAACCCCGCTTGTGAGAGATCCTTCACTCCGTTCAGGATGACACGCGAAAACTCCTTACCATATGAGATAGCCAAAACTTCGTTGCCCAGCGTTGATTGGATATTGAAGTTTGGAATTTCTTTGGATGTTGGAGCCCGTTCGGCTTTCGCTCAGGGCAGGCTTTGGAATTTGGAATTTCGACGTTAATGGCGGAAGTGGCGAATCCCGGTGAAAATCATCGCCAGATTTCGGTCGTTGGCAGCGGCAATCACTTCGTCGTCGCGCACCGAACCACCCGGTTGAATGACACAGGTCGCGCCGGCGTCCGCTGCAGCGATCAACCCGTCTGCGAACGGGAAAAACGCGTCGCTCGCAACCGCGCTGCCCTTGAGCGTAAGCCCCGCCTCCTCCGCCTTCCAGATTGCTAGACGCGACGCGTCCACTCGGGACATTTGACCGGCGCCGATGCCAAGTGTGCGATCAGGCCCCGCATAAACGATCGCGTTTGATTTCACGTGTTTGACGACACGCCACGCAAAGAGCATGGCGTTCAGCTCGGACTTGGTTGGCTGCCGCTTTGTCACGACACGTCGCTCTGATCCATTGGCAGTATCTGGATCCTGGACTAAAACTCCGCCAAAAACCGAACGAATATCGCGCTCCGGCTCCACTTCAGTCCTTGAACTTAAGAAGCGGATCAGTCTCAGGCTTTTTTTCTTTTGCAAAACCGCGCGCGCTTCCGGATCGAAATCTGGGGCGATGATCACCTCAGAAAATATTTCGCTGATGGCGCGAGCCAGTCGTTCATCAATCGATCGATTAGAAACAATTATCCCGCCAAAGGGAGCCTGCTTGTCCGTGGCGAAAGCTTTTTCCCACGCCTCGCGTAGATCGTCATCCGAACCGACCCCGCATGGATTCGTATGCTTCAGAATCGCTACGGTTGGTTCGGCAAATTCCGCCATCAGGTTCGTGGCCGCGCTAATATCCAAAATATTATTAAAGGAGAGATCCTTGCCGTGAAGTTTTTCAAAGTGCTGATCGAAATCACCGAATAATGCGGCGGCTTGATGCGGATTCTCCCCGTAACGCAGCCGCATAACGAGCGGTAGTGAGATCGAAAACGAAGCGTCGGTTGTCTGCTCCTTGTTAAGAAAATTTCCGATGGCGCGGTCGTAGGCGGAAGTCTTGAGAAAAGCCTTTATGGCCAGGTATTCCCGCAGTTTCAGTGTCGTCTCGCCATTATTATCCCGCATGTTTTCAAGAACCACGTCATAGTCCGCTGGGTCCACGATCACAGTGACCGATTCGTAATTCTTGGCCGCGCTTCGGATCATCGACGGTCCACCGATATCGATGTTTTCAATCGCTTCCGCCAGGGTGGCGTCCGGTTTGGCGGCGGTTGCTTCGAATGGGTAAAGATTGACCACAACAAGATCGATCGGTTCAAAACCGCACTCCTTTGCCTGGGCGACGTGCTTGGGATTGTCGCGCTTGTAAAGGAGGCCGCCGTGCACACGTGGATGCAAAGTTTTGACGCGACCCTCGAGGACCTCCGGGAACGCGGTAAAGCTCGAAATTTCCCGCATCGGGATTTTCTCTCTATGCAGCAATTTTGCCGTGCCGCCGGTGGAAACAAGCTCGACGCCCTGCTGCTCGAGCGCGCGCGCGAATGATGCGACGCCCGTTTTGTCAGACACAGAGATGAGAGCGCGGGCAATTTTCATGGATTCGTTAAAGCGTTGAACGGATGAAGCGTTGAAGCGCGAGAGTTCACGGCCGCTTTAACTCTTTAACGCTTTATCGCTTCAACGATCCAAAATCACATTCTTCGCTGCCGGATAGAGGACCGGGCAGCAGCCGATCGTTTCGCAAAATGCCTTGCTGAAATGGCTAAGGCTGGAGTAGCCGACTTCCGTGGCTGCCTCCGTCACGTTATAGCGGCCGGTGCGCAAAAGCTCAGCCGCCCGTTCCATCCGCAGATTACGAAGGTATTGAGGAATGGTTAGTCCAACTTCCCGCGAAAAGATCCGGCTAAGATAAAATGGGCTGCACCCTACTTCGTGTCCGAGCGCCTCCAGGCTCGGCGGTGTGGCCAGATTTCGCGCCAGCAGTTCTTTCGCGCGCTCCACCCGCTCCCGGGCCACTCGTTTTTGGCGCATGCAAAAAAATTCCGGATCTTTCGGAGTGAAAAGAAAGTGCGCCATGAGCTCGAGCGCTTTGCTTTGATACCAAAGCGCCTGCGCCGCCTTTGGCACCGGCGGTTTGAGCAAGCTTCCAACGACGTTTCGCTGCTCGGCTGTGAGGGGTTGCGGGGTTGAGACAATTGTCTCTGACTTGTCAGAAAAAACTGCGACGCGCATCTGCCCTTCCAGGTCTTGCTCGCAGTGCTCCAGTTGCTGCTGCAGGTGTTGGCGCGAAAATTCGAGGGTGACGAATTGATGGTGCTCGTTGGCCTGTCGCGATGCGCTCAAGGGCGCGTCGGCCACTGCATAATAACCGGACGTGCCGGGCGAGTAATTGCGCTTCGACTGCTCACTCGAACCCACCGCGCCGTGGCCCGCCACATTTAAGCAAAACTCCACGCTGCGCGGATGAAAACTTCGTCCCCAATCCAGCGGATGCTGAGTGCGGAAATCATGCCATTCTACACTGACGCCATACTGCTCCACATCACCGTACAACGGCTGCCAGCCATCCGGCACATCCTGCCAGGCTTCCTGTTCGGCCAACGCCGCCATTTTTGGAATCATCTCTTTTAAATTACGAATGCTAATGTCGGGAAAGCAAGGACGGTTTAACTTCTTCAAGAGCGCTTCTATTCCATTTGCCCAGTATCGAAGCCGCATCATACGTGCTTTGGGCAAACTCGAGCAGAATCTCGTCGGGCGACTTCGCCGCGCGAACGGCGTCGTAGGGTAAAGTGAATTCGCGGAGCGCCGTATTATAAGAAGCCGATTCTGGTTGAACTTTTGCCTGTGCAAATCCAGCCGGCTCCGGGTAGGCGTAGGAATAGAATAGCGGCGTTGGCATGGCGGCGTTGCCCGGCCAAAAGCCAAGGCTGCTCACCTCTTGCGAATAGGCTTCCCGCGTAATCGCGTCCGGAAGATGGGGCACTCCGCCCGGATGCGGAGGAGCGGGCCGCCCCGAGAAACGGGTCACAGCCAGATCAAAACTTCCCCAGAAAAAATGGACCGGGCTGCATTTGCCACAGAAGCGCGCCCGGAATTCCTTGAAAACACGATCCGCCTGGACAAGCACTCGCCAAAACCGGTTCGCATACGCAGCATCATAAGATCGATGCTGCTCGTCACGATCAAACGGGATTGCATTTTCAATCTCGTTAGGCACCAGATTGATCTTCACCGGCAAATTCATTTCGGTTAATGCGCTCATTAGATTTTCGTAAAACGCTGCGACCGACTGGCGCTGCAATGGCATGGTCTTCAGCGCTCCATCACTCTTAACGATGCGCAGTTCGTGATTAAGGAAATCGAACCTGATCTCGAATGTGTAGAGGCCGTGCGGGATTGGCGACGTCGTCAGTCCGCGAGACGTTAGATAAAGGGTGACGTGCCAGGAATGATTCGTCCATGGTGTCAAGACAAGACGGATCTTGCCCACGATCTGCGTCCACATGTGCAGGGTGGCCGCTGTTTCCGCCCATTCTGCAAATGGCAAAGGCGGCCAAAACGTGTCTCGCTTCGCGGCATCCAGATTAAACAAAACGTGATCCTCTTTCTAACATTGCCAAATCGTGACCACTGATCGTCCGTAAGTTCCCATTACACTGCCTCCAGTCTCAACGCTCAACGCTCAACGCTCAACGTCCAACGTTCAACATCGAAATCGGACAACATGTCGCGAAGGGCAAATGCATGCCACCGCTCTCGCCGCGAGTTTCTTTTCTCGCACTCTCTCGGTTTGCCACGTATGTGTTTAGCGCCAAAGGCGCAGCGTCATAGCAGCCTGGGGCAGCGCCCCAGGAACGGGTACTTATGAAGGAGCCAGCGCTGAAAGCGCGATTCATTCGCGCGTCATTCGGTCCGTTATCGGCCATAGCCAGCCGCTGCGTTGACATCGTAGAGCACAAGGAGTGACGGCCTCCCGGCCGTCACGTTTAACTGGACGGCTGGGAAGCCGTCGTTCCTTGATTTTACAACCCATGAGTTGCGAGCACGTACTTTACCGACGGGCTGCCGTAACAGGTGACCTGGTCGTCATACTTTTCTCGAAGTCGCCTTCACCCATCTGTTAGCTAACAGATCAATTTCAATAGAATCGAGTCTTGCTCCGCCCTAACCGCGATTAATGAAATCGACAAACGAACGCCGGACGCGCTCGAACATGTCGCGCGCTTCATCTTGAGCGCGACGGAATGTCTCTCGGATTCGAGCTTTGGCTGTGCCAATGATTCCGCCCTCTTTTTCGGTATCCCGCTCCGCATCGCGGTCGGTCTCCACATCCTCCATGTTGGTACCGGCAAACATCCCCTCGGTGCGGGTGACGTTGCCGCGATTCGCGCCGATATGAATCGTACCAACGGGCCGCGACGACCTGTTTTGGAGGGTAACAATCCAGACAGGGTCACCGCGCTCGTCCGTGCGCAAGGTGTAGCTGGCGGTGGCAAAGCGCGTGTTCGACTTATCCGCGGTATGGCTCGCCACGGCGTAAGCGCCGCTGGAATCAAGATTTAAGCGCGTGGTCTTTATCGTTGCGCCTTCGGTTGAACCAACAACCGAACGAACTGGCGTCCGCTCAGAAACAACCTCGCCGTTGGTCACTTCAATTTCGCGCACTCCGCCGCGGGCCCGGGGATCCTCGATCAGGACTTTCCAGGTTTCCGGTTGCGGAGCGCCATCCACTCCAGTGACTGAAATCACACGATTGATCGAGGCGCGATCGAATTTAGTACCGACGGCGCGCAAGGCTTCATAAGCGGTGGGAAATTCGTCGGCCAATGCCGGTGTGACGATCAGTAAAAGGGCGGCAAAAGATTTCCACATGTGCGAAACTGAACAACTGCTTCCGTCCACTGTCCATTGCTTTTGCGAATGAACATGCGCCGATCGAACAGAGAAGCTGGATCGGCCGCTCCGCGGGCGTAACTGTTTAGCGCTAAAGGCGCGGTCTGATACCAGCCTGGGGCAGCGCCCCAGGACTCCGGCCGCATCGTGAAAGAGCGCTGAAAGCGCGACTCAACGCACCGGTTCGGCTCTCAATCCCACACACAGCGCTCATCGGGATCGAATGAGCGTCGGAATGAATCGCGCTTTCAGCGCTGGCGCCTTCGCACGTACGGCTTCCTGGGGCGCTGCCCCAGGCTGCTATGAGCGCTGCGCCTTCGGCGCTAAACACATATCCGCGGACGATGTCAAAACCAAAGCGCCGGATGGCGCTCGAATAATGAGCAGCCGCGCTACTTTATGGTTATCGAGCAAGGGACTGCTCGATCCAGCTAGCGTATCGATCTGGCGAGAGTTTACTTTTCCACACTTGATTGAAAGGCCAGCGCCGTACAGCTTCGCGGAAAGTTGCCGATGAACAAAAGCAAGCTCGAATTCAGTAGCCACAGCGGCAACCTTGCACTGATGCGCAAATACGTCAGAAAGTTTTTGGACGCGTATCAATTCTCACAAAAGGAACAGACGCTCATGGTGCTCGGCATCGACGAAGCCTGCACGAACATCATTCGTTATGCCTATGAATTGCGCGATGACCAACTAATCATCCTAACGATGGAAGGCTTGCGCGAGTGCATCCGGGTGCGCTTGCGCGACTACGGCCTGCAAACGCCAGGACACGCCATGAAAGGCCGCTCCCATGACATCATCAAGCCGGGTGGACTCGGTTTGCATTTGATCCGCAACGCGTTCGACAAGGTCGATTACATCTTAAAACCTCGCGGCACCGAACTGGTGCTGACGAAAAATTTGGAAATCTAACAACGGGATGCGAACCATCTTCCGGGGAGCGCACGGGCCTCGCGTGCACGTTTCGGCGCCCTCGCCGAAATGCCGTCGAGTCGGCTGCGCCAATGGATTGTTGATCCGAAAAAGTTCGCGATCGCAAGGGCGCGATCGCCAGCGCGCGGGGGCGCGTACGCTCCCCGGAACCAATCGAATCGTATCGTGCGTAAATCGCGGTCTGGTGTTATGAAAGCGTCAGCACACATGAAACCGCCAGAGCCAGATGCCGCTTTCGAGATTTCGCTGCGACCGCCGATGTTCAGCGAGTTCACCGGCCAGGTGAAGGTGCGCGAGCGCTTGGAATTGATGGTGGAAGCGGCCAAAAAACGTGGTGATGTGCTCGAGCACATTTTACTGAGCGGTCCGTCCGGCCTTGGCAAAACAACTCTCGCCTACATCATCGCCAATGCCATGGGCGTAAACATCAAGAACACGAGCGGGCCGGTAATCGAAAAGGCCGCCGAGCTGGCCGGGTTGCTGACCAGCTTGGAAAAAGGCGACGTCTTATTTATCGACGAGATTCACCGCCTGCAACCGACGATCGAAGAGTATCTCTATCCGGCAATGGAAGA
>Ga0070706_100007016_pt1 | contig 10621 bp, 8 predicted proteins | sample KBSK5501metaG_FD_65476 | JGI IMG/M metagenome (GOLD analysis project Ga0070706, IMG submission 65476) | Corn, switchgrass and miscanthus rhizosphere microbial communities from Kellogg Biological Station, Michigan, USA - KBS K5-50-1 metaG | ecosystem: Host-associated > Plants > Roots >...
ATAGTCGTGTTGCCAGCCTAGTTCCGGATGCCATTGCACGCCGAGAACAAATCGATCGCTCCGCGGATCCTCAACAGCCTCAACCAGCCCGTCTGACGCCCACCCCGTCGCCACCAATTCCCTTCCCAGGGTCTCGATTGCTTGATGATGGTGGCTATTGACCGGCGCGCTGTCAGAGCCTGCCAACTGTCCGACCACGCCGTCCGCCAATAATCGCACGCGATGCGAATGTCGATCGCGGGGCGCGCCCTGGTCGTGCTTGATCGCCTGGGGCCATTGGCTCTCTATGTCCTGAATCAATGTGCCGCCGCGCGAAACGTTCAAGACTTGAACGCCAAAGCAGATGGCCAAGAGCGGCATCGCCTGGCGTTCAGTTTCAGCCAGCACCAGTAAATCCGTTTCGTCCTTCTCCGGATGAACACTACCGAGCCGCGGATGCGGTTCCTGGCCATAGCGAAGCGGATTGACATCGGAATCGCTTCCCGGAAGCAGAACACCGTCGAGACTGCTCATTACACCATTGATAAAATCGGCTCGCGGAATCAAAGGAATGTGAACAGGTAACCCACCCGCCGCTTCGACGGCTTCACTGTAATACCGCGCCAGATAAAATCGATTCGTTTCTAACTCGATCCGCATGGTGATCCCGATGCGCGGTCGTCTGTTCTCTTTCATGCGATCATCATAATAGCGCAAACGCCTCGCTCGTTCCCAATCTCCAACCGCTTGCGGCTTACTCAGATTTCCGAACGCACCCAGCCCTTCGCTTGACTAATCTTCACGCGAGTTCCTATAGTGCTCTTTCACTGATGAGCAAGAAAAAGTTTCCTCTGGTGCGCAGCACGACTGTGTTGCTGGTGCGTCGCGACGGCCGAGTGGCGATGGCCGGCGATGGCCAGGTGACGGTGGGCGAGACCGTAATGAAGGCCAGCGCAAAAAAGGTTCGGCGACTTTACAACGACAAGATCCTGGCTGGGTTTGCGGGCGCAACAGGCGACGCCTTTTCTCTTCTCACGCGCTTTGAAGGAAAACTCGAACAATATCATGGCAACCTTGAGCGCGCAGCGATCGAGCTCAGCAAGGAGTGGCGAACGGACAAAATCCTTCGTCACTTGGAAGCGCTCCTGGTTGTAGCCGATGAAAAAAGCTCTTTCCTGCTGTCGGGTAATGGTGACGTGATCTCTCCGGACGACGGCGTTCTGGCCATCGGTTCCGGCGGCTCATACGCGCTCGCCGCAGCGCGAGCGCTAATCGCTCACACGCAGCTGTCCGCCCGTGAGGTTGCGCTAGAGGCGATGCGTATAGCCGGGGACATTTGTATCTACAGCAATGCGAACATTCTCGTTGAAGAGCTCTGAAACAACGACGCCAGTTAAGGTGGTAAGAAGGGTTGGGCGGGCCGACAGTTCAGAAGCATTCTATTCGTTCTTAGTTTCGATATAGCCGATGGTTATCTATCTCGCAGGTGAAACCGAAGAGCAGGAAGCACGTCTTGACGAGATGACGCCGCGACAAATCGTGGCGGAATTGGATAAGCACGTCGTCGGGCAGAACGCTGCCAAACGAGCGGTGGCCATCGCCCTGCGCAACCGCGTTAGACGAAAGAAGCTGGCGCCCGATCTTGCCGCCGACGTGATTCCCAAGAACATCATCATGATAGGCTCGACTGGCGTTGGTAAGACTGAGATCGCCCGACGTCTGGCCCGGATGTCAAACTCGCCGTTTCTCAAGGTGGAAGCGTCGAAATTTACCGAAGTCGGATATGTCGGTCGCGACGTTGAAAGCATGATTCGCGATCTCACAGAGATTGGCGTCGAGATGACGCGCCAGGAAAAGATAGAAGAGATCGCGGATAAAGCCGAACTCAACGTTGAGGAACTTGTGCTCGACATTCTGCTGCCTCCGCCAAAGTCTTCGACGCCAAGTCCCCTTTTCGATTTCGATTCCGGTGAAACGACGGCGCCGGTCTTAGTGCCGGACTCAGAGCCCAGGGATGAAAATTTCGCGCGCACTCGAGAAAAACTGCGGACTCAGCTTCGCTCAGGCAAGCTCGATAACCGTTTACTGGAAATTGAAGTTCGCGAGAAGAGCTTTCCGACGATTGAATTTGCCGGGCCGATGGGCGTCGAAGAGATGGGTATCAACATGAAAGACATGCTCGGCAATCTTTTTCAGGGCCGCACCAAGCGCCGCAAGATGCGGGTAGATGAGGCGATGGAATATCTGATGCAGGAAGAAGAAGAGCGTCTGATCGATATGGACGCGGTTGCGCGCGCGGCACTGGAGCGCGTTGAGTCGTCGGGGATAATCTTTCTGGACGAGATTGATAAGATCGCCGGGCGCGAATCCGGTCATGGTCCGGATGTCTCGCGCGAGGGCGTCCAGCGGGATATCCTACCGATCGTCGAAGGTACGACCGTGAACACGCGCTATGGAATGGTGAGAACTGATCATATCCTATTCATTGCGGCTGGCGCATTTCATGTTTCTAAACCTTCCGACCTGATACCCGAGTTGCAGGGGCGGTTTCCGATCCGCGTCGAACTGGAATCGCTGACGATCGAAGATTTCAAACGGATCCTGGTCGAACCGAAGAACTCGCTGGTGACGCAATACCGGGCGTTGATGGAAACTGAAGGCGTAAAACTCGATTTCACTAAAGACGCTATTGACGCTGTTGCAAATTTTGCGGCGCGCGTTAACCAGCAAACTGAAGATATTGGCGCGCGCCGCTTGCATACAATCATGGAACGCCTGCTTGATGAAATCAGTTTTGAAGGCCCGGACCTGGAGCCGAAGGAGAAATCGATTGACGCGGCCTACGTCGAACAGATGCTCGCCGAGACGGTAAAGGATCAGGATCTCAGTCGTTATATTCTTTAGTCTTAGCTTTCCGAAAAATATCTTTCGAACTCCAGTGGCCTCATCGCTACCAACATCCACATCAAAGCAAAAATCCTTTGCGCGGCAGCTTTTGTTGTTGCTTGCTATTTCTGTTGTTTCATTGGCACCCACGTGCGGGAAGCGAAGGCCGCCGCTGCCACCGGTTGAAAGAATTCCACAGCGGACGGAACTTCTGTCGGGCGCCCAACGTGGAAATCAAGTGATCTTGAGCTGGCCTGCTCCGCGCCGAAACGCAAGCGAAGGCAGCGTCCAGAGTATTCGCCGTGTCGATGTCTATCGCGTTGCTGAAAGGACTAACGCCCCCTTGCCGATGACGGAAGAAGAATTCGGCGCGCGAGCTACGCTCATCGGTTCTGTTACGTACGATGAGATCAAGAACGCAGGCGATAATCTAAGGTATGCCGACACCCTCGAGCTGGCTGAGCCGGCGCGTTTACGCTACGCAGTGCGGTACGTTAACGCGGCGGGTCAGCGCGCGGCTTTTTCAAACTTTTTGCTGATTGAACCAGCAGCGAGAGTCGCTAATCCACCGACGAATGTCAGCAAAGACCTTTCAGAGGCAGCAATCACTATTAAGTGGGAGGCACCAAAGACAAACACCGACGGGTCCACGCCGGTGAATCTGCTCGGCTACAATGTTTATCGAGCGCCGGCGGCGCAACGAGCGTTTGGCCAAAGCGCCCTTAATCAAATCCCGATCACGGCTATTGAGTTCCAGGATCGGAATTTCAAGTTCGGCGAAAAATATAGATATGTAGTGCGGTCCGTTTCACTCGGCACCTTAGGCAAACCTGTCGAGAGTTTGGATTCGAACAGCGTCGAAGCAGCGCCCGTCGATATTTATCCACCGAGCGCGCCTAGTCAGCTATCGGCTGCACCGGCACCTGGCCGGATTTCATTGTTCTGGCCGGCGAACGCCGAACCGGACGTGGCTGGCTACCTTGTCTATAGATCGACGGACGCAAATCTTCCGAAGGATCGTTGGACAGTACTGACGACGGCGCTAGGGACGCGCACGACGTTTATTGATGAGAATGTGGATGCGGGAAAGACCTATTATTACTATGTCGTGGCGGTTGATACCTCGGGGAACAAGAGTCGGCCATCGGAGGTGGTTTCAGAGACCGTGCCTTAGGAATGCGCGTCCCCTTGCGTAGACTAGTCGGCCTTCCCTCGTGTCTAATGTGAATCTGACTTCGCCCTAATACCGCTGCAAATGCAGGATCAAGTTCAGTATGTCACCCAGAATGCTATATGATCCGTTTGAATAAGAGCCGTACTGATAACGGGCGTAGTAGCCATCCTCGTAACCGCGACGAAAGCCTTCGCGGAAATAGTACTGGTACTCGTTGACATCGACGTAGTATCCGTCATAACCGTAGGTGGCATCTTCGAACGCGTCACAGTTGTTGGGATCAAAACTCCAGCCATCCTCGCGATCTGCTTCCCCCGCGCGATACCCTTCTTCGTACCCCATGTTCACTGCGCGTCGCAGAAGATCCGCGCCATACTGATTGACCCCAAAATACCGATTGTCGCGGTAGTAACAATAGCTCGGTACTCCGTAGTCGTAATAGGTGAAACTCTGGAGGCGTAACTGATCCTGCCGGAGCCGCTCCCAATAGCGCTGCTGGAAACGCCATTGATTCATGCGCCTCTGTTGCTGCAGACGTCGCTCACGCTCCAGCCACCAAAGCTGTTGTTCAGACTCGCGGGCCCGAAAACTATTCTGACGTTGCCGCCAGGATTGTTCCTCACGACGCCGCCATTCATTCCGCTGTTGGTCTGACCAGCGTCGTGGGTTCTGATCAAGCCTCTGACGATCCTGAGAGTCGCGAGACTGGCCTTGCTGTTCCCATTGGCGCTGCTGCTGATCATTTAAGCGGCGCTGTTCCTCGTTCTGTCTTCGCTGCTGTTCCCATTGTCTCTGTTGATCCTGGCCTCGGCGTTGCTCGTCTTCTTCGCGGCGCCGCTGCTCCTCAGACTGCCGTCGCTGCTGTTCGGCGTTCCGACGTTGTTCTTCGACCCGTCTCCTTTGCTGTTCTTCAGCCTGACGCTCCTGATCAAACCGGCGCCCATCTTCCTGCTTTCGCTCTTGCTGCCATTGGCGACGTTGTTCGGAACGCTGTTGTTCTTGTCGCTGACGTCCGGCCTGGCGTTGCTGATCCTCAGCTTGTCTGCGCTGTTGCTCTTGCGCCTGGCGCTGCTGCTGTTCGTTGGCTCGGCGTTGGTCCTCGGCCTGCCTCTGTTGCTGCTGCTCTTGATCGCTATTTTCTCGCCCCTGACGCTGCGGCTGTTGAGACTGATTCTGGTTGTCTCGCTCGTGCTTCTCTTCCTGTCGCTCTTTTCGGTCTCTCCGGCCTTGCGCGTCCGCAAAGTTGCTCGTGCCGAATGCTGACACGGCGCCGAGGGCGAGGATTAGCGTCAGTCGCTTAATATAACTGGATTTCATAAGTGACCTCCGTGTATAGAGGCTGAGCGAAAGTGTTTCGCTGGTCTGGTGGCAATTAGTATTCCAACGTTTCGAGTTACAGAAAGTGGACAGCGCAAGAGACTCTTGTGCAGTGAATTGACACGATATAGTTTCTCAATAGACCTTATCAGGCACAGTAAGAGTTTTTTCTGCCGCTTGAGATGATTTGCCTACTGTCATTTCTGCCCGGTTTCGCTTATATTTAGAGGCAAGCAGACATTCAGGAGGCGATCATGAAGTTCTTTCTCGATACGGCGAATCTGGATGAGATTCGCAAAGCGGCGGCACTGGGGTTGGCGGATGGCGTGACTACCAATCCGACACTCATTTCGAAGGAAGGCAATGTCGATTTCAAGCAGCACATTGCCGAGATTTGCAAAATCGTTTCCGGCCCGGTTTCGGCCGAGGTGACGACGGCCGAAAAGGACGAGATGCTCAAACAGGGTCGCGAGTACGTGAAGATCGCGCCCAACGTGGTCATCAAATGTCCGCTCACGGCCGACGGGCTGGAAGCGACACGCATCTTGAATGACGAAGGCATCAAAGTGAATGTGACGCTTTGCTTTTCCGCGGCGCAAGCTGTGTGCGCGGCAAAAGCCGGCGCGTCTTTCATTAGTCCCTTTCTCGGCCGCCTCGATGACATCGGAGAGAACGGACTCGAGCTCTTATCGGACATCATCGAGATCTACCGGAACTATCGCTGGAAGACCGAAGTGCTGGCCGCGAGCCTGCGCCATCCTATTCATGTAATAGAGGCGGCGCGTCTGGGCGCCGACATTGGAACCATGCCCTACAAAGTGCTCGAGCAATTGCTGAAACATCCGCTCACTGATAAAGGACAGGATCAGTTTCTTTCTGACTGGAAGAAGCGAGCAGCCAAAGCTTAGATATCAGAGGTCAGATGTCAGATGTCAGTCAAAGCTCGCATCTCTTCCGTTGACGCCGATATCGTGTGTCCGCCTTCAGCCGCAGACTCTTCACTGACATCTAACATCCAGCATCTAACATCTGTCGTCATCGCCCGCAGCCTCACCAAAATCTACCAGAGCCAGCGTGCAGTTGACGGCATCGACTTTTTCGTTCGCCGCGGCGAAACTTTTGGTCTTCTGGGCCCAAACGGTGCGGGCAAGTCTACCACCATGCGAATGATTGCTTGTCGCACGCCGCTCACTTCAGGCGAGCTCTTTGTCGAAGGCCTTGATGTTCGAACAAAAGGAAGACAGATTCGCTCGCTTATCGGTGTGGTTCCGCAGGAAAATAATCTCGATCCCGATCTGAATGTCCGGCGTAATCTAATGGTCTATGCCAGTTATTATCGAATGCCGAAAACCGAGGCGGCGCAGCGAGCTGATGAATTACTTACCTTTATCGGCCTGGGCGGCCGCGCTGACGCAAAGATTGATTATCTTTCGGGCGGCATGAAGCGACGGTTAATGATCGCGCGCGCCCTGCTTCACAACCCGCGCCTTCTGGTACTGGACGAGCCGACAACCGGCCTCGATCCACAAGTGCGCCAGGAAATCTGGCAAAAGCTGGAAGAGCTTCGGCGCGTTAGCGGCGTCACGATCCTGCTTTCAACGCATTACATGGAGGAAGCCGAGAAGCTTTGTGAACGATTGGTCGTCATGGATCACGGACGAATTCTCGCAACCGGAACACCACGCGAGCTGGTATTGGCGCAAGTATCGCGATACGCCTTGGAGGTGCGCGACGTGGGTGATCTGCCTTTGCATGTAACGCGCAATGGCGTAACCGCCGTGGCGCGCAACAATGCGCATTTCTATTTTGCCGCTGATGCCGAGACGCTGACGCCAATCATGAAACAGTATGAAGGCCGCCGCCGCATGATTCGGCTCTCGAATCTGGAAGACGTCTTCTTGCAGTTGGTGAGCGACAATGAAGAAGGCGGACGTCTGGAGCAGTAGCCCGACCGGGGTTCCCGGCCGAGCAGCTCGGCTGGGGTGGGGCGGTGAGGGAGGGCTTCAGTCGTATGAACACAGCCAAGGGCCCGGCGCCTAAGCAAGTCACAGTTCGCGTATTTAAACACGACGGCACTGAATATCGTGGCTGGAACGCTCGAGTGGCGCGACGTGAGGGTTCGCTGATCGTGCTTGACGCCGAATTCGATATCGATGTTCAGCATCATCTACTCAGAGACATTCGGCGCGGAACTCGGACGGTTGAATACTACTGGCTCGATCGCTGGTACAACGTGTTTCGGTTCCTGGCGGATGACGGCGATACGAAATTGTATTACTGCAACATCAATAAGCCGCCGATGCTCGATGGCAGCGTGTTAAGCTACGTCGATCTCGATATCGATATTTTGGTGCAGCCGGATCTTTCTTATGAAGTGCTCGACCTGGACGAGTTTGAAAAGAACATTCGCCGATTTGAGTACTCTAACGAGACTACGAAGCAGGTGCATCACGCTGTTAATGAGTTAGTTTCGATGATTGAGGCCCGCGACTTCCCTTTCGTACCAGAGCCTGAGCTATCAACTACGTGAGTCATAGGCTCAACGAGCCATCGCAGATGGTGACATATTAGTAGCCACGGGCGTAAGCCCGTGGATCAGATATCCCTAAAGGAGGCAAGCCCGCGAAGCGGGCGACAGAACAGTTTCTGAACAGAAGATGGAAGATTCTTCCGTTGAGGATGGATTTTGACAGTGCCGCAAAGCACGGAATCTCTGTCGCCCCTCCGGGGCTTTGGATTCTTTCCCTGGGCACTGTCCACGGGTTTGCGCCCGTGGCTATTAGTATGCCGCCTGCTTCGCAGGCTGGTTGAACCGCGGAACCACGATGAGCACTGAAACCCAAACTACTTCCCGAAACTTTTTACCAACGCGCCAGGTTACAGGTTTCGCGATTGCGCGCATAAATCTTCGTGATGCTCTCGCTGTCTGGCGGCGCGACGTCGAAGTGCATCTGCGCTTGTGGAAGATGAACCTGATCGCGCCGGTGATCGAGCCTGTCTTTTCCGTTCTGGCGTTCGGTTGGGGCTTGGGTGCGCTGGTTGCGGGCAAGGTTTCGGGCATCTCGTATCTATCATTCGTGGGCGCGGGCATACTTGGCCTTACCGTTCTGATGCGCGCGATGTTCGAAACGACTTACGCCGCATACTTCCGCATGGTGTATCAATCGACTTACGACGCAATCCTGGCGACACCGGTTGATGCTGAATCACTCGCGTTCGCCGAAATCCTCTGGGCGATCACGCATGCGCTGCTCGACACCTTGATCATCCTGGTGGTTCTGGTGGTGTTCGGCGCCGCGACGTCGCCCTGGGCTCTGTTGGCGCCTTTGCCGCTGCTCGCCGGGAGTGTATTTATCGCCGGTTTCTCGCTCGGAATCACCGCGCATGTGCACGACATCGACGCCTTCAACATTTACATGGCAGCGTTCTTCACCATGATGCTGATTTGCGGCGCGTGGTTTCCGGTGGACGTCCTGCCGGCCTGGTTGCGCATAGTCGCGTGGGCCATCCCCTTAACAGAATCAATCGACCTTTCGCGGGCGCTGTTGACGGGCCGGTTTGTCTTGCGTCACGCCTACGAAGCGGCTTATCTGCTAATATCTGCGGTCGTAGCCTGCGAATGGGCGATGAGAAGTTTGCGGAAGAGGATGGTAGCTTGAAGAGTAGACAGTAGGTAGTAGACAGTAGTTTTGCATACAACATGAGCGACTCGTGCGGTCTGGCTGCCTGTGGTTTGTTTTTCTACTGTCTACTATCTACTGTCTACTACCTACTACCTACTGTCTACTGCCTACTAACGATATGAGTTCACAAAAACAACAACCGGCGAAAGCTCCTTCTAAGCTCAGTCAGCTGCGCGAGCGCGAGCAGCGCGCGGAAGAAGGTGGTGGCGCGGCACGCGTTGAGAAGCAGCACTCCGCAGGTAAGATGACTGCGCGCGAGCGAATTGAATTCCTGCTCGACGATGACACACTCCAGGAGTTCGACAAACTGGTTGAGCATCGCTCTCGTGATTTCGGGATCGACAAAGAGATCTATCCTGGCGATGGAGTGATTACGGGTCACGGGCTAATCGATGGACGCAAGGTCTTCGTATTCGCGCAGGACTTCACCGTCTTTGGCGGTTCCCTTTCCGAGACGCACGCGGAAAAGATCTGCAAAGTGATGGATCTGGCGATGAAGGTCGGCGCGCCAATTATTGGCTTGAACGATTCCGGCGGCGCGCGCATTCAGGAAGGCGTAGTTAGTCTCGGCGGCTATGCGGACATTTTTCTGCGCAACACCCTGGCCAGCGGCGTCGTGCCGCAAATCAGTTGCATCATGGGCCCGTGCGCCGGCGGGGCGGTTTACAGCCCCGCGATCACCGACTTCAACATCATGGTCAAAGACACGTCGTATATGTTCATCACCGGGCCGGACGTGATCAAGACCGTAACGCATGAGGACGTGACGAAGGAAGAACTCGGCGGCGCGGCCACGCACAACCAGAAATCCGGTGTCGCGCATTTCGCCGCGGATTCAGACGAGCACGCGCTACGCATGGTGCGCGAGCTCTTGTCTTTCATTCCTGCAAACAACCTTGACGATCCGCCGCGCGTCGCGCCAACTGATTCCGCAGACAGGATTGAACCCAAACTGAACTCCATTGTTCCCGAAGCCTCGAACCAGCCTTACGACATTCGCGAAGTGATCGATTTGATCGTTGACGACGGTTACTTCTTTGAAGTGCATCGTGACTACGCGCCGAATATCGTCGTCGGCTTTGCGCGTTTGGATGGAAAGCCAGTCGGCATCGTCGCCAACCAACCTGCGTATCTCGCCGGCGTGTTGGACATCGACAGCTCGATCAAAGGCGCCCGCTTCGTGCGCTTCTGCGATTGCTTCAACATTCCGCTGGTGACGTTCGAAGACGTGCCCGGCTTTCTGCCCGGCATTTCGCAGGAGCACGGCGGCATCATCAAGCATGGCGCGAAACTTCTCTACGCTTTCTCGGAAGCGACCGTTCCGAAAGTCACGGTGATCACGCGCAAAGCTTACGGCGGCGCGTATTGCGTCATGGGCTCGAAGCATATTCGCACCGACATCAATTTCGCCTGGCCTTCGGCGGAAATTGCCGTGATGGGACCTGAGGGAGCAGTTGATATTCTCTATCGCCGCGAACTTGCTGAAGCCTCAGACAAGGTGTCGGCGCGCCGATCCCGCGTTAATGAGTTCGAGGAAAAGTTTGCGAATCCTTACGTCGCCGCCGAACGCGGCTTCATTGAC
>Ga0070706_100007020_pt1 | contig 10619 bp, 8 predicted proteins | sample KBSK5501metaG_FD_65476 | JGI IMG/M metagenome (GOLD analysis project Ga0070706, IMG submission 65476) | Corn, switchgrass and miscanthus rhizosphere microbial communities from Kellogg Biological Station, Michigan, USA - KBS K5-50-1 metaG | ecosystem: Host-associated > Plants > Roots >...
CGTGCACCCGAGACTCTTTATCCAGCTCTTCCGGCACAGATTTCTCTGGATATTCAGAGGTTGGCTCGGGATCTTCAGAAACTTGCGCGTGGGCAAGGCTAGCATCAATAAAGGCTCGCGCCGCTGCTGAGAGCGAATGATCCCTGCGACTGACCAGCCAGAGATTCCAATCGCTGCCAATCCCCTCCAGCTTGAGAGTGGTCAAGGTGCCGCGTGCGGCTTCTTCCTGGACGCACATCAGCGGCACAAACCCGATCCCTATCCCTTCGACAACCATCCGCTTAATCGCCTCAATAGCGATGTTCTCTACGCTGATGTTGAAGGGAATAGCCGATTCCTGAAATGCCTGGACGATTCTTTCCCGCAGTACTGATTTTGTACCCTGAACAATCAGGAACTCGCCCGCCAGATCACTTACCTGCACTTGCTGCAAGTTAGCCAGCCGGTGACTTGGACTGGTTATCAATACAAGTTCGTCTCTCATGATCAGATGCCGATCAAGCCCAGGCTCATCCGGCGCGTTTGCGACCAGCGCTAATTCAATCGCTCGATTACCAAGCGCCGTAATTAGGCGTTCCGAGTTACCACACACCACCTCGGTCCTAACCCCTGGATGCGCTTCGTTAAAGGCACATATTAACGAAGGAAGAAGATAGAGACTTGCGCTTTCGAGCGTACCGATACGCAGATTCCCGGCCTGGCCGCGACTAAGATCTTTGACTGCTGTCGTAGCCACCTTGCGCATTTCCAGAATACGTGTCGCATACGAATAGAGGAGTCTGCCAGAGTCCGTCAGTTGATAGTGGTGTCGCTCAGAGCGGTCAAAGAGCGGAGCGCCCATCTCTTCCTCTAACTTCCGCAGCGCAATACTGACTGCTGACGCAGTGCGAAACACGCGTTCAGCAGCACCGCGCACGCTCCCCTCCTCAACCGCGGCGGCAAACATTTCCAGTTGTTGGAACTCCATAGAGCCTCCTTATTCAATGCCAGAGCTGAGCGCTCCGGATTACAACCCTGCCATGAAACTAAAAAGCCGTCATCGTTGATTTCCGATGACGACCTTAGTGTTCAAGAAAAACAGATTCTTAATTACTCGTCGTCATCCTCCTCGCGTACAAGCGCAAGCCGCCATTACCATGACTGCTGTCATTGGCAGACACGCACAACAGAAAGACGACGAAATAATGCCGGCAGGTCGAGGGACCGCAACAATGAGGCCCGACTGCAACATGGCATTAACAAGCAACGACGAGGGATTATGGTTAGACATAGGTTCCGATATCTGAAGCATCGCCGAGCACTTAGAGTAGCCTTAGCGTCCGAACAATTCAAGAAATTTACCAAAGACGCCAAACTAACGCTCGGTCGGGCTTTTGACCTCTTATCTATTAAGTCGCTCAAAACCTCACGTATCTGAAATGAGCCTGAGAAAAACTTAGGCGCTATGGCCTTTGCCTTCTCTGTGCTCAGTATGATCTTTTCTGCTGTGCTGTCTGAACAGTGCTTGCAAGGCGGTGGCGGGTTCATCGGCCCGAAGCAATGTTTCGCCAATTAAGAACGCATCATATCCAAGTCCTCTCAACCGACTGAGGTCGGACGCGTTCCGCAATCCACTTTCACTGATAAGCAAAACCCCATCAGACATATTCCGCGCCAGTTCAACTGACGTATCAAGCGAAACCTCAAAAGTGCGCAAGTTTCTATTATTCACACCAATGAGCGTCGCGCCAGACTTAAGCGCTCTCTCCATTTCCGCTTGTGTATGCACCTCCACCAACGCATCCATGCGCAGATCGTCTTCCGCGATCTGACGAAGGCGGACCAGTTGCTCGTCACGGAGCGCGGCGACGATTAGTAAGAGAGCGTCTGCGCCGGCAGCAGCGGATTCATAAACCTGGAACTCGCCGAAGATAAAATCCTTACGCAGCACCGGCAATCGCACAGATCGGCAAACGGCGCATAGATCTTCAAGTGAACCGTGGAAGCAGTCTTCTTCCGTCAACACGGAGATCGCAGCCGCGCCCTCCTCCTCGTAGCTGTGAGCGAGCAGTGCGGGTTCCACACTCTCGCGCATGACGCCCTTTGACGGTGAGGCGCGTTTTATCTCCGCGACAATGTTTAGTCGAGTTCGATCGCTAATAGCAGCGCACAGCGCATGAGGCTTTGCCTTGTGTCTCACACGTATGGCCTGCGCCAGCATTTTTGCTTCTGCCCGATCACCAATAGCACGCTTCGCCTGCAACACGCGTACGCGTTTCTTCGCGATAATTTCTGTAAGAAAATCCATGTGAACGAGGGCGTTGCCTAAAGAGGTGACAGATTACTGGCAGCTGTCTCCGGTGCCGAGGGAAACAGATCGCTGATAGGCAGCCCAGACTGCCTTTGAGAGGACGGTTCGGAAGCCGCCTTTCTCCATCTGGTAGATAGCTTCCGCCGATGTGCCTCCGGGCGAAGTCACCATATTGCGCAGTTCGGCCGGATGCTTTTCGGTTTCAAGGGCAAAGCGCACCGAACCGCGCATCGTTTGCAGCACGAGTTCCTGTGCAACATGGCGTGAGAATCCTAAATGCACTCCCGCATCTACCAGGGCCTCCATCATCAGAAAGATGTAAGTGGGACCAGTAGCACTGAGAGCTGTTGCCATGTCAATCATTCTTTCTGTTTCGACATGCATTTCATGCCCTAATGCACCAAGCAGCTCGCGCACCCAGGTTTGCTGTTCCTGGCTAACCTCTGGGGTCGCAAACCACACGGTCATCCCTTGCCCAATCTGAGCCGGCGTATTTGGCATGGCTCGCACGACGGCCCGGTGCGACAGCTCCTCCGAAATGGTCTTAGTGGAGACTCCGGCAGCAATCGAGAGTATCAGCTGATGACTTCGCGCCGTTTCCCGCAAATCCTTTAAGACCTGGCCCATCCGTTGCGGCTTCACAGCCAGCACAATAATTGAATCTCCCCGGTCCTCACGCTGACCAGAAATTGCTGCCTCACGATTGTTCTCAAAGAGGCGGATACTATACTTCCCTTCCAGGTATTCGCGTCGAGCCGCGCGGGGATGACTGCCCGAAATCTGCGCTGGGGCGATAAGACGTTCTCTTAAAAGCCCGGCGATCATAGCTTCGGCCATAGCCCCGCAGCCGATGAAGGAAAGCTGCACCGCTTTCAGCGCATGGGCGTCATCCTCCCAAGCAGGGCTCACATTGTGATCTTTGGTTGGCATAGATTAAGTAGCGATTACTATCGATTATTTCATTCTGCTTAACGAGCATGTCATTCGATCGCGCGATGTTTGAACCTTCGCTCACCCTCGGCATAGGGTCTGACTGTGTGGCCTTCTCCATAGAGCTTGTACTTATAAGTAACGAGCGCCTCCAAACCTACGGGACCGCGAGCATGAAGCTTGGAGGTGCTAATGCCAAGCTCCGCTCCCAGCCCATAACGGAACCCATCGGCGAATCGCGTGGAAGCGTTATGGAAAACGCTGGCAGCATCTACTTCTTCCATGAATCGCGCCGCAGCCTGTTCATCTTCGGTAACGATTACCTCGGTATGTTTTGAGCCATAGCGGTCAATGTGCGTGATAGCCTCGTCAATACTGCCAACAATCTTGATGGATATTTTTAGATCCGAATATTCGGTCGTCCAATCATCTCGAAATGCGGCGCTAACATTGCGCCCATTGAAAAGCAAGAGCGTGCTGGGGCAGCCGCGTACTTCAACGCCGGCAGACGTGAAGCGGTCGATCATCTCTGGCAAAAACTTCGTCGCAACCGCTTTGTGGACCAATAGAGTCTCGGCTGCATTGCACGCCGCCGGATACTGCACTTTTGAATCAAAGGCGATGTCGTAGCCTTTTTCCAGGTCCGCGGACACATCAATGTACACATGGCAGAGACCCTCGCCGTGGCCTAAGACAGGTATTCGACTATGACTCGCAACATAGCGCACGACTGCTTCGAACCACGAGGGATGATGAGATCTATCTCGTCCTCAAGCGCTAGCAGCTCGATTACGTCTTCGCGTGTGTGCAGCAGATTGATAGCATCCTCCGGAATTTCAGAAAAACTTCTGAAGCTAGTGCGCAGGATTGATACCAGCGCTTGGTTGGTTTGCGCCGCTTCTGAACCGCCCTTGAGTAGCAAGGCGTTGCTGGATTTCAGGGCCAGAGCAGCGACTTGTGGCACAACGTCGGGGCGCGATTCAAACACGATTCCGATGACGCCCAAGGGGCAAGATACCTTGTGGAGCATTAGTCCCTGGTCTAACTCAGTGACTGAAAGCGTACGCCCCACCACCTCGGGAAGGCCTGCCACTTCACGCATGCGTGCAGCCATTTCTTCGATACCGTGCTCGCTCGTCTGCAATCGAGCCAGCATGGCCCGGGTCATCGATCCATTCTCAACTGCCGACAAAGCCTCCTGACAGTCTTGCTCGTTAGCGGCGAGGATCAGTGCCCGCTGTTCAAATAGAGCATCAGCGGCAGCAAGCAACGCCTGGCGCCGGCAAGCATCAGAAAGCGTAGCCAGACGACGCGCTGCCTTGCGCGCGCGGCGCGCGCATAATGCGACGTTGCTTTCTTCTGTCAGCTTCATGATTTTAGGCCTTGATTGCGGCTCGCTGCCGCACAGTGCGGAAAGCCTGTGGCTTTGCGGGCCGTCGCGCTCCTGCCTCTTCAGGCTCTCCTCAAGAGAAGGAGATCAAACTCTCTTGTTTGGTCATCTACTCCGTCAGCACAATATTATTTCGGCGAACTAACACGCGAGCCTTTGCTTGTCTCGGACCATCAGTGGAGGACTTAGAGCAGATGAACTCTTCTGCTTCCTGGCTTGCATAGTTAGCGATGCCTCGGGCAAATTCGTGTCCTTGCTGATCAGTGATGCTCACCACATCCTTTGCTTTGAACTGCTCCTCAACTCGAACTACCCCGGACGAAAGCAGGCTAGCCTTGCCCAGAGTGATAGCTTCCTGAGCGCCAGAGTTAACCATTAACCTGCCACTCACGCCTGCCGCGTATTTGATCCAACGACGCTTGCCACCAATCCGGGCGCGCGAGACCAGAGTAGTGCCGACCCGTTCCCCCCCAAAGATCTGATCCAATATGCCAGGCTTAGTGCCGTTTGCGATCACAGCTAAGCCTCCCGCACGCATTGCGATCTCGGCAGCTTCCAACTTAGTCACCATCCCGCCACGACCGGTGGCTGATGGACCGTTCGCCAATGCCTTTAGTTCGGAGGTGATCTCTGTGACTAAGTGAATTACTGCTCCTTTCTCTTGGCGTTGACCGGGACGTCTCGCCGACGTTCGACCAGACATTAAGCCGTCAACATTGGTCAGGATAATGAGAGCGTCTGCTTCGATCTTGCTCATCACCAGAGCAGCCAACCGGTCATTGTCGCTGAATATGCGGCCAATCCCGCGATTGAGATATTCGATCTCACTAGTAGAAACCGTATCATTTTCATTAATGACTGGAAGCACGCCAAGCTTTAGCAACTTTTCGATCGCCAGACGCAGATTTGAATAGCGCCGGCGACTTGCAAAATCATCTTCCGTAAGAAGTAGCTGAGCAATCTTCACGTCGTGCGCACTGAATAGCTCTTCATAAGCGTGCATCAGCAAACTCTGACCAACGGCTGCGCAAGCTTGTCTCATTACCAGATCACCTAGTCTGGCCGGATTCAGGTTTAGTTTGATTCTGCCCAGACCAACGGCTCCCGAAGAGACAAGCAGAATTTGCCGCCCACTCTTTGCCAGCGCGGATATTGAGCGGACAAGTGAGGCCACTTGCTCGGTAAGCGGATGATCCTGCTCTCCGGTTACCAGGCTCGTGCCGAGCTTTATGACAACGCGCCGTGCGGCTCTCAATTTTCGCCGACAGTCTTCTTCCAATTGCTTGTCTTCATTCATCTGTAACTCTAGAGCCATCCCGCCTCAGGACTTCCTGACCCAGTCGGCCTTATATTATAGAAGTGGCGGAAGGTAGCGTTAATCTGAAAGCAATAGGAGTGACAAACGCTCTCAACGGATAACATCAAGCTAGATGAGCTCTTTGTTGTACTGCCTTCAGATCAAACGCTTTGTTTCTGCAGATCTTTTGCTCATCGGAAGGGGGTGAGCCGCCTCTGTTGAGAGTTTCAATTCGCACACTTGCTGTTCAATGGATTTTTCTTCTCAGACGACCTCTGCTCGTTGCAGAATCGCCCGCAGCCGGTGAAGCGGAGACGGGCGCTCCTAAGAAACAGCGTTGGTGGCATGTCTATCTCTGTCCATACAACACCCGAACCAGGGCGTCCTGTTCTCCGGCCAAGAGTTCGCCCCTTACTCTGCAAGATCAAACTCTCCATTGCGAATTAGTTCAGCTATCTCCTGTATCGCCGATGATAACGGCCGGTCTTGCTGAAGACGCGGTACATGCCCGCGGACGATCTCATAAGCCCGACGAACCCCGCGACCGGGCAAGAGTGGTTTTAGATACTCCAAACCTTCAGCGCCGGCAAGCAGCTCAATCGCGATAACGAGCTCGGCGTTGCCGACGATCGTCCGCAATTTGAGAGCGGCCGTCATACCCATCGAGACGTGATCTTCCTTCGCCCCGGAAGTCGGGAGATTATCGGTGCTCGCTGGATGTGCCAGGACCTTGCATTCGCTCAGCAGCGCAACCGCCACTACTTGCGGGATCATGAAGCCGGAAGCGATGCCAGGATTGGCCGAGAGAAATGCAGGCAGACCTTCGTTAACGTCAGGATTGACGAGCCGATCGATGCGACGTTCACTGATGCTGGCGAGATCAGTCAGAGCGATTGAGGCATAATCGAATGAGAGCGCAAGCGGCGCCCCATGGAAGTTCCCGCCCGACAACACCTCTCCTGTTTCCGCGAAGACAAGTGGATTATCCGTTGCCGAGCCGGTCTCGATTTCCACCACTCCGCGCGAGTAGGCTAATGTGTAGCGCACTGCACCATGAACCTGCGGCATACAGCGCAGACAGTAAGCGTCCTGCACGCGTGGATCGTTTTCAAGGTGCGACGCGCGTATTTGGCTTTCAAGCATGAGTGATCGCAAATGCTCGGCGGCGGCGATCTGGCCAGGATGCGGACGCAACTCATGTATGCGCGGGTCGAAAGCTGTGGGCGTGCCGCGCAATGCTTCCAGACTCATTGCGCCAGCCACGTCGGCTATCCGGGCAAGTCTCTCGGCGCGCTCCAGCGCCAGGGCCCCCACCGCAGCCATCGCTTGAGTGCCGTTTAAGAGTGCGAGCCCTTCCTTTGCCTCCAGTCTCAAGGGCTCGATCTCCGCGCGCCGCAAAGCATCTGCACTTGGCATTCGCACGCCGCGATAAAATGCTTCACCTTCGCCGATCGCGGTGAGGGCGAGATGCGCCAGGGGCGCGAGATCTCCACTAGCGCCTACCGAGCCTTTTTCCGGAATAACTGGCAACACCCCGCGATTCAGCATTAACAACAATGCTTCCGCGACGATAGGACGGGCACCGCTGTAACCGAGCGCAAGCACGTTAGCGCGCAAAAGGAGCATGGCGCGCGTTTCCGCCTCAGCCAAGGCAGGACCAACGCCGCACGAGTGGCTGCGCACAAGGTTGGCCTGTAGTTTCGTTAAGTCTTCCGGAAGGATATGCACATCCGCGAGCTTGCCGAAACCGGTGTTGACGCCATAGACGACACGCCCTTCGGAGATGATCCGTTCGACTGTTCGCCGCGATGCCTCCATCCGTTCGCGCGCATCTTTCGAGAGCACAACTTGCTCTTCGTCTCGAGCTACGCGCGCGATTCTTGCGAGTGAAAATTTTTGGCCAGCAAGTTCGAGCATTTCACGTTCCGGTAAAGACTCATAGGATTGTTCTTCATACAATCCGCTCGGGGCATATCCCACTAACAGTTGCAAGTAAGTGCTGTCACCTCGATCAATTCAGGTAGTGCTGATCTTGGAGTCTCAGTACTTAGCGACGGGCAACTTTCAGACTGGCATGACCCTAAAATGCGGGAGACCTTGAAATCTCTGCAGAAGGCTCAGCGCTCATCGCGCTTCCCACACCGAACCATCAGCGTAGATGATGTGTTTAATCGAGACCTGCTCACCATAGGTCCCGCTGTCGTTGTCGATGAGCATTCTTACGGAGATTACTCTGCTAGGAGGTCTGGTCGATGAAGCCACCAATGTTTTGATCCTTCCGGGTGACAATTCACTCTCACTGAAAAATGTGTGGCGGGCTAGCTCAATGCCGGTCTGCGGATCCACGAAAACATAATCCCAAAGGATGGCTTTAATAATCTTCGGGCCAGAGTTTCGGATTCGGACCATGTAGACGAATTCTGGTCCACCTGGCGCGCTCTCTTTTTCTTGTTCTCCTGGCTTTTCATGAACAGATTCGCCTTCGGAATTTGAGTCAAGTTTTTGATTGCCAGGACAGCGCATGCCGCCGTGAGTACGAAGTTCGGCGTTCTCGTTCGCGGGCTGAAAACAAGGGCCCGAGAGAGTGAGATTTAGCGGGCTCTTATACCATTTGTGCGAAATGACAACCACGTCTTGCTGAAATTGATCCGCACTAAACACTGGACCGCACGATCCAAGCAAAACGAACACCATTATCAGCGCAAGTCTTTCCTTCTTTAGACTTGTTTGCAACGAAAAGCCTTTCGACTTGCCTCTAGTCTTCGGTAGCTAGCCAGAGCAATTTCCACGCTAACCGGTCTGATCGACGTTGGCTCAATGATCGTAATGGCCCGGACGGCTTGTGGCAGCGGGACTTGGTTCGCGTTGCTACATGCTCATGCGAAAATTGGAGCCAGAGACGAAGAAACGACTGGTAACGTTTCGTCACGCTGTCTTCATCCATAGGTTGTTCGGAAACCGTGTTATCTGAAAGAACCCGGTCAAAACCACCAGGCCTGGTCAAGGAGGTGCTCGAACCCGAATGGAAGCACTTGGTGCTAATAGTTATATATCTATTTATGTATCTATAAGGACAGAACTATCGACGTCGCCCGGGACGTCTCGTTTGAAACTGCAACCGTAAATTCTGATTTGATTGAGGAGACTGAGTCGGCGTCTTGCCTATCTAAGGTAGCGCCGGCTCAGCCAGGACCGCGGAAGAGATCTTCGTTAAGAATCGGCTGATGCCGGCGAAGGCAACCTCGAGCGTCTGTTCATCGGCCAGGTAGACCAGACGAAAGTAACCGGCTTGGGGATCGCAGCCAAAGCCGGAGCCGTGGACTACTAATACCCCGGTTTCCTGGAGCAGGTCGAGCACAAACTGTTCATCATTTCGTCCGGCTAATTCAGCTACCTTGATCATCATGTAAAACGCCGCTTCGGGGACAGAACATGACAGTCCCGTGATTGAGGACACGCGCTCGACGGCAAGATTGCGCCTCTGCTTTATGTCATCGATGAAGCCATTAATGAATTCTTTGCTGCCTTCGAGGGCGGGTTGGATGGCATATTGTGCCAGCGTGGGCGAGCACAGTCTGCCGCTTGCCAATCGGGTTATCGCTGCCACCAGATCTTTCATCTTGTCTGCGTGAGTAAAGCGCATCCAGCCAACGCGCCAACCTGACAGCATGTGGGTCTTTGAAAGACTCTCCAGCGTGATTACAGCCGTACCTGTTTCATTTGCCAGCACTGAGGCGGAGGTGGGCGGCTCTGCAAAGCACAAATCTCTGTAGACCTCATCCGAGATGACGAGAAGATTGTGCTCGGCCGCTAGTTGCAATAATTGAATAGTCGTTTTGTCCGGCGCTATCGCACCCGTAGGGTTATTGGGGTTGATCAAGATCAGAGCTCGCGTCCTTTTATTAATGAGTGAGCGTACCTCTTCGACCGAGGGCAGCCAACCGTTTTGACTGTCTAACGTGTAATAGCGCGCTTCACCCGCCAGCTTGCTCAAGATCGCGGGATAAATAGGATAGCCGGGAGCCGGCAGGAGCACAGCGTCGCCATTGTTCAAGAGCGCCGTCAGCACCAAATCCGCGCCTTCCGAAGCGCCGGCGGTGACGATGACTTCATTGGGCGTTGTCGGCGCTGCCAAGTTGCAAGCGTATGCCGCAATTGATTCACGCGCTTCAAGCAGGCCAGATGAGTGTGCGTAGCCGGTGAAGCCGTCGCGCAGGGCTCGTTCCACTGCTTCAACAAGATGAACAGGGGGACGAAATCCGAAGGCTTGCGGATCACCTATGTTCAGGTAAGTGACTTCGCGGCCCGCGTTGCTTAGGACTTCAGCAGCCCTCACAACATTGCGGATAGCGTAATGAAAGTTAGCAGTGCGGCGTGATGCGGTAATCATAGTTAAGGTACTCTCTCGTGGAGAGAGTACCTAATTAAGATGAAAAGGTCTGTTCTGGGTAATGCATCAAAGGCTGCGTGTTAGCTAGGGCAGTCAGTCGGTTGTTAGTTGCAATGGAGGTTTTCGCAGTCAGGTTCAGGCATTCGATTGTGTTTTGCGTTGCAACTCCGGTTGCACCTATGAAGGTTGACACTTCCCCAGCGGCCTTCTTATGATGCAGGCGTTTCAGGACGTTAGGAAACGACCGATGAGTTAGGATAAATCTTAAGTGCGAACGAATTACTGGCGTTATTATTTTGCTTTTACGTACCGCTACTTTCTC
>Ga0070706_100007021_pt1 | contig 10617 bp, 2 predicted proteins | sample KBSK5501metaG_FD_65476 | JGI IMG/M metagenome (GOLD analysis project Ga0070706, IMG submission 65476) | Corn, switchgrass and miscanthus rhizosphere microbial communities from Kellogg Biological Station, Michigan, USA - KBS K5-50-1 metaG | ecosystem: Host-associated > Plants > Roots >...
GCCGACGTCATGGACCAGGGCATCTACCTCGCCGGCGGCGGCGCGCTCCTCCGCGGGCTCGACACGCGGGTCGCCGAGGCGACGCAGATGGCCGTCCATGTCGCGGAGGACCCCCTTACGTGCGTCGTGCGTGGATGCGGGATGATCGTCGAGGACCTCGTGAAGTACGAAAGAAGTCTCGTGATGGAGACTTATTCGTCCAACCCGCGTTAGCGTCTGCGCATGGCGAGCTTCGGTCGCGCACGTCGTACCCAGGGCAGTGTTCTTCGGCCGTTCGCGCTGCTCGTCATCGTCAGCGTGTTGCTCCTGGGACTCCGGAATACCGACCTCGTCACCGGCACCTCGACCTTCCTGACCCAGCTCCTCGTCCCGGTGCAGCGCGTGCTCGCCGACGTCGGCGCGACCGGTGACCGGTTTGCGTCCGCGATCGCCCAGATCGACAGCCTGCGCGACGACAACTCGCGCCTCCAGACGGAGAACGATCGCCTGACTCTGGAGAACGTCCGGCTGCGCGAGCAGGCCATCGCCGGCCAGCAGGCCGAGAAGCTCCTCACGTTGCAGCGGACCGTTCCCTTCGAGAGCGTGCCCGCGCCGGTGATCGCGCGCGACCCGGCCGGCGTCCTTCACTCGATCGTCCTCGGGCTGGGAACGGATGACGGCGTGAAGGTCGGCCACGTCGTGCTGTCGGATCAGGGCCTCGTCGGCCGGATCAGCGAGGTCGGGACCAACTACAGCAAGGTGCTGCTCGTCACCGACTCGTCATCTGTTGTGTCCGCCCTGGTCCAGGGCTCCCGGGCCACCGGGATCGTCCGGGGCCAGTTCGGCGACTCGCTGATCATGGACTGGCTCCTCCAGACCGAGCCGGTGAAGGAAGGCGACGTCGTGATCACCGCCGGGCTCGGGATCGGCGAGGAGCTGCGCTCCCTTTATCCCAAGGGGCTGGTGATCGGGACGATCGCCCAGGTCCAGACCGCGGAAGCTGCCGCCTACAACCGCGCGATCATCACGCCGGCCGTCGACCTCCGACGGCTCGAGCACGTGCTCGTAGTCAAAACGAACTAGAGCCGCGAGCCGCGGCAGGACCTGCGGCGCTATTCACTGCCGTGCAGTGATCGTCGATCGCCCGCGTACTCCTATTAATAGGTGCGCGAGCTCGCGATGTCCTTGGATCATCGTCAGCACTCATCACGTATAGGCGACCTATTCGCGCGCCGTGCGTCACTGAATCGTCAATGACTGCGGAGTAGGACTCGACGCGGCGAGTGACCTAGTTCTGAAGTCAGGCTTGTCGCTCTCACCGTCGAGGTGCTAGTCGAAAATTCGCGATTCGGACGCAAATAGAACGTTGACGTGCGTTCAAGTGTCATTCGTAATATGCCGAGCGCGCGCGAGTGGGAAGGGGACCCGGTGGGGCTGAGGATTCCTAAGTGACGTTGGGCCGCGGATTTGTCGGCGCGTTTCTCGCCGTCTACGTCGTTGTGATCGGCATACCGATCGCGCCCGGCGTGATGATCACGCCGACCACCGCGGATCGATCATCCACCGCACCATCGATCATCTCCTCGAAGCTCGCGACCCCTTCCAAACCACCGATCACGAATCAAGCGAACACCGATCAAACCCCTTCCACAGCGGCGAACATCAAAGTCGAACTCGGCATCGACCCAGGAACACTTCGCATCGACTTCCCCGTCGGAACCAAACAGAGCTTCGCTATTGCCGCGGTGGGGCCACTTGGTCTTTCGCTGATCAGCGGAAACGTGGGTACCGGCCAGTACGTGTTCGCATTGCCGAAGATCAGCGTCTACATCGAGCGCGCAGAGACCGAAGGCAACGCGACCGACCGCGCGTGGATCAGGTTCCCGAGGATCTATTCCGACGAGGACGTCGCCAGCTATCTCGGAAAGAACCGACTGACGCTGTCGCGTTGGTCCCTCGATCGCGAGACCGGTGACCGCTTCGCGGTCGTCGACCTGCCTCGACTCGAAGCGCAGCTCACCGACGCGGAGCGCGGTCTGTATTCGATCACGCTGATCCCGACGGACGAGGCCACGCTCGCAGCGTGGGCGCGCGAGTCTGGCGTCCGGATCATCGAGTACAACGACAAGACGGGCGAGGCGATCGTGCAGCCCCTCGACTGGCGAGCGCCGACGCCCGCGAATGGCGCGACGAGCACGGCACAACCTGCGGCGACAGTGAAGCCCGCCACAGTGCCGGTGCAGAGCGCGACGCCCGCACCGGCGCGCACCGCACCGCCGATGTCAGATCTCGTCCCCGGTGTTGACCGGAACGGGCGCACCGGGTACTGGTCGATCGACGGAACGTTCTGGGTCCCGGTTGCGCCACAGCCGAGCGCCACGCCGAGTCCGGCACCTTCCCCGGCGCCGACGACTGGCCCCTCATCGCTCATTGGCGGACCCGCGCCGAAGACGCTCATGCTCATCGGGCCGGCGTCTGACGTCAGGGCGGAAGATCCCTCGCCGACTCCCTCTCCGTCGCCGGAGCCGCCATCTCCGTCACCGTCTCCGAGCGACTCGCCGTCGCCGAGTCCATCGCCGAGCGAGTCGCCCTCGCCGAGTCCGTCGCCGAGCGACTCGCCGTCGCCGAGCCCATCACCATCGCCGAGCGAGTCGCCATCTCCGTCACCGTCGCCGAGCGAGTCGCCCTCGCCCTCGCCTTCGCCGTCGCCGGTGCCGAGTGAATCGCCGTCTCCCTCACCGAGCACATCGCCGACGCCGAGCGAGTCGCCATCTCCGTCACCGTCGCCGAGCGAGTCGCCCTCGCCTTCGCCGTCGCCGGTGCCGAGTGAATCGCCGTCTCCCTCACCGAGCACATCGCCGTCGCCGAGCGAGTCGCCATCTCCCTCACCGAGTACATCGCCGTCGCCGAGCGAGTCGCCGTCGCCATCTCCGTCTCCGTCGCCGAGCGAGTCGCCGTCGCCGTCGCCCAGTCCGTCTCCGTCGCCCAGTCCGTCGCCGTCGCCGACCCCGTCGCTCGCGCTCACCTCCTCAGCGCAGCGCGTCGATGCCGGGTCATCCGCGACGATCACCGTGACCGCGACGGCGGATGGCGCAGCGGTCGCCGGTCTCGGCGTGGCATTCACCGCGGACGGCGGCGCGACGTTCGTCGGATCCGCGTCGTGCACGACTGGGGCAGACGGCACCTGCACGGTGACCGTCAGCAAGTCCGACTACGGCCTCGTCAGTGTCGGCGCGACCGCAGGATCGAGCAGCGCGAGCTCATCGCTCAATGTCGCATTCCAGTCGCCGTGGGCGGTGAACGCCAGCGCGTCGACGGCACAGACCATCGCTGTTGGCGCATCGGGGACCGACCTCGGCGTGACCGTTGACGGCGTAACGACCAACAGGCCGTCGGCGGTCGTGAAGCAGCTCGCCATCAACGGCTCGGGTGGCGACAAGGAGCTGAAGGTCGACCTGACCGGCGGCGCGGTCGCCGCGCCGATCAGCTATGACGGCGGCGGTGGAGGCGCGGCGAAACTGATCGTCGTGACTCTGGCGCTGCCGGCGGCGCCACCCGCATCGGATCCGCCCGCAACGTGGACCTTCGACTCTGGGCAGGGAACCGTGAGCGGCCCGTTGACGCTGAGCTTCACGAACGTCTGGAGTCTCACGGCGATCGGCACGGGCCACACGCTTGTCGGGCCCGCCGCCGATACGACCTGGAATGTCACCGGCAACGGAAGCGGCACGATCGGCGCACTGCAGTTCCACGGATTCACCAACCTCACGGGCTCCGCGGATAACAAGGACAAGTTCGTCTTCAAGGCCGGCGGGACGCTCGGAGGCACCGTGAACGGTGGGGCCGGCGGCTTTGACACGCTGGCGATCGAGGGCGGAACGTCCGTCATATCCACGTCGGCCAGCGCGTCGTCCGGCAGCGTGAGCGTCGACGGCAATGTGATCCGGTACGAATTGCTCGAGCCGGTGACCATCACCGGCGTTCCGAACGTCTCCGTCGCTCTCACCGGCGGCGACGACACGGTCAATGTCACCCAGAGCGGCTCCGACATCACGGTGACCGGCTCGACGACTGAGACCATCGCGATCTCCGGGGCGACCTCGATCAAGATCGACGGCGTCGGCGGCGACGACTCGATCACGGCGACCGGCGCGATCTCCACGACCGGCGTGAGCTACAACTTCGTCGCCGAGACCATCGCCGTCGCATCGGGCGCGAGCCTGTCGACGGACGGCGGCAATGTCGAATTCAGCGCCAAGACGATCACCGTCGGCGCGGGTGCTCTGATCGACACGACAGGAGCGTCTGATGGGTCGATCACCTTCGCGGCCCTGGACGCCAAGCTCACGACCAGCCTCGTCATCTTCACGACCACCGCGGCGTCGATCACGATCACCGGCGCGACGCTGAACGGTGGCGCCCTCTCGCTGACCGCCACGTCGTCGGCGACGCCGAGCGGCCCGCTCGGCCTCGCGGCCACGCCGTCGACCTCGAGTGGCTCGCTGGCGGCGGGTACCTATTACTACCGGGTCACGGCGCTGAGCGGCACCGACGAGTCGAAGAGCGGTGTCGAGGCCAAGGCGACGCTCAGCGGCACGGGCAAGATCGACCTCACCTGGGACGCGACGCTTGGCGCCGACAGCTACCGGGTCTACCGCGGCACCGCGGCTGGCGGCGAGGACGTCTACTTCACCGCCACGGGCCCCTCCTTCAGCGACACCGGTGGCTCGACGACGTCCGGCGACGTGCCGACCGCCCGCGTGTTCCGGCCCGACTCGACCGCAACGGTGGCGATCTCTAACTCGACCCTGACGAGCAGCGGCGCCGCGACGATCGCCGCGGTGTCCGTCGTGGTCGCCCTCGGCGAGGACCTGGCGGACGCGTCGGAGAACACCGACAACACCGACGCCGCCTTCGCGAGCGTCATCGGCAACAGCGACGCCACCACGGACATCACCGGCACCAGCACCCTGACCGTCACGGGCGCGCTGAACGTGACGGCGACCAACACCGTCCGCGCCGACGCCACCGGTAACGCCAAGTTCGCCGAGTCCGGCGCCGGCGTCGCGGTGGTCGTGGTCACCGAGACGACGCGTGCGACGATCCAGGGCATCGGGACGCTCGTGACCGCGGCGAGCCTCAACCTGACCGCGACCTCCTTGAACACGGTCCAGGCCGCCGCGAACTCGAGCCAGGGTGGCGCGAGCGGCAACGACGACGGCGACTCGGGGACGACCGACGACAGCCCAGACGCGACGACCGGTGGCAACGCCGACACGGCGGACGGGACGATCAACGTCGCCGGCGCGATCGCTTCGAGCAACCTCGTCGGCGACAACCACGCCTACATCTCGAGCGGCGGCCCGGGCGACGCGACGGTGAACACCACCGGCACGCAGACGATCCGCACGTCGTCGTTGAACACGTCGACGGCCGTCGCCGATGGCTCCGCGACCGGTCCGTCGGAGAGCTCGAGCCGCGTCGGCGTCGCGCTGGCGGTCAACGTGGTGAGCCTGACGAACGAGGCCTACGTCGGCGGTGAGGTCACCCTGAGCGCTCCGCTCGTCCAGATCGAGGCTATCGCCCCGAGCGCATCGACCTACGGCGCGACAGCGACGTCCGGCGTCGGCGACGCCGACAGCGTCACCGTCGCGGGCTCCCTCGCCGTGAACATCGTCGTGACGGGCAACACCGCCTCGGTCAAGGGCGCGGTCGCCGTCGGCGCTGGCAACAACGTGCACGTCACCGCCTCGTCGAACGCGACGGACACTGCCAACGCGCTGGTGGCGAAGCAGGTGTTCGACCCGGCCACCGCCGTCGACAGCAGCGCTGACACGATCACCCTCCCATACAAGCTGAAGAAGAGCGATGGCAGCGACGTCGCCGACAACGACGAGATCAAGTACAAGACCAACGGCGGCGACGCGATCGGCGGGCTGACGGACGACACGACCTACTTCGCGATCATCCCCGACTCGGCACACCCGGAAGTGATCAAGCTCGCCGCGACCTCCGGCGGCGCGGCGATCGACCTCGACGGCTCCGCCGCGACCGAGACCGAGCACAGCCTGAAGCTCGAGACGGACACCGACCCGGGTGACTCGACCGGTGTCGGCGCCTCGATCGCGATCAACGTCGCGGACGACGACGTGGTCGCCGAGCTCGCGGACAGCGCGACGCTCAGCGGCGCTCGTGACCTGGTGCTGCGCGCGACGACGACGAACACGATGACCACGAAGGCTGAGAACGGCTCGTCCGGTGGGACCGCGATCACCGCGGGCGTCGGCCTCTCGTTCTCACTCCTGACGACACGTGCCGTGATCGGCACCGGCGACCCGCTGACGCTCACCGGGATGCTCGACGCAGAGGCGTCGCAGACCGCGACGGTGACGACCAAGACGGCGGGCGACGCTGTTGGCGCCGACACCGGCGTCGGCATCGCGCTCGGGCTCGGCGTCGCGGTGCACACGGTCGAGGCGCTCACGAACCGCGCCATCACGACCACGGGCATCGGCGCGCTCGGCAAGATCCGCTTCGCCGCGTACAGCACATCGTCGAACGAGACGAGCGCGACCGCCAGCGCGGCCGGGGCCGAGGGCGAGGACGACGACAGCAGCGGCAAGGACACGAACGACAAGGCCGACGACCAGCTGGCCCAGGGCAACCAGAAGTCCACCGACAACGGTGGCAGCTCGTCGGGCCAGACCGAGACGAAGAAGGCGTCCACTTCAGAGGACGGCGGCGACTCCGTCAGCGTCGCGGCCGCGATCGCCTTCAACGTCTCGCTCATCAGCGTGAAGACCGGGATCCCGAGCGGCATCCCGATCAGCGCCGGTGGCCCGCTCGATCTCGACTCCCAGGGTCGCATGGTCGCGCGCGCCAAGGCAGACGGTTCCGCGAACAAGAGCAGCACCGCGATCGGCGCGGCCGTCGCCGTCAACTACGCGAAGGCGGAGATCCTCTCGAGCATCGGAGAGGACGCCAGCGTCGAGTCGAACGGCGTCAGCCTGAACGCGTCGATCCGCGGTCCCCCGTCCACCCAGCATGAGATCGAAGCGACCGCGAAGTCCGGCGCCGGCGGCGAAGACACGGGTATCGCCGGGGCGCTCGCGATCAACATCGTCGACAACGACACCACGGCGATCATTCACCAGGGAACCACCACTGACATCGATGCGGGCACCGGCGCCGTCAGCGTCACGGCATCCCACCTCGAGTCTGACAAGGCGAAGGCTGAAGCCGACGCAGAGGGCGACGACGTAGGGGTCGGCGCCTCGGTCGCGCTGAACATCCTCTCCTCCACCGACACCAAGGCCGAGATCGAAGACGGGGTCGCGCTCTCTGGCGGCGCCGCCGTCACCGTCACCGCGAGCAGCACCCGCGTCGTCGAGACCGAGGTGAAGGCCGGGGCCAAGGGTGGGACCGCCGTCACACCGGCCGTCGCTCTCGCGCTCGACGTCGACGACGTGGTCGTCGCGCGCATCGGCAGCGGTTCCGGCACCTGGATGCCGACCGGCGCCGTGACCGTTTCGGCGACGCACAGCATGGATGCGTCCAAGACCAAGGGCGACGCGGAGGCCGCCGGCGAGGACGCGGCGGTCGGCGCCGACGTCGCGCTCAACGTGATCATCCGGTGGTCAACGACCGCGGAGATTTCGCGGAGCATGCAGGCGCTCGCCTTCGACATCACGGCCTCGAGCACGATGAACAGCGCGGTCGAGTCCAAGGCCAGCGCGAAGGGCAGCGACTCGAGCGACGACGACGCCGACTCGAAGGCCGATGGCCAGGTCAACGGCGACAACCCGAACACCAACGACAAGGGCGCGACCGATGGCGGCAGCGGCAAGCTCCCCGCGGCGAAGGACAACACCGACTCCGCGAACAGCCAGACCTCGAGCGAGTCGGGCCAGGACAGCGGCAGCGTCGGTGTCGCCGCCGCGATCGCCGTCAGCTGGGTCTCGACGACGAACCTGGCGCGCGTCGCGAACGGCGTCGCGCTCACGGCCACCGGCGGCCACGTGAAGGTCAGCGCGACGGACCAGACCGACGCCACCGCGAAGGCGATCGGCACCGCGCTCTGCACCAGCGGCGACTGCGACGCCAACATCGGCGCGGCCGTCGGCCTGAACGTCGTCCAGGTCACAAGCACGGCCGAGATCGGCACCGGCGCGACGATCAGCGGCGCGGGCGTCACCGTCGAAGCGATCATCCCCGCCGGACAGCGGAACGACTTCATCGCCTGGGGCCTGGCTGCGGCCGGCGGCGACTCCGAAGTGGCCGTCGCGGCATCGGTCGGCATCGTCGTCGTGAACTACGACACGACGGCCAAGATCGGCGCCGGCTCCAACATCGATTCGACCGCCGGCGTGACGGTCAACGCGACGAACAAGATCGGCCTGCAGAACCTGGCGCTCGCGGGCGGCGCGTCACTCGATGGCAGCGCTGCCGTCGGTGGCGCGATCGCGGTCAACGTCCTCGACGACGTCACGACCGTCGCATCCATCGCTTCGACCACCGGCTCGCCGACCAGCGTCGACGCGACCGGCGCGATCGCCGTCACGGCGAGCTCGTCGCTCGAGCCGCTCGTCATCGACGTACCGCTCATCGACAGCGACCCGACGTTCACGTCCTTCGCGATCGCCGGCAGCGCTGGGACGAGCGACGCGGCGGTCTCGGGCTCGGTCATCGTCGACGTCTTCAACCTGATCACGAAGGCCTTCATCGGTGACGGCGCGCAGATCAACCAGTCGATCGGCGCGGGTGGCGGCGGCCAGACGCTGACGGTCACCGCGAGCGACATCACCGAGATCAAGAACGTCGCCGGCGCGGTCGGGCTCACGACCGGCGCGGCCGGCATCGGTGTCGCGGTCCTCGTCGAGGTCATGAACAAGACCGTCGATGCCCACATCGGCAAGAGCGCGGACGTGGACACCGGCGGCAACGTGACCATCACGAGCACAAGCTCCGAGGACCTGCTCGAGATCGTGGCCTCGGCCGGCGCCTCGTCTGACACGGCCGGCGTCTCCGGCTCGTTCGCCGTCGTCGTCCTCAACAAGGGTGGGGGTAGCCCGGGCACGCGCGCGTACGTCGGCGGTGGCGCGAGCCCCAGCGATGGCACGCGCGTGCACGCGGGCGGCAAGCTCGAGATCGCGGCGAGCGACAGCGCGGACAAGATCCAGATGTTCGTCGGCGGTCTCGCGTTCGGATCGGAGGCCGGCGTCGGCGTCGCCGCGGCGGTCCTCGTTCGCGACGGCACGGTCGACGCGGCGGTCGGGGGGAACGCGGACCTGCGCGCCGCGGGCGGCACCGGCGTCTCCGTGACCGCGACGCAGGACGAGGATGTGTTCCTGCTCGCGATCGCCGGCGCGGGCGGCGGGACCGCGGGCGTCGCGGGCTCGGCGACGGTCGACGTGCTCACCAACCAGACCTACGCGCACATCGACGACGAGTCCTCCATCGCGAGCGGGACGGTCGACGTGAAGGTCGCCGCGACCGACACGACGAACATCCTCGGCCTGGCGGGCGCGCTCGCGATCGGCGGCAGCGCTGGCGTTGGCGCGGGCGTCGACGTCGAGGTCGTCGACAAGGAGACGCTCGCGTGGATCGGCGCGGACACGAACGTGACGACGTCCGGCGACGTGACCGTCGACGCGGAGTCGAGCGAGAAGATCGTCTCGCTGTCCGTCGGTGGTGGCTTCGCCGGCACGGCCGCGGTCAACGTGAACGCCGGCGTGTCGGTCATCGGCATCACGACCACCGCGTACATCGGCGACGGCGCGACCGTCGTCGCGACGGGCAGCGTTCGCGTCGGCGCGAACGAGAGCCTCAAGCTCGACCTCATCGCCGGCAACATCTCCGCCGCCGGTTCGGCCGCGGTCGGCGCCGCCATCTCGGTGCCGGTCGTGATCAAGGAGACGCACGCGTACATCGGCGACGGCGCGAAGGTCAGCGGCGCGGGCGGCGGCGCGCTCACCGTGAAGAACGGCACGTTCACCGTCGTTCCGCTGGACACGCGGTTCAACCCGCGCACCGCGGTCAACGCCGGCACGGACACGATCGACCTCGGCTACGCGCACGGCTACTCGGCCGGCCAGCGCGTCCTCTACGACAACGCCGGTGCGACCGACATCCCGGGCCTGACCGACGGCGGCACGTACTACGTCATCCCGGCCGGCGGGACCAGCGTCAAGCTCGCCGACAGCTACTGCCACGCGGTCGGCGCTGTCGGCGACCCGAGTCGCTGCGACGGCATCTCGGTCACGCCGATCAACCTCACGCCGCTCGCCGCTCTGCCCACCAAGTACAGCGAGAGCCAGCGTCTCGTGCCGACGGACCAGGCCGGCGTCCGCAAGGACATGTCGCCGCGGTTCGACCCGGCCGCGGACCGCGTCGGCAACCAGCTGCGTCTGCCGTACGACTTCTCGGCGATCTCGGACGGGGACAAGGTCGTCTACAGCTCCGGCGGCGGCACGCCGATCGATGGACTGACCGACGGCGGCACGTATTACGCGATCAAGGACAGCTCAGACAACATCCGCCTCGCCGCGACGTACTGCGAAGCGGTCGGCGCGGCCGGCGATCCGACGAACTGCCCGGCGGCCGTGGTCACGCCGATCACGCTGGGCAGCGATGGCAGCG
>Ga0070706_100007022_pt1 | contig 10617 bp, 10 predicted proteins | sample KBSK5501metaG_FD_65476 | JGI IMG/M metagenome (GOLD analysis project Ga0070706, IMG submission 65476) | Corn, switchgrass and miscanthus rhizosphere microbial communities from Kellogg Biological Station, Michigan, USA - KBS K5-50-1 metaG | ecosystem: Host-associated > Plants > Roots >...
CCTTGCGGTCCACCAACGCGTCTACGACGTGTGAGAGATCAGTCTTCATTCTGATAGAACACACCCCACGCTCCAATACCGGCGTGCGCGGCGATCACCGGCGTGATCGGCATCACCAAACACTGCATCGGCCGGTAGCGCGCCACGAGCTCGACGCGCAACGCTTCGGCAAACTCTGGAATGTCTCCATGCACGACGCCCAGACGGAGCGCGCGCGGGCGCGGTGTCAGCGCGTGATCGAGCAGCTCGAGGATGCGGCGGCGCGCGGCCTCGCGGCCGCGCACGCGGCCGACAGGCTCGATCTTCCCTTCCATAGTAAGCGCCATCACCGGCTTCAGATTGAGCTTCGTGCCGAGCCAGGCCCGGCCGCGCCCCAACCGGCCCGAGCGCACCAGGCGCTCGAAGTTGTCCACCGTAAATAGCCCGCCCGAGTGACTGCGCACCCGCTCGAGCTCCCGCACGATGGCGTCCGCCTCCCAGCCGGCCGCGGCGAGCTCGACGCCACGGATCACCAGGAGGCCTTCGCCCAGGGACGCGCTCCGGCTGTCGACGACGGTCACGCGGCTCGTGTCGAAGCGCCGGGCGGCCGCGTCGGCGTTGCCGTGTGTGCCTGAGAGGGCGCTGGATACGATCACGGCGATGACGCGATCCGCACTGCGGGCCGCGTCTCCGTAGGCGTCCGTGAACGCCTGGGGGGAAGGTTGCGACGTACTGGCATCGAGTCCGGCGCGCATGCGGCGGAAGAACTCCGGCGCGGTCAGCTCGAGGCGGTCGCGATACGAGCGCTCGGCGACGATGAGCTGCAGCGGAACCAGCCCGATGTCGTACTGCAGCACCAGCTCGTCCGGCAGGTCGCACGCGGTGTCGCTGACGAACGCGATTGGCCGCCGAGCCTGCAGCGCCTGATGCTGGGCGCGCATGTCGTCGGCTTTCGTCGACTCCAGCGTGCCCCAGCTCGTGGCGAGCTTGAAGACGTCGTCGGGCGCGTCGGTGTGCACGTGGGCCTTGAGCAGGTCGCCCGTGGACAGCACGACGATCGAGCCGCCGTGCGCGCGCAACGCCTTTCGGACTTCGGCAGGGTCGGGGAGGGGGAGGCTCGCCGAACGGACCATCAACTCGGTGCAGTAGCGATAGTCACGGTCCGTTTCGACCTCGGTGAGCGCGGCGGCGCTCGCCGACGTGCTCACGCGGTCGATGGCACCCTGGGCGACGTGGCCTTCCTCAATCAGGCGCTTCACGCCTTCGAGCAGCCGGACGAACCCTTTCGCGCCCGCGTCCACCACCCCCGCGCTCTTCAGGGCGGCAAGCAGCTCCGGTGTGCGCTGCAGCGCGGCCTCTGCCCGGTTCACGATGCGGCTCATGAAGACGCGGAGGTCCGACTCGCCGCGGGCGTGTCCCGCTTCTTCCGCGGCTTCGCGCGCGACGGTCAGGATGGTGCCTTCGACTGGCTCATCGAGCGATGCCTGCAGCCGCTCGAAGCCGAGGCCGATCGCCGCCGCCAGGTCGCCGGCACCGGCACGTAACCGCTGGCCCAGCCCATCGCGGAAGCCGAGCAGGAACTGTGACAGCATCATGCCGGAGTTGCCGCGGGCGCCCCGCACACTGGCCTGCGCCATCGTTTCGGCGACATAGGGGAGGGGCAGCGCCGCGTCGCCGTCGTCACCGCCGAGGTCGCGCAGGGCGCTGGCGACGGCGCGCAGCGTGAGCCACATGTTGGTCCCCGTGTCGCCGTCGGGGACTGGAAAGACGTTGATGCGATTCAACTCGTCGCGCCCGGCCGCCACCCAGTCCGCGGCCGCCAGCAGCGAACGCCGAAAGCGTGGGCCGTCGACGTAACCGATCGCGACGATCGTTATTCCTTCACGACCGTGACGCGGACTTCCGGCCGCACCTCGGGATGGATCTTGATCCCGACCTGGTACTCGCCGAGCTCGCGGATCGGCTCGGGCAGGTCGATCTTCCGCTTGTCGACCTTGATGTTCAGCTCCTCGAGCTTGCGCTGGATGTCGCTCGCGGTGACGGAGCCGTAGAGCTTCTCTTCCTCCCCGACTTTCACCTCGAAGGTGAGATGCACGCCGGCGAGCTTCGTGGCTTCCGCCTCCGCCGCCGTCTTCTCGGCAGCCTGCTGCTTCACCAACCGCTCGCCCTCGTAGGAGATCTTCTTCTTGTTGGCCTCGGTCGCCGGATAGGCGAGGCCCTTGGGGAGGAGGTAGTTGCGGGCGTAGCCGTCTTTGACCTTGACGACGTCGCCGACTTTCCCCAGATGCTGCACGTCTGCCCGCAAAATGATTTCCATCTCGTAGATCCTCAGGGTGTGTTGGGCCGCTGCCGCTGCCGGGCTTCGGCCAGACGGCGGCGGTATTGGTACCACGTATCGGTGATGCCGAGCGTGCACAGGCCCGGGAGCACGAACACCAGCGGCACGGCCAGCGCGGCCGCGGCGGCCCCCACGATCAGCAGTGCCACCGCCGAGATGCCGAACGCTTCGGCGAACGTCGCAACGATCGCCGCGCCGCGCAGCACGTAGAGCGTGCTCGCCACGAGTCCCACATTGGTGCCCGCGACGTGCAGAACGCTCGAGACCGGCAGAATCAGCACGCCGAGCCAGGCCACGATGCCCCAGACCCAGCCGTCGCCCATGTAGAAATCCTTGAACCGCATGAGCGGCGCGCTTGCGGCGGCCGCCCCGCCGGGCGCGGCGATGCGGCGCTGCAGCTGCCAGGCCAGTGCGAGTCCGGCGAGCGTCTGCAGCGCGAGCATTCCGGGCCACGTGACGCTCATGAAGCGGACCATCGGCTCATAGATCGAGAAGGCGTCAGGCACGGCCTCCCCGATCGTTCGCATCGTCAAACTCGCCTCACGCGTCGCCTCCCACGCGAGCGAACCCCAGCCGTCCGGTCCCCACATCACCTGAATCAGCAGCGCCGTCGCGAGTCCCGCCGCCACGGTCGACCGGAACGCCTGCCGCAGAATCGTATCCGGCCGGAGCAGCACCAGCGACACGAACGCCGCGGTGGCAAGCACGATGTAGGCGCTCGTGGCGGCGCCCAGCCGGCTCCCGTTGCCGCCACTCACCACGAGCAGCGCCAAGCTGACGGCGCCGATCATCCCGGCGATGGGCTGCGTCCAGCCGGGTTTTTCGCGGGGCAGCGCGGGCGCAAGCAACAGCAGCGCCGCGCACGGCAATCCCACGAGACTCGGGTGCGCCCACAGCAGGAACGCGAGCAGCGCCAGTATGAGGCGCCACCAGGACTCTTTGGTAGCTATGCGGTGTGCCCTTTAATGTAGGGGAGCAGCGCGAGCTGCCGCGCGCGCTTGATCGCCGTGGCGAGCTGCCGCTGGTGCCGCGCGCACATGCCGGACAACCGGCTCGGCAAAATTTTCCCACGTTCCGTGAGGAAGCGGCTCAGCGTCCGGTCATCCTTATAGTCGAGCACCCGCGCACCGGACTCGCACACGGGGCAGGTCTTGGCGGGACGTCTCACGCTTCCTCCTCTTCCAGCTCTTCTAATTCGGGAGCGACGGCCGCAGCGACCACCGGCTTCGGCTGCTCCTTCGCGGCCTCGACGCACATGTAGCGCAACACGCCTTCATCGAGCTTCACGGCGCGCTCGTACTCGGGCAGCAGCTCACCCTCCGCCGAGAACTCCGCGACGACGTAGTAGCCGGTGTCTTTCTTCTTGATCTTGAACGCCATCGTGCGCTTGCCCCAGTGGGACACGTTCGACAGCGTGCCTTTCCCGTCCTTGGTCAGCAGGGCGTGAAAGCGATTCAGTTTTTCGGTGATTGCCGGCTCGTCCAGGGCACTATCAAAAATGTAGACCGTCTCGTACCGACGATTCATGCCACCTCCCTTTGGTCATAGGTGACCCGGTGCGGTGGAGGCACCGAGTAGGGGATATGTGAGCGATAAAGGTAAACCGCGTGTGAAGCCGTGGAAAGGCGTGATCGGGCGTGGTATAGTTGATCATGCTGCTCGTCATGGCGGCGATCCTTACCTCGTCTCTGCAGCTTCAGGCCGACACCACCGCAGGGATCTACGGTACTGCCATCTCCTCGTACAACGGCCACCCCATAAGCGGCGTCATGGTCGGAGTGCCCGCGGCCGGGAAAATCGCCGTTACCGACGCGGCAGGGCGGTTTGCGCTCAGCGGCCTGCCCACCGGGAAGCGCGTGATTCAGGTCTCCTACGATGGGCGCGTCACCGACGATTTCATCTTTGTCCTGCAGCCGTTGCAGTCGAAACGGATCGCTGTGCTGCTCGACGTGGACTCCCTCGATCTCGATCCGCTGGTCGTCGAGGCGATGGAGCCGAATGTGTGGATGGACCTCGCGGGGTTCTACGAGCGGCGCGCAACCTATCGCGGCTTCGCGCACTTCTTCACGCGCGAGGATGTCGATCGTGTCCACCCTGCGAAGCTCAGCAGCCTGCTCACGATCGATGGTATCGTGACCCGCTGCTATGTGGACTGCCGCCCCACGCGGTTCAGCAGCCGCGGCAGGCTCTGCTTCGTGCCGGTGAACGTCAACGGTGTTTCGCTGCGCGAAATCGACTACGACAAGATCGACATCGCCACCGTGGCCGCCGTCGAGGTGTACCGGGGCGTCCCGCCGCCGGACCTGGCCCGCTCGCTGCTTCCCGTAGTCGGTTCGTCCACCTGGATGGGCACAGGCCGCTCATCCGGCGGGGCGTGCGGGCTCGTGGAGATCTGGACGCGCTAGACGTTGAACCGGAATAGCAGGATGTCGCCGTCCTTCACGACGTAGTCGCGCCCCTCGCTTCTGATCAGACCTTGCTCGCGGGCAGCCTTGTAGCTCCCCGCTTTCAGAAACTCTTCAAAGCCCACCGTTTCGGCGCGGATGAACCCGCGCTGGAAATCCGAGTGAATCTCGCCCGCGGCGTCGAAGGCGGTGTCGGCACGGTGCATTGTCCAGGCGCGCACTTCGTTTTCGCCCACGGTAAAAAACGTCTGCAGGCCGAGCAGCCGGTAGCCGGCGTGAATCAGGCGGTCGAGGCCGGGCTCGGCGACGCCGGCGCTCGCGAGAAACTCTTTCCGCTCATCGCCCGACAGCTCGGCGAGCTCCGCTTCCAACTTGGCGGAGAAGGGGACGATCTCCGCCTCTTCATGGTGCGTCTGCACCGCAGCCTTGAGCTTGTCGATCCATTTGCCGCCGCCCGCCGCGAGGTCGTCTTCGTCGACGTTGGCGGCATACAGGATCGGCTTGGCGGTGAGGAGGCCGAGCGTGCGCAGGAACTTGATCGCGTCGGCGTTCTCGCCGGCTTCCCGCGCGCCGCGCCCGCGATTCAGCTCCGCCACGACGCGATCGAGCAGGACGAGCTCGAGCTGGGCTTCCTTGTCGCCCGCGCGCGCCGACTTCCGCGTCTTGTCGAGCCGGCGTTCGACGACCGCGAGATCGGCGAGCGCCAGCTCGCTCGTGATGACGTCGTGATCGCGCACCGGATCGACCGGCCCCATGACGTGCACCACGTCGGGATCCTCGAACGCGCGAATCACGTGCACGACGGCGTCCACTTCGCGGATGTGCGACAGGAACTGGTTGCCGAGCCCCTCGCCCTGCGAGGCACCCTTCACGAGTCCCGCGATGTCGACGAATTCGACGACGGCGGGGATTTTCTTCTTCGGCTTGACAACCTGGTTGAGCGTTTCGAGCCGCGGGTCCGGCACCTCGACGACGCCGACGTTCGGCTCGACGGTGCAGAAGGGATAATTCTCCGCCGCCGCGGCCTTCGAAGAGGTCAGGGCGTTGAAGAGCGTCGATTTGCCGACATTGGGGAGTCCGACGATGCCGAGTCGCAGCATCAGGCTTTAAGCCACTTCTCGACGGCCTCGATCATCTGGGGCATGAGCGCGTCCACTTCCTCCCTCTGCTCCGGCTCGAACGGCGCCAGTACGTAGTCCGCCCAGTCACCGATGCCTTCGGGCAACGGCCCGACGCCGACTCGGATCCGCGCATACTGCTGTGATTGCAGAGCTCCTTCGATGCTCTTCAAGCCGTTATGTCCGCCCGCCGACCCGTCCGGGCGAAATCGAAATGTGCCGAGCGGAATCTGAAAATCGTCGACGAGGATGAGCAGATCGCGTGTTGGATCGAACGCCGGATCGGCGCGCAGCGACGCGAGCGCGGCGCCGCTGCGATTCATGAACGTCGTGGGCTTGAGCACGCGAACCGGAACGCCGGCCACGCTGCCTTCCGTCGCGCGGGCGCGCTCGGCGCGACGGAAGGGGGGAAGCTGCCAATGCGCGGCGACGGCGTCGGCGAGGAGAAAGCCGGCATTGTGGCGCGTCGCCGCGTATTCCGGACCCGGATTGCCCAGGCCGACGACGGCGCGCAACGACTACTCCTCCTTCTTGCCCTTGGGCTTCTCCTCGGCCTTGGGAGTCTTTCCCTTCTCTTCGGCGGCGGGGGCTCCGCCCTCACCCTCCACGCCTTCCTCATCCTCGCGGACCTTGCGGATAAGCTCGGGTTCGGCGACCTCGGTCGCGGCTTCGGCGGCCGGCGCGGCCACTTCCTCGGCGCGCGGCGGCACGACCGTCGCGATCGTCAGATCGGCGCCGGTGAGGATCACGGCGTTGGCGATCGAGAGATCACGCGCGTGCAGCGAGTCGCCGATCTTCAGCGCGCTGACGTCGAGCTCGACGCGGTCGGGGATGTGCTCGGGCAGCACTTCGATTTCGACTTCGCGGGTCACCTGATCGAGCACGCCGCCGGCGTTGCGCACGCCGTCGGGTGTGCCGACGAGGTGCACCGGGACCTTCAGCGTGATCTTCTCGTCCGCCTTGATCTCGTAGAAATCGACGTGGATGATGTCGGGGCGCACGGGATGGCGCTGGATTTCGCGTATCAGCGCCCGCGCCTTCTTGCCGTCCACGGTGAGATCGATGAGCGTGGCCTCCGGCTCGATACCCGTCAGGGCTTTCTCGAGCGCGAGCGCGTCGACCATCAGCGGCTGCGTGGCGCGGCCGTGGCCGTAGATCACGGCTGGAACCTGCTTCTGGAAGCGCGCCTGCCGCGCCGCGCCCTTACCCGTTTTCTCCCGCGCCGTCGCGGAGAGACTCACCGTCTGTGCCATACGCTCCTCAACTCAATCGAACAGAGAACTGACCGACTGATTCGAATGTTCATAGCCGATGGCCTTTGCCATCAGGCTCGCGATCGACAACACCTTCAGCTTCTCAAACTGTTTCTCGTCCGGAATCCGGATCGTATTCGTGACCGTTATCTCCTCGATCGGTGCGGCGCGCAGCCGCTCGATCGCCGGGCCCGACAGCAGCGCGTGCGTCGCGAACGCGAAGATCCTGCGCGCCCCGAGCCGCTTCAGCGCCGCCCCCGCTTCGGCAATCGTGCCGGCGGTGTCGATCATGTCGTCGGGGATGAGGCAATCCTTCCCCTCGACCTCGCCGACGACGTTCACCACCTCGGCGATGTTCGCCGACGGGCGCCGCTTGTCGATGATCGCGAGCGACGCGTCCAGCCGCTTTGCGAACCCCCGCGCCATCTTGGCCGACCCGACGTCCGGTGCGACGACCACCGGATCGTGCAGCCGCTTGGTGCGGTAGTGGCTCACGAACACCGGCGCCGCGTACAAATGATCGACCGGGATATCGAAGAAGCCCTGCACCTGGTGGGAATGAAAGTCCATTCCCAGCACGCGGTCCGCTCCGGCGTGGGTGATCAGGTTCGCCACCAGCTTGGCGCTGATCGCCACGCGCGGCTGATCCTTCCGGTCCTGCCGCGCGTACCCGAAGTACGGAAGCACCGCCGTGATACGGGCGGCGCTCGCCCGGTGCGCCGCGTCGATCAACAGCAACAGCTCCATGTAGTTTTCCGCCGGCGGATTCGTGGGCTGGATGATGAAGACATCCCGTCCACGCACGTTCTCGTCGATCTTGACGAAGAGTTCGCCGTCGGCAAACCGCCGCAACGTCACCGCGCACAGCGGCTGTCCCAAATGCTGGGCCATCTCCTCGGCGAGAGGCCGGTTGGCCGTGCCGGCGAGGAGCAGGAGCTGGCTGCGTGACAACGACAAGTCCCGCATCGGGCCACGGAAAGTAGTCGGCAAGCGGGCCGTAGCCAAGGGGTTACCTTTGAGCCCGTGAGCGAACTGCGGCCCCGCCTCGCGGACGCGCTCCGAGGCCGGTACGAGATCGAGCGGGAGCTCGGCCGTGGCGGTATGGCGGTCGTCTTTCTCGCGCATGATCTGCGGCACGAACGCGTTGTCGCGCTGAAGGTGCTGCGTCCGGAGCTGGGCGCGGCGCTGGGCCCCGAGCGGTTTTTACACGAAATCAAGCTCGCCGCCGGTCTCACGCATCCCCACATCGTCCCCCTGTTCGATTCCGGCGAGGCCGACGGGCTGCTGTTCTACGTCATGCCGTATGTCTCCGGTGAATCGTTGCGCCAGCGCCTGGCGCGTGATCGGCGACTCCCGCTCGCCGAGGTCCTCGAGATCACCCGGGAAGTGGCGGACGCCCTGGCCTACGCGCATCGCCAGAACATCGTGCATCGCGACATCAAGCCGGAAAACATCCTGTTCGAGTCCGGCCATGCGGTCGTGAGCGACTTCGGCGTGGCGCGGGCGATCGTCGTCGCGGGACCGCGCGTCACCGTCGCGGGGATCGTGGTGGGGACGCCGGACTACATGAGTCCCGAGCAGGCGTCGGGCCAGGGTGAGCTGGACGGGCGCAGCGACATCTTCAGCCTCGGCCTCGTGATGTACGAAATGCTGACCGGTCGCCCGCTGCGCGGTGTGATCACGCCCCGCGGATCGCGCCAAAGCGTAGACGCGACCCACACGGTCGGCGGCATCCCTCCCACCGTCGAGCGCGTGATCACGACCGCATTGGCCGAACAGCCGCAGGATCGCTTCCCGAACGCCGAGGCGCTTGCGACGGCGGTGCAGAACGTGGCGCGCCGGCCGGCGGCACGCGCTCGCCCGTGGCGGCGTCTGGCGCTCGGCCTCGTGGCGGGAGTCGTCGTCGCAGTCGCCGTGTGGCGCTTCGTGGGCGGCGCACGCGCGGCCACCGATCCGCACGATCTCCTCGCATCGGCGACCACATCACCGGTCGCGCTCGCGGAGCTGCGCCGCGGCAAGGCGCTGCTGTGGGCCTTCGATTTCGACGGGGCAGCGGCCGCGTACCATCGCGCGATCGCGGCCGACTCCGACGCGGCGCTCGCGTATCACCGCCTCAGCGTCGTGGAAACCTGGCGCTGGGACTATCCGGCCGCGCTCCGCGTCGTTGAATCGGCGCTCGCGCGCTCGGCGCGCTTCTCGCCGAAATGGCGGGAGCTGCTGCGCGCGCAGCGGCACTACATCATGCGCGACGCCGACAGCGCGATCGTCGCGTTCCAGAGCCTGGCGGCCGACTATCCTGCGTTGCCGGACGCGTGGTACGGCTTGAGCGAAGCGCTATTTCACTTCGCCGGCTTCGCGGACAATCGTCCGCAGGATGCCGAAGCCGCGTTGCGACGACTCCTGACGGACGATTCGACGTTCGCGCCGCTGTGGGAGCACCGCATGGACCTCGCGGTGTACCGCGGCGACGCCGCGGAAGCGCGGCGCGCATTTCTGCACATGCATCCCAACGATCGCGACCGTCCCGGCCAGGAGGCGGTGCTCGCACTCGTGTTCGGTGCTGCGGGAGAACGCGAGCAGGCATTCGCGGCACTGCGCGATGCCGAGCGCACACGCGTCTCGTTGATCGCGGCGTTGTTCGGGCACGCCAACTTCAACCTCCCGCTCGTCGACAGCGCCGGTGCGTTGCTGCTGAGCGCCGGACGAACCCACGAAGATCGACTGCGCGGCGCGCAGTATCGCTTCGTCGCATTGACAGGCCAGGGCCGGTGGGCCGATGCGCTCGCGGCGTGGCGGAGCGGCCAGCCCACGGCGTCACCGCCCCCTTTCGATCGCTGGATCGTGCATGCCTATCTCGCCGGCTGGCCGGCGGGCAGTCTCGCCGAGGGGATGCTCGCACGAGCCCGCGGGGTGCCGGCCTCGCTGAGCACCGGCATGCCGACAGAGGACAGTCAGGAAGCGTTCCGCGCGCTCGTGCATCGTGCGCTGCGGTCGGGGGACTCGGCAGAGGTGCGTCGACTGACGGAGCAGATCGCCGCCCGGACCGACAGCACCGAGGCATCGGATCCGCAGCCGCAATCGCTGCGGGCGACGCTCGCGGCTCGGCTCGCTCTGCTCGCGAAGGATACGACGAGGGCGATCGCCCTGCTCCAGACTGCGGTCGCCCGTCCCGCGCAGCCGTTCATGGTCTTCTACCCGCAGCTGTCGATGGCCCCCGAGCGGATACTCCTCGCCGAGCTGTACGCGATGCGCGGCGACAGCACCGCCGCGCGCCGCTGGCTCGACTCGTTCAGCAATGCATGGTCGTTCGGTGATGCGGTGTACGCGCCCCGCGTCGCCTGCTTGCGCCGGCTTATCGGTGCGCGTGCGGTCCTCACCTCGAGTGGGAGGTCGTCATGTCCGTGAACAGCACCCTGGGGGCCATGGCCCTCATCGTCGATCAGATTCCCAAGATGAGCTCTCCGAAGCTGGAGGGGATCAAGCCGGGCTCAGAGGAGTCGTTTTACCTCTTGGCCGCGTACTGC
>Ga0070706_100007024_pt1 | contig 10616 bp, 7 predicted proteins | sample KBSK5501metaG_FD_65476 | JGI IMG/M metagenome (GOLD analysis project Ga0070706, IMG submission 65476) | Corn, switchgrass and miscanthus rhizosphere microbial communities from Kellogg Biological Station, Michigan, USA - KBS K5-50-1 metaG | ecosystem: Host-associated > Plants > Roots >...
ACGTCTCCTTCGACAGAAACACCAACGGTAACACCATCTCTGATGAGGCGGAGTACATTCGACATCGGCCGCTGGGAGACATGAGTGAGCGAGATATGGCCTCGTCCGAGATGTACGAGTTCCTGTTCGAGTGTAGCCAGTCTTATAATCGCGGCAGGGTCTTCATGTGTGACAAAGAAGCGTACCTCTTTTCCCGGCGGATAGTTCAGCAGGACGCGGGCGGTTCTGAACAGACCAATGCTCTGCTCAAAAAGATGAAAAGTTTCTTCTGCAGACGGGTCATGCCAGTCTGTTTGAGTGACTGGATATGGTTGAGTGACAATGGTCTCACCAGTGTGAGGCAAGGTTTGCCATATTTCTTCGGAAATAAAGGGCATGAAAGGATGAAGAAGTCGCAAAAACACCTCGAGCGTCTCCTGGAGCATCCGTCGAGTTGCAGAACCTTGAGGATGCATTGTGTCCTGGAGAACAGGTTTGATCAATTCAAGGTACCAATCGCAGTACTCATGCCAGAAAAAGTGGTAGAGAGCATTAGTCGCTCGGTCAAACCGGTAGGCTTCTAGCTCCATAGTCACGACCTGAATAGTGTCGTTTAGCCTGCTTCGAATCCAAAGACCTGGAAACGACCGATCGGTTGGAGGCATCGACTCCTTAATACCTGCGAGGTATATATGGGCAAAACGAGCGGCGTTCCAGATCTTGTTCGCAAAATTGCGATAGCCTTCGATCCGTTCCTCTGCGAGTTTGATGTCGCGTCCCGGTGAGGCCATCGAGGCGAGCGTGAAGCGGAGCGCGTCGGTACCGAACTGCTCCATTACATGCAGTGGATCGATCACGTTGCCTTTCGACTTGCTCATCTTCTGGCCTTCGACATCGCGGACCAATGCATGGATGTACACGTCGCGGAAGGGGACATCGCCCATGAATTTCAGGCCCATCATGATCATACGGGCAACCCAGAAGAAAAGGATGTCGAGTCCGGTAACGAGGGTAGAAGTCGGATAGTACGTCTTCAGCTCGGGAGTGTGCTCCGGCCACCCCAGTGTGGAGAATGGCCAGAGGGCGGATGAGAACCATGTGTCGAGCACGTCGGGGTCGCGAATGAAATCCTTGCCCCCACACATCGAGCAGAGCGGGGGTTGAGTCTTCGCGACGACTGGCCGAGCCTCACGGGGAATGATCCAAGTACCATCCGGTTTGGTTGATATCAGCACCGTGCCATTGCATGTCCGGCAGTACCATGCAGGTATCTGATGACCCCACCAGATTTGTCGTGAGATGCACCAGTCTTTAATGTCCCGCATCCAGCCCAAGTAGTTATTGGTCCAGCCTTCAGGAACAATCCGAATGCGTCCATCTTCAACTGCTTTGATTGCTGGTTCGGCAAGCGGTTTGATCTTGACGAACCATTGCGGTGACAGATATGGCTCGACCACAGTTTTACAGCGATAGCATTTTCCCAGAGACATCTTATGGTCTTCGGTTTTGAGAAGAAGACCAGCTTGCTGGAGGGTTTCTATGATGATTGCGCGAGCGTCGCGTGCAGGAAGTAGAAGGAGCTTTCCCACGATGCCATGGTCCACTGCTGCTTCAGTCAATCCACCAGAATCCATGCGTGCATGATCATCAAAGATTGAGATCCTTGGAAGGTTATGTCTCTCACCTGCCTCAAAGTCGTTAAAGTCATGAGCTGGGGTGATCTTCACTGCTCCGGTCCCGAATTCGCGATCTACCAGGATAGCATCGCCGACAATCGGGATGGTCCGACTGGTCAGAGGCAGACGCACGTGTTTGCCAATCAACTCGTTATAACGTGGATCCTCAGGGTGGACGGCCACGGCGGTGTCGCCCAGCATCGTTTCAGGTCTGGTCGTGGCTACGGTGAGACGAATCGTTGGATCCTGTTCGAGCGGGTAATCGATGGAATACAGTTTTCCTTTGATCTCCTCATGCTCGACTTCGATATCGGACAAGGCTGTGAGACAGCGCGGGCACCAATTGATCAGCCGCTCCCCTCGATAAATCAGCCCGTCTTCATAAAGCTGCACGAAGACTTCCAGGACGGCTTTTGATAGCCCCTCATCCATTGTGAATCGCAGACGGTCCCAGTCGCAGGATTCTCCAAGTTGTTTCTGTTGGCTGACGATCGTGTTTCCATAGGTCGTTTTCCATTGCCAGACGCGCTCGATGAAGCGTTCGCGTCCAATGGATTCCCGAGAGGCCCCTTCGGCCATGAGCTGCTTTTCCACGACGTTCTGCGTGGCAATTCCGGCATGATCGGTGCCGGGCAGCCAGAGAACATTGCGGCCTTGCATACGTCGCCAGCGTATCAGTATGTCTTGTATCGAATGATTCAGCGCGTGGCCGACATGCAGTGAGCCTGTGACATTGGGTGGGGGAATCACGATGCAGTACGGTTGGCCTGGATGGGTCGGCGAGGCGTGGAAATAGCCTTGCTGTTCCCAGACCTGAGACCAACGTGCTTCGACCGCCTTGGGATCGTAGGTTTTCTCGAGTTGGGGTGTGCTCATCCAGTCTTCATCCGTCGTTCGTGAATCGTGAGCGAGACAAGCAAGACTGCGCGACAGGCGGGACGAGCGCGACGGACGACGGCTCGATGTCCGAAGTTCGAGGTATTCGGAACTTCGAACCTTGGATCGCGCCTTTCTCGCATATCTTGCGTGTCACGCTTCATGGGCGCTGGCGGACTTTTTCAGCCTCCTGCTAGAAATGCGGCGCATCTTAACATGCGGGTGCTGGCCTCTCAAGGAAAGATGGGGGACACACATCGCTTGAGGGGTGTAGAGCCGTGTGTTATACAGACTCGCACAAGGCGAGGGCGAGGGGTTCGTTCCGCTTCCACTTTTTACAATTTGGAGAGACTATGGCCACAGGCCGCGAAAAAGACCGCAAGACGAGAAAGAAGCATCGGAAGAATGTCGCGCGGGTGAAGGCACTGACGACAGCCAGACGGGGTAAGGGTAAGAAGAGCAAGAAAGGGTAAGTCGGAGCGTGGACGAGAGTCCTACGCGGCTTGTGTGAGTCGTGTGATCTCTGCTCTGATCTGCTCTTCGGCCAGGTCTGGTACGAGACGCTGAATAGCCTGTTCGACCTGCTCTCGGGCCATCGCATGGACGAGTGCTTCGACCATTTTAGAGGTCTGCTTGGCGGCAGCCTGTTGGATCTCTTCCTTGACGAGTCCCTCGATCGATCCGAGTTGTTCCCGAACCATATTGGACAGTGCGGTGCGAACGGCATTGGTTTGTTCGTGGACAAATGGATCGATGCGCTCTTTGATCAGGGGGTTCACGATTTCGAAAATGCTGTGCCGAATGATGGGTTCGAGGAGGGACATTTCCCGTGAGAGAACCTTTGGGAGTGCCGTCATGAGCAACGGTTCAAGGACCTGTGTCAGCCGCTCTTCCGAGAGGGACGCACCCATGTGTGTGTGTACCTCTGTTTCCACGGCTTTGGCCACGAGGACGGCCAGGTCTTTTCCTACCATCCGGGGGAGCAGGTCGGCAATCTTTTTTTCCGTCCGTTCTGACATGGACTGAAGGAGTTGACCGAAGAGGCCCTTCATCGCTTCTTCCGGTTCGGTTGTTGAGGCCTGCGCTGCTGTGGTGGTGGTCACGGGGGAGTCTTTCGGTTGGGGGTGGGGTGCGACCGCCTGTTCCTCTTCTTCCTCGGTCAGGCTGTCATCGTTGAAGTCATCACCACCATCGGCGTCCGTCGCGCTCGAGACCGGAGGCCAGGAGCGAGATTTCTTCTTTGTTCCGTTCGTCCTGGATGCCTGCTGTGCTTCCAAATCCTTGATCATATCGATGAGGTTTTCGGACTGAAATGGTTTGTTGAGAAAGGCCTTCACCCCCAGCGAACGCAAGTGGGTTTCATCCACACGATCCGCCGAGCTGATCAGGGAGACAATATAGGTTTCTGCCAAGTTATCCAGCTTGTAGACTTCTTTACAGAACCCCGAGAAGGTCATGTTCTCCAAATGATAATCTGCGATGATCAGATTCGGGCTCATCCGGCGTGCCGCTTCCAAGGCTGCGGGGCCATCCTGGAATCCCACGACATCACACCCTTCCGGTTTCGAGATCTGCTCGACGAGCCGGCGGACGGCGGGACTGCTATCGACGATAAAGATGGTTGAAGCCACCTAACCCTCCAATGTTATTGAACTATATCGAAGCTAGCAGTGGGGGTATTCTTTGTCAAGAAATCGCACGATAGGTGCGTGTTTTGACTTCGGATTTTTGACCTGACTACAATTCGACACTAGCAGGACTCGTACGACCAATGAAGACCCCGATCCGCGTCATCTTTTTTGATGCAGCTGAGACGTTGTTTCATATTAATGGTTCGGTGGCAGAGATCTACCTCACGTATGCGGTTCAGCATGGGTTTCGGCAGACTCCCGACTCACAGGCATCGATTGCGCAAGCCTTTCAGCGTGCCTTTCGCGACGCGCCGCCACCGGTTTTTGCCGCGACGGATCCTATCGAGTTGAAGCAATGTGAGCGGCTTTGGTGGTTCGACGTTGTGCACAACGTGTTTTATCGCGTCGGGATGTTCGAGCGGTTTGATGAATTCTTCGAGCAGGTGTTTCGGGTGTTTGAAGATCCTCGCTCCTGGGCATTGTTTCCTGAAACCCATGCCGTGCTGACCAGGCTGCGTGGAGAGGGATTTGAGCTGGGAATCGTGTCCAACTTCGATTCCCGGCTCTTTCCTGTGATGCGGGGGCTCGGAATCGACCGGCTCTTCGATTCTGTGACGATTGCAAGCCTCGCCAGGGCCGCCAAGCCGGGGCCGAAGATTTTCGAGATTGCCCTTGAAAAACATGCGGTCGATCCGAACGAAGCGATGCATGTGGGTGACAGTGTCCGGGACGATGTGGAGGGTGCAGCGAAGGCCGGGCTGACCGGTGTGTTGCTGGATCGAGCGGGGCGCTCTCAGGCGTCAGGTGGCCATGTGATTCGGACGTTGGAGGAGCTCCTTCCGCTGGTAGGATGCTGAAAAAGTCCACCAGCAGAAGAAGACCGTTATTTGGTTTGTCTGGTCTATCTGGTTTGTCTGATTTTTGGTTGAACGAAACTAGCCAGATGAACCAAATCAACCAAATAAACAAAACAAACCAGATGAACCAGACAGACCGGGCTAAAGAAGTAACGGAACCAGATCTTTCGCGCGGCCCCGCAGCGAGAGGTCAACCAGGTTCGACTGCGGGGTGTTCTCGAGATTGATCTCAATGACCAGCGCGCCGACCTCCTTCGCTACCGACGCAAAGCCTGCAGCGGGATAGACGACCCCCGATGTGCCGATCACAAGGAGGAGGTCGCAGCCCCTGATGGCCTGATCACAGCGGTGCAGGTCTTCCTCCCAGAGCGATTCCCCAAACCAGACGATATGAGGCCGAAGCAGTGCATGGCACAGCCGGCACGTCGGCAGGATGGAAAGAGGGATCTCCCGGTTTTCCGAGATGACGCCACAGCCCGTACAGCGAACCTTCCAGATATTGCCGTGAATCTCGGAGAGGCGTTGTGATCCGGCGGTTCGATGGAGCCCATCGACATTTTGCGTAATCAGCCACATTCGATTGGTCCATCGCTGTTCAAGCTCCACGAGCGTGTCGTGGGCAGGATTTGGCGATTTCGTGGCAATCAATTCGCGTCGCCAGTTGTACCATTCCCAGACTAATCGTGGATCACGCGCAAAGGCCTCCGGGGTCGCAAGATCTTCTGCGCGGTAGGTGCGCCACAAGCCGTCCGCTCCGCGAAAGGTCGGCACTCCGCTATCCGAAGAAATTCCAGCTCCTGTGAGGACGGTCACGTTTCGAGCAGACGCGAGGTGTGTGCGGGCGAGGATGATCTGATCGTCAGTGGCCATGGTCGAATGCGCGAATTGTACCGCATTTCGAGCCAACGAATCTGCGTGGTATAGTACGCGTCCATTATTCTTGTGAGGAGCATGATGAAACAGATTCTGATGGTGGGGGCTGGATCAGTCGGTGGGTTCTTCGGCGCACATTTAGCGAAAGCGAATCTCTCTGTGTCTTTCCTGCTGCGGCCCAAGACGCTCGCCGCCGTGAAGCAGAATGGCCTGACGATCCGCAGTGCCAATGGCTCCTTCACCGTGCATCCACCAGCCGCATCCGATCCGCGAGATCTCCCGAAGCCGGACCTGATCATCCTCTCCGTCAAAGCCTACGATTTGGATGAGGTGCTGACCCAAATCGAGCCGGTCCTGAACGATCAGACTGTCATTTTGACCCTACAGAATGGGGTCGATACCGAAGATCGCATCCTGGCGCGCTTTCAACGGGATTGTGTGGTCGGCGGTATCGCTTATATCTATACCAAAATCGCAGCACCCGGCGTCATCGACCATTATAAGAAGGGGGCTGTGGGGATCGGGGAGATGATGGGGCATCAGAGCCCTCGTCTGTTGGCCATCGCGGATCTGTTCAAGCAGGCAGGGATTCCTTGTGAGCTGACCGATGATGTCCGACGCAGCAAGTGGGAGAAGATGTGTTGGAATTGCGTCTTCAATCCCTTGACCGTGATGATCGACGACAAAGTGGCCAAGGCACTCGATCATCCCGAGATGTTGCGAGTGATTCACCAGATCGTGGGTGAAGTCGTGGCGGTGGCGGCCACCGTGAAGGTGCCGTTAGCCGCCGACATGGCGGAGAAGGTGGTCCGTTGGTCGCAAGAGATTCGGGATATCCATACCTCGATGTATGACGATTGGAAGGCCGGTCGGCCGACCGAGATCGACTTTCTGAATGGGTATGTCGCGAAGCTCGGGCGGGAATTCCACATTCCAACGCCGCTGAACGACCTGCTGACGGCGGTGATCAAGACCATCACCGAGCGGGATCGAACCGGTCACGATGTCGTTTGGATCGACGGGGCGGTGGTCCAGCCTGTCTCGTTTGATCGTGCCGCGATAGCATCGTTGCCGGCAGAACATCAGCTCGATATTTCGACGGTGATGCCCGGCATGAAGGGTAAAGGGATTCGCTTGAAGGGTCTGCTCGATATTCCGGCGCTGGCCATCGGGGCGGATCATGTCACCTTTCATGCCTCGGACGGGAAATATTCCGCCTGCCTCACGCTGGAGCAAGCCAAGGCCTTCGGCGTGTTGGTGTATGAACTCGATGGAGCGACGTTGCCTGATGCGATAGGCGGTCCGTTCCGGTTGGTGACACCCGGCCTCGGAGATCTGTGCGCCAACGTGAAGGGGGTCGCGAGAATCGAGGTGACCATCGGAACCGGAACAGATACAAGGCCAACGAATTGTTAGGTCTGTCTGGTTGATCTGGTTTATGTTGTTTATCTGGTTGATTTGGTTCATCTGGTTAGTTTCGTTCAACCAAGCACACGAGACAGACCGAACAGACCATTTCCCAGCATCCTATAATGGAACTATGCTGGCCCCTTTAGCACGCCAACCTGGCTACGTGGATATCGTTGAGAAGTCATTGAACCGATACGAGAATCACAGAGGAATTTGCGGGCCGGTTTCGCGTACTATGCCGGTCAGTATGCTCAATAGTTAGAGCGCCATAGAATCGTCGCGCACCCTCGGAGAACATCGTGGCACACCCGGTAAGAGGCGGACTCACCTTCACCCCTACGCTTGAGGAGTTCGCGAAGGAGCGCGCCGGGTCCTCGGTGACTGTCCTCTCAGGTGGCAACAATTCTGGAAAGTCGCTCGTCCTTAAATGGCTAAAGCACACGATGGGAAAAACGGCTTATATGGTCGGCACGAACCGCTTCTACCACGTGTACCACTTCAGCGCGGCTCTCCGGGATCCAAATGAGTTAGATCAGTTTGAAAATCAGTTTCAGAGCAACTTCTGGTCAGAACAATATAACTATGAACAGAACTACATTGATCTAAACCGGATCATATTAGGGCTGTCCGACAGCCAACGCATGTCATTGTTTGAACTCTGCGGCCGACTAATCGGTAGTTCATTCTCCCTGCAACGAGTCCAGCCCGATAACGAACTGAGTGTGAGATATATTGATGTGGGTAGTCAGAACCTGTCGGTCGCAAGTACGGGAACGCGTTTGCTGATGACCATTCTAGGCATCTGCATGGACTACCGATTCAAGACCCTGTTGATCGACGAACCCGAACTTGGTCTGAGCCCTCGCGTGCAATCCGCCCTAGCAGCTTTTCTGCAGGATCCAGTTGAACGACCGAAGTACTTTCCACACCTAAAGCAGGTCCTGCTCGCGACTCACTCTCACCTCTTCCTCCACCGTAACGACCTCACGAGCAATTACATCGTGAGTAAAGATGCTTCGCACATCACGCTCTCCAGAGTTCAAAACGTTAGTGACTTCCATCGTCTTCAATTCAACCTTCTTGGCAACTCTCTGGAGGGGTTGTTTCTTCCATCTTCCGTGGTTTACGTGGAAGGAGAAACGGATCAGCAATATCTTGATCGGTGTTGCGCCCAGCGTTTCGCGGGGCGCAATGTTGTCGTAGTTCGAAGCGGTGGCGATCCTAAGCAGAAGCTGCACTCGTTAAGGGAGACGTTGGGTGACCTGCAGAAGAGCCCGTTGCGCGATCGGCTCTTCGTGGTAGTGGATAGCATTCACGCGAAGGGGCTTCAAGCCGAGCTTGTGCAAATGGGACTACTGCCCGACAACTTCATCGCCTGGGCACGCAATGGTATTGAGTATGTCTATCCTTCACAGGTCATGACGAGAGTTTTCCGCTGCAGTGAGGAGCAGCTTGCTGGGCTGACTTTCAAAGAGGACATCGTTTGCCTGAACGGGATCGAGCGGCGTAAGAGAGAGCTGTGCCAAGAAGTCGTACGAAGCCTTGAGGCAAGTAACACGTATCCGGCCGAGTTGGAAGAAAAGCTTCTCACCAAGATATCCAAAGCAATCGGATGATTGGGCGCTCTAACCCCCGCTTTGACACGGACCCTTCACAGCGTCGCTTCGCTCTGCGGTTTTGGGTCGGTCAATCGGATTGTTGGGTGACAAAAAAAGGGGCGTGCCGTTGGGTACGCCCCCTTATCATCCTAGCGGAGTCAGCAGACTGAAACGGTTACTTCAAGGCATCAATGCTGGCGCCAAAATTAATGTGAAACGCGGCCCCATTCATCACCAGCGCCGGCACCGACTTGACCCCTGCTGCCACCGCTTCTTTTACCCGCGCTTTGCTCGTGCCGAGATGGACGCTTTCCACGGAATATTTCGCAGGATCCAGGGCGTTGGCGACGCTGTGCTCGGCTGCGACGCACACTGGGCACCCAGCGTGATAGAAAATTGCTTTTGTTTTCATAACGATCTCCTTTCAGATGTGATGGTTTTGATGAAGTTACAGCATATACTATTTTTATGGAAGAAACGATGGCAGGTTTAAGGTAGCCGACACGTTCGGCTTCCCGGCCACTTGTCGATAACATACTGACAAGCCAACAATGAAATCAATAAAAAAATCTGCCGCCGGGAGACGAGACATCTTTCAGGGGCTCGAGGGCCTAGTGCGCGAAAGGCGCGACGTGGACAGATTGAATTCCCGCCTCCTCTCGCTGTCCAGCCAGTCTTGCTCGGCTGTGCCGTATGTTAGCGAATGACCTGGATCGCTTTCCACCGTTCCGATTGGTAGCGCAACAATAGCAAGACCATTCGGACCGTCCAATCCGCGATCATCGCACTCCAAACGAAGAACACATCGAGTGTGAGCCAGGGACCTGCGATGACCGCGAGGGGCAGGCGAACTCCCCACATGCCGATCGTCGTTGCCATCATGATAAACCGAGTATCCCCGGCTCCACGTAACGATCCGGCCAGGACCATGGTGAGGGCGAGCGGCACTTGGAGGATGGCGACGATGCGCAGGAACATCGTCCCGAGTTCGACGACGGGTTCGTCGTTGGTAAAGGTACGGAGTAGCGCATAGGGAAAGAAAAAGAACAGTACGCCCATCGACGCCATCGCGACGGTTGCCAGGCGGTTCGCTTCCCAGTTTTCCAATTTTGCCCGTACATACTTCCCTGCGCCGATACTCTGTCCCACCATCGTCGCTGCCGCGATCGCGAAGCCATATCCTGGCAGAAATGACAGGGACTCGATCGACAAGCCGACTTGATGCGCGGCGTAGGTCACAGTGCCGTACAGCAAGACGATCTTGGTGTAGAGGATAACCCCCGCCTGTTGAAACATCCGCTCGCCGGAGACCGGCGCTCCAACCTGCCAGGTGGAGCGCAAGAGATCACGTCGTACGGTGAGTGACTTCCTAAAGAGTTTTCGGCAGGCCCAGAGGAGGTAGGCCACGCCCGTTCCTTCTGCAATACCCGTAGCAACGGCTGCTCCGGTAATACCCCAGGCAGGGAAGCCCCAGAGTCCGTAGACCAGTGGGTAGGCGATCGTCAGATACAGGAGATTCACTGCAATCAAGGCATACATTGGAGTTTTGGTGTCTCCGGTGCCTTGCATGATCGATGAGAGGACCTGCAAGAATATCGTGCAGGGAATGACCAGGAAGATGAAGTTCGAGTAGGGAAGGGCCAGCGTGATGACGTCGTTCTCTGCGCCCAACAGCTCCATGGTGATACGATTCAGGGACCATCCGAGTGCCACGAG
>Ga0070706_100007028_pt1 | contig 10614 bp, 6 predicted proteins | sample KBSK5501metaG_FD_65476 | JGI IMG/M metagenome (GOLD analysis project Ga0070706, IMG submission 65476) | Corn, switchgrass and miscanthus rhizosphere microbial communities from Kellogg Biological Station, Michigan, USA - KBS K5-50-1 metaG | ecosystem: Host-associated > Plants > Roots >...
AGAGCCCCTCGGCGTCGTCGATCCAGATCATGACCGGGGCGGCGTCCGCCATGATGCGGAAGCGTTCTTCGCTCGCTCGCAACGCCTGCTCGGCGCGGCGGCGCTCCGTCACGTCCCGGATGATGCCGATGACGCCCACGATCTCGCCGGCCGCGTTGCGGTGCGGGCCGTAGGTGGCCGTCACCCAGCCCGACCGTCCGACGACCGTGAGCGGTACGTCGTCCGAGGAGACCGTCTCGCCGGCGAGCGCCCGTTCGAGCAGCGTGTCGATCCCGTGCTCCTTCAGCTGCGGGAAGAGATCGAGCGGCCGCCGCCCCACGACTTTCTCGGCGGGCAATCCGGTCAGGGCCTCCATGAAGCGGTTCCAAACCACGTAGCGAAGGTCCCGGTCGTAAACGATGATGCCCTCGCCTGCGCCGGAGATGATCTCCTGACGGAATTGGTTCGACTCCTGGAGCTCTTCGCGCGCGCGCTTGGCCTCGGTGATGTCCTCGATGACCTCCTCGTAGTGCATCAGCCGACCTTCCGAATCTCGAACCGCTCGGACGTGCTTGCGGATCCAGATGAGCTGTCCCGCGTATCTCTTCCAGCAGACCTCCCAATCGCGGGCCTCGCCTTCGGTGTCGATCTGGCGGCGCATGCGCTGAAGATTCGTGGGGTCGACGTAGAGGCTGCGCAGGTTGACCGCCATCAGGCTTTCGCGCGACGGATAGCCCAGCATGCGCACGAGGGCGGGATTGGCGTCCAGGATCTGGCCGGTCGGCGTCGCGCGGCACAGCCCCACGGGAACGCCCTCGAAGAGCGAACGGTAGCGAGTTTCCGCTTCGTGGGCGATTCGCCGCCGCAGCGCCTCGTCCAGGCCGGATCGGACGGCGGACGTCAGGCGAGAGATGTGATGCGGGTGCTTGAGGACGTAATCATCGAACCCGGCCTTCATAGCGGCGACCGCCAGCTCCTCGCTTCCGCTGCCGGTGCAGAGAATCACCGGGAAGTGAGGATCGAGTTTGCGAACCGACTCGAGCAGTGCGAAGGCGTCGATCCAGCTCGGCCGGTGATCGGCAATGACCAGATCGAAGCCGCCGGCGGCAAGCGTTCGTTCGAGAGCGCCCGGCTCCTCGAGGTCGATCGTCTCGATCGGCGCAGGGCCGCTGCCCAGGAGCTCGCGAATCGTCTCCCGATCGCGCGGATTCTCATCGACGACGAGAATCCGCAGCGATTGGCCCGCATGACCGCCGAGCGGAGGCCTGCTCCGGCTGGCGGTTGGATCGGCTGGCATCAATTGCGTGTGTCTGCAGCACATTATGCCTCAAAAGGCCGCCGCGCGAGCCCGTCAGACCTCTCGTTCCGCGGCGAGACGGTCTCGAGCGCCGCGTGCTATCCTTCGCGGCCGCTTTTCGGTGGGGCTGTAGCTCAGTTTGGGAGAGCGCCTGAATGGCATTCAGGAGGTCGCCGGTTCGATCCCGGTCAGCTCCACCAAAACTTGTTCGCGGCAGATTTAGTAACGCTTTATCTGCAGGATCGAACCGGCGACCGATCTCTGGGGGGACCGGGGGGCGCCGCCGCGAACGAAATTTCCCTCTCCCTCGCGGAGGGGGGAAAGGGCGGGGGAGAGAAGAGAGCACGTCGGCTTCGCTTGCTCGTGACCTGCTAGCGCATCGGCAAGCGGCTCGGCCGGATGCGGCCTCGACCGCGAGCCTGATCCCTCGCTGCGCTGCGCTCCCGCGGCGCGAGCCTCCTCCCTCGCTTCCGCTCGGGAGACTTCTCGCGCCGCGAACTCGATCCCCTCTCCCCCGCAGACGGGGGAGAGGGCGAGGGAGAGGGGGACGCCAATCCTCTTTCTGCAAATTCTGACGGGCGTCGCCGTTTGACGCTCGACCCCGATCTTTAGCGGTACGCGACCAACCGGCGGAGTTGGGAGTGTCTTCTTCGAGACTCCCACCGCGGAGACAGTACGAGTCGCGGGGGTTCCCCGATGCCGCGAGCAGGCAATCAATCGAAATGGTTGACAAACGCCGGCCTTCGTCTTAAGAAGGGCTTAAGTTTCAGGCGCTTGTTTGAGATTCGCTTTTTGGAGGAGGGTCAAATGCAGCAGCTCCGAATCGCAGTCCTCATCGTCTGCGCCGCGATCATCGCTTTCTTGGCCCACCCGACGCTCGCACAGCCTTCGCCGGGAAAGATCGCCGGGACCGTCAGTGGCGTAGACGGTTCCCCGCTTTCTGGAGCCACGATCACGATCACGAGCCAGGATACCCGGGAAAAGCGGGTCGTGCGTTCGAACGAAAGGGGTGCCTACGAGGTGGCGGATCTGCGGCCGGGTGTCTACCGGGTATCGGCGGAGGCGGAGGGCTTCACCCGAGTCACCAAGGCCGCCAACCTGATCAACACTCTGACAGTCGACTTCACTCTCGAGGTCAGGGCCACGGAAGAGGTCACGGTCACGGCCATGAAGCGCGAGGAGACGTTGTTCAACACACCGGTCTCGATCTCGGCACCCACCGAAGACGTCATGCGGGAACGCGGGATGACGGACCTCGAGGACGTCGCCGCGAACGTCGCGAACTTCACGGTGCAGAACCTCGGCCCCGGCCAGAGCGAGGTCGCCATGCGGGGTACCTCGGCGGGGCAGATTGCACGTGACCAACCGGGAGTCAAGGAAGAGGTGGGCACTTATCTGGATGAGTCGCCGATCTCTATGTCGTTGTTCAACCCGGACATCGACCTGTTCGACATGAATCGCATCGAGGTGCTTCGCGGCCCGCAGGGAAGCCTGTTCGGCTCCGGCTCGGTGGGAGGCGCGGTACGGTACATTACCAACCAGCCTCAGATTGGCGTGACGAGCGTTTTCGGCGAGGTCGGCGGCCAGACCATCAACGGGGGCGGCTCGGGCGGAGACATCAAGGCCGGCTTCAACGCTCCTCTGGGAAGCATGGCGGCGGTGCGCGTCGCGGCCTATTACAACCGGCTCGCGGGCTGGATGGATGCGGTGCACCCCGCAGGTCAGTTGAAGCCGGGTGAGTTCACCGTCGAGAAGAACGTCAACTCCGGCGATCGCGAGGGGCTGCGGATCGCGTTCGATCTCGCCCCCGACGAGAATCTGACGATCACGCCGCGGTTCGTCTATCAGAAGCTGGCCATGGAAGGCTGGAACCGCATCGACAACTACAACATTCTGGCCAATGCCTTCACGACGACGCGGCCGGCGATCACGCTCGGCGACCGAGAGCTCTTCACCCAGCTCAACGAGCCCACCACCGACAAGTTCACTCTCGGCGACCTCAACATCAAGTACAACTTGGGCAACAATCTCGCGCTGACGTCGATCACCTCATTCACCAACCGAAACATTCTGGTCGTGCGCGATGCCACGGCGCTGACCGGGAGCGTCACGGGGGGCAGCCTCGGCCTGCCCGAGGACATCTACACGCTCAACGCACCGCTGAACGACGCCACTCAAGCACACGGATGGACGCAGGAGCTGCGTTTGTCGGGCCGCACGTTCCAGGAGCACTTCCAGTGGGTCGCCGGCGGCTTCTACGGCGACACACATCGAGCCTACCAGCAGACTCTGCCGGTCCATGGGTTCGACGCTCTGTGCCAGGCCGAATGTCCGGCAGACTTTCAAGCGAACGGCAGTTTCCCGATCATCCCCACCCAGGGTGAGTTCGCGCCGAAAGACAACTTGTACTGGTCGAGTCTGCGCTACAAGCTGCGTGAGTGGGCTCTCTTCGGGGAGGGGACCTACGCCTTCACCAACCGCTTCAGCTTCACCGCGGGCCTGCGCTATTACAACTACAAGACCGACAAGTCCTTGATCTTCGACGGCCTGTTCGCCCCCCTGGGTCTACCGGCGCCGCCCATAGCCACTGTCGAATCAGGCACCTTCAAGTCCGACGGCGTGGCGCCGCGCTTCATCGCGAGCTTCAAGGCGACCGATTCGACGACCATCAACGCCCAGGCGTCCAAGGGGTTTCGGCTCGGCGGAATCAACGACCCCATCTTGCTTCCGCTCTGCACACCCGACGCCATCGTCACCTTCGGCGGCCATGACACCTGGAAAGACGAGACGGTGTGGAACTACGAGATCGGCTCCAAATCGAGGGTGATGGGCGGCCGCGGCTATGTCAACGTCACGGGGTTTTACGTGGATATCAAAGACATGCAGGTCGTCGTCACCGCGGACGGCTGCTCCTCGCGGCTCGTCTTGAACGCGCCGAAGGCCAGGAGCCTCGGCGGCGAGCTCGAGTTCGGAATCGCGCCGAACGAGCATTTCGACTTCGCCTTCTCGGCCAGCTATACCGACGCGAAGTTCACCGAGACGTTGCCCGGCCCCGAGAGCGGCGTGACGGGAACCGGAATTCGTGACGGAAACCGCCTGCCGAGCGTGCCCAAGTTCCAGATGGCGCTGGCGGCGACCTACCAGCAGCCGGTGGTACCGGAGTTCCAGGGTTACGTAACGGGCAGCTACCAGCATGTCGGCTCGCGCTACACGCAGGCGGTGGACCAGGAGGCGGGCACGGGCACGATACAGCTGTACCCGATTGGAGGCCCGTTGACTCAGGACACGTTTACGTTCGATCCGCTGCTGCCGGCCTACGACCTCGTCAACATGCGGATCGGCGTGCGGCACGGCATCTGGGACGTCGCGTTCTACGTCAACAACATCGGCGACGAGCGGGCGCTCCTGGCGCTCGACCGCGAGCGCGGATTCCGGGCCCGGCAGGGATTCCTGACGAACCAGCCCCGGACGTTTGGTCTCTCGACCCGAATGGACTTCTAGGCCGTCGCCTTCGCTTGTTCGGGATCTGCTGACGCACCGGGCCGCGGCTCGCGTGGGTGCACGCTCGGCCGCGGCCCTGATCCCTCACTGCGCTGCGGCTCCCGCGGCGCGAGCCTCCTCCCTCGCTTCGCTCGGGAGACTTCTCGCGGCCGCGAACGGTAGTCGTTGCCCCTCCTTAGCCGTCATCCCGACCGAAGCGAGCGATCCCGGACTCGATACGTCGCCCTCGCGCGTCGCGAATGGCCGCGGAGACTCCTCGCGCCGCGGGCCCTCAGCTCGCGTGCTTGGAGGAAGTTCTGGGAAGACGGTCGACCTGCCTGATCTGCTTCTCGAAGACGGCCGGATCGGTCGTCGGTAAGTCACAGACGCCGTGCTTGCATACGTAGGCCATCGGCTGGTTCTTGGCGGCCACCTTTCCCACGACGAGCGGGGAGAGTCGCCCCAGCTCTCCCAGCGCAGAGCCCTCCGTGGTGATGAGCAGAACGCGATTCGGCACATACGTCGTGCGCAGCCGCGCGAGTAACGGCTCGGCCTCGGCGCGGGATTGGGAGGTCACGATGACGATCTCCTTCGCCGAGTCGAGAAGAAAATCGAGGGCGAGCAGCGCCTCTGAAACAGCCTCCGGCGAATTCCGGAGCACTCCTCCCAGAGACACGAAGGCACGCTCCGCCCTCTTCCGATAGCCCTCATCGGCCGTCATCTCGGCGAGGCGGAGCAGGTTGAGGATCTCCACGGAGCTGCCTGCCGGCTCGGCGCCGTCATAGCTTGGCCGCTCGCGGGCGAGAAGGCGCTCGTGGTCGTCGGCGGTCAAGAAGAAGCCGCCGTTGGAAGAGTCCTCATAGTGAGCCTTCATGACTCGATCAAGCGAGATCGCCTCGCGTAACCACTTCGTTTCGCCGGTTGCTTCGAACAAGTCGAGGAGCCCAGCGGTAAAGAATGCGTAATCATCCAGATAGGCGTCGTGCTGCGCGCGCCCGTCTTTGAAGCTCCGGTAGAGCCGCTGTCCCTTGCGAAGCCCCTGGAGCAGGAAATCGGCCGCCCGCTGGGCCCTCTGCGCGTACCGGGGGTCTCCGAGCACCAACGCCGCCCGCGCATGCGCCGAGATCATCAGACCGTTCCAAGCCGTCAGGATCTTCTCGTCGCGAAGCGGTGGGGGACGCTTCGAGCGAGCCTCGTAGAGCATGTCGCGGGACTCCTCGACCGTCGCCCGGATCCGTTCCGGCGGCAGCGCGAGTGCCTTCGCGACTTCGGCGAGCGACTTCCCGGTGTGGAGGATGTTGCGGCCTTCGAAATTCCCATTCGGAGTCACGTCGAACCAGGCTTCGACGATGCGGGCACGTTCTCGGCCGAGGGCCCATTCCATTTCGTCCGGTACCCACGTGAAGAACCAACCTTCCTCTCGCCGGCCGCTCGGCGCAGGGCTGTCGGCGTCCGTCGCGGAGTAGAAGGCCCCCTCGGGGGAAGTCATGTCTCGCTCGACGTAACGGAGGATCTCCTTCGCGACTTCCGCGTATCCCTTCCCTCCCGTCGCCTGATAACCCTCGAGATAGTCCATCGTGAGAAGCGCGTTGTCGTAGAGCATTTTCTCGAAGTGAGGCACGAGCCACTCGGGATCCGTCGAGTAGCGGTGGAAGCCGCCGCCGACCTGATCGTGCATGCCCCCGGCCGCCATGCGGTCGAGGGTGAGCGTGACCATGCGGAGGAGGTCCTCGTGCCCGTTCCGGCGATGGATGCGCAGGAGCAAGCGGACCGGCAGCCCGCTCGGGAACTTCATGCGGCCTTTCAGCCCTCCCCACTCGCTGTCGAAGTGCCCTCGGTAATAGTCGGCCGCTTGCGAGAAGGCCGAAGGGTCCGGGCTCCCCATCGATGCGACTTGAGACATGTTCTGCTGGATCCGAGCCGTGATCTTCTCGGCTGCCTGAGCAACACGTTCGGACTCCGAGTCGTAGGCCTTGCGGAGTTGCCCGAGCAAGTCGAGGAACTCTTTGCGTGGGAAGTACGTGCCGCCGAAGAATGGCTTCCGGTCAGGGGTGGCTGCCACCGTCATCGGCCACCCGCCGCCGCCGGTCAGCATCTGAACCGCGTTCATGTAGATGGCGTCGACATCGGGCCTCTCTTCCCGATCGACCTTGATGGCCACGTAGTTCTCGTTCAGGTACCGGGCAACCTCCTCGTCTTCGAAGGACTCCTCCTCCATGACGTGGCACCAATGGCAGGTGGAGTACCCGACGGAGAGAAGGACCGGGCGATGGAGCCTCCGGGCGGTGTCGAATGCCTCGTCGCCCCAGGCGTACCAGCTCACCGGATTGTGGGCGTGCTGCCGGAGGTAGGGGCTGGTCTCGAGATACAAGCGATTGGTGTACATGGGAGAGCCATCCGGGCTCAAGTGCCGGGTGCGTGGTCTCTCGCCCGGAGACCGCGCGGCCCAGGCGGCTTCGAGCTTGCGGACGAGCGCCTGGTCGAAGGGGGTCGCTCCGGGTAAGGGGCCGCCGAAGCTCCAGCGGGTGCTCGCAGTGTCGTGACTCGCATTGATCGAAGCATTTCTCGGTCGGGCAGTCGGCGATTCAGGCCTCTGACGAAAGTGCGTCGCCGCTGCGACGAGTCCTCCCGCCGACAGAAGGGCGATCGCACCGCGGACCGCTACCAAACAGAACCGCTTTCCCGTGACTACACTGCCTTCTTCTTCCACACGCCGTTTTCCTCAAACCAGGTGTAGCGCTCCTTTCCATTGACCTTGTGGACGCTGACCTCGGTCTCCTTCAGGTCGTCCTTGGTCTTGCCCTGCATGAAGATGTCGATGTCGTATTTCGTCCCGTCCTTCTCGACGAAGTCAGCGCAGGCGAAGTACTCATCCGGCTTGACCTGCGCCAGCTTGTCGTCATGCACCTTTTCGAGCTTCAGCTGGAGCGTCTTGTGCTGAACCGGGTCATCGACACTGAGCCAGCCGCCGTTGGCCGCGGCTTTCTGATCCACCCAAGTCCTGATAGCGGCGGCGAGGTCTGTCTTGCCGAGGCCAGCTTGTTTCTTGTCCGCCAGATGTTCGTTCTTCGGGTGTTCGGGATGCTTCTCCTGGGCGACCATTTGAACGGATGCAATCAGAAACAGTAACACGGAAACGGCAACGAGGAATTCCTTGACCTTCATCGGTCCTCCTTTTGAAAACATCTACAGTGTCGCTTCGCGAAGAAGTTTCTCGAGAGCTTGTCCTGGGATTTCGCCGACGGCGAGCACAGTCAGCTCCCCGATCTTTCGGCTGCAGACATGTCGTCCGTGAGACTCTCGGCAACGACCGTCGCCGGGATCGCGGTCCAGGACGAAGACCGACAGCATCTGCCGCCTGCACGTGTAGAAGAGCAGCTGCGCGCGCCGCCCTTCGATCTTGCAGAGCCGGCCGCCGGTCAGACGGGCGTCGGGGAGATGCGGAGCAATCGGAGTGAACGGAACCCGGCTCTCGAAAAATCTTATGACCCGTTCGGGATCGTCGGAGGCCACCTCCGCCGGAGCCGCCTCTGCCTGCCAGCGCAGATGATCGCTGACGAGCTCCCTGGCGAGTCGCGCGCCCGGCGATTGCCCGACCCTCACCGCGACGGCGAGAACCGCTGCCAGGATCAATGCGACTCCGGCGATCCAGACTGTTTTGAGCGCTGGGGAGAAGCCAGCCCCGAACCGGAGAGCCTCCGCGCGGGCCCGCACGGCGCCGGGTGGCTTTTCACTGCTGACCAGGCGGGCGATCGCGTGTTTGAGGCTACGCGCCGATGCAACCTGCTCCAGGCAGGATGCGCAGCCGGCCAGGTGCTCGTCGACCTCCGATCGCTCCCTCGGCGCGAGCTCCCCATCGACATGAGGAGAAAGAAACTCGGCGATTTGATCGCAGGTCATGGCTTCGAACGCTCCTTCGATTCCTTCGAAGTTTTCCCGAGGAGTGTTGAAAGGCGGCCGCGGGCACGGGCGATCCGCGAGCGGACGGTGCCGACCGGAGAGCCGATGATCTCGGCAATTTCTGCGTAGCGGAATCCCCACAGATCGCAGAGAAGAAGAGCCTCGCGCTGATCCGCCGGCAGAAGGTCGAGAGCAGCCTCCAGCTCGCGAGCCGTGAGCCGCTCGACGGCCTCCGCGGGAACGACAACCCCCGGCGCGCTGGTCTCGATGTCCTCGGCGAGCGACAATTGCGATCGCAACGCGGACGCCCGCCTCCCGTCCAGGAAGAGATTTCGAGCGATCCGGAAGAGCCAGGCCCGGCACGCCGCCGAATCCCGAAGGTCCCGCCAGGCTTCAAACGCCCGCTCGAACGTCCCTTGGACCAGGTCGTCCGCGTCGGCGGCGTTGGCGGTCAGTCGCCTGGCAAATGACGTGATCTCCTCCAGATAGGAAAGCGCGAGGGCATTGAACTCTTCTCGGGTCAGACGGCCTCCCTACGACTGCAGACGGCCGAGCCGGCCTCGGAGTTCCACCCGAGGCCACTGCGTTGCGCCCGCAAATATACTTTCGCGGCAGGCTTGACCGATGTCTAAGCTCTCTCGTCGCGCACTCCTGGCGTTGGTGCCGGTCGCATCGGTGGCGCGTGCCCTTTCGGGACGAACGGCAGGATCTCCGCCGAGCTCTTCGAAGCTCCGGCTGGGCGGCTCGCGAGGCGCGCGCGGTCCCCGCGCCGTCGTCGTCGGAGCGGGCGCCTTCGGCGGCTGGACGGCCCTCTATCTCCTGAGGCGAGGCGCGAAGGTCACGCTGCTCGATGCGTGGGGCCCTGGCAATGCGCGCGCGAGCTCGGGCGGCGAGACCCGAGTGATCCGAGCGACCTATGGACCGGACCGCGTCTACGTGCGGATGGTGGCTCGGGCCCTCGCGCTCTGGCGCGAGAACGAGAAGCGCTGGGGAAAGCGCCTGTACCACCGAACCGGCGCCCTCTGGATGGCCGGGAAGGATGACCGATACGAGAAGGCCTCGTTGCCGCTTCTGCGCGAGGCGGCTCTCTCCTTCGAAGAGCTGACCTCGGGCGAGGCGGCAAAGAGGTATCCGCAGATCAACTTCGACCGCATCGAATGGGCGATCGTCGAGAAGGACGCGGGCTACCTGACGGCTCGCCGCGCGTGCGAGGCCGTGCTGGAGGGATTCCTGGCCGAGGGGGGCGAGTACCGGCAGCTCTCCGTCCGTCCCGCCGCGATCGCATCGGGGAAGTTGGGCGGACTGGCTCTCTCCGACGGCACGACGCTCGTGGCGGACGTGTACGTCTTCGCCTGCGGGCCCTGGCTCGGGAAGCTCTTCCCGGAGGCGATCGAGAACCTCATCCGACCCACGCGCCAGGAGGTCTTTTTCTTCGGAACTCCGGCCGGCGACTCGAGGTTCTCCGAAGAGGCGCTGCCGGTCTGGATCGACCACGGAGAGCGGATCTTCTACGGCATCCCCGGAAATCAGTGGCGCGGTTTCAAGGTGGCGGACGATACGCGCGGCGCCCCGTTCGATCCCACATCCGGCGAGCGCGTCGCGAGCCCGGAGGGGCTCCAGGCGGCCCGGGACTATCTCGGATTCCGTTTTCCGGCGCTGAAGGGAAGCCCGCTGCTCGAGTCGCGCGTCTGCCAATACGAGAACTCGCTCGATCAGCACTTCATCGTCGACCGCCATCCCGAGGCCGGGAACGTCTGGCTCGTGGGGGGAGGCTCGGGTCACGGCTTCAAGCACGGGCCGGCGCTGGGAGAGCTCGTCGCGGGCAACGTGCTCGGCGAGAAACCGACCGAGCCATTCTTCTCCCTGTCCCGCTTCGAGTCCCGATCGACCGGCTGAGCGGTCAGCCATCCGCTCTCGATTCTCGAACCGTCGGCCGCTCGGTACGGTCGCGACGCCTG
>Ga0070706_100007032_pt1 | contig 10611 bp, 7 predicted proteins | sample KBSK5501metaG_FD_65476 | JGI IMG/M metagenome (GOLD analysis project Ga0070706, IMG submission 65476) | Corn, switchgrass and miscanthus rhizosphere microbial communities from Kellogg Biological Station, Michigan, USA - KBS K5-50-1 metaG | ecosystem: Host-associated > Plants > Roots >...
TGGACCGGAACGGCAGGCGCGCGTCTCGCCTTCCCGGGCGCGAGCGAAGAGGGAATCTACAACGCAGTCCAGTACCTAGTCGGCCGGACCCCCAGCGCCACGCAGCCCGGTTCGAGACCGCGACTCGTCGAGTACCGCAGGCCGAACAGGCCCGGCCCTCGAAAACCGCGGCCGGCTGGAGCTGATCAGCAACCGCCGCGCGAGCCGCGTCCTCCGATCTGGATCATGGCCGTGGGGCGCGGGGGTTTTTGGCCGGTGAATTTCATTCCGCGTTACACGAGTAGTTCGCTTGACACGAGTGGTTCACGTTATGCCAGCCGGGAGTTGGGGGACCTCGCCAAAGTCGCCGAGGCTTACGTTCTTAAGGACCCGACGGAGCCGGAATCCAGCGAGGGTCGGGACTCAGCGTCGCAGGAGACTCGCGCGACGAAAGAGTTTGACTACCACCCGCCCGGGGCGGTTCCGTCCTTCCTGATCATCGAGATCGTTTTCGTCGTCCTCATTCTCGTCTACGTCTTCGTGAGGCTTCCGTTCCTGTCTCGAGTCTCGCCGCAGCTTGAGAAACGGCTCTCCATCGTTTGCGAACGGATCCTCGGGGTCAAGGACGTGCCCGACGCAATCGACGCGAACCAGACCTATCTCGTCTGTGCCGCGATCCTTCTTGCGACCGTCCAGGCGGCAGTCTTCGTGACGCTGGTTGGGATGAAGGCATTCTTTGACGAGCACCGCCCCGCACTGGTGGTCAGTCTGCTCGTGCTGCTCTGTCTGGTCGGTATCGCAGGCCGGGATCTTGTCGGCCTCTCACGAAGAGCCAGAGAGGAAGGAGGGAGCAGGCCGGCACGGCTGGGCGTGGTCGTTGCGCTCGTTTATCTCGTCGGCGCTCTCTTCATCGTCCTCGAGTACGTGCTGGAGGTGAGAGACGAAGGTTGGAGCGAAACGCTAGCCTCCTACGCTCGGACTCTCGACCTCACGAGCGGGATCAGCCCGGTGCTTCCTTTCCTCTTCGCCATTCTCGTCCTCTGTCTCTGGGTTGCGTGCAACCTTCAGCGCGCTTTTCTTCTCGAGGTTCATGGCAATGCATGGCCGTCGGCCGAACGGACGACGCTCGCGGGGTTCCGCGACATCTACGAGTCCATTCAAAGCCTCCTGGCGGATCCGGTTCGGAGGTTCGCTATGGTCCTCGTCCCGTTGGTCGTCCTGCTCCCCGCCTCTCGCGTCTTCAGCCACTTCGACACCATCGATGGGGACCACTGGAGCGGGGTATGGCTGTTCCTTTTTCTAGCTTGCTTCGTCTCGATTCTCTACGCGGTGGCCCTCTTTCTCGCCCTCTGGGTCCGACTGCGCCGCTTTCTCCGGCGACTGGCCTGGCATCCCGCCGCCGAAGCCTTTCGGCGACTGCCCGAGGCCCTGGGCACGACTCCGTGGCGCATGTGGCGAACTCTTCCGAGTCTCACCGCGTTGGAGGCTTCCGTTTCTCAACTGCGTCTCATTGTCAACTCACAAAGGGTCGCCGACAGCGAGCCATGGAAGACTCTTCGTGTTAAGGCTCTTCGCCTCTATGCCGATCAGGCCGCCGAGCTCCTGACTCGGGCCTTTACCGCGGCGAGCACGAGCTTCGCAGCGAGTCTTCCGGCCCAGCGCGAGCTGCGGCAGCTTCTGGCCAAGGCTTTCGACCTCGTGGTCGAGGAGCTGGAGGACGTCTGGGCTCGATGGCCCGGGACGGGAGATCGAATTGAAGAGCTTCGAAGGGCGGGTGCCAAGGAGCAATTCCTCGACGTTGCCGCCTGGGTGCGGAAGGGCATTCCAGCACCTGTTGACGTGTGGTTTCGGGCTGCTGAGGAGTTCTTCGCCATTCGGATGTCGAGCGTCATTCGCTACGTGTTTCTGCAGATGAAAAACCTGTTGAGTTTCTCGTTCCTAGGATTCATTTTCTTACTCGCCGCGATCAACGCGTATCCCTTCGAGCCCTTTCATTCGGTGATGGCACTGATCTGGGTCATCGGAGTGGTGGGCCTCACCGCCATCGGCTGGGTCCTCATCGGTATGAATCGGGATCGGGTTCTGAGCTATATCGGAAAGACGAAGCCCGGCGAGGTCTCCATAAGCGCGGAGTTCGTGACCACCATGACGATCTACATCATCGTTCCGCTGTTGACGCTTCTCGCGACACAGTTCCCGGGGATCGGCGACTTCGTGTTCTCCGTCTTCACGCCCGCGATAAGGTCGGTTCGTTAACGCGACCGCGCGGCGTCATCTGACTCCGGCCCAACGCGACCGACTCCTCTCGGCACGTTCTACCGTCTTCCAGTCCCGGACTGACTCTGTGACGGTTGATGGACCGCTCGCAACCGACCGCCCCGCCGGACCAGCCTCTTCAGATCCCAGAGCAGCCAGTCGTCGTTTGGCGCGAAGCGGTCGGCATGAAAATCCCATTTCTTCGGGAGCCGCCGATTCAAAGCCGCGAGGAAGGGGAGGAGCGGTCGTTTCGGGCGGAAGCCCTCCTCCTGGGCATCCATCCGAGTCCGAGGCCAGCCGAACGCTTTCCGGTATCGAGCGAAGCCGAATCCGTCGAAGAAGTGCTCTCCGCCCACCAACGGCAGATACCAGAGGCTGGGAACGCCTTCGGGGTTTGGCTTGATGGGAACCTCATCCCGCAGCGTCTTCAGGAGACTCTCCCCACGGCGGTCCTTCCGTCGCGCGAGGTGGGTCTCGAGCGCCGAGAGCGACGGAAAGTCGACCCTTGGACTGACGAAGAGGGCCGGCTTGCGCTCCTGGCGGCACAGGATGATCTCGTGCGGGGTTCCCACGCTGTAGATGTTCGTCGGGCAGTACGCGACGATGAAGTCGCTGGCATCCACCATCCGCAGATCGACGTGCAGGCTCTGCCAGAAGGAGCCCGCGCATTGCGCGCGCGCTCGGGCTCCCCGCGCTCCGGGCGAGAACGTCCACGAATCCCGACTCTTGGTCGTCGCAACGTCCTCGCGGCCGTACTCGTGGAAGCCTCGCACGTCGGGCTTGAACCATGGATCGAACACGATCACGCCCATTCGCTGGAGGAAATCCCCGACTCGATGGCGCCAGCCGTGCTTCTTCTCGTCGGCGCGCGAGGCGACGAAGTCCATTGGCCCCGACAGATAGACGCGGGCGTCCCGCAGGAGGCCGCGCTTCCGACTCACTGCGCGCCTGCGAGCTTCACCATGTTGATTCGTGCCTTGAACTCGGGCGCGCCCTCGGTGTAGGCCTTCTTCGCCCACCGAGCGTCGGGTTGCAGCCGGTAGGTCTTCCAATCGTCGTGTTTCGCGCGTGACCAGACCGCCCTCGCCCGATAGTGCTCGTACAGCCGCATGAACTCGGCCAGATAGATCGCCGCGACGTTCGTGCTGCCCTTGATCTCGAGCAGGTTCTCGTCGTTGTTCGCGACGGAGCTCTTGCTCATGTTCGCGGAACCCGTATACACGATCGGATGATCGGTCTCCGCGTCGATGATCACGAACTTGTGGTGAATGTAGACCGGGTGCGCGGAGCCCCGGCCGGGCAAGAGCGAGGGCTCGAACCAGAAGCCCTCGGGGGCGGCCTCCTGCGGGAACGCCCAGTGCGCGTAGACGTCCTTCTGATCCTTCGAGCGATGGTAGATCTCGACGCGGGTAAGGGCCGAGGCGTCCTTGGGCTCCGTGTCCGGTTCCGTCTTCGAAATGGAGTTGATGAGGCCGAACATCATCTTTCCTTCGTCGCCGGCCTTGAACACCGCGTCGCGCAACGGTTTATCGGTCGGCATGAAGAGGCAGAAGATGACGGAGCTCGTCGCGGCCTCGACGGCATCGACGATCGTATCGATCGACTCTCGCTTTCCTTTGCTCTCCGGCGAGAAGAAGACCCGGATCGCGGCGCCCCCCACGTCGACCGGCTTGGACCAGCCGGCTCCCGCCGCCGCGGTCTTCGAGATGGTCAGATCCTCCGCCAGCAGGTTCTTCCTCTCCCGATAGAGCTGTGCGAGCTCCGGCGATTCGAAAGTGTGGAGCACGTTCGCCTGGGTCGCGATCCCGTCGGTCGTGAAGTTCGCGGATCCCGCCAGAACGGCCACGGCCTTGTCGTCCCGAACCCTCACCAGGAACTTGTTGTGCATGATCTTCGCTTTGGTACGAGCCGTGAACTCGAACTGGCCGAACTCGGACACGGTGTCCGCGTTCGAGTCGTCCTTCGAGGTCTCGTTGTAGACGACGGAGGCCTTTCCTCCATACGTTCGAAGGGCCGGAATCACCCATTCGCCGTCGGTCAGGTGATAGATCGCGCCCTCGACTCGGTCCGAGGCCTTCAGGAACTCGGGGATCACGAGGTGGAGTCCATTCGCGAGCCACTCCAGGGCCTTGTGCATCTTGGCGTCGTCGAGGTCTCCGCCGAATTCCCGGACGAAAGCCTGAGAGCTGACGACCGCCCGATTGAAGTACGTGCCGATCCCGCCTTGCGTGTCGACCGGCTGTGGAATCGTGACCTGAACCGAGCCTGCATCCGCATCGCGGAGCTGCAGCGCGCCCGGTTTTCCGACGACGGGCGTGACGGTGTACTTGAACGATTTTCCCCGATGCTCGTCGTCGATTCGCGCATCCCACCAGAGGAATTTCTGAATCGGGTTCTCGTTGCTCGGAAGGTCGCCGCCGTTCGGCGCCGGCCCGTCGAAACCGACGCGATTCGGCAACCAGCTCTCCGCCTCGTTGCCGTAACCCGGAGAGCGGCGGAGGGCGAACCCCAGGAAGTCCGGGCGCGCCCCGCCGTCCGGCCAATCGAAGGCGAGCAGAACGAGAGTCGGGGAGAGAAACGCGCGGGCCGTCGCCTGAGGCATGGCTAGACTCTCTTTCTTGGATTGGCTCGTTCGAAGCGGCGCACCAGATCTTCGACGAGCGGCCGCTTGATCGATTCATCTCGCCGTCTTCCTTTGGTTTCGACGCGGCGGCCGGACCGGTGGCGCGCCGCGCCGCCGAAGCAAATGAGATCCACCGAGCACCGCAACAATGCCCCGACCTCGTCCGCGGAGATCGAGCCGGCGATCCAGAACTCGAGGCGGCGGTCGTGCGCCATCCGGGCGAGCGCCACCGTATCCTCGACGCTGTAAAAGTCTCGGTAGCGACGCCCCGTGTATTTCTCGAAGGTGTCGATCAGGACTCCCTGCCAGCCGGCCTGGGCCGTCAACTTGATCGCGGACTCGGCGATGTCGCGAGGCCGGTCGCCCTGGGTATCGATGCCGATCTCGGGGAAGAAGACGCTGAAGAGCGGATAGCGCCGAGAGACGTTGAGCGGCATGAGGATGAGCCGCTCGCGGACCACATCGTCGACGTACTCTCGAACCATCTGCATCTGCACCAGGACGTTGTCCCGGCCGAGATCCTGCTTGTAGGGATCGAGGTTGGCGAATCCGACCTTGACGACGTCGGCGCCGCTCGTGATCGCCGCTACGACCTTGGACGCCGTCAGCGCGGCCGTCGCGCGGTTGTCCACCCTGCCGGTCCGGAGGTCGCGCACGAGCTGCGGCGTCTCCGACACGTTCGTGGAGATGTACACGTTCTCGCCGATGTGTTTGCGAATCCGGAAGATCTCGGTCAGGGTCGCGGGGCCCAGGGCCTGCTCCATGTGCTCCGCGTCGACGACCACGCGGTCGTAGGACACGAGACCCGGAATCTCCTGGCCCTCGTGGCCGCTGATGAGGCACAGCGAATCGACCGGACGTGAATTGCCGAGCCCTGTCCACGCGCTGGGGCGAAAACCCCGAGCATGATGTGGCGCCTGCTTGAAGCGATGGATCGCCTCCAGACGCATTTTCAGAATCGTCCGAGCGGGAGCGTTGACGTAGGGCATCGCCTCCTTGAGCGTCAGCCAGCGCTTGCGGGCAGCGATGCGCTGGATGTCGACGATCACCTCGCTTCCCCGGTCGATCGCGTACCAGCCTGCCCGTCGGCTGTCCTTGTGATCGCCCTTGTCGCGAATCTTCTGGACGTCGGCCTCGCTTCTCTCGACCAGGCTACGCATCTGACCCCCTCGTCCTCGCCCGAACGCGGCTACGGCTTGAACTTCTTCAGATCGTCGCGGACGTCGGACGGCTTGCTCCAGTGCTTGATCCGGCGCCGGAACATGTAGTAACGGGGAGGTCGACTCCAATCGAGCTCGCCCGCCGCCTTCCACGAGCTTTCCGGGCGAGCCTCGCGCATCTGCCTGGCGGCCTCCGCCGGGAGGGGGAACGGCGACCCGCGCCAGAGAGCCGACTTCGAAGAGACGAAGCCGGCGAACACCATCGCCGCGAGCTGGACAGGATGGGCGTAGTCGCGTCGGCCGCGGCAAACGGTCGCTGGAAATTGATCCCCCAGCGCCGACGCCAGAGACACGTAGGCCGTGAGGACGGAGTTCCCGATCCGCGACGACGGCCGGATGTCGCGAAGGGTGCACCAATGCTCCCAGACCTTCCCACCGTCGGCGGCGCTGTCGACGGGCTGGTCGAAGTCCTGGCGACGCCACAGGTTGAATAGGCCGGGCGGGTCGTTTGCGCCACGCGCGGAAATACGCCCCTCGGAATTGCCCTCCACGAAGCCAAGGAGTTTGGAATCGGCGAGGACCGCGCGGCCGTCGGATGAATCGATTCTGATCGTCTCGGGTCCGCGGGCGCCTCGGAAGGTAAGGCTTGCAAAGTATTCATCGTGCGCAGGATCGTGGGAGATCTCCAGCCAGAGGAGTCGGCCGTCTTGCGCCCGGCGAACCCCTCCGGCCCCGGCGAGGTGGCAGGAGACGTGCCATGCGCCGAAGTCAAAGTCTCCCCGGTCTCCGGGCCCGAGGTTCTTGTCGGCAATCAGGGTGTGGTGCAGCCAAAGCCGCCGAAGGGTTTCGACGTTGGTGGCCGAGTTCTCCAGGTCGCCTTCATCGGTCGTTTCAAACTGGAGGGCACCGCGTTGCATAGACGATCTCCCCTGACTTTCGCGCGCACAAAACCGTTGACTCTCACCCTTAGTCGCTGAAGAGGGCGGTCAGGGGCTAACGGAATCTCGAAGCAACGCAACTCACGGGCTGCTGCCGCTTCGCCACCAGGGAAACGAGCAGAGAGAAAGGCCATCGGGCGTGAGACATTTCGCGTCTTGACGTCCCGGTGAGGTTGGTAGAGGATTTTGGGTGCGGATTCGTCCAGAAATCTCTAGTTTCCCCGGGTGTCCTCGGAGGATTGCCCGAATGGGTCTGCCGTGCGGGGAGATTCCGTCGGAAGCCATGGCGGCGGCTCACGCAAGGATCCTTCGTATTTGTTCCTACGCCGGGCTGGCTCCCGTGGATGCGCAGGACACGGCTCAAGAGATCTGGCTCTGGCTCCTCCGGAGCGGCCGGTTGCGCGAGGCGGGCAGCCTCCCCTGGATCGGAGCCGTCGCCGTCAACTTCGTCCGCAGATATTGGCGGCAGCGAAAGCGGCGGAACTCGCGCGAGAGTCAAGCGGCCGCGACGCAGGCACTCGGAGGCGATGGAGGGAACGATTTCGAGCTGGGAATTTCCTTCAACGAGATGGAGCGGGCGCTCCCCGCGGATGAAGCGGAGTTGCTTCATCTCGTGAGGCGCGGTGCCACCTTCGCCGAGGCCGCCAGAGTCCTCGGGATCCCACGGGGAAGCCAGGATTACCACCGGAAGCTCCTCTATACACACCTCTCTGTGGGCCTTTTCCGTGCCGCGAGCCAGGGCTCAGCGTGTAATTTGCCTGCGAAAGTCCCGAGGAACGACGCCTACAGACGGGCGGCCGCGAGACCTTCTCGGGCCAGCTGACGGAGCCCTCCGGCCACCGCCCCTCCCGTGTCGCCGCTACTCCGCGAGACGGTGGAGTCGGCGAAAGAGCGTTGGGTTGTGCCAGTACTCCAGATGCGCGGCCAAAGGGATTTTCGCGTCCGGATCGCGGCGATTGCGAACCCGACGGCGGCGCGCGGCTCCCGCCGGCGGCGATGGTGTGTCGTAGAAACGGAGGCGCCCGGAGACCAGATCCGCCGCCGAGAACACATTGACCCATGGGAACGTGCGAAAGTCGTAACTGTCGATCAGGGGCTGAACGCGGGCGGCGAGAATTTCTCGCGGAACGCCTGTCTCGCTGCCACGGAACCCGAAGATGAACGCGGTCTTGTCGAGCGGCGAGCCGAACGTCAAAAGCCCGCGCGTGCGATCCAACACCCCGAGCCCCGCGCCGAGCGTGTCTTCGACGATGAGTCGGTCGAGCAGGTCGTAAGCGACGACGCTGCCCAGCGAGTGACCCACCACGATGACGTCTCGATAGAGCCACGCTTCGCCGTCGGCCGCCTTCTGCTGATAGAGGCCGCGGCCGATCTCGGCGGCGAAGTCCTTGATCTCCTTCCGAAGCTCATAGAACCGATCGAGCGTTTCGGGAGACACGTAGGCCGCCACGTCTCCGACGTATTGGACAAGGAACCGACGGATCCAGAACGTCGCGCCGAAGACTCCGAGCCACACCAAGACCAGGGACTTGGACGTCAGGCGGGGCCAACCGAACAGGCTTTGGGCCTCCGGGTGACTCCAGTTGCGGATGGTCAGTACACCGAAACCGCCCAAGGCGCCGACCGCGCTCACGACGACGACGGCGAGCACGGCCCACAACACGAGCGCCAACGCCCGGACTAGGCCTTCGTAATCGTCCTTCCGCTTCAGCCACAGCGCCGCCTGGATCAGGATCCCGGACGCGAGAACCGGAAGGAAGAAGACCATGGCTAGTGCGCTCAAGTCCTCCACGACGGCCGGCGTGAGTCGTTCGAACTGAGGACCGACCTTGAGCGCCCTCAGCAGAACCGGGACGGCTCCGAGATTCAGCAACAACAGCACGAGAACGAAACAGGCGCCCGCGACGAACGCCAGCGTTGTCTTCCAATGACGATCGAAAGTCTGGATTCCGCCGAACATCCAGCGACGAAAGGGTCTCAGAGAGGTCACCAGCCCGCGGCCCGCCCCACGCATGAGAAAGCCGAACACCTGTTTGAGCTCTACACGACCTTCGGTGAACGGAGCCCAATAGGCCTCGTAGACGTCCACCTCGACCGGCCCCGAGGGACCTCCCAGCTGGAGCTCGGTGCATTGGAAGACCTTTGCCCCGACCTTCACGTTGCGCGCGAGTGCGGGCGGCGGAGGAGGAAGCCCGAGCTCCTTTCGCCGCCGCTTGTCCTCCTCGACGAGGCCGATCGTGAAGGCGTCGATCGTTTCGAAGGGGATCTGCTGACCCATCCCGTGGATCGTGAGGATGGCTCGGCGCGGAAGCCGCGGTGCGGCCTCGGCGGCGCGCGGGACCCCCGCCGGCGCGACGGGCTCCGGCCCGAACTCGACGGAGGGAGAGAGGATGTCTTCTTTGCGGAGCATGACTTATCCTCCTGGGACCCGCACGCACAAGCGCTTTTTGCTGGCTCGAGCGCCTTGTAAGTCGTCCATCTCCGTGACCTTCGTCGTGGGGTCTTCCACCAAGCTCTTCGGCGGCTAATCCCAACGACACCGCCCGTCAGCCCGTTTCCAACCGAGGGCGCGAGCTCCGACGGTAGCGGCTCCTCCTTCCGAGACGTCGCTGCCAACGCCGATTCGCTCCCCGACGTTCACGCCAGCCCCCCAAACAGTTCACGCTCCATAGTTACCACGAGCACGACGAGAGTAAAAAAGTGGTCGGTCGCGACGCGAGCCACGGTCCGCTCAGAACCAAGTCGCGGTACGGGTGCCACTCATAGGGCCCTTGCTCCGTTCTGTTGATTACGGGCTTGGTTTCCTGCTAGCCCGTCATCTCGTTGGAGCGGCGCCTCGCTTCAGGATCGGAAGCCAGACACATAAGACGATCAGGAGATTCGCGAGTTCGAGACCGAGTAAGATCTGAAGATAAAGCAGGATTCCTCTTGTGAAGCCGCTGCTTTGGTTGGGAAGGCCCAGCTCCTTTGCCTGAAGGGTCCGGTAGAGCGTCCGCACGGCGTCAAGACGCGCTAGCTCCGCTCTCATCATGTAGATCCCAAACCCCGTAAGGACGATACCAATCAGCGGAACGGGCGTGATCCACCCCCCGACGGTCTTGGTTACGTCGGGCTTTGCATAAGGGAGGATGGCGAGAACTACCGCCGCTCCCGTCAGCTTAAAGACCAATCGCCAACAAAGGTCGTGACGGTACTGGTACTCGCCCCAGAGGCGCCCTGCGACGGGCGCCTCGATAGCGGTGGACGGGGACCCTTTCGCGTCTGAGTTCATGTCATTTCACCGAGTTCGCTTCTTGCCTGGAGGAGGGGGTTGCGACGGAGTCCCGGAAGGTTGCGCAGGGGCCGCCGGCTCGGGCGTCGAGGTCTGGGGTTTCTCGGGGGGTCGTGGCTGCTCTCCTTCTGGCGGAGCGCACACAGTCTTTCCGTCGGCGATCATGATTGTTCGATACTCGACCGTGCCCGGCCGCACGTTCACGGGCTCCGGCACGACCTTCACAACCGTTCCCCCGCGCAAGAGCCGAATCGACAGCGGAGACTCGGGCTCGGCTGGCTCGCGAACCTGGAGAAGAAAGTACCCCCACTCATCGGTGCAGCCGAAGCCGAATGGCTGCGCCCACTGGTCGCCTCGATACAGCGCGATCGTAACGCCGCTGAC
>Ga0070706_100007033_pt1 | contig 10609 bp, 10 predicted proteins | sample KBSK5501metaG_FD_65476 | JGI IMG/M metagenome (GOLD analysis project Ga0070706, IMG submission 65476) | Corn, switchgrass and miscanthus rhizosphere microbial communities from Kellogg Biological Station, Michigan, USA - KBS K5-50-1 metaG | ecosystem: Host-associated > Plants > Roots >...
CTCCGGCGACACCGCGCAGGCGATCGTGAGCCGCGAGGGGCTCACCCAGGTGGCCGACGAGGGCGCGCTCGGCGCCGCGGTGGACCGGGTGCTGGCCGAGCACGCCAAGGTCGTCGAGGACTACCGGGCGGGGAAGAAGGCCGCGCTCGGCTTCCTCGTGGGGCAGGTGATGAAGGCGACGGATGGCAAGGCCAATCCGGCGCTCGCCAACCGCCTTCTGATCGAGAAACTACCGAAAGTCTGAATAGTTAGGTAAGATAGGACGCAGCCCATGATTCGGCTGCAGCACGTGTCGAAGGTCTTCGGTGCGGGCCCCTCCCGGGTGTCTGCCTTGAGCGGCATCTCCTTCCACGTCGCCAAGGGCGAGTTCGTGGTCCTGACCGGGGCCAGTGGGGCCGGGAAGACCACTCTGCTGCGGATGCTGTACCGGGCCGAGACCCCCTCCGAGGGCGACATCGAGGTCGCCGGCTTCGACGTCACCGAGCTGCGCCGCTCGGAGATCCCGCGCCTGCGCCGGTCGATCGGCATCGTCTTCCAGGACGCCAAGCTCCTGGCCGGTCGCACCGTGTTCGAGAACGTGGCCTTCGTGCTCCGCGTGCTCGGCACCCCGCGGCGTGACATCACGCCCAAGGCCTTCGCGGCGCTCAAGGCGGTGGGCCTCTCCGCGCGCGCCCAGGCGCTGCCGCACCAGCTCTCCCAGGGCGAAGCTCAGCGGGCCTCGCTCGCGCGGGCCATCGTGAAATCGCCCGGTCTGCTGCTGGCCGACGAGCCCACCGGCAACCTGGATGAGGACATGGCGGGCGAGATCCTGGGGCTGGTGAAGGAGATCTGGAGCCGCGGCACCACCGTGCTCTTCGCCACCCACCAGGCGCGCCTCGTCCCCCTCCTCAAGCGCCGCACCCTCCGCCTCGAAGGCGGCCGCCTCGTCAAGGACGAGGGCTAGTGCTGAGCTTCATCTTCAACGAGGCGATGCGGGACCTGCGCCGCGCGGGCCGCGTCGGCGTCAGCGCGATCCTGCTCATCGCGCTCTCGCTCACCGCTCTCGGCGGCTTCTGGCTCCTCTCCCTCAACCTCGGGCGCGCCATCGACCAGTGGGGCGACCGGGTGCGGGTGATCGTGTACCTGAAGGACGAGCCGCCCGCCGCGCGCCTCGAGGATCTGATGCAGCGGATCGAGGGCGTGGGCGGCATCCAGCGGCTGCGCTACGTGTCCAAGGCCGAGGCCCTGCGGGCGCTGAAGCGCTCGCTCGGCAGCCAGGCCGACGTGGCCGATCAGCTCCCGCGCAACCCGCTCCCCGCCTCCGTCGAGGTCACGCCGGACGCGGCCATCGCCACGCCGGAGGGCACCCGCGCGCTGGTGGGTCGGCTCGTCGCGCTGCCGGAGGTCGAGGAGGTGCAGGGCGGCAGCCAGTGGGTCGACGGGCTCGCCCAGTTCCGGCGGCTCTTCCAGGGCATGGGCCTGGTGGTGGGCGCGGTGCTGGCGCTGGCCGCGATCCTCACCGTGACGACCGCCACCACCCTCGTGCTGCACCTGCGGCGCGACGAGATGGAGATCATGAGGCTGGTGGGCGCCACCGAGAGCGTGATCCGCTGGCCGCGCCTCCTGCAGGGCATGGCCCAGGGCCTGGTCGCGGCCATCGTGGCGCTCGCCGCGCTCGAGATCGCCTACGCGCTGGCGGTGCCGCGCCTCGAGCCGCTGCTGCCCGTGACCATCGGGCTCGAGCGCGTCACGTTTCTCTCGCCGCTCCAGGCGCTGGCCCTGATCGCGACCGGTACCATGCTGGGGGCGATGGGCGGCCTGCTCGCCCGCGGGCGGGCGCAGGCATGACCTCAGCCTGGCTGCTGGGCGTGGCGCTCGCGCTGGCGCCCGCGCTGCTCGCTCCTCCCGCGGCCTGGGCCCAGGCCCCGAAGCGCGAGGGCGCGGCCGACATCGGGGACAAGCAGCGCGACCTCCAGCAGACCCAGAAACAGCTCAAGGAGGAGCGCCAGAGGGCGGCCGACGCGCGCAAGCGCGAAGCGAGCGTGCTGAGCGAGCTGGAGGCGATCGACCAGCGGCTCACCGCGAAGCGCAAGCAGGTCGTGGCGATCGACGGGCGCATGCGGCGGGCCCAGTCCGACATCGGCGACCTGCAGGCGGAGATCGGCCGGCTCCAGAAGAGCCGCGCCGGGCAGGAGGACGTTCTCGGTCGGCGGCTGCGCGCCCTCTACAAGCTCCAGGCCCAGGGCGGCGTCCTGCCCATCGTGCTCTCCGGCGACGACCCGGTGAACCAGGCGGTCCAGCTGCGGCACCTCACCACCCTGGCCACGGTGGACGCACGTCTCATTCGAGAGTATCGTGTGACGTCCGAGGTTTTGGCCGATCGGAAGAGCCGAGTCGAGGCGCGGGGCAAGGAGTTGGCGTCGCTCCGGACCGAGGCGGAGCAGGAGCGGCTCGAGTTCGACCAGGAAGCGGCGAAGCGCCGGGCGCTCCTGTCGAAGGTGCAGGACGAGCGGGCCTACCACGATCGGATGGTGGGCGAGCTCTCGGAGGCGACCCGGCGGCTCGAAGCGTTCATTCGTGACCTGCAGGAGAAGCAGCGGCGGGCGGTGGCGAAGGTGCCGCCTCCCAGCCGGCCCGCCCGGCCGTCACCCGGTGACGCGCCGTCGGGCAACGGGTTTGCGGCGCTGCGCGGGCGGCTGTCCTGGCCGGCGGACGGGCGGGTGGTCGCCGAGTACGGACCGCAGGTCAATCCGCGCTTCGGGACGAAGACGTTCCGGAACGGTATCGACATCGAGGCCGTCGAGGGCTCGAATATCGCGGCGGTGTTCCCCGGCCACGTGGTGTACACGGGATGGTTCCGGGGGTACGGGAATCTGATCATCGTGGATCACGGCGGGGAGTACTACACGGTCTACGCTCACGCGGCCGACATCCGGGTCACGGAGGGCGACGAGGTCAAGCAGGGGCAGATCATCGGCACCGTCGGAGACACCGGCTCGCTGCAAGGGCCGCGCCTCTATTTCGAGGTGCGGCACGAGGGCAAGCCCCAGGACCCGGCCCAGTGGCTGCGTCCAAAAGGATAGTTCAACGGAGGCGTACACGATGCGGCCCATCCGGCACATGAAGAAGGTGGTCCTGATCTCCTCGCTCCTGCTCATCCTCACCCTGTCGCTCGGCGGCGGGGTGGCGAGCAAGGGCAACGACACCGCGGCCACCTACGAGAACCTGCGGCTCTTCACCGAGGTGCTCTCGATCGTCCAGAGCCAGTACGTGGACGAGGTCCCGCCCAAGGACCTCATCTACAACGCGATCAAGGGGACTCTTCGAGGGCTGGACCCCCATTCCTCGTTCCTCGATCCCGACATGTACCGGGAGATGCAGGTCGAGACGAGCGGGTCCTTCGGCGGGCTCGGCATCGAGATCACCCTGCGCGACGACGTGCTGACGGTGGTCGCGCCCATCGAGGGCACGCCCGCCTATCGCGCCGGCATCCAGCCCGGCGACCGCATTCTAAAAATCGAGGGCCTCTCCACCAAGGACATGCAGCTGGCCGACGCGGTCAAGCGCATGCGCGGCAAGCCGGGCAGCAAGATCACGGTCACCATCGTGCGCGAGGGCTGGACCGAGCCGAAGGACTTCCTGATCACCCGCGAGCAGATCCGGGTACAGTCGGTGAAGAACAACCAGCTCGAGCCCGGCATCGAATACATCCGCCTGCGCCAGTTCCAGGAGCAGACCTCGAACGACCTGGAGACCGCCCTCGAGAAGTACGCCAAGGAAGGCAAGATCCAGGGCCTCGTGCTCGACCTGCGCAACAACCCGGGCGGCCTGCTCACCTCCGCGGTCGAGGTGACCGAGAAGTTCCTTGAGCCGGGCAAGCTGGTCGTCTACACCGAGGGACGGGTGCGCAACCAGAACATGCGCTTCTCCTCGAACGCCAAGCGCGCGTTCACCGATTTCCCGGTGGTGGTCCTCGTCAATCAGGGCAGCGCCTCCGCCTCCGAGATCGTGGCCGGCGCGCTTCAGGATTGGGGTCGCGCGGTGGTCCTCGGTACCCAGAGCTTCGGCAAGGGCTCGGTGCAGACCATCATCCCGCTCTCCGACGGATCCGGGCTGCGGCTGACCACCGCGAAGTACTTCACTCCGAAGGGCCGGTCGATCCACGGCAAGGGCATCACCCCGGACATCGTGGTGGAGGGACCGAAGACGACGGCGGCGGTCAGCGGGGAAGGCGGCGCGACGCCCACCCCGCCGCCCGCGGCCGAGACCCCGCAGGAGCAGCTCAAGCGCGACCCGCAGCTGCAGCGCGCGCTCGACCTGCTCAAGGCCATGAAGATCCTGGACAAGAGCCGGCCGACGGGGAATCCGCAGGCGCAAGCCCGCTAGGCGCACGGGAGCCCACGAGTGCCGGCGAGGGTGTGGCAGGCTCTCGCCGGCCTCATCGTCTTGCTCCTGATCGCGGTCGTAGGCCTCGATCAGTGGCAGGCGCGGCGTGGCGAGGCGAGCCTGTTCGGGCGCGGGCTCCTCGGCTCGTCGCCTCTTCGGATGGTCGCGCCGGCGCCGCCCCCGCTTCCCCGGCCCGACGCGGTGCTGGAGGCGGCGCCGACCCCGCCGCCACCGGGCGCCCCCCGGGTCGCCGTCATCGTCGACGACCTGGGCGGCCGGCGGGACGTGTTCGACGTGCTGCGCGAGATCCGGCGGCCGCTGACGGTGGCGGTGCTGCCCGCCCTGCCGCTCTCGGCGTCGATCGCGCGGGACGCGTTCCGGTCGGGGATGGAGGTGCTGCTGGACGTACCGATGGAGCCGTACCGCTACCCGGAGCTCGATCCCGGGCCCGGCATGCTGACCGCGGCGATGGCGCCGGGGGAGATCCAGAAGGCGGTGGGGACGCAGCTCGAGACGGTGGCGGCCGCGGTCGGGGTGATGAACCGGATGGGCTCGCGGCTCACCGAGGACCGGAGCCGGATGCGGGCGATGCTGGAGGTGCTGGCGGCGCGCCGACTGTTCCTGGTGGACGCCTACACGTCGAGCCAGTCGCTGGCCTTCGACGAGGCGCGCAGCGCGGGCGTGCGGGCGGCCCGCCGCCAGATCCTGGTGGATCACGCCCGCGGGGAAGCGGGAGACCGGCTACGATGGGACGAGGTGGCGGGATGGGCGGAGCGGCGGGGCGAGGTCATCGTGGTGGCCCACGGCCATCCGCTCACGGTGCGGCTCCTGAAGGAGTACGTGCCGCGGTGGGAGGCGCGCGGGCTGCGGCTCGTCCCCGTGTCGACGCTCGCGCGGTAGGCATTCGCGGATGATCGTCCTCGGCATCGAGACCTCGTGCGATGAGACCGCCGCCGCGGTGGTGGACGGCGGCCGCAAGGTGCTCGCGAGCGTGGTCGCCTCGCAGGACGACGTGCACGCGCCCTACGGCGGCGTGGTGCCCGAGCTGGCCTCGCGGCGGCATCTGGAGGTGCTGGTGCCGGTGGTGCGGCGCGCGCTCGAGACCGCCGGGGTCGGGCTCCCCGACGTGGACGGCGTCGCGGTGACCTACGGCCCCGGGCTCGTCGGCTCCCTCCTCATCGGCTGCTCGGCCGCCAAGGCGATCGCCTACGCCGGCCGGCGGCCCCTGGTGGGGGTCAACCATCTCGAGGGCCACATCTACGCCGCCTTCCTGGAGGGGGACCCGCCCGCCCACCCGTTCCTCGCCCTGGTGGTCTCGGGGGGCCACACCGCGCTCTACCTGGCGCGCGAGCCGCGCCGCTACGAGTGCATCGGCCAGACGCGCGACGACGCGGCGGGCGAGGCCTTCGACAAGGTGGCCAAGCTGCTCGGCCTGGGCTTCCCGGGCGGTCCCGCGGTCGAGCGCGTCGCGCGCACCGGCGATCCGCGCGCCATCGCGTTCCCGACCGCCAACATGAGCGACGGGGCGCCCGACTTCTCGTTCAGCGGCATCAAGACCGCGGTGTCGCTCTACGTGCGCCGCGCCGGATCGCTCACCCCGGGTCAGGTGGCCGACGTGGCCGCGTCCTTCCAGGCCACCGCGGTCAAGATGCTGGTGCGCAAGACCGCCAAGGCGGCCCTCCGCCTGGGCGTGCGGCGCATCGTGCTCACCGGCGGCGTGGCCGCCAACACCGCGCTGCGCGAGGGCCTGGAGGCCGAGTGCCGCGAGCGCGGGTGGGCCCTCCACGTGCCCTCGCGCCGCCTCTGCACCGACAACGCGGCCATGATCGCGGCGGCCGGCCACGACCGCCTCGAGGCGGGCGAGCGCGCCCCGCTCAACCTCAACGCGGTCCCCGACCTGGCGCTGGCATGAGCGCCGGGGCGGTCTGAGGCGAAGGTGGCGCGCCTCGACGACGAGAGCCTGCTGGCCGGCCTCCCGGACGCGGTGGTTGGGGTCGACGAGGGCCTGCGGGTGATGCTCTGGAACCCCGCCGCCGAGGCCCTGCTGGGCCGCTCCGCCCGGCGGACCCTCGGGCGCGCGCTGAAGGAGATCTTCCCGCCCGACACCTCGCTGGTGCGCCACCTGGGCGACACGCTCGCCACCGGCGAGAGCCGGTCGGAGTCCGAGGCGGTGATCGAGAGCGGCGACGGCCGGCCGGTGCATGTGAGCATCGTCACCGCCCCCCTCGCGCGGAGCGGCGACGTCGAGGCCGCGGTGGCGGTGATCCGCGACATGACCCGCCTGCACCAGCTCGAGTCGGAGGTGCGCCGCGGCGAGACCCTCGCCGCCGCCGGCCAGATCGCGATGGGCCTGGCCCACGAGATCCGCAACCCGCTCGGGGCCATTCGCGGCGCGGTCCAGCTCATGCGCCGCGAGCTGGGCGACGACCCGCGCCTCGGCGAGTACACCGACGTGCTGCTGAAGGAAGTGGACCGGGTCAACCGCATCATCGAGATGCTGCTCGACATCGGGCGCCCGGTGACGCTGCGCCCGGTCCCGCTCAACGTCCACCAGCTGCTGGAGCGGGTGGCCCTCCTCGCGGAGGAGATGGCGAGCCAGCGCGGCGTTCAGATCGTCCGGCGCTACGATCCGAGCCTGCCGCCCATCCTGGCCGACGAGGATCGGATCCTGCAGGTCTTCCACAACCTGGTGCGCAACGCGGTGGAGGCGATGGACCGGGGCGGGCGCCTCACCCTCGTCACCCGGCTCAGCATGAACCCGCTCTTCGCCAAGGTGGATCTGGGCCACGGCCAGCGGAGCATGGCCGAGATCCAGGTGATGGACGACGGCCAGGGCATCTCCGAGGCGACCCGCGCCCGGCTCTTCACTCCGTTCTTCACCACCAAGGACAAGGGGCTGGGTCTCGGCCTAGCCCTCTGCCACCGCATCGTCGACGAGCACCGCGGTGCCATCCAGATCGCGAGCGAGCCCGGCAAGGGCACCACCGTCTCGTGCTTCCTGCCCATCGCCCGATGAGCGCGCTCGCCGGCCAGATCCTGATCGCGGACGACGAGGACAGCCTGCGCTGGGTCCTCGAGAAGGGGTTCCGCGGCGCGGGATACCAGGTGACCGCGGTCCAGGACGGCACCGCGGCCCTCAGGGAGGTCGAGGCCTCCCCCTTCGATCTCATCCTGCTCGACGTGCGCATGCCGGGAATTGACGGCCTCTCCCTCCTCAAGCAGGTGCGCGACAAGCGGCCCGACGCGCAGGTGGTCATCATGACCGCCCACGGCACGATGGAGACCGCGGTCCAGGCGATGCAGGAGGGCGCCTACGACTACCTCGCGAAGCCCTTCGACCTCGACGAGGCGCTCCTGCTCGCCGAGCGCGCGCTGACCGCGCGGCGGCTGACCCAGGAAGTCACCGCGCTCCGCTCCGGGCTCAAGGAGGTCTGGGAGTTCGGCGCGCTCGTGGGCCGGCACCCGACCATGCAGGAGGTCTACAAGGCGATCGGCCGGGTGGCGGCCAGCGACGTGTCGGTCCTGCTGCGGGGCGAGTCCGGCACCGGCAAGGAGGTCGTGGCCCGCGCGCTCCACCACTACAGCCGGCGGGCGGGGCGCCCCTTCGTCGGCATCTCGGCCGCGGCCATCCCGAGCACGCTGCTGGAGTCCGAGCTGTTCGGCCACGAGAAGGGCGCGTTCACCGACGCCAAGGAGCGCCGCCTCGGCAAGCTCGAGCTGGCCCACGGGGGCTCGGTCTTCTTCGACGAGATCGGCGACATGCCGCCCGAGCTGCAGGTGAAGCTCCTGCGCGCGCTGCAGGAGCGGAACTTCGAGCGCGTCGGCGGCCACGAGCTCATCCGGATGGACGTGCGGGTGATGGCCGCCACCCATCGCGACCTCGAGGCCATGATGAAGAGCGGGCGCTTCCGGGAAGACCTCTTCTACCGCTTGAACGTGGTCACCCTCTCGCTGCCCGCCCTGCGCGACCGGCGCGGCGACATCCCGCTGCTCGCCGAGCACTTCCTCGCCAAGTACGCCGAGTCGCTCGGCGAGCGCGTGGTCACCGCCGACGCGATGGACCGGCTGATGGGCTACGACTGGCCCGGCAACGTGCGCGAGCTGGAGAACGTGGTCCAGCGCGCCATGGTCATGGCCTCGACGGGGGCGATCCTGCCCGAGCACCTGCCGATCGGCCCGGTGTCGGCGGCGGTCGGGGTGGGCACCGACACTTCGCTGGAGGAGATCATCGAGCGCAAGATGCACGAGTGCGTGCGCGGCCTCCGCGGCCACGCCTCCGCCAACCTCCACGGGCTCATGGTGGGCCTGGTGGAGAAGCCGCTGCTGCGCGCGGTGATGCGGGAGACCAAGGGCAACCAGGTCCGCGCCGCCCAGCTCCTCGGGATCAACCGGAACACCCTTCGCAAGAAGCTCAAGGAGCACGGCATCGACCCCGACGCCGTGTAGGAAGGAGACCGTGCCGACGCGCTGCGCCTGGGCCAACGGAGGCCCGCTGGAGATCGAGTACCACGACACCGAGTGGGGCGTCCCCTCGCGAGATGACCGCCACCTCTTCGAGATGCTGATCCTCGAGGGCGCCCAGGCCGGGCTCTCCTGGTCCACGATCCTGAGAAAGCGGGAGAATTACCGGAAGGCCTTCGCGGGATTCGATCCGGCCAAGGTCGCCCGCTTCGACGCGCGGAAGCGCGCCGCCCTCATGCGGGACCCCGGCATCGTGCGGAACCGGCTCAAGATCGAGGCGACGGTGGCCAACGCACGCCAGGTCCTCGCGGTACGGGAGGAGCACGGCAGCCTCGCCGCCTACCTGTGGCAGTTCGTCGATGGTAAGCCGATCGTGAACCGATGGACCACGCGGGACCGGGTGCCGGCCGAGACCGCCGAGTCGCGCGCGATGAGCCAGGCGCTGCTCCAGCGCGGCTTCCGCTTCGTGGGGCCGACGATCTGCTACGCGTTCATGCAAGCCACCGGCATGGTCGACGACCATGTCACCACGTGCTTTCGGTATTCCAAACGGAGGAGTCGACGGGCATGAGGATCGGGGTCTTCGGAGCGGGGGCGATCGGCTGCGTGGTCGGCGGGCTGCTCACCAAGGCGGGACACGACGTGACGCTGGTGGACCAGTGGCCCGAGCACGTCGAGACCATGAAGCGCCGGGGCCTCAAGCTCTCCGGCACCTGCGGCGATCACACCATCCCGGTGAAGGCACTCCACATCCACGAGCTGCAGGGCGTGTCGACGCCCTTCGAGGCGATCTTCGTGGCGGTGAAGTCCTACGACACCGAGTGGGCCGCCCAGATGGCGCTCACCTATCTCGCCACGCCCGGCGGGGTGGTGGTCGACTTCCAGAACGGGATCAACGACGAGCGGGTGGCGTCCGTGGTGGGCAAGGACCGGTGCCTCGGCTGCGTGATCACCATCGGGGCCGGGATGTACGAGCCCGGCCACGCGATGCGCACCGACTCCGGCTCGGTCGGCTTCAAGATCGGCGAGCACGACGGCCGTGACACCTCCCGGGCCCAGGCGCTCGCGAAGGTCATGAACGACGTGGCCGGCACGAAGGTCACGACCAACCTGTGGGGGGAGCGGTGGTCGAAGCTGGCCGTGAACTGCATGGCCAACCCGCTCGCCGGGCTCAGCGGCCTCGGCTCGGCCGAGGTGCGCACCGCGCCGGCGCCCCGGCGCATCGCCATCCACGTGTGCGCCGAGGTGATCAAGGTCGGGCGCGCCGCCGGCTACGAGGTGGAGCCGATCTACGGCATCGAAGCCCAGCGATTCGTGGACGCCGCTCAGGGCAAGGGGCTGGAGGCGGTGGAGACCGACATGGGCGCGAGCGTCAAGTTCCTCACCGGCGGCCGCCCGTCCATGCTCCAGGACGTGATGAAGGGCCGCCGCACCGAGATCGACTACCTCAACGGCTACGTCGCCCAGCAGGGCCGCCGCCTCGGCGTGCCCACCCCGGTCAACGACGCGGTGGTCGCCACCGTACGCAGCCACGGCGTCGGCACGTTGAAGCCCGACCCAAAGAATCTAGACCCACTCTTCAAGGCTCTGCCCCGCTAGCCTCCAAGCCCTGCCGCGCTAGCCTGACTCTCCCACCCGGCCGGTCTCCTCGTGAGCGGGCGCGCGCGAGACCGGCCGGGTGGCGGCGGGGGCGGCTCCCGGGTGGCCGCAGAGTGGGCCCCCCGAGTCCGGTGCGCCGCTCGAAGAGCGGCGAGTCCGGCGAGTGGGTGACGGAGACGGCCAC
>Ga0070706_100007034_pt1 | contig 10609 bp, 10 predicted proteins | sample KBSK5501metaG_FD_65476 | JGI IMG/M metagenome (GOLD analysis project Ga0070706, IMG submission 65476) | Corn, switchgrass and miscanthus rhizosphere microbial communities from Kellogg Biological Station, Michigan, USA - KBS K5-50-1 metaG | ecosystem: Host-associated > Plants > Roots >...
CGGCGGGACCGCCGCCTTCATCGACGCCGAGCACGCGCTCGACTCGCAGTGGGCGCGCACGTGTGGGGTGAACATCGACGAGCTGCTCATCTCGCAACCTGACAACGGCGAGCAGGCCCTTGAGATCACCGACACGCTCGTGCGCTCCGGTGCGGTCGACCTCGTCGTGATCGACTCGGTCGCGGCTCTGGTGCCGCGCGCGGAGATCGAGGGCGAGATGGGGGACGCGCACATGGGCCTGCAGGCTCGGCTCATGAGCCAGGCGCTGCGCAAGCTCACCGGCTCGATCTCGAAGACGAAGACGACGGTCATGTTCATCAACCAGCTCCGTGAGAAGGTCGGCGTCGTCTTCGGGAACCCCGAGACGACCTCGGGCGGCAAGGCGCTCAAGTTCTACGCGTCGATCCGCCTCGACATCCGGCCGATCGAGCCGATCAAGAACGGCACCGACATCATCGGCCGCCGCGTTCGCGTCAAGGTCGTGAAGAACAAGGTGTCGCCGCCGTTCCGCATCGCCGAGCTCGAGATCCTCGCTGCCGAGGGCATCTCGCGCGAGGGCGGGCTGCTCGACATGGGCGTGACCACGGGTGTGCTCGACAAGTCCGGCGCCTGGATCAACTACGGCAAGCAGCGCATCGGGCAGGGCCGCGAGGCGGCGAAGCAATACCTGCGCGAGAACGCAGCCGTAGCGAACGAGATCGAGACGAAGGTGCGCGAACGGTCCGGCGCGGCGGCGGTTGCCGCAAGCCCGGATGGCGAAGAGGGTTAGGCCGGCCGCCACACCGGTCGGCGACGCCTACGAGGCCGCTGTCCGTTACCTCGGCGGGCGTCCGCACACCGTCGCGGAGATCCACCGGCATCTGCGGTCGAAGAAGTTCGATGCAGAAACGATCGATCACGCCGTCGATCGCCTTCGCGCGCAGCGCTACGTGGATGACGAGGCATTCGCGCGTTGGTGGGTCGAGCAGCGCGAGCGCTTCAAGCCGCGTGGCGATCGCGCGCTGCGCACGGAGCTCGCGCAGAAGGGCGTGGGCCGCGACGTCGTCGACATCGTGCTCGGCGAGCGCGCTCCGGACGCCGACGTCGAGCAGGCGCGCCGCGCGCTGTCGCGTCCGCTGACCCGTTGGGCGGGCATGCCGGACGCTGAGCGCAAACGGAAGATCCACGCGTACCTCGCGGCGCGCGGATTCGACTACGACACGATCGACGAAGTCACGCGCCGCGAAGTCACGGACGAATAGCTAACCCGAACCCCTGAGGCGCGCCGCCAGGCGGCGCACCGCCTCCCGAGCCTCCGGCCAGTGCAGGAGCGCAACGGCCTCCTCGACGGTGGTCCATCGATACTCGTCGTGCTCCTCGTTCAGCGTCGGTTCCCATCCCGCCGGTGCTTCTGCAGCGAAGCTGTAAGCGGTCACCTCGTGCAGATCCGCGGGATAGTCGTAGTGCTGACGCAGCTCCGGCGTGATCGGATAGGTCACCGGCGGACCGAGGTCGAGCAGGTCCGCTCCGATCAGGCCCGACTCCTCGCGCAGCTCGCGGCGCGCGCCGTCGACGATGGCCTCGCCGTGCTCGACGACGCCCGCGACGACATGCCAGTAGCGATCCTCGGTCCGATGCATCAGGAGAACTCGGTCGTCTCGATACACGAAGACGCCGGCCTCCCATGGGGTCCTCACGCGAGCTTGTCGATCCGTCGCGCCAGGTCGACGTCCGCATCGGAGATCCCGTGTGTCGCGTGGGTCGTCAGCACGACCCTGACGGTGCGGTAGTTCTCAATGTGGATGTCAGGGTGATGGTTGACCTCGTTCGCGACTTCCGCGATGCGATTCGCGAACGACATCGCGCTCTTGAATCCCTTGAGGCTGAACGTGCGCGTGATGGCGTTGCCTTCGCGGCGCCACGCTCCCGCATCGAGTAGCTGCGCGAGCGCGGCCTCGTCGAGACGCGTTTCGTTGTCAGGAAGCGCCATCGCCGCCAATACTCCCCAGCGCAGTCGCCTGCTGGCGCGCGCGCTGCGCGAGCAAACGACTGAAGCCGATGCCGAACACGATCCCGCCGCAGAAGTACATGAGCGAACCGATCATGAGCGGGAGCACGAAGATCCCCGCGCCGAGGAGCGCACCGGACGCGAGCGGACCGAGCGCGTTCGTGAAGCCCCACACCGCGAAGCCCGCGCCGACGGCCGTTGCGCGCTCTTCGGGGACGGTCGCGGCCATGAGCAGCGACTGATGGAACGGCCACGAGAGATTCGTGAAGAAGCCGCGCACCACGAAGAGCCACGCGGCGACGACAAAGACTGGCGCGAGCACGATGAGAGCGAGACATGTGCCGCTGGCCGACAACGCGAAGAGCACCGTGCGCGGTCCGCCGAGCCTTCGCTCCAGGTATGGAACGACGACGACGGTCGCGAGCGAGACGAGCTGGGTCGCGGCGTACCAAGGACCGAGGTCGGCCTCGGTGACGCCGAACCGCAGGCCGAACCAGAGCGGAAGGAGCTGGACCGCGATACCGAGACCGAATCCGAGGAAGCCGATGCCGAGCGCGTAGGTCGCGATCGCGGGTCGTGATCTGCGCGGCAGCCAGCCCGATGCGACCCGCGCGGCGCGCACACTAATGTCTTCGCGCAGCGGGATGAGCAGCGCTGCGGCGGCGACCGTGAGCGCGGCCATCGCGAAATAGGGGAGCCGGTAGCTCTCGAGATCGCCGACGCCGAAGCTCGTTCGGAGCAGCGTCGGCACGGCTGCGGCAATCGACCCGCCCGCCAGTGCGAGGCTCCAGAGCGCCTGACTCGCTGCGAAGACGCGCGTTCGTTGCGCTTCGCTCGCCTTCTCCGCGAGCAGTGCGTCGAAGCTCGAGATCGTCAGCGCGCCCGCCGCGCCGTTGGCGAGACCGACGCCGCCCAGGATGCTCGCCGCGATGAGCCACGCGGGCTCGGTCGTCGCGGCGAAGACGAGGTAGCTCGGCACGGGCAGCAGCGTCCCCGCGACGATGAAGCGACGCCGGCCCCACCGGTCAGCGAAGACGCCGGAGAACGCGACGATGAGCGACGTGACCAGTCCGGACACCGTGTAGAGGAGGCCGATGAAGGCCGGCTCGATGCCCGCGCGGACGAGATAGAGCGGCAGCACGACGAGCAGATAACCCATCGGGACCGTCGACACGAAGGCGCTCGCGAGCAGCAGCCGCGTGCCCGGTGGAACGTATTCCCGCATCCGTTGCAGGCTAGCGCCGTCCGCATTGCGTACGCGGGGTGACCCGCGTTATCCTCGACACACTTAGAACTTGTGAACCCCGGCCGGCGGGGCACGCCGTTCCGTCGGCCGCTTACGCGATCAAGGGGGCGTTCGCCCCAGCACGGCGAGCATCCTCGCGTTCGCGCCACACGGAAAGGAACTTGAGATGCCCGACCCCCTCGTCGTGGGCCTTGCGGCCCTCGTCGGAGGCCTCGTCGGCTTCGCCGTTGCCCTCCTGGTCCGACGTTCTCTCGCGCTCGGCAGCGAAACGGCCGCACGCGCGAACGGGGACCGCCTCATCGCGGAGGCCCGCGCGAAGCAGAAAGAGATCCTTCTCGAGGCCAAGGACGAGGCCATCACGCTGGCCAAGACCGCGGAGACCGAGAACCGGGAGCGCCGCGCCGAGCTGCAGCGCTACGAGACCCGGCTGGATAAGAAGGACGAGCAGCTCGACCAGAGGCTCGCCGCTGTGGACCAGCGGGAGCGCCGCTTGGTGGAGAAGGAGCTGGAGCTCGAGGCCGAGCGGGAGAAGATCGCCCAGCTGCAGAGCGAGCAACAAACCGAGCTTGCCCGGGTGGCGGGACTCTCGATGGACGAAGCGCGCGGCCTGCTCTTGAAGCGTGTCGAGGACGAGATGCGCGACATCACCAATCGCAAAGTCCACGACCTCGAGCAGGAGGCGCGCGAGACCGCCGACGACCGTGCCCGCGAGATCATCACGATGGCGCTACAGCGATACGCCGCGGAGCACACGGCCGAGCACACCGTGACGGTCGTGGCGCTTCCGAGTGACGACATGAAGGGGCGGATCATCGGTCGCGAGGGTCGGAACATCCGCACCCTCGAGACGCTCACCGGCGTCGATCTGATCATCGACGACACGCCTGAGGCCGTCGTCGTCTCCGGCTTCGACCCGATCCGCCGCGAGGTCGCAAAGCGTGCCCTCGAGCGGCTCCTCGTTGACGGGCGTATCCACCCCGCGCGCATCGAGGAGATGGTCGCGAAGGCGAAGAGCGAGATCGATCAGGTCATGAAGGAGGCCGCCGAGTCAGCGATCTATGAAGTTGGCCTAGCGGGCCTGCATCCCGACCTCGTCCGCCTGCTCGGTCGTCTCCATTTCCGTACGTCATATGGACAGAACGTGTTGCGTCACTCGATCGAGGTCGCGCACGTCGCCGGCATGCTGGCGTCCGAGACGGGCTACGACCCGCAAACGATGAAGCGCGCGGGGCTGCTGCACGACATCGGCAAAGCGATCGACCACGAGGTCGAAGGGCCGCACACGATCATCGGTGGCGAGCTCCTGAAACGGTACGGATTCCCGCAGAACGTGATCGACGGAGTCGTCGGTCATCACGGCGACGTCGAGCCGGTGACCATGGTCGGCACGCTGATCTCCGCTGCCGACGCGATCAGCGCGGCGCGACCTGGCGCGCGCAGCGAGATCGTGTCGAACTACCTGCAGCGCCTGCAGGAGCTCGAGAGCGTCGCGAACAGCTTCCAGGGCGTCGAGAAGTCATTCGCAATCCAAGCGGGTCGTGAGATCCGCGTGATCGTCAAACCTGAGCAGATCGACGACCTGTCCACTGCGCGCCTCTCGCGGGACATCGCGCAGAAGATCCAGGAGAGCCTCCAATACCCCGGACAAATCAAAGTCACAGTTATTCGCGAGACGCGCGCGGTCGAGTACGCCAAGTAAGAGTCGGTTGACGCTCGCGGTCGGCGGGCCAGACCGAAACCCTCTCTTCGCGCGAAACCCCGTCCCTTCGGGACGGGGACCCCTCGCGCGCTGCGCGTCTCGCTAAGACATGCGAATCCTCTTTGTCGGTGACGTCGTAGGACGACCCGGCCGGAACGCCGTCGCGGCGCTTCTCCCGAAGATCCGCGCCGAGCGCGGGATCGACCTCGCCGTCGTCAACGGTGAGAACTCCGCCGGCGGGGCCGGACTCACGTTGGATATCGCGCGTGAGCTCAACGCGAACGGCGCGGATGTCGTCACCAACGGCAATCACGTCTGGGACCAGCGGCAGTTCCTCAACGACATCGAGCTCCTGCCGTTCGCGATCCGGCCCATCAACCTCGCGCCCGGCAATCCGGGACGCGGCTTCGTCGTGATCAAGGACGTGCTCGTCGTCAATGCCATCGGTCGTACGTTCATGGCGCCGGCAGACGATCCGTTCCGCGCGATCGATGACCTTCTCGACCAGCTGGGCCGTGACGCCCCGCGTGTCCGCGTCCTCGACTGGCACGCCGAGGCGACCAGCGAGAAGGTCGCGATGGGCTGGCACCTCGATGGCCGGTTCTCAGCGGTCGTCGGCTCACACACCCATGTCCCGACGGCCGACCCGCGGGTGCTCCCGCAGGGCACCGCTCATGTGTCGGACACCGGCATGGTCGGGCCGCGGGACTCGGTGCTCGGCGTGGACAAGGACATCATCGTCGCGCGCTTCCGCGACGGCATGCCGCGACGGTTCGAGGTCGCGGGCGGTCCGGTGCAGTTCAACAGCGTGGTCATCGACGTCGACGAGTCGACGGGTCGCGCTCGCTCCATCGACCGCCTCGACCTGGAGTACGAAGCCTGAGCGCGGGCTACCCGATCGACCTTCATACCCATTCGACCGCGTCAGACGGCGCTTTCTCACCGGCGGAGCTCATCGCGCGCGCAGCCGAGCGTGGCGTGAGGATCCAAGCGCTGGCGGACCACGACACGCTGCGCGGCGTGGCCGAAGCCGTCGCAGAAGGCGAGCGCCGCGGCGTGCGCGTGATCCCGGCCACGGAGCTGAACACGGAATCGGAGTGGGGAGACGTCCACGTGCTCGCGTATTTCGTCGATCCTCAAGACGCAGGGCTCGAGGAGAGGCTGCGCTGGCTACGCGAGAACCGCGGACGACGGATCGAGCTCATGGTGGAGAAGCTCAACGCGCTCGGGTACGCGGTCTCGCTCGAACGCGTGCGCGAGATCGCTCAAGGCGGATCCGCGCTCGCTTCGCTCGCTGAACAGGGGCCTCTCTCCCTGGGCCGCCCTCACCTTGCGCAAGCGCTGTTCGAAGCCGGCCACGTGCCGACGTACGACAGCGCTTTCGACACGCTCATCAGCAAGGAATCGCCTGCGTACGTCTCGCGTGTCGGCCTCGCGCCGCTCGAAGCGGTGTCGCTCGCGCGCAAACACGGCGGCGTCCCAGCGCTCGCGCATCCCGGCACGGTCGTCGACCTCGAACGTTTGTTGCCTCAACTGGTCGAGAACGGCCTCGTCGGGATGGAGTGTTACTACGGCTCACACACACCCGCGTTCACCGCGCTCTGCCTCCGTCTATGCGGACGTTACGGTCTCGTGCCGACCGGAGGCAGTGATTTCCACGGTCGCGGCGAGCACGGCACGGATCTCGGTGGCGTCTTCGTGCCGGAGGAGTGCATCGGGGCGCTGGAGACCCGCCGAGCGGGGAACTGAGCGGTACCATTCCATCGGTCTGTGGAAGGGGAGTGTTGATGGCAGGCGCGCTGCGACCCGTCGTCCTCCTCATGCTCGTCGCCTCAGTCCTTTTCGTGGTCGACGGCATCCTCGACGGGGTCTATCCCGGCGGACCAGCGTGGTTCACCGGGAGATACCAGAACCTCGCGGAGATCGCGTACATCTTCGCGATCCTCAATACGCTCGTCGCGTATCTCGTCGCGCGCGGCAGCGAACGCAGCCTTATCGCCCGCATCGGACTCTCGGCATTCTTCGTTGTCGAGCGGCCGCTCACGGCATTCATCCTCGGTCCCAAAGAGCTTCCAGCGGTCATCGTGCACCTGGCCACGGCCGTGGTGGAGCTCGTGATCCTCGTTACCGCGGTGCGCGTCTGGCGCCTCGGCCACTCGATCGGCGAAGCCGAGATGAGCAGCCTTTTCGGCCTCCAAAGCTCTTCGCCCATGCCCGTGCCGGCCGACGACGAGGACGAGCCGAGCCCACGCCAGTCGTCGCCCGGACTGCCCCAGAAGACGGCCTGGATGCTCGGGATCATCACGCTCGTGCTTGCCGTGGTCCTCGTGGCGGACGGCATCGTTTCGGGCTTCGTACCCGGTGGACGCGACTGGGGCCTGTCCGGTGACGCTTCCGGATGGCTCGTCTATCTCTTCGCAGTCGTCGTGCTTACCGTCGCCGCGCGAGCCGTCCACGGAGGTACGCTCGCGCTTCGCTTGCTTCTCGCGACGGCGCTGCTATTCGTCATCGAACGCGCCTTCAGCCCGTTCGCGCTGCGCGTCGTGGACCCCATCGCGCTCGTCCTCCACGAGCTCGCGGCCTTCGTCGCTCTCGCGCTGGCGCTCGCATGCGCGAGCGCGATCCGCGGCCGGCGCGCGAACTCGGAGGGCAGCGTCGCCTCTCTCGAAGCGGCCTGATCCCGCGTGACGACGGTCAAGGAGGCAGCGAACCGCCTCGTCGAGCAGGTCGGACACGTTGTCGTGGGAAAGCGCGCGGCGACCGAACAGCTTCTGGCGGCGCTCCTCGTAGACGGGCATGTGCTTCTCGACGACGTTCCCGGAGTGGGGAAGACGACCCTCGCGCGCGCGGTCGCGCGGTCGTTCGACTTGTCGTTCCGCAGGATCCAGTGCACGCCCGACCTCGTGCCGTCGGACATCACCGGTGTCTCGATCTTCGATCAGCGCACGCAGACCTTCGAGTACCGGCCGGGACCGCTGATGGCGAACATCGTCCTTGTTGACGAGATCAACCGCGCGACACCGCGCGCGCAGTCGAGCTTGCTGGAGGCGATGCAGGAGCGACAGGTCACGGTAGACGAGACGACCCACGCGCTTCCCGAGCCGTTCTGTGTGATCGCCACGCAGAACCCGATCGAGCTCGAGGGAACGTTCCCACTCCCCGAGGCACAGCTCGACCGATTCCTTCTCATGCTCCAGCTCGGTTACCCGAACGCGGAGGAGGAGGACGACATCCTTCGCGTCCACGGAGCGGGGACGGTGTCCACCGACGACCTGCGACCGATCTACGACGCGAGCGCTCTGGCGTCCCTGCGCGACGAGGTCCGGGCGGTCCGCGTGAGCGATGCGGTGCGCCGTTATGTCGCGGATGTCGTCAGAGCGACGCGGACCGCGGAAGGCGTCGAGCTCGGCGCGAGTCCGCGTGCCGCTCTCGCGCTCTATCGCGCGGCGCAGGCGCATGCGGCGATCCGCGGTCGCGCCTACGTGCTGCCCGACGATGTGAAGGCGCAGGCGTCCGCGGTGCTGAGGCACCGCCTCTTCCTCATCGCCGACGCGCAGATGCGCGGACGCACCGGCGCGGCCGTCGTGGCCGATGTGCTCGCGCGCACTCCGGTGCCGGCGGAGGACAGCCGGTCCATCGCAGGGGGAGAACCCCCTGCAACCCCCCTGCATGGAGCCGCATCGCGATGACCCGGTCCGGCCGCTTCGAGTGGCCGATCGTCATCGCGATCGTCGCCGTCGCTGCCATCTCGCGTTCGCCCGCGCTCATCGTGCTCGGCGCGGGCGGCCTCGTCGTCTGGCTCATGGTGTGGGTGACCGGACGCCTCGCTCTCGTCGGTCTCGAAACGCAGCTCGCGATCACACCGGATCGTCTGATCGCGGGCGAGCCGCTCGTCGCGACGGTGACGATCATCAACCGCAAGCCGCTGCCGCTGCCATGGCTCGACCTTCGCCTGTTCCTGCCGGAGGGCATCGAGACCCCCGAGCCGACCCCGGGCCTCGCGCGCGGTTGGGTCAACGCCGGCTTCGCGCCGCGGGGTCACGAGCGGCTCGTGTTGCGTTTCCCGCTCACCGTGATGCAGCGGGGCGCGTACGCCGTCGGCCCGATCCGGCTCCGCGGTGGGGACTGGCTCGGCTTCACCGTGTCTGAGCGGACCGATCCCGTGACCGTGCACGTCGTCGCCTATCCGGCGCCACTGGCGGTGCGTGACCGTCAGCTGCCATCGCTGCGGCCGCTGGCGGAGCTCGCCACGCGGCGCGGTCTCCTGCCCGATCCGCTGCGCTTTCGTGGCGTGCGCGAGCATCGCAGCGGCGACCCGCGGAAGGAGATCCACTGGAAGGCCTCGGCGCGGCTGCGCGAGCTCCAGACGAAGCTGTACGAGCCCGCCACCAGCCTCGACGCGATCTTCCTCGTCAATGTCGCGTCCTACGAGCAGTACTGGATCCAGGCGGATCCCGAGGCCGTCGAGTTCGTCGTGTCCGCCGCCGCGGACATGGTGCGCATCGCTGCGAACGCGGGCCGCCAGATCGGGCTCGTGACGAACGGCCTGGACAACCTCACGCATGAACGTCCGCGTTCGGCGCTGGGGCGCGGTCCGCATTCCCTCACACGGAGCCTCGAGATCCTTGCGCGTCTCGGACCATATGCCGCGAATTCGCCCGAGGCGGTGTTCCTAGGCGAGCGCGGCCGATTGCCGTGGGGCGCGACGCTGATCGTGGTGACGCCGAAGGTCACGACCGGTCTCGCCAGCGCGATGGTCGCGCTGCGTCGCGCGCATCACCGCGTGCTTGGAGTGAGCGTCGCGACCGTCGATGCCGAGCTCGCCGCGTATCTTCGCGGGCGCGGCGTCGTTCTCGACGTCCTGCATCCGGCGGAGCTGCGTCGTGCGAGCTAGCGGCGCGGTCGCGATCCTCATCGGCGCGCGCTGCTTCGTCGAGGCGGTCGCGTTCACCTGCATCGCTGCGATCGCGCACGTCGCGACCACCGGGACGGTGCCGCTGCCGATCGTGCCGTGGACGCTGGTGCTGTTCGGCACTGGCCTGCTGCTCGTGACCATCCAGCGTGAGGTGAAGAGCGAGCGGCGCGGGACGACGATCTTGATCGTCACGCTCGCCGCCGGCGTGCTGTGGGGGCTCGTGCTTCCCGCTCGCGATCCTGACGGTCTGGCTGTCCTGTCGCGCATGGTGGCGTTCGCACTCATCGCCGAAGGGTTCCTATGGCGCAACCTGTCGATCGCACGAGGCGCGGTGCGCTGGAACGATTCACGGAACGCGCTGCTCTTCGCCGGCACGTGCGTCGGACTCGCGGCGCTGGCGACCGGGCCGATCGAGCACGGACCGCTCCCGGTCCTCGCGCTCCTCGTCGTTGCCCTCTCGGGTCTCGCGCTCTCGCTCGCGCGCACGACGGAGGAGCTCGCGCTCGCGCGCGGTACTCGCGGTGGTGCGCGCGCGTCGTCCGCGACCGGTGTGAGCTTCGTGGTCGGAGTCGTCGCGATCCTCGCCGCTGCGTTCGTCCCGGTCGTCCAGGACGCACTGTCGGCCTTCGGTACAGCGATCGAGCCAACGTTCACGCGGCTCATCTATTTCATCCTGCTGCCGCTCGGGTACATCGCCGCATGGATCGTCGAGTTCCTCGCGCCGATCGTCGCTCAGTTCTGGAGACGCGAGCCCCTCAACAT
>Ga0070706_100007036_pt1 | contig 10608 bp, 13 predicted proteins | sample KBSK5501metaG_FD_65476 | JGI IMG/M metagenome (GOLD analysis project Ga0070706, IMG submission 65476) | Corn, switchgrass and miscanthus rhizosphere microbial communities from Kellogg Biological Station, Michigan, USA - KBS K5-50-1 metaG | ecosystem: Host-associated > Plants > Roots >...
GCGCGGGGTGAGGCCAGGAATGCGACGACCTCGGCGATCTCCGCGGGTTCGGCGGCACGGTTGAGTGGCGTGGTGGCGCCGAGGGTGTCGAACAGCTTGCGGGCCGCCGGTCGCGTATACACCGGGCCAGGAGCGACGGCGTTCACTCTGACCCCGCGGGGGCTGAACTCGGCAGTCCATGCCTGCGTCAGCGATACGAGGGCGGCCTTGGTGGCCCCATAGGCCGCACCGCCGGGTAGGCCGAGACGGCCCGCCATGCTGCTGATGTTGATGATGCTGCCCTTGCCACGGGCGGCCATCCTCGGCGCGAACGCCGCGACGAGATAGAACGGTGCGCGGACGTTGGCGGCAAACATGTCATCGAAGGTGGCGATGTCGAGGTCGGCAGTGGGTCCCCACGACGAGAACCCGGCATTGTTGACCAGGACCTCGATGTCTCCGGCCTGCTCGGCAAGCCGACGGATCTCTCCCGGATTGCCAAGGTCGGCGGGGAGGAAGCGCGCCTTTCCGCCGGACCGTTCAATCTCCTTGACGGTTTGCGCTCCGCGCCCCGCGTCGCGTCCGTGCACGATCACCTCGAAACCGTCGGCGGCCAGCTTCAGGGCGACCGCACGGCCGATACCGGCCGTCGCCCCGGTCACAAGCGCCTTTGAAGGAAGGATGTCGGTCATGTCGTCGCTCCTTTACTAGGCAGTTACGCGTTCATGCCGCCGTCCACGGTCAGGTTCGCGCCCGTGATGTATGACGCCTCCGGCCCAGCCACGAACGCGACCAGCGCCGCGACCTCTTCAACATGCCCGTAGCGATCGAGCGCGGTTGCAGCCTTCTGAGGCACTGCCCACTCGCCCGCGGCAGGATTCAAATCCGTGTCGATCGGGCCCGGCTGGACGTTGTTGACCGTGATCCCCCGGCTCCCGACCTCCCTGGCCAGCCCCTGCGTGAACATCTTGACGGCTCCCTTCGTGGCCGAGTAGGGCACCAGGCCGGGCACCACGACCCGCTCCCCCACGGACGAGCCGATCATGATGATGCGACCCCCGCTCTTCATGTGCTTCAGGGCGGCCTGCGTCGCGACCAAAGTGCCGCGGACATTGACGTCAATCAGCCGGTCCAGTTCCTCCAGCGTGGTCTCCTCGAAGCTCTTGGGGATGGCCGTACCGGCATTGTTCACGAGCACATCGAGTTGGCCGAAGACTGCGACGGTCTGTTCTACCGCGGCTTTGGTGGCGTCGGCATCGGCGGCGTCCGCCTGAATCGCGATCGCCCTTCCGCCGCCACGCTCGATCCCTTTGACCACCGATGCGGCCGCGTCGGCGCCCTTCGTGAATGTGATGGCCACGCTCGCTCCGTCGGCGGCCAGACGCTTGGCGATGGCCGCACCGATGCCGCGCGAGCCGCCCGTAACGAGGGCGATCTTTCCGTCCAGGGTCTTTGACATTGTCCTTCTCCTTTCGACCTCTCGAAATTGGACGTATGCTCGTCAGGCATGCGCCTCACTTGCTGCCCACCTCCTTAGATGCCTTGGCGGACCAGACGTCGCCACCTCGAGAGCACTTTGTAGGTCTGGATAGCGATGCTTTCGGAGCATGGGAGTGAACGATGGAACTGCGGCACTTGCGCTATTTCGTTGCGGTCGCCGAGACCGAGAGCCTCACCCTGGCCGCAAAGGCAAGGTTGCACACCTCGCAGCCTTCCCTGAGCCGCCAGATCCGGGACCTCGAGGAAGAGATCGGTGCCCGGCTTCTAACGCGCGGCGCTCGCGGCATCGAATTGACCCCGGCGGGACGCGTGTTTCTCGACCACGCCCGCTCCGTGCTTTCGCAGGTAGAGGCGGCAACCGAGGCTGCGCGCCGGGTCGTTCATCCGGCAAAGCCATGTTTCGTCATGGGCTTTCTTACTGGCCATGAATTGACGTGGATGCCGGAAGCGTTGAGGATCTTGCGCGACGAGCTGCCCAACGTCGATGTGATGATATCGAGTCAATACTCGCCGCTGCTTGCGAACGGCCTTTCGAAAGGAACAATCGATGCTGCGGTTCTTCGACGGGAGAAAAGCGTGCCGGGGCTCGCGTTCCGTCTTCTCGTGAAGGAGCCGTTGATGGTCATCCTGCCTAGTGACCACCCTCTGGCTGCGCGACAAGCTATCCGTCCGGGGGATCTCGTGGGCGAGACATTCGTGACTGTGTCGAACACCGCTCCGGTACTGCGTCAGGTCATCGACGGTTACCTGAAGCGGTCCGGAATCAATATCACGCCCGCTCACGAGGTGGACCACCTCGCCATGGCGATGTCCTTGATAGCGTCTACGGGCGGGCTAGGGTTGTTACCTGCATATGCACAGAATTTTCTCCCTCGGTCCGTGACGAGCCGTCCACTCCAGGGGGATCCGCCAACGGTCGATCTGGTCCTCGGCTACAACAAGGCGAATCAGTCGCCGGTTCTGAAGCTATTGCTCTCGAGACTGGACGAGCTGGTCGCTCTTGTCTCGAAGAAGGCAGATCGCAAGGAGGCAGGATGATGAGCAACCTGACAGTGGGCGACGCAGCAATCGCCGTAGTTCGCCGGAACACCGAGGAAGTACAAGGCAAGGGCGACTGGGACCTGTTCGAGAAACTGTTCGCCGATGATTTTGTCGATCACACGCCGCAGCCGGGCACGACACCCGACAAGAACGGGGTGCGGGTACTGTACAAGCGCTTGCGTGCCGCATTCCCCGACTTCCGCCCCGAGATCCACTGGCAGGTCGCCGCCGGCGACCTCGTAACCACCTACAAGACCTATCACGGCACCCACCGGAGCGAGTTCCTTGGCATCCCGGCCACTGGGAGGAAGGTCAGTTTCTACACCGTCGACGCCATGCGGGTCGTCGACGGTAGGATCACCGAGCACTGGGGCGTCGCGACGTTGCTCGACCTGATGCAGCAGCTCGGTGTCGTCCCTCCGCTGGGGGGACCTTAGGCGCCCCGGGGGCGGGCAGGTCCATTTTTTGGGCTTGGCCGCATCCCGACCGCCTGCCATCGTGTGACATCAGGACCGGATTCCACCGGATCCGTGGGAAAGGAGCAAATGACATGAAGATGATCGGCACGGTTCTCGGGTTCCTGGCCGTCGTGATCCTCACCTCCGCTCCGGGCACGTGGGCGGACGTTGTCACCGATGCCAACGCGCGCGCCGCCGACGTCGCGTCCCGCTTGCCCTCGACGCCTGTCGCGGTGCGGGTGATGGCCATCGTGCAGGTCTCGGTCTTCGAAGCGGTCAATGCGGTGAGCGGCCGCTACCCGCCGCAGCGGGCCAAGCTGGCCCCCGCGCCCAACGCCTCCGTGGAGGCCGCAGTGGTGGCGGCCACCCGTACCGCACTCGCCAAGCTCATGCCGGCCCAGCAGCCGGCCATCGACGCGGACTACAAGGCGCTGCTGGGCCGGGTGCCCGACGGCTCCGCCAAGACGGCGGGCATCGCTCTCGGCGAGCAGGCCGCGACGGCCATCGTGGCCCTGTGCGCCGACGACGGCGCTCTGGCGCCCGACGTCTACCGGCCTCACGCCGCGCCGGGGGTCTACGTGCCAACCATCGGGCCGGCGGTCCCGCACTGGGGTGCGCGGCGCCCGTGGGTCATGCCGCGCGCCGACCACTTCCGGCCGGGCCCGCCCCCCGCCCTGACCAGCGCCGTCTGGGCACGCGACTACAACGAGATCAAGGCGGTAGGCGGCAAGACCAGCACCCAGCGCACGCCGGAGCAGACCGCGATGGCGAAGTTCTGGGAGGCGACGCTACCGGTCGTCTACTGGCCGGTGGCCCGCGCGGTGGCCGGCGCGCCCGGCCGCGACCTGACCGACAACGCGCGACTTTTCGCCCTCGCCGGAATTGCGATGGACGATGCGCTGATCGCGGTGTTCGACGCCAAGTACCACTACAACTTCTGGCGACCGGTCACCGCCATCCGGAACGGTGACCTCGACGGCAACGACGCCACCGAGCGCGACGGCGGCTGGGCGCCCTTCATCGACACGCCCATGCATCCGGAGTACCCCTGCGCACACTGCATCGTGAGCGCGTCCCTCGGCGCGGTGGTCGAGGGCGAGATCGGCTCCGGGCCCACTCCGAAGCTCAGCTCCGCGAGCTCGACCGCCGGCGGCGCGGTCCGGACGTGGGCCACGGTGGGGGACTTCGTCAAGGAAGTGGCCGAGGCGCGCATCTACGACGGGGTGCACTACCGCAACTCGACCGAAGTGGGCACCGCGATGGGCCGAAAGATTGGCGAGTTGGCCGTGCAGAGCGTCCCGAAAGTGCCGGCTCGCTAAGCCGTCATCCGGCTACGCGCCACTATCGCCACAGTACTCAATCGTGACGCCCCGCGGCGTAGCCCTCCCATGAGTTAGCGGGGGCTGTGGGAGCGTGTAGGTCGCGCAGCCAGACAGAAGGAGGACGATCAGCAGCCCGAGACCGACGTAGCGCATGGCCCCTAGAGTATCGCAACCGGCCCCTGCGTCAATGCGGCCAGAGCTTCTGTTGTCCTGCATTCGCCCAGTCTAGACTGCCGCCATGGCTTTTACCGTCCGCATCGGCGACCTGACCGTCAACCGTCTCGGCTTCGGCGCGATGCGAGTATGCGGTACCAACATGGGCATCGCTTCTCTGCCATGGTACCCGCTGGGCGGCGGTGCGGCCCTGAAATCGCCGAAGGTGAAATCCCTGGCGAAAAAACACCGGGCCCGGCCTGCCCAGATCGCGCTTGCCTGGCTTCTGGCGAAATCGCCGGTGGTGCTCCCGATTCCCGGCACCGCCGATCTAGAACACCTTGAAGAGAATGCGGGCGCAGCGCAGTTGACCCTGTCGCCGGCCGAGATCAGGGAATTGCATTAGGGCGGCAACCTCGTCATTCAGCGAGCGGAGGAGACGACATGGCCACCATCGAGAAATACTGCGCCCCCGGTGTATATGACACGCCGAGCTACAGCCAGGCCATCAAGGTCACCGGCGCCCAAACCATCCTCTTTCTTGCCGGCCAGGTGCCCTACGCCCCTGAGGGCACCGTCAACCATATCGGTAACTTCATGGGGCAGGCCCGCCAAGTGTTCGGCGCGGTGAAGGCGCTGGTGGAGCACGCCGGCGGGACCCTCGACAACGTGGTCAAGATCACCACCTATGTGACCGATGTCCGTCGCCGCATGGACTTCCGCCTCGTCCGCGACGAGTTCTTCGGTCTGCGCGGGCCGGCCTCGACGATGGTCGAGGTCAGCTCCCTGTCGCACGCCGACTACCTAATTGAGATCGAGGCGATCGCCATCCTGTAGGCCGATTGTCTTCGGCGTTGCCGGTTGACGGAGGCGCGGCTGACTCACGTCGGATTCGGCCCCTGGAGTACCGCGCGTAGCGTCTGTTCGAGGCCTCGCACACGGCGCGACAACATCGTGAGGATCCTTCTCATCAGCTCCGGGGTCTCATCCAGGAGCCGCCAAAAATGAGCGCGATCCACCACGAGCACCCGGAGATCGGTCGTCGCCACGATCGTCGCGGATCGAGGTTCCCCATCGACCAAGCTCATCTCGCCAAAACAATCACCCGGCTGAAGCTGACTGCCAGTCCCGACCGGCGTGCGCACCGCCGCCATGCCATCGATGATGATGAAGAACGAGTCTCCCGCGTCTCCGATCTGCGTGATAACCGCCCCGGCGGCCACCTCGCGGATTCTCGAGAGCTCGGCGATCCGGCGGAGCTCGTCCTCGTTGAACCCGCTGAAGAGCGGAACCCGCTGCAGATGCCGTAGGTGCACGTCGCGTGCGGGCTCGGTCGCGCCCGCATATGCTTGCTGGCCTTCATCCACATCATGGAAGGGCAACCTGTCAGCGGTTCGCGGATCGATCTCCATAGGCACCTCCTCCCGACGTCCATATCCTAGACCCTCCTGGCTTGAACGCAACAGACGGTCCCGTAGCCGGCATCGCCGGGGCGATCAGCCCGCCTTCCGGAACGTCAGGTTGATCCGGCACGCGCCCAGCACCGGATGCTGTCCAGCGTCGAGCGGCATGACGCCGTGATAGGTGAGCCGGGCGGGACCTCCCCAGACGGCCACGTCGCCGTGGGCCAGCGGGACGCGACGTGCCGGATCACGTCGCTCCAACCCGCCGAACAAGAAGATGGCCGGCAGTCCGAGCGAGACCGAGACGATCGGCGCTTCGAAATCCCGCTCGTTCCTGTCCTGGTGGAGCGACAGGCGCGTTCCCGGTTCGTACCGGTTGACGAGACACGCGTCGGGCGCGAAGCCGTCGAATCCCGCCCGCGCGGCCGCCCGGACCGCGAGCGCGCCGAACTTGTCGGGCATGGCCGGCCAGCGCCGCCCGCTCTCCGGATCGCGGTGGTCGTAGCGATATCCGGCTCGATCGGTGACCCAGCCGGCTGCGCCGCAGTTCGTCATCGCAACGGACATGCGGTGGCCTCCCGGCGTGACCATGTGGCGAAATGGCGCCCGCTCGACCACCCGCCCCAGTGCGGCGACGAGACGCTCGCCGAAGGGCAGCGCGAACCCACGCAAGACCATCGCGCCCGGCGCGAGCGGCACGACCCCGCGCTCGCGCTCGAACAGGTCCTCGATCATGCCGTCCCCTGCGGCCGTGCCGCGGTGTAACAGTCAGGCTGCGCGGAGCAGGCCGACTGCTGCAGCGCGGTCACCCCATCGTCCAGGCCGATCTCTTCCGCGATCTTGCCGTTCTCGACACGCAGCACGGTCACTCCGCTGAACCGCATCCGCCGGCCGGAGCCCGCCGGCAGCGCCCCGGCGAGGAAGTCACCGAAGGCCGGTCCGGTGTGGGTGCCGCCGCCTTCCCAGCGGCCGACCACAAAATCGCCTTCGGCGATGAGGTCCGCAGTTCCCGCGAAGCTGAGGTCGGGGAACGCCTCGCGGAAGGCGATCATGAAGGCCCTCACGTCGTCTCGACCGCGGCGCGGCGCGTGCAGCGAATACTGCAACAGTATGTCCGGTGCGGCAAGATTGTCCACGACCTTGGGATTCCAGGGATTGCCCCAGAACTCCTTGAACCAGCGGCCGACGATGGCCTTGTTCTCCTGTTCCTTGGACATGACGCGCATTCCTTTCGTTGATGTCGTTGTGGGCCGAAGGGCGATGCTCTCAGACAGGTATACGCATCAGGCGGGGGAATGGGTGGAGTGCTGCGCGGCCGCCGACCACCCTAGTCCTTGGAAACGCGTCCCTGCTCCCGTCCGTTGACCGAAGTTGGGCTGCTGTCCGGCCCTCCTTGACCCCTCCGGGCCCACCAGCATAAGCTCTCGCCACCTGTCCGATGTATTTCGGACTCCGACTCGTTGGGAGGCCGCAGAATGCAGTGTCCTCGGTGCCAGCATGAACACTCCTCGAAAGCGAACTTCTGTGAGGGGTGTGGCACGCCACTCGCGCGGCCTGATCAGAGTAGTCCGCCACCCGCGTCGTACGCGGACTTGCAGCGCGACGTCGACCACCTCGCCCGGGCCCTCCGAGAGTCACTCGAGCAGCAGGCGGCGACGAGCGAAATCCTTCGTACCATCTCGAGCTCGCCCACCGACGTCCAGCCCGTGCTCGACGCCGTCGCCGAGCGCGCGGCACGTCTCTGCGAGGCCCCGGACGTCTCCATCTTCGTGCGTGAAGCGGATCATCTGCGCGTGGCCGCTCGTCACGGCCCAATCCCTTCCGACACCGCTCTCCCGTTGAGCCGCGAGAGCGGCGTCGGCTGGGCGGTCTTGGAAGGCCGGACGGTGCACGTCGCCGACATGCAGACTGAGCCCGGCCGGTTCCCCGTCAGCGTGCAGAACGCGCGGCGCCTGGGCTTCCGCACCGCGCTCAACGTCCCCTTGATACGCGACGGTGTCGCCATCGGCGCGATTAGCCTCCGCCGCGCCGAGGCCAATCTCTTCGCCGAGCGGCAGGTCGCCCTCCTCGAGACCTTCGCGGCTCAGGCCGTCATCGCCATCGAGAACGTCCGGCTGTTTACAGAACTCCAGGAGAAGAATCGTGCTCTCACGGCCGCGCACGCCCAGGTCACGGAGGCGTTAGAGCCTCGACCTGTCGAAGGTTGAGGCCGGCCGGATGGAGCTCGAGGCGAGCGAGTTCGACTTGCCCCAGGTGATCCAGAATGCGCTCACGTTGATCCGTGAGCGGGCCCTGCGCCGCGGGATCGCCCTGCACCACGTCATCGACGCCCGGGTCGCGGACATCCGAGCGGATGAACGTAAGGTCAAGCAGGTCCTGTTGAACCTGCTGTCGAACGCGATCAAATTCACGCCTGAGGGCGGCCGGATCGAGGTTCGTGCGGCGTCGACGGATGGGATGGTCGAGGTCTCAGTCGCGGATACCGGCGTCGGGATCGCGCCTGAGGATCAAGAAGCCGTGTTCGAGGAGTTCCGGCAGGTGGGAACGGCGGACAAGAAGGCGGAGGGTACGGGACTCGGGCTGGCCCTCTCGCGGAAGTTCATCGAGCTACATGGGGGCCAGATCCGGGTGACGAGCCAGGTGGGGGTGGGCTCGACTTTCACGTTCACGCTGCCGGTGCACCGCCGTGTGAGCCCGCAGCCAGCGGGGTGACCCGGGTGACCGAGCTTTGAACCATCCTCCGATCCACGATGCCCTGACCCGAAAAGGACCGGAAGGTCCGATCACCTCGGTCACCCCGCGCACCGGCAGCTCGTCTGTTGACCCCCCTCGCCCGCCAGCTTAAGCTCACGCCACCTGTCCGACCGGTCTCGGCCCCGATCCGCTGGGAGGGCGCTGTAGTTGACCTGCACGAAGTGCAGCAGGCTACCGAAGATCTCACCAAGGCGGAAGGAGACGCTATGAAGGAACTCGTGTTCGCATTGCAGTTCAAGGGGAAAGCTCATCCGGTTGAAGGGGTCGACGGGACACTCGCCGCCAGGACGACTGCGGCCGGCCAGGTCCTGCGCACAGCGCTGACGCCCAAGGGGATACAGGTGAAAGCGGAGTCGAAACCGGGTCCGCGGGCAACCTTCGAGTCGGAGGTGCAGATTACCGGCCCGGGGAGGTTCATTGAGAGCGGCCGCATCACCTATGGAAAGTCTGCCGGCGTGACGTTCAAGACGGCGGGGCATGGTGTGCTTGGGCCGAGCGGGGTGGACGGTCTGCAGCGGGGCGCGGTGATCTGGGAGGTGACCGAGGGCCGCGGCCAGTTCGCGGGCGCTACGGGGCTCATCACATCTAACTTCACAGTCGGGGCGAAGGGCGAGGTAGTGGACAATCACTACGTTCGCCTATTCTTGCCTACGTGAAGACCCACCGGATGGGAGCTGGGTCTCGATCTCAAGACCGCCAGGGTCTTCAGACACCAAGCCGATCAACCGGCCGAGCGAACGGTCATTCCGATCAGTGAAGCGACCAAGCGGGCGTGACCGGCCAAGTTCCGAACGGGGATAGATGAATCACCCCGTGGGATCGAATCCGCGACCCTACTCGTCGATCACCATCCGAGCGAACACCTCGGCATACCGGTAGCCCACAGGCTTGCCGAGCCGGGCGCCCCGTTCGCGGACGTTCTTGTCGAGCGCCGGGCGGTCGGGCATCTGGCTCACGTGGCAGGCCAACGCGGCGATCTTGACCTCGATGGTCTCGGAGATGTCGACGACGAGGTTCGAATGTGCCCCCCAGACCATCAAATGAACTTCTTTGGTCGCGTGTGGCTCAAGCCCCTGGTCGAGCAACTCCGGGAACGCCAGGTGAGCGCGAGCGAGCGGATGGACGCAATCCAGTGCGATCTCGCCCACGATGCGGTGATCGCGGTGAGAGGCCCCGAGGAGTGTGGTCCGGTTCGGGTCCTGAGTGAGAAGAAGATCCGGACGGTGCCGTCGAATCGCCGCGGTGACGACCATCCGCGTCCGGCGCGTGTTCTCGACCTCGCAGTCCGGAAAGTTGAGGAACTCCACGGTCTCGACGCCCAGGACGCGCGCCGCGTCCCGCTGCTCTGCTTGGCGCGTCGCCGCCAGCCGCTCCGGCGTCATGGTCCGGTCGCCTGAACCCTTGTCGCCGTTGGTTGCGACGCAGTAGGCGACCTGCGCGCCATCCTGGACGAGCTTCGCTATCGTCCCGCCCACCCACGACTCAGCGTCGTCCGGGTGCGCGACGATGACAAGAACGCGCTGGGCTCGAGCGACCATCCGGCCTCCTCACGACCTACGATAGCCCCGGTCAAAGGTCGCACACCATCATCGTCTCGCGTTCATAGCCCTCACGCTGCTGCTCGAGCTGACCCAGACGTCAGCGGATCACGAGATGCTTCGCTGGCACTGGACGTTGAGGATCGCAGGGCGGCCTTCCCGCACCGCCGCCAGCCCGCGCTTGAGCGCGGCGGCCAGATCTCCGGGACTGTCGACCCGCTCACCGTAGCCGTCGACCGCCTTCGCGAGCTCCTCGAAGCGCGGCGAAGGCCTGAGCTCGCTCAGCGGGAAGCGACCGCGCTGCTTGGCGACGCCGTCCGGATGGACGGCGAGCGCCCCAGACTTTACGGCTTCCCACTGCTGGTTGTTGAAGATCACGGTCAGGACGGGCAGCGCGTGGGCACGCTGAACGAAGAGGCAGGACAGCGGCTCGCCGAAGAAGTACGCGCCGTCGCCGACG
>Ga0070706_100007038_pt1 | contig 10606 bp, 12 predicted proteins | sample KBSK5501metaG_FD_65476 | JGI IMG/M metagenome (GOLD analysis project Ga0070706, IMG submission 65476) | Corn, switchgrass and miscanthus rhizosphere microbial communities from Kellogg Biological Station, Michigan, USA - KBS K5-50-1 metaG | ecosystem: Host-associated > Plants > Roots >...
CGCTCGCCTGCTTCGACGACGGCCGCTTCCAGCAGACGCTGGCGCGCCGCGTCGCCTACCGCACCGAAAGCCAGGACGCCGCCAGCGGCCCCATCCTGCACGCCTACCTGCGCGACGAGATCGCGCCGCACCTCAAGACGCTGGGCTTCACGAGCCGCATCGTCGACAACCCGGTGCCGGGCAAGAGCCCCTTTCTGCTGGCCGAGCGGCTCGAGCCCGACGCGGCGTTCACGCTGCTGACCTATGGCCACGGCGATGTCGTGCGCGGCTACGACGCGCAGTGGCGCGACGGCTTGAAGCCATGGGAGATCGTCGTCGAGGGCAACCGCTGGTACGGGCGCGGCACCGCCGACAACAAGGGCCAGCACACCATCAACCTGACCGCGCTGGAGCAGGTGCTCGCGGCGCGCGGCGGGCGGCTGGGCTACGACGTGAAGATCATTCTCGAGATGGGCGAGGAGGACGGATCGCCCGGGCTGAACGAGGTGTGCGCGCAGCACTGCGAGCTGCTCGCGGCGGATCTGTTCATCGCGTCCGACGGGCCGCGCGTGTCGGCCTCGCGCCCGACGATGTTCCTGGGCTCGCGCGGCGTCTTCAACTTCGACCTGCACGTGAACCTGCGCGAAGGCGGGCACCACTCCGGCAACTGGGGCGGCCTGCTGCGCAACCCCGGCATACGCCTCGCGCACGCGATCGCGACCTTGATCGATGCGCACGGCCGCATCCTCGTGCCCGGACTGCTGCCGCCGGCGCTGCCGGACAGCGTGCGCAACGCGCTGCGCGACATCGAGATCGGCGGCGGACCGAACGACCCGGAGATCGACACGGGTTGGGGCGAACCCGGCCTGAGCCCGGCCGAACGCGTGATCGGCTGGAACAGCCTCGAGGTGCTGGCCTTCACGACCGGCAACCCGAGCATGCCGGTGCATGCGATTCCGGCGCAGGCGCGGGCGCATTGCCACATGCGCTACGTCGTCGGCAGCGACGTGGCCAACTTCCTCTCGCATGTGCGGCAGCACCTGGACGCGCACGGCTTCGACGATGTCGAGGTGCGCGGCACCGGCGTGCACATGGCCGCGACGCGCCTCGACCCCGACGACGCCTGGGTGCGCTGGGGCCTGGCCTCGATCGAACGCAGCACCGGCCAGCGTCCCGCACTGCTGCCCAACCTCGGCGGCTCACTGCCGAACGACGTGTTCTGCGACACGCTGGGCTTGCCCACGCTGTGGGTGCCGCACTCCTACCCGGCGTGCTCGCAGCACGCGCCGAACGAACACATCCTGGCCGACGTGACGCGCGAGTCGCTGCAGATCATGGCGGGGCTGTTCTGGGATCTGGCGGAGGAAGGCGCCGGCGTGATGAAGGCCCGCGGATGAATGACTCCCTCCCCCACCGGGGGAGGGAATCGGAATCAGCCGTTGCGAAACAGGAAGCTGTATGCGTTCAGCGCCGGCACGCCGCCCAGATGCGCATAGAGCACCTTGGAGCCCTGCGGGAACTCGCCGTGGCGGACCATGTCGATCATCCCGTGCATCGACTTGCCCTCGTAGACCGGGTCCGTCAGCATGCCTTCCTGCCGTGCGCACAGGCGTATCGCCTCCAGCGTGCCGTCGTTCGGCAAGCCGTATTCGGGGCCGCCGTAGCGGGTGTCGAGCACCACGTCCTTCTCGGTGATCTCGCGCCCCAGCTCGACCAGCTCCGCGGTGTGCCGCGCGATGCGCAGGATCTGCGCCCGGGTCTGCACGGGTTTGGCGGAGGCGTCGATGCCGATCACGCGGTCGGCGCGGCCGTCCGCGGCGAAGCCCACGACCATGCCGGCCTGCGTGCTGCCGGTGACCGAGCACACCACGATGTAGTCGAACTTGAAGCCGAGCTCGGCTTCCTGGGCGCGCACTTCTTCGGCGAAGCCGACGAAGCCCAGGCCGCCCAGCGGATGCTCCGAGCATCCCGCGGGAATCGGGAACGGCTTGCCGCCGGCCTTGCGCACGTCCTCCATGGCCTGCTCCCAGCTCGGGCGGATGCCGATGTCGAAGCCGGCCGCATCGAGCCGCACGTCGGCGCCGAGGATGCGTGACATCTCGATGTTGCCGACACGGTCATAAACCGCGTCGGAGTAGTTGACCCAGTTCTCCTGCACGAGCACGCATTTCATGCCCAGGTGTGCGGCGACGGCCGCGACCTGGCGCGTCTGGTTCGATTGGATGCCGCCGATCGACACCAGCGTGTCGCAGCCCTGCGCCAGCGCTTCGGGGATCAGGTACTCCAGCTTGCGCGTCTTGTTGCCGCCGAAGGCCAGGCCGCTGTTGCAGTCCTCGCGCTTGGCGTACAGGTCGACCTTGCCGCCCAGGTGCGCGCTCAGGCGCTTCAGCGGTTGAATCGGCGTCGGGCCGAAGGTCAGCGAATGGCGGGGGAAGCGCTTCAGATTCATGGCGGACTCGAGGAGTTGACGACTGGCCGAATGGTAGAAAGGATGTCCATTCACAGGGTTGCAAAGTTCGGTCCCTGCACGCATCGGGAATACGATACACGGCGCAATCGATGATCTTCGTTGTTTGAAAAACTACATGAACGCAAGAAAAGTTCGCACGCGCGCTGCGCCGCCCTCCGCGTCGCTGACGCACGAGATCGACCGCACCGACAAGGCGATCCTGCGCATCCTCCAGCGCGACGCGTCGCTGTCGAACGTCGCGCTGGCCGCCAAGGTCAACCTCAGCGCGCCGGCCTGCCTGCGGCGCGTCGAGCGGCTCAAGCAGATGGGGCTGATCACCGGCATCGTCGCGCTGCTGAACCCGCGCTCGCTCGATGCCGGGATGCTGGTGATGATCGGCGTCGTGCTCGATCGCTCGACGCCGGACTCGTTCTCCGATTTCGAGAAGGCGGCGGTGAAGGTGTCGGGCTGCATGGAGTGCCACGTGGTCAGCGGCGAGTTCGACTACTTCATGCTGCTGCGCACGCGCGACGGCGAGGCCTTCAACCGGCTGCATGCCGAGCAGTTGCTGCACCTGCCCGGCGTGCGGCAGATCCGGTCGTTCATGGTGCTGAAGCAGGTGCTGTCGACGACGCAGTTTCCGATCTGATGGTTTCCGATCCGATGAGGCGCCCGGCGTTAGCATCTTCCTCATGACGACACCTCTGATCCGCCCGATCGCGCCGACCGACCTGGCCGCGTGGCAGCCGCTCTGGGACGGCTACAACGCGTTCTACGGTCGCGCCGGCGAGACCGCCCTCTCGCCCGACATCACCGCCGTCACGTGGCAACGCTTCTTCGCCGCGGACGAGCCGGTCCACGCGCTGGTCGCGGAACGCGAGGGCCGTCTGCTCGGCCTGGCCCACTACCTCTTTCATCGAAGCACCACGCGCCTCGAGCTGACCTGCTATCTGCAGGACCTGTTCACGTCTGCGGCGGCGCGAGGCCAAGGCATCGGCCGGGCGCTGATACAAGGCGTGTACGAACAAGCCAGACGCGCCGGCATCCAGCGCGTGTACTGGCAGACGCACGAGACGAACGCCGCCGGCCGCCTGCTGTACGACAAGGTCGCGCGGCATGCCGGCTTCATCGTCTACAGCCACGACGTGTGAGGCCCGCGCCGGGATGAAACCAAAGAGGCCGATGAACGACTTCGCGACGATGCGCCTGCCGGCGCAGCCCACCGCCGTGGCGCCTGACGGCTCGGACGTTCGCGTGCTGCTCGGCCTGCCGGCCGGCGGCATGGCGCATTTCGAGCTCGGTGCCGGCGCTGTCGCGCAGGCCGTTGTGCATCGCACGGTCGAAGAGGTGTGGTTCATCGTCGCCGGGCGCGGCGAGATGTGGCGCAGGCAGGGCGAGCGCGAGGAGACGGTAGTGCTCGAGTCCGGCGTGTGCCTGACGATTCCGCTGGGCACGCATTTCCAGTTCCGCGCGTCGCCCACCGAGGCGCTTGCCGCGATCGCGATCACGATGCCGCCGTGGCCCGGCGACGGCGAGGCCTACGCGGTCGCGGGGCCGTGGCAACCGACGCAGGTCAGTGCGTCAGCACCTGCCGGCACGCCGTCTTCGGACTGACGAGCGCCATGCTGCGCATCGGCCTGATCTCGGACACGCACGGCCTGCTGCGGCCGCAAGCCCTGGCATTCCTGCGCGGCTGCCATGCGATCGTCCACGGCGGCGACATCTGCGACGCGGGCGTGCTGAACGAGCTGGCGCGCCTCGCGCCGGTCACCGCGGTGCGCGGCAACAACGACCGCGGCACCTGGGCCGACGCGCTGCGCGAGAGCGAGCTCGCGAGGTTCGGCGAGGCCGTGGTCTATGCGATCCACGACCTCGCGCAACTCGACCTCGACCCCGCCGCCGCCGGTGTGCACGTGGTCGTCTCGGGCCACTCGCACAAGCCCGCGATCGTGGAGCGCGACGGCGTGCTCTTCGTCAACCCCGGCAGCGCCGGCCCGCGGCGCTTCACGCTGCCGATCTCGATCGGCGAGCTGATCGTCGAAGGCCGTTCGATCGCGGCGCGTGTCGTCGAGCTCAGCCAGGAACCCGGCGCCACGGTCTCGGGCGAGATTGCCCGACAAGGAAGCCGCTTGCCCTGATTCAGCCGAGCGAGCGCGGCGCTTCGAGGAAATCGCAGGTCGCGTGCGCCAGCGCGCGCACGCCCAGCGCGAGGCCGCCCTCGTCGACGAAAAACAGCGGCGAGTGGTTCGGCGCCGCGGTCCGCGGATCCTGCGCGGCCGGGGTCACGCCGACGAAGAAAAACAAGCCCGGCACCACGTGCTGGAAGAACGAGAAGTCCTCCGACCCGGTGACCTTGGGCACCACCTTCACGTTCGCGGCGCCGGCCACGCGCTCGAGCGTCGGCAGCATCGCCTCGGTGAGCTGCGCGTCGTTCACGGTGACCGGGTAGTCCTTGCGGATGCAGACCTCGCAGCCGGCCCGCGCGGCCTTCGCGATCGCCTCGGCGGTGCCCTTCACGCGTTCGTGAATGTCGTCGCGCATGCCTTCGTCGAAGGTGCGGATCGTGCCGCGCATCTCGACCGAGTCGGGGATGATGTTCTCGCGGTTGCCGCCCTTGATCGCGCCTATCGTCACGACCGCCGGCTCCTGCGCGATGTCGACCTGGCGGCTGACGATGGTCTGCAGGCCGAGCACGACCTGCGCCGCGGTCACGATGGGGTCGACGCCGAACCACGGCATCGCGCCATGCGTCTGCCGGCCGACGACGTTGATGCGGAAGCGGTCGGCGCTGGCCATCGTCGGCCCCGAGCGGTAGCCGATCGTGCCGGCCGGCAGCCGCGAGGTCACGTGCAGCCCGAAGATCGCATCGGGCACCGGGTTCTCGAGCGCACCCTGCTCGATCATCAGCTTCGCGCCGCCCTCCTCGCCTTCCGGCGGCAGCTCCTCGGCCGGCTGGAAGATGAACTTGACCGAGCCCTGCAGCCGGCTGCGCGCTGCGGCGAGCACGCTCGCCACCGCCATCAGGATCGCCACGTGCGCATCGTGGCCGCAGGCGTGCATCACGCCGACGTCTTCGCCGTTCCACTGCGTGCGCACCTTGGAGGCGAACGGCAGGTCGACGCGCTCCTCGACCGGCAGGGCGTCCATGTCGGCGCGCAGCGCGACGACCGGGCCGGGCAGCGCGCCTTTCAGCAGGCCGACGACGCCGGTGTGCGCAACGCCGGTGCGCACCTCGTCCAGGCCGAGCTCGGCGAGGTGCTTGGCGACGATGCCGCTGGTGCGGAACTCGCGGTTGCCGAGCTCCGGGTGTTCATGGAGGTCGCGCCGCCACGCGATCAGCGCCGGCTCGATCTGCGCGACCGCGGCGTCGATGGTCGCGGCCAGACTGCTGGGTGCGGTCGCGCAAGCGCCGCGGCTCGGGTTGTTGCTGTTCACGGGAACGCGCTCCTGCTCGAGGCTCGATCGGATCGGATCAGTCGTTCGCAAAACTGTACGGCCCGCCGCGCTCGAGCGCGCGCTTGAACGCGGGCCGCGCGTGGATGCGCGCGAGGTAGGCCACGAGCTTCGGCCGGCTCGCATCGAGCCCGGCGCGTTGCGCCGCGGCCTCGACCGGAAAGCTCATCTGGATGTCGGCCACGCTGAACTCGTCGCCGGCGAACCATTCGCTCTTGTCGAGCTCCGCCTCCATGAAGTCGAGCTGGCGCTTCAGGTTCGGGTCGACCGCGGTCGCGAGCAGCTTGGCCGCGATGCCGCGCGCGATCGGCTTCGCGAAGAACGGCATGGGCGCGTTCGGGATCAGCGTGCCGAAGATCAGCTTCAGCAGCAGCGGCGGCATCGCCGAACCTTCGGCGAAGTGCAGCCAGTATTTCGCACGCCAGTACGCGGGCGTGCCGGCGGCCGGCATCAGGCGGCCATGACCGTGCCGCTCGATCAGGTACTCGAGGATCGCGCCCGACTCAGCGACCGTCGTGCCGTCATCCGTGATCACCGGCGACTTGCCCAACGGGTGCACCTTCTGCAGCTCGGGTGGCGCCAGCATCGTCTTCGGATCGCGCTGGTACTTCACGATCTCGTACGGCAGGCCCAGCTCTTCGAGCAGCCACAGCACGCGCTGCGAGCGCGAGTTGTTGAGGTGATGGACGGTGATCATCGGCAACGACTGCGGTGGCGGAGAAGCGCCGATTGTGCCGCCTGGTCCGTCGCGCGACCGGTTGTGATACCCTTACCACAAAGTAAGGAGAGCTCCATGACCACCGCCACCGTGACGAGCAAAGGCCAGGTCACGATCCCGGTTGGCGTCCGCCAGGCCCTTCAGGTCGACGCCGGGGACCGCATCGAGTTCATCGAGATCGAACCGGGGCGGTTCGAGATCGTCGCCGCCACCCGGTCGGTCACCGAGCTGAAGGGCTTGTTCGGCAAGGCGAGCAAGCGCGCGTCGATCGAGGACATGAATCGAGCGATCGCCAAACGTGGTGCATCGGCACGATGATCGGTCTCGACACCAACGTCCTGGTCCGGTACATCGTCCAGGACGATCCGAAGCAGTCCGCCAAAGCGACGCGGCTGATCGAGTCGCTCACCGCTGCCGAGCCGGGCTTCGTTTCCGTGATCGCGCTGGTCGAGCTGGTCTGGGTGCTGTCGTCGTTCTACGGCTGGTCACGTGATCAGGTCGCACAGACACTGGATCTGCTGCTGCGAAGCAAGGAGCTCATCATCGACCGGGCGGACCTCGTGCTGAAGGCGGTTCGTGTCTTTAGGGCCGGTTCGGCAGATTTCGCCGACTGTTTGATCGAACGCACCGGCGCAGCCGCAGGCTGCCGACAGACGATGACTTTCGATGTCGGGGCTTCGAAGTCGGCCGGCATGACGCTCGTTCAATGACGAGCGACGACAGCGTCGTCAGATCGACACCAGCGCCCGCACCCCATCGGCCGCCATCTGCGAACCCTGCCCGCGGCGGATGATCTCGCCGCGCTCCATCACCAGGTACTGGTCGGCGAGCTCGGCGGCGAAGTCGTAGTACTGCTCCACGAGCACGATGGCCATCGTGCGGCGGCCGGCGAGCATGCGGATCACGTGGCCGATGTCCTTGATGATGCTGGGCTGGATGCCTTCGGTGGGCTCGTCGAGGATCAGCAGCTTCGGCCCCGCGGCGAGCGCGCGCGCGATCGCGAGCTGCTGCTGCTGGCCGCCGGAGAGGTCGCCGCCGCGCCGGTTCAGCATCTGCTTGAGCACCGGGAACAGCTCGAACAGCTCGGCCGGGATCGCCGTGCTGCCGCTCTTGTACGCGAGGCCCATGCGCAGGTTCTCCTGCACGGTCAGGCGCGCGAAGATCTCGCGGCCCTGCGGCACGTAGCCGACGCCCAGCCGCACACGTTCGTACGGCGTGTCGCGCGTGATGTCGCGGCCGTCGAGCTGGATCGTGCCGGTCTTGACCGGCACCACGCCCATCAGGCTCTTCAGCAGCGTCGTCTTGCCGACGCCGTTGCGGCCGAGGACCACCGTGATCTCGCCGAGCCTGGCCTCGAAGCCGACGTTGCGCAGGATGTGCGAGCCGCCGTAGTACTGGTTGATGCCGTCGACCTTGAGCATGTCCGTCATCTTCCGAGATAGACCTCGATGACCTTCTCGTTCGCCTGCACCTCCGACAGCAGGCCTTCGGCCAGCACGCTGCCCTCGTGCAGCACGGTCACCTTCTTGCCGTTCCTGCCGTTCTGCGTGAGCTCGCCGACGAACTTCATGTCGTGCTCGACGACGACCAGCGAATGGTTGCCCTCGAGCGACAGGAACAGCTCCGCGGTGCGCTCGGTCTCCTCGTCGGTCATGCCGGCGACCGGCTCGTCGAGCAGCAGGAGCTTCGGGTCCTGCATCAACAGCATGCCGATCTCCAGCCACTGCTTCTGGCCGTGCGACAAGAGGCCGGCGGTGCGCTGCGCGCTGTCCTTCAGGTGGATCAGGGTCAGCATCGCGCCGATGCGATCGAGCTGCTCGCCGCTCAGCCGAAAGAACAGCGACGCGCGCACGCCGCGATCGGCCTTCAGCGCGAGCTCGAGGTTCTCGAACACGGTCAGGTGCTCGAACACGGTCGGCTTCTGGAACTTGCGGCCGATGCCGGCCGACGCGATCTCGTTCTCGCGCAGGCGCAACAGGTCGATGGTCGAGCCGAAGAACGCCTTGCCGACGTCGGGCCGCGTCTTGCCGGTGATCACGTCCATCATCGTCGTCTTGCCGGCGCCGTTCGGGCCGATGATGCAGCGCAGCTCGCCGGCCTCGATCGCCAGGCTCAGCGCGTTCAGCGCCTTGAAGCCGTCGAAGCTGACGGTGATGTCGTCGAGGTACAGGATGGGGCCGTGCCGGACGTCGAGCTCGCCTTCGTGGACGACGCTGCCGTAGCTCGCCTCGCGCCCCCCCGATGCCGTGCCCAACGCGACCACGCGGCGTTCGTGCTCGGCCATGGCCTGCGCGCCGGCCTTCATCAGGTCGGGCGTCATGACCGCTCCTCCTTCCGCCGCCGAAACAACCCGACGATCCCATGCGGCAGAAACAGCGTGACGGCGATGAACAGCGCACCCAGGAAATAGAGCCAGAACTCGGGAAACACCTGCGTGAACCAGCTCTTCGCGCCGTTGACGAAGAACGCGCCGACGATGGGCCCGATCAGCGTCGCGCGGCCGCCGACTGCCGTCCAGATCGCGATCTCGATCGACGCCGCGGGGGTCATCTCGCTCGGGTTGATGATGCCGACCTGCGGCACGTACAGCGCACCGGCGATGCCGCACATGACGGCCGAGAGCGTCCAGATCGCGAGCTTGTAGCGCAGCGGGTCGTAGCCGGTGAACATCACGCGGCTCTCGGCGTCGCGGATTGCCTGCAGCACGCGGCCGAACTTGCTGCCGACGATCGCGCGCGCCATCAGGTAGAAGCCGACCAGCACGAGCCCGGTCAGCACGAACAGCACCATGCGCATCTGCGGCGTCGCGATCGGCACGCCGAGGATGCGCTTGAAGTCGGTGAAGCCGTTGTTGCCGCCGAAGCCGGTCTCGTTGCGGAAGAACAGCAGCATCGCCGCGAAGGTCATCGCCTGCGTGATGATCGAGAAGTACACGCCCTTGATGCGCGAGCGGAACGCGAAGAACCCGAACACGAACGCGAGCAGCCCCGGCGCGAGCACGACCAGCAGCATCTGCGCGACGAACGAGTCGGACAGCGCCCAGTGCCACGGGTATTCCTTCCAGTTCAGGAACACCATGAAGTCGGGCATGTCCATGTGGTACTGGCCGTCGCGGCCGATCTGGCGCATCAGGTACATGCCCATCGCGTAGCCGCCGAGCGCGAAGAACACGCCGTGGCCCAGCGAGAGGATGCCGGTGTAGCCCCAGATCAGGTCCATCGCGAGCGCGCAGATCGCGTAGCACATGATCTTCGCGGTCAGCTGCACGCCGAAGTCGCTGAGGTGGAAGACGCTGTCGGCCGGCACGACGAGGTTGAGGATAGGGGCGAGCACGACTACCGCGATCAGTGCGGCGAGTACGCCGGCCCTCACCCCGGCCCTGTCCCGCAAGCGGGAGAGGGAGTGAGGACGCGACGCCTCCCTCGCCCCCGGCACGGGGGAGAGTGTCGGGGTGAGGGGCTCGTTGGGCAGCGCGCTCATGCTTCGGCGCTCCGCCCCTTCATCGCGAACAGCCCCGACGGCCGCTTCTGGATGAAGACCACGATGAAGACCAGCACCATGATCTTCGCGAGCACCGCGCCGGCCATGCCTTCGAGGAACTTGTTCAGCACGCCCAGCCCCAGCCCCGCGACGACCGTGCCGGCGAGCTGGCCGACGCCGCCGAGCACGACGACCAGGAACGAGTCGACGATGTAGCTCTGCCCGAGGTCCGGGCCGACGTTGCCGATCTGGCTCAGCGCACAGCCCGCCAGCCCGGCGATGCCGGCGCCCAGCGAGAACGCGAGCGTGTCGACCCGCGCGGTGTCGACGCCGACGCACGCCGCCATGCGCCGGTTCTGCGTGACGCCGCGCACGAACAGGCCCAGGCGCGTGCGCGCGATCAGCAGCGCGACGCCGCCCAGCACCAGCGCGGCGAACGCGATGATCGCGATGCGGTTGAACGGCAGCGTCAGGTTGCTCATCACCGCGACGCCGCCCGAGAGCCACGCCGGGTTCTCGACCGGCAC
>Ga0070706_100007039_pt1 | contig 10606 bp, 14 predicted proteins | sample KBSK5501metaG_FD_65476 | JGI IMG/M metagenome (GOLD analysis project Ga0070706, IMG submission 65476) | Corn, switchgrass and miscanthus rhizosphere microbial communities from Kellogg Biological Station, Michigan, USA - KBS K5-50-1 metaG | ecosystem: Host-associated > Plants > Roots >...
GGGATGCTGACCAGGCAGTGACCGTGCTCTACGACACGCACTACCGTGATCTAATTCGGCTGGCCGCGCTCCTGGTGAATGACGTGACGATCGCAGAGGAAGTCGTCCAGGACGCATTCGTCACCATGCACAGCGCATGGCGGCAGCTGCGCGACAGCGATGAAGCCCTGTCCTACCTGAGGCGAACAGTGGTCAGCCGATCACGTTCCCGCCGTCCAGCTCACCCTGAACCGCCCGGCCGCCTGCCGGCGCTGCCAGACGGGGGGCAGGTCATCACCTATCCAGAACCCGACCCACTGGCGGCACTTCGCACCCTTCCGTCCCGGCAACGGGAAGCACTGGTCCTCCGGTACTACGCGGACTTCCCTGAAACCCAGGTCGCCTCTGTGATGGGGATCAGCACCCGTGCGGTGACCAACCACATCGCTCGCGGCATGTTCTCCCTGCAGGCTGTCCGGGAACGCCGCGGCGCTCCTCAGCCCGCCGGAGACAACGGGCCAGCCTGACAAACGCCTGTGCCGAGCATCCCAGCACGGATGCGTGCGCAGCGTCGTGGGCGCCGGGCATCGGCCCCAATGCGCCCGTCAGGATCAGGTCGCCCTCGGCTCTTTAGCCGGCGGCGGTACGTCCCGTGCCGTCATTTCCGGTGTCATAGGTCGAGTACCAGGTCACTGCGGGGCCGGGAGCAGCAGACCAGCGCGCTGCCATCGGCTGGGCGCTCGACCGGGTCAGGGGCGTAGCTGACCGTCCCTGACAGCAGGCCGGTCTCGCACGTATGGCACACGCCGGTACGGCATGCCCAGCGCACGGGCACGTCGCAGGCTTCGGCTAGCTCAAGCAGGCTGTCATACCGCGGCGCCCAGCGAACCGTCAGGTCGCTGCGCGCGAACGCGATGAGCGGGCCGCCGCCCTGGTCACCGACCTGGTAGCCGGCCGGCGGGTGCGGCGGCCGGGCGGCGGCGGGCGCGATTCCTGGTGTCCGCGCAGGCGCGGCGCCGAAGATCTCAGTGCGGATGCGGGCGCGATCGACGCCCAGGCCGGCCAGGGCAGCGGACATCCCTGCCATGAAGGCGGCCGGACCGCAGAGGTAGGCATTGGCGTTGCGCGGCAGGTCCAGGGCGGCAAGGACGGTCGCCGACAGCCGCTCTGGCGTCTGGTAGTCGCGTCCTTGGACGTCGCCGGGGCCCGGGCGGCTGTAGCAGACGTGCCGGTGTCCGCTGGCCAGCGTCGCCAGCAGCGACCGCGACTCCGCGGCGAACGGCTCCTCGGCCCGGCTGCGGGCGCCGTGCAGCCACCAGATATCGCGGCTCGAGCCGCCGACGGCCAGCGCATGGAGCATGGCCAGGACCGGGGTTGCCCCAACCCCCGCGCTGATCAGCAGGACAGGTGTCTCGGCTGGCTGGAGGATGAACGTGCCGCGCGGCGCGGCTGCCTCCAGCATGTCGCCTGCCCGCAGACGAGCGTGCACGAACTGGCTGCCCGCGCCGTGCGGCTCCCGCTTGACGCTGATCCGGTAGGTATCGGCGCCCGGGGGCCCGGAAAGTGAGTAGCTGCGCAGCAGCGGCGCACCGGGGCTGGCGGTCAGCCGCAACGTCAGGAACTGCCCTGGCTGAGCAGGCGGCACGGCGATGCCACCAGGATCGGCAAGGTGCACAGAGATCACCGAGTCGGTCTCCCGCTCGATCCCGGTCACGGCCAGCCAGCGGAAACCCGGCCAGGCAGGCGGCGGGCTCACCGCGGCCAGCCCGGCGTTACCGGCCGCGCCGCCGGCCGCCTCGTCCTGGCCGAGCATTGCCTGGAACGAGGCTCTCCAGCCATCGGGCAGCGCAGGGACCCGCAGCGCACGCAGCACCTGCTGGCGGGAATGCCCGGGCAAGTAGAGCAGGGCGTCGACCTCGGCCACCGTCATAGCCTCCGGCCCGGAGGCCACCTGCACGATCTCATCACCAGCCTGCACAGCGCCCTCGCGCAGCACCCGGAAGTAGAACCCTGGCCGGTGATGGGAAACCAGCAGCGCCGGCATGCGAGGATCATCCATCCGGATGCCCACCCGGTAGCAGGTAACCCTCGGCTGGGTCACCTCGAACACCGCCTCGCCAATGCGGTAGCGATCGCCGATGCACACCTGGTCATCGGCCAGGCCGTCGACTGTGAAGTTTTCCCCGAACTGCCCGTACTCGAAGTCATCGCGGTCCAGCTGCTCCTGCCAGTACCGGTAGGACGCCATCTGGTACACGAACACCGCCCGGTGCTCCCCGCCATGCCCCGCCAGGTCGCCCTGGCCGTCGCCGTCGATGTTCAGCCGCCGCACCATCCGCGGTCCCCCGGCCGACCGCTTCCACACCGCCGTGCGCACCGTCCTGCCGCGCCAGGGCACATCCTGCGGCAGGCCGACGTTCACCGACAGCAAGGTGCCAGCCCGAGGACCAGCAGCCACCTGCACACTCCTCACCACCGCGGCTCACCCGCGGTCTGAATCGCCAGGATCTTCGTCGATGGCCATCGTGGTCTCCCCCATGTCGGGCGAGGCGTGGTCGGCCCGTGCCGGTGGCGAGCGGATGACCGCCGTTACGGGGTGATCTCGATCCAGGTTCGGATCATCTCCGGGGTCGCCATGTCGAGCATCGCGGGGTGATCCGTGCTGATGTGGTCGCGGACCAGCGCCACGACTCTGTCCTCGTCGTCATCACGCATGACGTACCCGCATTCACAGGTCACCTGGCTGGCCATCGACTTGCCCCTTCTGCCGGCGATTGTCCTGCCCGGGCCTTGTCACTATCTTGGGCTGAGAGGTTGTCGAAACGTTGAAACGAACGCTGCGGGGCATGGTGCGGATTCAGCTGTGCGGGCGGTTTGCCGTCGTGACTGACGGGCAGCCGACCGAGTCGCGGCTTCCCGGCCGACAGGGCCGGCTGCTAGTCGCATACCTCGCCACCTACCGCGCGCAGCCGGTCGAGCGCACAGTCCTGCTCGACGCCCTTTGGCCTGAGGGCGGCGCCGGGGCGCCCGGCACGCTGACAGTGCTGCTGTCGAAGGTCCGCACGCTGCTCGCGCCCGCTGAGATCCGGGTCGGCGCACCCTGCAACTCGTACTGCCGCCCAACTCGGCTGTGGACCTCGAAATGGCCACCACTTCCCTGCACTCGGCCGAGTCCGCAGTGGCACTGCGGAACTGGCGCCGCGCCTGGCCAGCCGCGCTCACCGCCCAGTACGTCTCGCGCCGGCGGTTCCTGGCGGAGTTCGAGGCGCCCTGGATTGACGAGTGGCGCCGGCATCTGGACGTGACCTACGAACGAGCGCTTGCCTGCTACGCCGAGGCCTGCCTGGGCATCGGGGGAACCGAACTGCCGGCCGCCGAACGTACTGCACGCCGCCTTGTGGCGCACGCCCCGCTGGCCGAGACGGGGCACCGGCTGCTCATGCGGGCCCTCGCCGCTCGCGGTGACGCCGCGGCTGCCCTCGCCGCCTACGACCAGCTACGCCAGCTGCTGCGGGAGGAGCTGGGAGTCTTGCCGTGCCCGGCAACCCAGGCGCTGCATGCCCGGCTACTGCGTGGCCAGCCGCTCGACGAGCCAACCAGGCCGGCCACCCGCGCCAGATGACCATTCCGCTCGCCGTCGTGGTTCACGGGCAGCCGATCAAGCCGCGGCTGTCATGCCCGAGTCCGGCCAATGCCCCGGGATCCACCGCCGATCATCTATCCGGCAACCGCGGGTTGACGTAATAGCCTGGGGGTGCAGGTGGGCACACGATCAGTCCAGCACTGGTGTCTGGGAGGGCGAGATGCGTATCAGCGACGTACTTCGCGTCAAGGGCGGGCAGGTCGTCACCGTCACCCCGGACACGGACGTGCGGCACCTTCTCACTGTGCTCGCCGAACACCGGATCGGTGCTGTCGTCGTCTCTCACGACGGCACCTCAGTCGACGGAATCGCCAGTGAGCGGGACATCGTCCGGGCGTTGGCCGAGCGAGGCGCCACGGTGATGTCTGAGCCGATCACGGCTATCTACACAGCCGAGGTGCACACGGTTACGCCAGAGACCCAGATCGAGGAGGTCATGCGCATCATGACCGAGCACAGGGTCCGGCACGCGCCGGTCGTGGTTGACGGCGGCTTGCGAGGGATCGTGAGCATCGGCGACGTGGTGAAGAACCGTATCGACGAACTCGAAACCGAGCGAGCCGCATTGACCAACTACATCACAGGTACCCGCTAACGAGTCGCTCAGCCTGCGGACGCCGCCAACGATCTCTCCAGCGGCGCCGCGACCGGAGATCGCAGAAACTTGATCCGCCGGGCTTGACAATAACCCGCCGCGGCCGCTCAAATAGATATGCCCAATCTGTCGTGAACGCGGTTAAGTTGCCGATTTGGCCAGCCGCGGATCGGCGTGTCCGGAGTACTGTTTGGTGCGCATGGAGCCAGGTGTCCGACGGGGCCCGCTCGACACTGACGGAGGATAATTAATTAACGGCCGGTAATAAATGGGCCGAGGCTTCGCGGTACTGGGGAGAATGCCAGCTGATCGCGAGCCCGGCGGAGCGGGCAGGCGCGCACTCGGCCATATAGCACCGGCCAGGGCGGGGTTCTCATGATTCGACCGCGGGTGAAGCCCGAGCACGCGGCATACCGCATTGCGGGCAATCGCGTCAGGATAGGCGGGTTGTCTTTCGGGATCGCCGCGGAGGTGGAGGATCCCACCGGAGCGGTATGGACGCTGCTGCAGGCGATGGACGGCTCACGATCCGCCGACGAGATCGTGGACGTGGTGGCCAGCAGGCATCCGGGTGAGACGCAGCAGTCCTTAAGGGACGCTATTGAGACGTTCGTCGAATCCGGATACGTCGAAGACTGCGGTGCGCCCGATCCCGCCGAGCTCACCAGCCGGGATAAGGAGCGTTACGGGCGAGGCCGGGCCTACTGGCGCTGGCTGGACCTGACGCCCCGGTCAAGCTCATGGGAACCGCAGGTCCGGCTGCGCAGCGCCCGGGTCACCGTGGTGGGGCTGGGCGGGACCGGCGGCTGCGCGGCGGCTGCGCTGGCCGCGAGCGGCGTCGGGTATCTGCATTGCGTCGACCGTGACCTAGTTGAATTATCTAACCTGAACCGGCAGGTGCTGTATTCAGAAAGCGATATCCATCGCCCGAAAGCCGATATGGCGGCCGCGCGGTTACGCGGTCTTAACTCGGACGTTACTATTACCGGACAGCGCACGGAGATTACTTCTTTCGCCGATGTTACTGCGCTTGCGGCTGACTGTGATGTGCTGCTCTTATGCGCCGACCGGCCGCCGGAGATATATTCGTGGGCCAATCGTGCGTGCCTGGCCACTGGAACTCCATGGGTGGCAAGCGGCTATCACGGACCGCTGGTGCCCATCGCCACGTACGTGCCGGGAGATGGCGCCTGCTACCAGTGCCTGCGGATGGCGCAGGCCGAGAACCAGCAGCGGATCGGGGCCTGCCCGGATGACGCGGCCGGCCGCGGGGAGGCGGCCGGCAACGCGGTCGCGGCGCCGAGCGCGGGCATCTCCGGATACCTGGCCGCGCACGCCGTACTCGCGCTGGTGACGGGCATTCCGCCGGTGCGGCCGGGACGGATCTACTCGGTCAACCTGGTGGCACTCGATGAGCCATATGTCTTCACTGGCCCGCGGCGGCCCGACTGCCCGGATTGCGGGGGCCGGTGATGACCATGCTGATGCCCGGGGCGCTGACGACGGAGCACGTGACCGGCATGACGAGGGTCGAGGTACACCGGCTCGCCACCCGACGAGACGCCGATGAGTGGATCGCCGGCAGGCCGGAGACCGGCGAGTTCATCGCGTTGCCGGAGGACGGCTGGCGTGCGCTGATGCTGCTCAGCGAGGGCCTTCCCGTCCAGCAGGTGCACGCCAGGCTGCTCGGCGAAACGGGAGCCGACCTGGACGTCGCCGACTTCGTCGTGGCGCTGGCCGATCTCGGCTTCCTCGTGTCGATCGACGGCAGGGCACTGCCTCAGCCGCCGACGCCCAAGCCGAGCCTGGCCTGGCTCCGGCCGCGGCACGCCCGGTGGGCGCTGCATCCAGGTACGGCCATCGCCGTCATCGGGCTCACCGTGGCCGCCGCGGCCTGCCTGGCGCTGCGCCCCGCGCTCGTGCCTAGCTACCACGACCTTTTCTGGAGCCGGCAAGGGGCCTTCGTGTTCCTCGGCTACGCGGCCCTGAGCTGGCTGCTCATCGGACTGCACGAACTGGGCCACCTGGTAACCGCCCGGGCCGCGGGAGTGCCCGCGCGGATGACTCTCGGCACCCGGCTGCAGTTCCTGGTGGCGCAGACCGACGTGAGTGCCCTATGGGCGGCGCCGCGGCGGACCCGGCTTGCCGTCTACCTGGCCGGGCTAGCGGTCAACCTGGCTATTGCCGCGATGTGCATCCTGGCGCTGGCCGCGGTCGGCCGGGCCGGCCCGCCGGGCCGGCTGCTTGAGCTGACAGTCCTGCTGTCCCTGCAGTTCATCGCGGCGCAGCTGCTGGTGTTCATGCGCACCGACGTGTACTTCGTCCTGCAGGAACTCACCGGCGCCCGGAACCTGTACGCCGATGGCACGGCCTGCCTGCGGTACTGGGCTGCGCTCGGGTGGCATGCCGTCGGCGGGCGCCGCCGCGGCAGGCCTGCCGACCCGAGCCGCCCGCTGCGCACCGCAGAGCGCCGCGCCGTCCGTGCTTACTGCGTCATCCTGCTCACCGGCACGGCGACCTGCCTGGGATTCGGCTGCGCCGTCACCGCCCCGGCCGCGATCACCCTGGTGAGCACGAGTGCGCGCACGCTGCTTCGCGGCTCGGGCGTTTCGCAGGCCTGCGACGCGGCGGCCGTCCTTTTCCTGGTCGCCGGATTTCAGCTGATCTGGCTGCGCGCGTGGTGGCGCCGCCACGGCGCGCGGGTGCGGAGCCTGTTGCACCGCCATTACCCGCGAGTTCCGGAAGGAGGTGATTGCCATGATCAAGACCGGAACAGAGACCGGGCCTAAGATCAAGATCAAGATCCGCAAGCTCGACAGGCTCGAGACCACCGGAGGCCCCTGCTCGACCAGCTCCTGATCCTCGGCGCAACCCGGTGCCAGGAATTGCGCATGCCCCTGGCACCGGGCTTGCCACAGATGCTGCTGCAGGATACTCCCAAGGCTGACGAGGCCTGCCTTCGAGAAGAGGACTGGCGTGGCAACTGTGGCAAGCATCAACGACCTTTTCCATGCAGCGGCGCAATCCGCGGCACACATGGAGATGCGCGAGTCCTATATGCCCGCCGACCCAGACTGGCTGGCCTGGCAGGCCGGGCAGAAGTTCGACCCGGCCGAGCGGTGGCGCGAGTGGTTTGACCTCGTCGCCGCGGCCGTTGCCCGCGGCGTGGCGGTGCGCCGGGCGCGTATCGTGTCCGAGCCGGTATCCGACTACGTCCGCTTCGAGCACGAGGTGACGCCCGGGATCAATCTCGCCGCCGGCGAGCAGGTGCGCTGGCTGCCCCGCCGTCGGGCGCTCGATCTCATGGTGCCCGTTTGCGACTTCTGGCTGATCGATAACCGCCTGCTGGCGTGGAACCACTTCGCCGGCGATGGCTCGTGGGTGGCGATGGAAACATCCGACGATCCGCGCCTGGCGAAACTGTACGGATCGGCCTTCGAGGCCGTCTGGGAGCGCGCGACCCCGCACGCTGACTACCGCCCGCCCTGACCAGCCTGCCCACTGCCCACGCCGCTCGTCACGACAGCTTGACAATTATTAATTATTAACGCAGATGCTCGGCCCGGTCGACACCAGCTACGGCGTGCTCGCCGCCATGGCAACCAGGAACCAGGTCGCTATTCAGGTGATCAGCGGCCGATCTGCTGTCCCGTCACTCCGCCAGATGGCTCGTTTCGCGCTGGCGGGTTTCACAGACGGCGCCGGCCCGCTGTCGCCGAATGTGTTCTGGTGGCGCGACGGAGCGTGGGCGCAGATTACCCAGGCAGAAAGCGACGGCACCATCCGCGTGCTGCCCGGCCCCGACCTGACCCGCATGATCCAGCAACTCGATGGCCGGTAGCAGGCAACCAGCCGGTCAGCGTCATAGAGCTACAAGGCAGGGGAACGCTACCGGGTTGTATCCAGGGGTGCCGTCCGGTGCTCTGCCCTGTAGAAGGCGCTTGCAGCCCGGACACGGGTTGTTGCTGCCCGGGCGGCTGCTGCCGGCTGACTGCCCCGCAGCGGCGCGCACTGAACGGGGGCTATTAATGGAAACCGATCTGATGTTCATGGACTGCCCGGCGTACATGGATAAGCGTGGCGCGGTAAGGTGCGGGCTTCCGGCTGAGGTGGAGTGCCGGTACGCCGTCCGCTCAACTGACGGGCCGCTGGAAAGCGCCAGGATCCGCTGCCCGCGCGGTCACTGGTTCAACGGCCCGGTGGAATCTCTCAGCTGGGACAAGCGCCCGGGTGCAGCCGTTCCCCAGGCAGCAGGCACCCATGGGCAGGGTGCGGCCTCGCTACCCGCACGGAAAGCACGGACTAATTAGCATTTGCAAGATCAATCGCCGGAGGGGCGGGCGTCCGGATTCAGTGCTCGGCGGCGCCGCGGAAGGCGAGCGCGACTCGTGCGAGCCTGCTCTCCGATACGCCGGGTTCCGCCACCAGTGCCAGGACCGACGAGTCGTCCCAGGCGCACATGGTTACCGGAACGGAAACCCGCGTGGTCTTGCCGCAGCGGAGAACCCCGCCCAGCGGACCTGGCGGAAAATCGTTCGCATTGGGGACTCCTGCACCCAGGAAGAATGAGTCGAGCCCCTCGGATGGCTCCTGCTTCGCCGCCGCCATCCCGCGCGGCCCCGATTACGGGCACATGACTGCTAATTTAGGCGGGCGCGACTTCGATCCGCAACGGGCCGCAGCGTCCGTTGCTGAGCGGCGGGTAGTCGACCGAGCATGCGGTGAGCACGAAGATCAGGTCTCGCTGGGCGAGGAAGGAGATGGCGTCGCCCGGCCGTGACGCGGCGACGCCGATCCGCAGCCTGCCATCGGGCTGCGGGCCGGAGTTCTGGAACAGGTTGACCGGGTCAGGAACGACGGGCAGCGAGAGCCCGGCCGATGCCACCGCGGCCAGGAAGTTGTCACGGCAGTTAGCGTGGCCAGGCAGCCCGCGGCTTTCATACAGCCACCGGTCACACGGCGGGAACAGCATGTCGTGCAGACCCGGCGAGGTGTCGGCTGCCAGCTGGAGGATCGGCATGCCGTACTGATCGCGGAACTGCTCGCCCACGGCGGGGAACAGGCGCTCGCAGCGGTCGCGGGTATGACTTGCTGACAGCCAGCAGCGGGGATCAGCGGCGTCAATCGCCCACATGTCGCCGACCTGGTGACCGTCCGCATCCAGGACCCGCACCTGCTCGCCACGGCCGACGCTGACCGCCTGCCCGGACCGGGGTGCCACGATCACCACCCGCTGCGCGGCGCCCGACCCTGCCATCTCCGCGATCACTCCCTCGATCCCGTTATAACCCCGAGACAGCCAAACGCTCGCACATGCCGCTGCGGGCGCGGCTTTGCGGGGCGGGCGTGTTCGGGCGATGGCCTGGCTCAGTTCAGCCCCGAACGGGACGGGCATGCGCGCCGTGTGGGCGTGAAGACCGCGTTCCTCATGGGAGCTGGCACAGCTGCGAGCCTGGGGTCGGGATCGCGATCCGGCCTTCGGTGCTGGCCAGCCCAGCGGGCAATCGATGGCTGCCTTGTCCGCCCGCGCGATGGCGCCGCCTCCATGCCGGTCATGGCCCCGGCGGCCCACATTGCTAACCAGACAGAGACAAGACTGAGTCCCTCGAATAGGGTGGCCATGCCGCAACGGCCGGCGCATACTAGGGGACTTCTGATACTGGGGAACCGCTTAAGGCTCATCGAGGCGGTTGGGCGGGAATCCGCTCTGGGGGAGTGTCGACGAGATCATGCTTGCCGGAGAAGGCACTTGTGAGCAGCACGCGGCGGATGCCCAGGGCTGCGCGGACCGGTTCGCTCGTGTCGGCAAGGCCGCGCGCTACGCGCTCGCGGGCATCCGGGTGGTCAATGGCGCGGTCGCGCTGATCGCGCCTGGCGTCATCATCGGGCGGTTTGGCGAGTCGCCGTCGGATGATAACGCCGCGGTCTACGGCCTGCGGATGTTCGGGGTACGAACCGTTCTCATCGGGTTCGATCTCTTTACCCTGTCTGGGGCGCCGCTTCGGCAGGCTCTCGGGCAGGCCGTCATCATCCACGCAAGCGATACGGCGACCGCGGCTTCCCTCGGTATGGCCGGGCGGGTGAGACCGCGTACGGCGGTTCCGCTCACGCTGATCTCCGCGGCAAACACCTGCCTCGCCGTCACGGCGTACCTTGCGGCCAAGAGGGACAGGGTGTGAGCGGCGCCGGACAGCGCGTGCGGCGCTGAGGACAAGGCGAAAGGTACCACCGTGACGCAACCGGCCGGGTCAAGGCGTGACTATCGGAATACTTTGTGGTGGCGGCTGTATGACTGGTCAGCAGAGACAGCCGACCGGAAATTCGGCTGGGACAAGCTGCCGAAGCCATTGGGTTTGCTTGTGCTCATCGGCCTGCGGAACATCTTGCGG